>Ga0136611_10003362_pt1 | contig 11188 bp, 13 predicted proteins | sample AntDrymUQ2232306_2_FD_106645 | JGI IMG/M metagenome (GOLD analysis project Ga0136611, IMG submission 106645) | Polar desert sand microbial communities from Dry Valleys, Antarctica - metaG UQ223 (23.06) | ecosystem: Environmental > Terrestrial > Soil > Desert | place: Antarctica: Dry Valley... | reverse complement strand
ATGTCGTTCTGTATGCGATGGCGGATGAGGAGGCGGGCGGCCAGGTGGGCGCGGAGTGGCTAGAGCAGCATCACCCGGAAACGTTCGATGTCGAGTACGTGATCAACGAGGGTGGCGGCGGCGTGACGGAGATGTTCGGCGTCGAGCGCCCCGTCTTCAACGTCGCGGTCGCGGAGAAGGGGCCGCTCTGGGTGCGCCTGGTGGCGGAGGGCCGTCCCGGCCACGCGAGTGTCCCCCACGAGGACAACGCACTGGACCGGCTTACGCGCGCCCTCTACAAGGTGCAGCACTGGGACCGCGACCTCTCCGTCTCTCCCTTGCTTCAGGAATACTTCTCCCGCCTCAAGCGCGCGGGCATTTTCAAGGGCGAGGCGACGGTCGAGGGGCTGCGCGCGGAGGCGGCCGCGGACCCGCGTATCCGCGCGCTCCTCACGAACACGATCAGCGCCACCACGGCGAGCGCCGGGATCAAGCACAACGTAATCCCGGCCCGTGCAGAAGCGACGCTCGATTGCCGCCTCCTCCCCGGCGTGCGCCCGGACGACTTCCAGCGCGAGCTTGCCGCCGTGATTGACGACCCCAAGGTGACAATCGAGCGTGTCTTCGCCGGCTGGTCCGAGCCAAACCCCTTCGACACGGAACTCTTCGGCGTGATCGAGCAGGTGGCGCGCGAGCATGTCGAGGATGCAATCGTCGTGCCCGGCATCACGGTAGGCTTCACCGACAGCCGTGTCTTTCGCAACCGCGGCGTGATCGCCTACGGCTTCTCCGGTGTGCTCAACCAGCCCGACCTCGCCCGCACCGTTCACGGACACAATGAGCGCGTCGGCATCGAAGCCCTGAAGCTCAACTGCCAGATGATCTACGAGGTCACGCGCCGCATGTGCGCACGCGGATAGCGCGCGCTAGGACCCGGGTCGAAGCAGGCGAGCGAGGGTGCGGTAGACCGTCGGATTGAAAGCGAGACCGGCGTGGCTGCCGGGAACCTCGATGTTGTGTGCGCTTGGCTCTGGGGCGAGCGCATTGGGGTAGCGGACGATTCGGTCGGCGCGCGTGTAGATCGCGGTCATGCGCACGGAGGCAGGGAGGCGGCTGCGGCTCAGGGAAAGCGGGGAGCCGAGCGTGATTACCTGACGCACGATCTCCGCGTGACGCGCGGCCACCGAACGCCCCTGCAAGCCGCCCATGCTGTGTCCGATGACCGAAACCGGCCGGCCGTGCGCGCGGCACGCACGTCGCGCGACGGCGGACAGCTCCGCCACCAGCTCCTCAGACCAGCCTGGATTGCGCTCGATCCCGGACTTGATCGGTGTGTAGCCGGTCCGCCGCAGCCAGTCGCGGAGTGGTGTCAGATAGGCGTCGCCCGCCGCAAGGCCGGGCAGCACGAGCACCGGATGCCCATCACCGTGCGGCACGCCCAAACCCCAGAAGACCGGGTCGCGCAGCAAGAGGCCGAACTCGGCCGCTGTCTGCCACGCGCCCGCCGCCAGCTCTGTCAGGGCCGTCTGCGGCCGCGAGCTTCGCCGGCTCATGCCTCCCCCTCTCTGAGGCACACCCAGAGGCACGCCGCCGCGATCAGATGGAAGCGATGAGGATGCTCGATATTCGGCAGGTGCGTCATCCCGTCCATTGTAACGATTGGTGCACAGCCTTCACCCCAATTCCGCCTTGCGCGCGACTTTGCTACGCTGCCAACGTCCCGAACCGCACCGAAAAGACCACTCTAATGCCAGAGACCGCTATTCGGCTGGAACGACGTGAAGGATACGCACTCCTCATCCTGGCAGCGGAGGCCTGGCGGCAGGTGACGCGCGCTGGTGTCGCCGCGCTTGCTGATGCCTGCGCGGCGCTGCATGACGATGCGGGCGTGCAGGCCGTGATCCTCACCGGCGCGGGCGGACACTTCTGCGGCGATTGGTCGGATGCGCCAGTTGAGCGCGCGGCACAGGCAGAGGGCGCGGTCGCGGGCGCGTTTGACACGCTTGCCGCGCTGCCCCAGCCCGTGATCGCGGCGGTCAACGGTCCGGCAGAGGGTGCGGGCTTTGAGCTAGCGCTCGCCGCGGATGTGCGCTTCGCCGCGGAACCGGCCACGTTCACCTTGATCGCAGGCGCCGCGCTGCCGCTCGCGGGCGGGCTAACGCGCCTCGGTCGCGCGGTTGGGCAGGCACGCGCGGGCTGGATCGCGCTCAGCGGCACGCGGCTTACGGCGACGGAGGCGCTGCGCGATGGGCTCGTCAGTGCCGTCGTGCCGCCACAACAGTTGCTCTCCGAAGCGGAGCGGCTAGCCGTCACCGTCACCCAACGCGGCCCGATCGCCGTCCGCTTTGCGAAGGAGGCGATGCAGCGCGGTCTGGATATGACTCTGCCCCAGGCTTTACGCTTCGAGACAGACCTTACCGTGATCCTGCAAGCGACCGCGGATCGCGCGGAGGGGGTTGACGCGTTTGTCGAGAAGCGGGTGCCGAGGTTTACGGGGCGCTGACCTGAGATGCACTCCGGCGGCGCGCTAAAGAGTACGAAAGAGTTTTCGGAGGGGACAATGCAGATCATCCTAGATACGAACGAGGCCTGGTCGCTGATGGCGATCATGGTCTCGCAGATGATCGACAAGGGCGGTATCTCCGCCGACGGCAAGGCGAAGCTGCGCAAGTGGCGCACCGACCGCGCCAATGGCACGGCGGAGATGGCCAACCTCGCCGTCGAGCTGAACGAGGCGCTGGGCAGTTCGCTCGATGAGAAGATGACCCGCCTCATCCGCCAAAAAGGTTACTACGTCTCATCCCGCACCGAATAACTGTGGAGGGATCCCATTATGCGCGTCCAACTGGACGAAGACGAAGTCCGTGCCATGCTCTCCACTGTGATGCGTCACATGCTTGAGGACGTGGGCCTCTCCGACGATGACCGCGCCGCCCTGAAGCGTTGGCGCTCCGACGAGATGCGCCTCGGTCGGGAACCGATGCGCGCCTTGCTCGACAAGCTCAACGTGGACGTGGCGCGCGTCATCAAAGCGAAGGAACGCGGCGCGATCCAGAAGCACGATTGGGTTTGACGAATTGCGGATTGCGGATTGCGGGTTAGGGAACGTACTCGCGTCTGGCGTGCTCCCTAATCCGCAATCCGCAATTATGAATGAGTCACTGGTCCTCTATGACAAGTCCGATGGCGTCGCCACCCTCACGCTCAACCGGCCGGGGGCGCTCAACGCTGTCAGCCTGGCTATGCGCGACGAATTGTGGGGCATGCTGCTCGCCGTGCGCGACGACCCGGACGTGCGCGTTGCCGTGCTCTGCGGTGCCGGCGAGCGCGGCTTCTGCGCGGGCGCCGACATCACGGAGTTCGGCAGCGCGCCTTCGATCGTCGAGGCACGTCGTGCGCGGCACGAACGCGACCTCTGGGGGTTGATGACCGACCTGGAGAAGCCGCTGATCGCCGCGATCCACGGCTGGGCGCTCGGCGCGGGCTGCGAAATGAGCCTCTTCTGCGACCTCCGCATCGCTGCGGATGATGCCCGCCTTGGCCTGCCGGAAGTGACGCTCGGCTATATCCCGTCTGCCGGCGGCACCCAGACGTTGCCCCGCACCGTGGCAGGATCTGATGCAATGCGGATGCTCATTTCCGGCGAGCATCTTGGCGCGGCCGAAGCGCTGCGGATCGGCCTCGTCCATCGCGTCGTTCCGCGTGCCGCGTTAGATGCAGAGGTGATGACCCTCGCACGGGCGATTGCGCAGCAGCCACCCGCCGCGAGCCGCGCCCTCAAGCGCATCCTGCGGCAGGGCGCGGACTTGCCTCTTGTCGAGGCGCTCGCCTTTGAGGCGCGGGAAGTCGGCGTAACGCTCCTTTCGCTCACCGGACTATAGAGTAGACGCACCGACATACCGGCGCGTCACCTGCACGAATCGAAGCGCTAGGGTGAGCGGGCCGTGGCGATAGAACCCCGGATCGGCGAAGACATGCAGGGGGGGGTCTCGCCCTTTGCGTGCATCGTGCCAGGCTTCCTGATCGCCGTCGCGCTCGCCGTGGGCGGCGGGCTGATTCTCGTCACCTGTCTGCGCGCGGCTCCCTCGGACAGCTACCGCACGCGGATAGAGCAGCTTCCCCTCGAAACGCCCGTCTACCTCTCCGAACCTGGGATCTACCTCGTACGTCTGTCAGAGGGCGTGATCGCCCTGGACCACAACGAGCCGCGCCGCGAGGATGTGATCAACGGCTGCTTCATCCGCTGGCGCGAAGCACTGGAGGCAGAGGGGCGCCGGGGTTCCTTCCGCTCGGACTGCACCGGCACACTCTACGACCTGCGCGGCATGACGCTGGCGGGCGGCGGCCCGCCGATGCGGCGTCACCCAGCGACAGAAAGCGATGGAACCGTCACGGTGAGCTTCAAGACGTGCCTCGATCCTGCAGCCGGCAATGCCGTTGTCCCATGCAGACCGATCTAAGTTCCCACTTTCCCATTACCATACCCATGCAGGCGTGATAAACTCCCAGGGACAGCGACTCATTCGAGTCCCCCGCGCCGCGCACCGCTGATCCGCGCCGTGCGTGTCACGCGCGTTACCGCCGGCAGCCTGGATTACGCTTCGCACGCATTCATGATCCACGGACCCCCTCGGCCGGCCTGTCGCAGAGGAGAACACGCTAGGTGATACCAGAGCGAACGGGCGAAGGCCCGCGCAGGCGTCGTGGTGGACGCCGTCCCGATGGGCGCACACTAGAGACCGGCCAGCGACCCGCACCGCTGCCGGGTGGACAGAGTCCCCCACGCGGGGGGTTTCCAGGCGGCGGGCCGTCACGGGGCGCACCGAGCATCCCGTTGCGCCCCGGTAACGGCCCACCCCGCGGCAACAGCGGCCCGCAGGGAGGGATTGCGCGTGGCCCGCGCCGTCCTCCCTCACTGCCAAACTCTCGCGACGTCCAGCCTCGCTCCTCCGGGCAGCGTCCGCAGGGTTGGTCACGCCAGCGCTCAACTAATGGTGCCGCGGGTTGGACCTCGGTTCGCCCCTGGCAGCCGCCGCGAGACGACGCGAACGAACCGATCCTTGATGATGACGAGCCGCAGCCGGACTACGTTGATCGGCGGTTGCAAGGCGTGCCGCGCCCGTCCACTGGCAACGGTGCCCCACCTACTGGGTTCAACGGTCGGGGGCATGTACGACCCCCATCCTGGCCCAGTGGCAATGTGGGGCGACCACCGCCCCGTCCGCCCGAGCGCCGCCCGCCGCCGCAGGACCGCCGTCCCGGGCCACCAGCTCAGGGCAATTACGGCCCACCTGGGCGGGGCAACTCCGGGCCACCTGGACGGGGCACCTTCGGCCCCGCGGCGGAGCGCGGTCCGCGCCGACCGCGCACCTGGTTGCCGCAGGACCTTCCCGTCGACGATACGTAGCATGAGCGCCCTTGTCTTCCTCGCGCTTGCCGGGGCCGCTGGCTGGGTCAGCGGGCGCACGTTACGCGGCGACCCGCCCTTTGCCAGTGTTGCCTGTACGCTGGCCGCGTTGGTGACGGCGGTCGTCGTGGCACTGCCGCTGGGCGACATCCGACCGCATCTCCTTACGGTTGCGGTGCCGCCGGCGGCAATTGGGTCGCTGGTCGGCGCGTTTGTCTGCCGTCGCGCGCTCGTCCGCCTGAGCGACAGACGGCGCACATAGGTCGCACGGCACGAGGGTGAGCATGGAGTTGTTGCAGGCGATCGGCTTCAGCGCACCTGCCGGGCTCAACGCCTACCTGACGCTTTTGCTCGTCGGCCTGGCGGGGCGTTTCGGCGTGGTTGAGCTCACCGGTGCCTGGGGCGAGCGGCTCACGAATCCCTACATCATTGGCGGCCTGGCGCTGCTCACGGTCTACGAGGTCGTCGTGGATAAGGTTCCGGGACTTGACCACATCAACGACATCGTGGGGACGGTGGTGCGCCCCCTCTCCGGCGCGCTGCTGATGCTCGCCACGCCTAACCCATTGACCGAAGATAGCCCGATCGCTGCCGTCGTGGTGGGCGGCGGGATCGCCGGTGCGCTCCATACGCTGAAGATGCTGCTGCGGCCGCTCGTCACCGTGACTACCGCAGGCTTCGGCAACCCGGTCGTGAGCACGTTAGAAGACACGGCCGCCGCGACCACAGTGATCGCCGCAATCATCGCGCCGGTCTTGATCGCGCTATTGCTCGCCTTCGCTGTCGCCGTCCTCTGGTGGGCACTGACACGGAGGCGACGGGCACGCGGTCCCTAAGCTTGGGACCCGGGTTCCGCATACTACGATCGTCGCGCGGGTGATGGCATTCTATTGCACGAGCTTGAGCACCAGCGTCGTGTTACCGACGCGGATCTCGTCGTTCTCCATCAGCGGGCGCGGCTCACTGAGGGGAAGTCCGTTCAGCAGCGTGCCGTTCGTGCTGCCTCGGTCCTCCGCCATGAACGAGCCGTCCGGTTCGCGCTCCACACGCAGGTGAAAGCCGGAGACGAGCACATCGCCAAGCACGATATGGTTGCGCGGATCGCGTCCCGCATCCGTGACGCTGTCCTCAAGCTGGCTCACCCGGCCGACGGCCTCGCCCTCCTTTTCGATCAGGTAGGCCAGCACCCGTGTGCGCCGCCGGATCACGAAGGTTGCGCCCACGGAGGATGGCGGTAGGTTGAGCGGCGGTGGCGGCGGCCGTAGCGATGACGCGGGTGCTTCATCCGCCGGGCGGGCTGCATTCAGGTCCGGAGCGGGCGAGACGGGGATGGGCATGGGCGCGTCCTCATGCGCGGAAGGGAGTGCCGCCGGCAGTGGCGGTGCCTCCAGCGGTGCAATGACCGCCTCCGGCTCAGGCGTGCGGAAGAGTGGTGTAGGGGGCGGCGCTGGTTCAACGAGCGGCTCGGGTGCGCGGAAGAGCGGCGTGGGGGGCGGCGTTGGTTCCATCGCATTGGCTGCCGTTCCCGCTGCAGCCGACACGACTGGGGACGGCACGGCTGAGGCGGCCGCGGCGGGGGCCTGCGGCGTGCGCACAATCGCGCCGGAGAGCAGACGTCCCTCGCGCCCTTCCTTCAGGCAGTGCGGGCAGCGCGTCCAGGTTGGGTCGAGCGGACCGTGTACCGGGCAGACGCGGGCCGAGAGCGGGTCCGTGTCCACGCTCGTCCGCAATGTCTGCCGCGCGTCGCTTGCTCGCGGGGACGCAACCACCACGGATGCGCCCGGCTCATACCCGCAGACGCTACAACTCTGCGCATCCGCGGAAAAGTCCGCCCCGCAGACCGGGCATGGAGCGGCAGAGGCGCCACCGCCGTCACGCGGCGGGGTCGTGGTCGCCGTGGCGACGACGGCGTCCTCAGCCGCAATTTGGGAGCCACCAGCCTCGCTGGCGCGTGGGGCCTCAGCCTCTAGGCGCGCGCCACAACTCCCACAGAAGCGATCTCCGGGCTGATAGGGGCCACCACATCCTGTACAGGTCATCATTCGTCCCTCCGCTCGCCGTCCCGCTTCCGCTCTCTGCGCCGGCGTCCGCTCTTAGTATTGTCCAACACTTGGCACGAACGTCTAGTGGGCGACGGCATTCAGTTCGGCGCTGTTTAGGCGATCGCGCGCCGGTTGCGGCGCGGGTGCTGGCCCGCCGCTAGCCGTCTATGCCGAGCAGGCGGATCAAGATCAGCGTGAACGAGGTCATAAAGAGCAATGAACAGATCACCGCGCTTCCCACCCGCGCGCCGACCTGACGCACGCTCGCCAGCTCCACGCCGAAACCGAGGCCCGCCATCGCCAAGATTGTGAGGATGCGGCTCACGTCCCGCGCCTGGCCGGCCAACCCTTTGGAGAGGATACCGGTGCTGCGCAGCGCCGCCAGTACGAAGAACATCACCACAAACCAGGGGATATAGGTATTCCAGCCCTTTTTCGTCGCGCCTTCCTCCCCACGCGCGCGGTAGAGCAGCGCGAAGCCGACCACCACCGGGCCGAGCAGCATCACGCGCGTCAGCTTCACAAGCGTGGCGACCTCGCCACTGAGGTCGCTCACCGGGAAGGCGGCGGCGACCACCTGCGGCACGGCGTAGACGCTCATCCCGGCGAGCACACCGTACTGGTAATCGCTCAGATCAAAGAGCGCAATTGCGAGCGGGAGCGCGAGCACGAGGCAGACGCCGAGCACGGCGGTCAAGGCAATCGCGCTGGCGACATCCTTCTTCTCCGCGCGGATCACGGGCGCGACGGCGGCAATCGCGGAGTTGCCGCAGATCGCGTTGCCGACGGCCACCAGGACCGCCAGCTTTGCGCCCAGGCCGATGCCGCGTCCGATGAGGAAGCTGACGCCGATTCCGGCGGCCACACCTAAGAGCGCGACGACAAAGAGCGCGGGACCGGCGGCGGTAACTTCGCGCAGGTCAATGCTCGCGCCCAGCAGGCCGACGCCCACCTCCAGCACCTGCTTGGCGGCGAAGCCCGTGCCGGCAAGCAGTGCCGCAGGGCGCGGAATCAGGTTGCGCGCCGCCACGCCGGAGAGCAACGCCAGCACCAGCGCCTCGATCAAGGTGTAGTCGAAGGCCGCCTGCTCCACGTCCGCCACGAGCAGCGCCAGCACGCTCAAGGCGACACAGAGCAGCAGTCCCGGTCCGATCGTGCGTAGCCAGGGGGAGGCAGCGGCAAGGCGGCCCGGTGGCGCATGCTCAGTGACGCGTGGCGTCGCCATAGGAATCGCTCCCGCGCTGTGCGTCCTATCCTACGCGGGCGTGTGCGGTGACGCGAGCATCCGTCAGCGCGCGTGCCACGCGGGGCAGGGTAACTGAGCGCGCGTTGCCGTGGTCGAGATCCAGAGGTGGTGGCAGGTGAGGAAGGTGCGCTGCTCATCGGTCAAGATCGTCGAATCTCCCCCGTACGCTTTGATTGCTTTTGACTTTTTTCTTTGCCGCGAAATGAATCTGGCAGGGTTGATTGAACTAGCGGGGCAGATTCAGCGGGACCGGCACCGGATTGATTGATCTCACGATTGGTTCCCAGTGCGAGGGAGCGCGGATTTGGTTGGCAAGGCGCGGGCCGCGTGGGCCGCAGGGCGGCGCGAGAGCACTACGATACGTGCGGGAGAGAGCCGGGTGCAAGAGATTGATGGCACAGAGCGGAACGGATTCAATGTGCGGCTGGCGCGCTATTTGGCGCAGAGTCCGATGTGGGTCTGGCTCAATCTCTTCCTCCAGGACGGCCGCTACGCTTTCCACGACGATGCCCTGCCCCGCGCGGGCTTGGCGGGGGTGACGGATACCGCGGCGGACGATGTGACGTACGCGCAGGGCGGCGATGTGAATGTGCGCCTGCGCCCCCTCGGCACACAGGCGGCGACGCGACGCATCGCCTTCACCGAGCGCTGGGACCACTCTTGGGACTATGCTCAAACCGAACCAGATGCTCGCCTGCTCGAACGCTGGGCGAAAGAGCGGGCGCTTGAACCAGAGCCGCGATGATCGTGCTACGCGTAAGAGTAACGCCGCGCGCGGGGCGGGACGCGCTGGCGGGGTGGCAGGACGGTGTGCTGCGTGTGCGCCTGGCGGCGGTGCCCGTGGATGGGAAGGCGAACGCGGCGCTCGTGCGCTTCCTTGCCAAGCTGCTGGGCGTGACGCCGCGGGACGTTCAACTCCTTTCCGGCGAGACCGCACGGGAGAAGCGACTGACAATCTCCGGCATCTCCGCGGACGATGCGCGCCGGCGCTTAGACGCACCCCCCGATTGGCACCCGCGATGATACTCCAAATGACGGAAGGAACGACCGTCAAGGGTCCGCTATGCTGCATCTGAGAGCTTCGGCGCTCGCGGGCGCGTGCGCCGTGTTCCCGCGGAGGGCGGCGGGTGGTCACAGGACAACCACGCACGGTGGGGCGCTATCGCATCGGTGAGGACTTGGGGGCCGGCGGGTTTGCGACGGTCTACCGCGCGTACGACCCCGTGCTGGATCGCGAGGTCGCGCTGAAGCTGCTGCATCCGCATCTGGCGCGAGATGAGGCGACGCGTGAACGCTTCGTCCGTGAGGGCCGGACGCTCGCCAAAGTACGCCATCCCAACATCGTGCAGGTCTTTGACGCTGGTGAGGCGGATGGCTCCGTTTATCTCGCAATGGAGATCATCGAAGGTCGTTCGCTCGCGACGCTCCTCCGTGAACGTGGACAGCTCAGCGCCGGCGAGGTGTTGCGGGTGGTCGAGCAGGTCTCGGCGGCGCTCGCGGTGATCCACCGACGCGGGCTGCTGCACTGTGATGTCAAGCCAGCCAATATCCTGCTGGAAAGCGATAGTGGCCGGGTGGTGTTGCTCGATCTGGGCGTCGCGCGGCGGGTGGACGAAACCGCTAGCACAAGCGGCGGCTGGCTCGTGGGTACGCCAGCGTTCATGGCACCGGAGCAGATCGAAGCGAGTCGCCAGCTCTCACCGCGGACCGATGTCTATCAGTTGGCCGCGACCACCTTCGCGCTGCTCACCGGGCAGCCGCCGTTCAGCGGCGAGGCGACCCAGGTAATGTATGCGGTCGTCCACCGTAAGCCGACGAACCTGCGCGTGATCGCGCCCGGTTTAGCAGGCGACGTTGCTGACCTAATCCGGCGCGCGCTCGCCAAGGACCCGGCGCTCCGCCCGCCCACACCACACGCATTTGCCGAGCAACTCGGCACGATGCTGCGCGTGTCGCGACCGGACTCCGGCGAGGACGAGACGCGGATCGCGAGGCGGGTGAGGGCAGCGGAGACTGAGCCGGTCGAGGCCGGACAGACCGAGATGATCGCCGCTCCGCTCGTTGTGAGGGAGGGCGCGCGTCGGGCCGAGGCGTCGCCGCTTTATCCACGGAGAGCGGCGACACCCCACCGCCCAGACCGCTCGCGAGGCAGCTTTGCAGCGATGGCAGTTGCATTGCTCCTGCTCGTCGGTGGCGCTGTCGCGGCGGCGCTATTTTTCAATGGCAGCGGCCGTCCGTCCGACAGCGCTCGATCGGCCGGAGTGCCGGCAGTCGTCGCCACGGCCCCCTCCACCGCGGCGACCGGAGCCGCTCAGCCTCCCCAGCCGACGCCCGTTGTACCTCCGACGCCTGTCCCTGAAGCAACGCCCTCGGCCGCACCGCTCGCCGCGCCGCCGCCCGTCACGACAGCAGCCCCGACGTCGGTACCGGCGGCTACCCCAACGCAACGTCCGGTAATAACTCCGGCCCCTGCGCCACCCCCGCTCCCACCTCCACCTCCGCCGCCACCGGCAT
>Ga0136611_10003361_pt1 | contig 11189 bp, 7 predicted proteins | sample AntDrymUQ2232306_2_FD_106645 | JGI IMG/M metagenome (GOLD analysis project Ga0136611, IMG submission 106645) | Polar desert sand microbial communities from Dry Valleys, Antarctica - metaG UQ223 (23.06) | ecosystem: Environmental > Terrestrial > Soil > Desert | place: Antarctica: Dry Valley... | reverse complement strand
TTTGACGCGCAACGGGGATTCTCGCTCAACGGGAAAAAGCTCACCCTGCATGGCACCAACCGCCATCAGGATCGGGATGGGTTGGGATCGGCGCTCACCAATGAGCAACATCTGCACGACCTGCGATCGATCAAGGAAATGGGCGTGAATTTTCTGCGGCTGGCGCACTATCCGCAGGATCCAGCAGTGCTTGCCGCGGCAGACAGTCTGGGATTGTTGGTCTGGGAAGAAATTCCTGTCGTGAACTACATCACGCCTGCCGCCGAGTTCGCGCACAACTCGGAAGTCATGCTTCGGGAGATGATTCGCCAGCACTACAATCATCCGAGCGTGGTGATGTGGGGAACGATGAACGAGGTGTTCCTGTGGAGCCCGCAGGGGTTCAGAATCCGGAACCTGATCGACACCGCATACATGTCGCGGACGCGCGAGTATGCCCAGCGTCTCGACAGTGTCGCGCGCAACGAAGATCCGGCGCGGGTGACGACGATGGCAGTTCATGGTAGCGGCGATTATGACGGATCAGGTGTCGCGCGGGTGTCGCAGGTTGTGGGGCAGAACATCTACAGCGGCTGGTATAGCGGAGTATTTGACGATCTGGGCAAGCAGCTCGACCGGCGTCATACCGCGAATCCTGCCGAGGTCGTCTTCGTGAGTGAGTATGGCGCCGAAGACGATTACCGCGTCGAGTCGCTCGAGCCGGAGCGGTTCGACTTCAGCGGAACCTGGATGCGGCGTTTTCACGAGTCGTACATTCGCCAATTCAACGCGCGGCCATGGCTCGCGGGGACGGCGATCTGGAGCCAGTTCGACTTCTCGCAACCCGAGACGGGCGGATCTATCCCTTACATGAACCAGAAGGGCATGGAACGGTGGAACCGCATACGGAAGGATGTTTTCTATCTTTACAAGGCGAACTGGAATCCAGCGCCGATGGCGTACATCGCGAGCCGTGGGTGGCCCCGCCGAACAGGGACAGCTGCAACAAGCAGCACGGGACTGGTGAGCGCTGTGGTGGTGCCTCAGCCGGTCGACGTCTACTCGAATCTCGAGCGCATCGAGCTCTTTGTGAACGGACGCTCACTCGGTGTAAAAACGCCCGATGACGTCCGGCGTGTCACGTGGGATGTCCCATTCGTGGATGGACGGAACCGGCTGGAAGTACGCGGACTGGGTGTACAGCGAAAGATTGCTGATACCATGAGCGTCGAGTTTCTCTACCGACCGTCACGGCTTGCGGACGCATCCGTTCCGTTTCGCGAACTCGCTGTCAACGCCGGCGGGCGCACCCAGTATGCGGAGCCAAACGGGCCGATCTGGGAAGGCGATCGAGAGTACACCAGCGGCAGCTTCGGCCATATTGGAGGCACCCGAAAAATCTTCGACAAGGATCTCGCCATCCGCGGGTCGGACGACACTCCACTGTTCTTCAACTATCTACTGGGAGTCGATAGCTATCGGTTCGATGTTCCTGACGGTGAATATGATATCGAATTGTTGTTCGCCGAGCCCGACGCGAAGCCCGGTGAGCGTGTTTTCGGTATCTCGATCAACGGTAAGACTGTCGTCGACGCCCTCGACCTGTCGAAGGAGCATGGGGTGGCGAAGGCAGCAACGATGAAGGTGACTGCCACTGTGACCGGAGGATCTGCATTGACTGTGAAGTTTATCCCGGTGAAAGGGAAAACAATCCTCAACGCATTGCGAGTGAGGAAGCGCTGACGTTATGAAGAGAACGCTGGTGGCAGCGGTTGCCGTGACTATGGTTTTGACGCCCGCAGCAGGCGCCGCGCAGACCGATTCTTCGATTCTGTATGTGTTCAGTGACACCACGGGTGCCCGGATTGAGTTGTCGGTGCCCGCCGCCCGGCGGCTTGCTGGCGCGACAGTTCGCGGAACCGTCACAGACGCGAGCGATTCGACTACGCTATGGTCGGGCAACATTGGAACGCTGAGTGTGGGCCGCGACGGTAAGGGAACTCTCAAGGGGCGCGTGAGTGGTCTCAAGCCCAAACTCTGGAGCCCGCAATCACCGGCCCTTTATCATCTGATCGTCAGCGCTGGAACCGGGGAACAGCGTTTCACGCAGCGCGTTCGTTTCGGGTTCCGGACGACGAGCACCCGAGACGGCCAACTGTTGCTCAATGGCCGGCCCGTGTATCTGCGTGGCAACGCTATCAATCCGCCCGAGCGAAACGTCCCTGACTCGCTCGAGGAAAATCGCCGTTTCGTGGAGCCGTATGTCAGGTACCTCAAAAGCATCGGGGTGAACATTATCCGGCTTACACGGCATTCCCAGGTGTGGTTCGATGTCGCCGACGAGCTGGGGATGATGCTGTTTCAGGGAAACTATGGAACTCCACAGGGTGGCAAGCCGACGGCGGCGCCGGCGCGCCCGTTCCGGGAGAGCCTGGAGTGGTACAAGCGCGACGTGATCGGTCCGCTGGTGAATCATCCCAGCGCGGCGATCTATGTGCTCACCAACGAGCAGGCTGACGCAGAAATTCCCTACCTCAAGGACGGCGCAGCGGGGATCAATGCGTTCCTGACGATGGCGTACGATTCGCTGCGCGCATGGGATGATACGCGGCTGTATATCGCAAACGCCGGCTACGGCTTCGGGCGGGCAGGCGACATCTGCGATCTCCACCGTTACTGGGGCTGGTACTACAACAGCTTCCTCAGTTTTTATACAATGCGGGACCCGAATGTCTGCTGGCGGTCGAAAAAAGTGCAGCCGATGACGATGACCGAGCTGGTTGGGAACTACACCGGCGTTGACGGTCGCTACAATCTGGTGCCCAACACCAAACAGCCGGACTCCCAGCTCAACTGGACTGGGCACGCGCCGAACGAACAACAGGCGCCGCGCGCACTGAGTTATCAGGCGTGGATGGCCAAGCAGGCGATCGAGATCATGCGTCGCACTCGCCAACAGAACCCCAATCTCGCGGGCGTTACGCCCTTTACGATTCTGTTTCACAACTGGTGGGGAATCAGCCGCTTCGAGGACATGAAGCCAAAGCCGATAGCGCGCCAGTATGCGGTGTCGTTTCAGCCAGTGTTGCTGAGCTGGGAGCTGTGGACGCCGCAGGTCTATGCCGGCAGCACGATACGGCCGGTCGTTCATGTCGTAAACGACGCCGATGACGGAGCCGATCTCGCGGGCCTCAGTCTCGAGTACACGATCACTGGCCCAGACAGCGTAATCCGGTTTCGCGGGCGCGTTGCGTTACCAGACGTTGCTTACTACGCCGCCCGCAGCACGCCGCTTCCAATAACGCTGCCCGGCCAGCTTCCAACGGCGACCTACCAGCTGTCGGGACGGTTGATCAGCGGAGCAGATACGATCTCGCGAAACGACGTTCCGATTTTCATCGCGGCACGGTCGTGGTCGCGTGGTTCGAACATGAAGACCCGTCACATTGCGATGTACGATCCGGCGGGCCTCTCGGCTAGAGCATTCGAAAAAGCCGGATTCGCTGTGCGGCGGGTGCAGTCAATCTCACAGCTTTCGTTCCGTGATTTTTTCGTTGTCGGAGCAGACGCGTGGGATGAGACGCTCCGCCGTGACACTGCCGGCATTCGCAGGTTCGTCTCCGGGGGCGGGAGATCTCTGATTCTACATCAGAAAGCCGAACGCTTCGATGGCTCGTGGTTGCCTGCGCCAGTGCGTGTGCAGGCCGGGCAACTCGACCATTCGCTCGTTTTCCCGGGAGGCCGCCCCTTTCGCGAGGGAATGGCTGTTAATCCAGAACGACCGGGACACCAGATCTTCGCGGGGATTAATCGGGATCGACTTTTCCTCTGGTCCGATTTCACCAATTGGAACGAAACGCGACCCGGGGTGCCGCAGGTTTATCCGGTAACGCGCGGATTCGTGCTCACCGACCCAAAGTCGATCGGTAGAGCAGCTATCCTCGCAAATTACGATCACGGTCTCGAGGGGGTCGCGCTGGCCGAGTTGTTCGATGGACGCGGATCGGTGTTGATGACCGGCTTTGATATTGTGAATCGACTCGGGCTCGATCCAGTCGCTGACAGGATGCTGAGCAATATCGTGACGTACATGACGTCGGCGCAGGGACACGACGCGGTGCCTCTTATCGACAAGAAAATCGTATGGGGCGACTACGCCTCCGAGCGTGGCATTTTGACGGGGATATACAGCGGGTTGCTCCTGAATACTGTTCCTGTCGTTCCGAAGGAGCTCGCCTCGCGGTATCCCCTAACCGTGGATGAGGAGGGCAATACACTGGCCGGAGGCGCCGGCGGCTGGAATACGAAGCCGGCAATTCAATATGTGCCGAGGGGCCGGCGTGTTTTTGGGCCGTACACATTCACCTCCGGCGGCTCGGTGCAACTGCCGAAAGGCTCGTCAGCGCGAGGCGAAGGGCGTTTCTGGATTCGGGTACCCGCGAGCCGCAGAACGATGCTCACGACCGTGTCGAATCCCGCGGACAAGGCCCTTCAGATGGAGATCGAAGCAAACGGATCCGCGCGAACGTCAACGATTCCGCCAGGTGGAACAGCACTCATCGAGACGCCGGTTACTGGTGGCGTTACGCCGATAGCTCTGGTCTTCCGCGGCGACCGGAAACTGGTGCTGCTCGAGACCGACTTCCGTTGAAGTCTGGCTCGTTCGATCTCACCGGGCGGGTTGCTGTGGTCACCGGCGGCTATGGTGTTCTCGGCGGATCCATGGCCGACGCAATGGCGGAGGCGGGGGCGAAGGTCGCGGTTCTCGGGCGGCGGAGTGATGAAGCCGGGAAGAAGGTCGAAGCGCTGAAAGCTTCGGGTGCGGAAGCAATGGTGCTCGAGGCCAACGTGCTCGACGTGGACGGGCTCCGCGCCGCTCGCGACCGGGTTGTGAAGGCGTGGGGGTCGGTCGATATCCTGATCAATGCAGCCGGTGGCAACGTGCCGCGATCGCGCACGGATACGGTTCCTGTGTTCGACGTTCCGGTCGATGCGTTCGATGAAGTTCTCGCGCTCAACCTGCACGGGACAATAAATCCATCGCTCGTGTTCGGCGAAACGATGAGCAGACAGAAACGAGGTGTGATCATCAACATCTCATCAATGGCCGCCCAGCGGGCGATGAGTGGGGTGCCTGGATATTCCATCGCCAAAGCCGGGGTCGACAACTTCACTCGCTGGATGGCGATGGAAATGGCGAGGAAGTACGGCGATGGAATCAGGGTGAACGCAATTGCGCCGGGATTCTTCATCACCACGCAGAATCGGAGCGTGCTGGTACATCCGGATGGTACTCCAACACCTCGCGCTAAAGCCGTGCTCGCGCAGACTCCGATGGGACGCTTCGGAAATCCTGGCGAGCTTAACGGCGCAGTGCAATGGCTTTGCAGTGATGCGGCATCCTTTGTAACCGGGACAGTAATCCCGGTCGATGGTGGCTTCAGCATCTTCAGCGGCATCTGAGCGGCGCCGACCGAAACCTTTCTCAAATCACGTTATGAATCTCGGGCTTGGACTTTACCGAAGTCTGCTTACAGAAAGCAATTTTCAGTTCGCCAAACAGGCAGGTGTCACGCATCTCGTGGTGCACCTGGTCGATTACTTCAAAGGTGCCAGTCCGACGCTGACGAGTGGCGAACCGAACATGGGCTGGGGCGTCACGCAGAACCAGCATCGTCCGTGGACGTACGAAGAGCTGATCGAGTTGAGAAAGGTGATCGAATCGAACGGGCTCAAATGGGAAGCAATCGAGAATTTCGATCCCTCGCACTGGCACGATGTTCTGCTCGATGGTCCCCGGAAACTGGTGCAGATGGAGCAGCTCAAGCGGACTATCCAGGCGGTGGGCCGTGCAGGCATTCCGATAATGGGATACAACTTCAGTATTGCCGGAGTGTGGGGCTGGACCAAGGCCCCTGTTGGACGTGGGAACGCGATGGCGATCTGCTACGACGAATCGCAGATCGATAAGCAGACGCCGATTCCTAATGGTATGGCGTGGAACATGGTGTATGACCCGGAGGCGCGGGCGGGAACCGTGGCGCCAGTGTCGTCGGAAGAACTGTGGCAGCGCTTCGAATGGTTCCTCTCGGAGATCATTCCTGTTGCCGAGGAAAGCGGGGTGAGGCTGGCGCTGCATCCTGACGATCCACCGGCTGATGCGTTGAGAGGCGCAGCCAGGCTCGTCAACGAACCCGACAAGTATCAACGCGTGATCGATCTGGTGCCGAGCCCCTCCAACAACCTCGAGTTCTGTCTTGGGTCGCTGCAGGAAATGCGGAGTGGAGATGTCTACGACAGCATCAATCGGTACGGCCGGCAGGGAAAAATCGCATACGTGCACTTCAGAAATGTTCGCGGCAAGGTTCCGCACTACCAGGAAGTGTTTGTCGACGAAGGAGATCTCGACATGATCCGCGTCGTGCAATGCCTGAGGACAGTCGGGTACGACGGCGTCATCATTCCCGATCACACGCCGGAGATGAGTTGTGGTGGGCCGTGGCACGCCGGCATGGCTTACGCACTGGGTTACATGCGTGCAGCGCTTCAGGCCGCCGACCGGTTTGCCCGAGAGGGATATGGCGTCAGTTGATGTAACTGCGACTCTCGAACGCCTGCGCGTCGTGCCAGTGATTACCATCCATGACCCGGGCCATGCTTCGCCTCTGGCGGCCGCGCTTGAAGCAGGAGGTTTGCCCTGCGCCGAGATAACGCTCCGAACGCCGAAAGCGGTCGAAGCGTTGCGGCGCATCACGGGCGAGCACCCCGGGGTTCTCGCGGGTGCGGGCACGGTGCTTAACGTGCGTCAGGCGCGTGAGGCGTGCGATGCAGGCGCGGCATTCGTGGTGTCGCCCGGATTCAGCCAGGGTGTGGTCGAGTACTGCCTCGGCGTTGACATACCGGTTTATCCGGGGGTATGCACGCCCACAGAGATCGGTGCAGCGCTGGAAATGAACCTGAGCGTACTCAAGTTTTTTCCCGCGGAGGCGATCGGGGGCATACCGTTGCTGCGCGCTATATCGGGGCCGTTCAGGGAAGTCAGGTTCATCCCGACGGGAGGGATCACTGCCGCTAATGTGAGCCAGTATCTCGCGCTCGATAATGTCGTGGCGTGCGGTGGATCGTGGATGGCATCGGCTGACTGGATTGCGGAAGGCCAGTTCGAGCGCATCACGGTTGCGGTTGGGGAGGCGGTAAAAATAACCGGCAAACACGGTGAGCCCGCGTAGTGACCGGTCGGGTCGTGACGTTCGGAGAATTGATGCTGCGTCTCAAATCCCCGGGATTCGAGCGACTGTTCCAGACCGGGAATCTGGAAGCGACGTTCGGCGGCGCCGAAGCCAATGTTGCCGTATCGCTCGCGCAATTCGGGCTGAACGTGTCGTTCGTGACTGCGCTTCCCGCGAACCAGGTGGCGGACTCGGCTATCGCCAATCTGAGATCGTTTGGAGTCAGCACCGCTGACATCCGCAGGCAGGGTGAGAGGATCGGCGTTTACTACCTCGAGTCGGGCGCGAACCAGCGCGCATCGCAGGTTACTTATGACAGGGCCGGCTCTTCAATCGCCACGGCAAAGAAGGGCGATTTTGACTGGAAAGAGATCTTCGACGGTGTAAGCTGGTTCCACGTCAGTGGAGTGACCCCTGCCATCAGCGCGAGTGCAGCAGATATGGCAATCGAGGCAGTGATGACCGCTCGCGAGATGGGGTTGACGGTGTCGTGCGATTACAACTATCGCAATAATCTCTGGCGCTGGGGGAAAAGCGCGCCGGAAATCATGCGTGAGATTGTACGGAGCGTGCACGTCGGCATCGCGAACGAGGAGGATTGCCAGAAGGCTCTTGGGATCGACGCGGATATCGAGGTTCACTCCGAAACCCTCGACCAGGATCGTTACCGCGCCATCGCCGAGCGTGTTCTGGCCGAGTTCCCGAATCTGAAGAAGCAGGTGATCACGCTGCGCGAAAGCCACAGCGCCAACCACAACGGATGGTCGGCGGTGCTCCACAACCGCAACGATTTCATCGTCAGCCGGAGATACGACATCACACATATCGTCGACCGCGTGGGTGCGGGTGACTCCTTCGCGGCTGGTTTGATTTACGGACTAATGACGTATGAGGACGATGCGCAAGCGCTTCAGTTTGCGACCGCGGCCTCCTGTCTCAAGCACTCTGTCCCGGGTGATTTTAACAGAGTCGGAGTTGGCGAGGTTGAGGCGCTTGTGAAAGGCGATGGCAGCGGCAGGGTGCGCCGATGAGTGCAGCGCCGGATATCACGCAGGACAGCACAGCGACGGCTAGATACCGCTGGACGATTTGCGCGCTGCTTTTCTTCGCCACCACGATCAACTATGTCGACCGACAGGTACTCGGCATTCTCGCTCCGACACTGCAGAGCGAGCTTGGCTGGTCCGAGGTTGACTACGCGGCCATCGTATCGTGGTTTACGCTCGCATATGCGCTGGGCTATGTCGGTGCCGGACGTTGTTCGACCGCATCGGGGTGCGACTCGGCTTCGCTGTCTCGGTTACCGTATGGAGTATTGCGGCAATGGCCCACGCGCTCGCGAGCACGGCCGGAGGATTCGGCGCCGCTCGATTTGCCCTTGGCCTCGGAGAATCCGGAAATTTCCCCGCGTCGATCAAGGCGATTGCCGCCTGGTTTCCGGTAAGGGAACGCGCCTTCGCGATGGGGATCGTCAACGCAGGCACCAACATCGGAGCGTTGGTCACGCCAATCGTTGTGCCTGTGATCGCACTGACCTGGGGATGGAGGGCGGCGTTCGTTGTCACGGGCGCAATGGGATTTGTCTGGCTCATTTTCTGGCTGCTGATGTACCGCTCGCCGGCTGGCGACGCGAGCGGAGAGCCGATTTCCGCGGATGGAACCCGGTCCCAGGCGTCGGTGCCGTGGTCGCAGGTTCTGCGTCATCGGCAGGCATGGGCTTTCATTATGGGGAAGCTGCTGACTGACCCGGTTTGGTGGTTCTATCTGTTCTGGCTGCCGAAGTTTCTCGATGTTCGCTTCGATGTGAAGCTGGCGAAGGTGGCGGCGCCGCTGATCGCGATTTACCTGCTCGCCGATGTCGGTTCGGTGGGTGGCGGGTGGATTTCCGGGGCGTTCATGCGTAGGGGTTGGAGTTTGAACAAGGCGCGGAAGACGACGATGCTCATCGCTGCTCTGGCGATTGTGCCGACCATGTTTGCGCCCGCTGCGCCGACTCTATGGACAACTGTTGCCGTTGTCGGGCTTGCGGCCGCCGCTCATCAGTGGTGGTCGACCAATCTTTTCACACTTCCGAGCGACATGTTCCCGCAACGTGCGATCGGCACGGTTGTTGGAATTGGCGGGTTCGCGGGTGCGGCAAGTGGATTTTTCTTTCAGCGCGCCACCGGGGCAGTGCTTCAGTCGAACGGCAACAACTACACACCCGTCTTTCTGTTCTGCGGGCTTGCATATGTGACCGCTTTGCTGGTGATCCATCTCCTTGTGCCTCGCATGTTGCCGGCGAGTGTGGGGGAGCCTGGCGGCGCTGATCGCTGATGCCGGACGAGTCCGGAGTGTACTAGCGCCCAGCGGACATGCGGCTTCATTTTGCAGCCGACAATATGCCAGCCGCGAACACCCTGCGCCGACCGTCACCTGATGGGTGAGACCGAAAGCACGTCTCCCCTGCTGCAGCGACTTGGCCTGCATCGCCGTGAGCTTCGCGCCTGGGCAATGTATGACTGGGCGACGTCTGCGGCCCAGACCACGATCGCAGTCGCCGTTTTTCCCATCTACTTCATCGCCGTTGCGGGAGCCGGCCGGCCCGACGGCCAAGCCGCCTCGTACTGGTCGCTGGCCAACGCCATTGGCCTGGCGACGGCGACCGTCATCGCTCCGATACTCGGGACCATTTCCGACTACGCAGCTGTGAAGAAACGGATGCTCGGTTTCTTCATGGGAGTTGGGGTTACCGCCTGTGCGCTGATGTATCTCATTCAGCGTGGCGATCTGCTACTCGCATCAGTGCTGTTCATCATGGCGAACCTTGGCATGCAAGGTAGCTACGTCTTTTACGAGTCGTTGTTACCACACGTCGCCAGGGAGAATGAGCGCGACAAGGCATCGACTGCGGCGTACGCAATCGGCTACATGGGCGGCGGGATTCTGCTCGCTCTCAATCTGGCGTGGATAACAAAACCTGAGATCATCGGGCTTTCGGCTGCTGCGGACAAGCTATCACCCGCGGGGACCCTCCCGGCGAGACTGGCATTTCTGTCAGTCGCGGTGTGGTGGCTTCTGTTTTCGATTCCGTTGCTGCGTCATGTGAAAGAGCCGCCGATAAGGCTCGAGGGGGATGAGACCGGGGGCAGAAACCCGATGACGGTGGCGTTTGTAAGGCTCGCCGAAACATTCAAGGAGCTGAGAAAATACCGCCAGACATTTCTGATGCTGCTGGCCTATCTGATTTACAGCGACGGGATCGGGACCATCATCCGCATGGCAACGGCGTACGGAACCGAGCTTGGAATTTCCCAGAGCAGTCTTATCCTCGCCATTCTGATCGTGCAGTTCGCGGGTGTTCCGTTTTCGTTTGCGTTTGGAATGCTTGCGGGTCGAATCGGCGCAAAGCAGTCGATATTCCTGGGGCTCCTTGTCTATGCGGGCATCAGCGTGCTGGGCTATTTCATGCGTACGGCGGTGCATTTCTATATCCTTGCGGGTCTCGTGGGCATGGTGCAGGGAGGCACTCAGGCATTGAGCCGGTCGCTCTTCGCGAGCATCATTCCCGCGTACAAATCCGGGGAGTTCTTCGGTTTCTTCAGCGTGTTCAGCCGGTTTGCGGGAATTCTTGGATCGGTGCTCTTTTACTTCATCATTCAGGCAACGGGTACGATGCGACCCGCAATTCTGGCGGTAATCGGGTTCTTTATCGTCGGCGCGACGCTCCTCTATTTTGTTGACGTCGATGAGGGAAAGCGGGTTGCGCGGGAGGCCGAATCGAACGCTCGACTGGCAGGCGGTGAAGACGCCGTCAGTCACCTACACTGACAGCCATGCCGTCCAAGTCACGATTTGTTCTCAGCTTCGCTATAGGTGCGTTCGCGCTTGATACGGCCGCCGCACAAAGCAGGGGTAGCGGTGTTCCGGTCGCGTACGACATCTCGTTTCCTGACGCGGTGCATCATGAGGCTCAGGTACGAATTGTTTTTACTACACTGA
>Ga0136611_10003360_pt1 | contig 11190 bp, 7 predicted proteins | sample AntDrymUQ2232306_2_FD_106645 | JGI IMG/M metagenome (GOLD analysis project Ga0136611, IMG submission 106645) | Polar desert sand microbial communities from Dry Valleys, Antarctica - metaG UQ223 (23.06) | ecosystem: Environmental > Terrestrial > Soil > Desert | place: Antarctica: Dry Valley... | reverse complement strand
ATCGATTGTCGCGTAAACTCGACGTGCACGTAACAATTTCCCCGCCAGAGCTCCATCGGCCTGCCGGTTTGTTCGATCACCCACGCGCCCAGGTTTTGATCGGGCACAAAAAGCAGGTTCCGATCACGCGGAGCTGCTTGCACGATCTTCACCGCATTGCCGCTCGTGCAGATCACGTCGCTCTGCGCTTTCACGCCCGCCGAGCAGTTGATGTAGGCGATCACGTAGTAATTCTTCTCCCGGTGCTCCGCGAGAAAGGCCGCGAGCTTGTGGGGCGGACAGGATTCGCTCAGCGAGCAGCCCGCATCGAGGTCCGGGAGGATCACACGCTTGCGTGGATTTACGATCTTGGCCGTTTCGGCCATAAAATGCACGCCGCAGAAGGCAATCACGTCCGCATCCGTCCCGGCGGCTTGATAGGAAAGCCCCAGTGAGTCTCCGACGAAGTCGGCGAGTTCCTGGATTTCTTTGACCTGGTAGTTGTGCGCGAGAATCACCGCATTCCGCTCGCGTTTCAGCGCGCGGATATCTTCGGCGAGATCGACTCCAAGTGCCGGCATTAACGATGCGGTGTGGTTCATAGGCCTCCGAGTTGACGCGGAGGAACGCGGAACAAACCGCACCCGCACTCAACGCTCAACTGCCGCCCGCCTCAATAAGTCTTCCGCATGTTGCTCGGAAGGATGTTCAACTCGTTGCGATATTTGGCGACGGTGCGGCGCGCAATCGGAATTCCGCGCTGACTGAGCAGTTCGACGATCTCCTTGTCGCTCAACGGGTTGCGCCCATCTTCAGCCTTCACCATTTCCGCGATCGTGCCTTTTACGCTGGTGTTCGACATCGACTCCCCGTCGGCAGTTTGGTAGCCCGGAGTGAAAAAATATTTCATGTCGAACACGCCATGAGGCGTCGCCATGTATTTGCCGGAAATGGCACGGCTCACGGTCGTCTCGTGAACGCCCACCACGTCGGCAATCTGCACCATCGTCAGTGGCTTAAGCGCGCTCGGCCCGTGCTCCAGGAACTCTTTCTGACGGTCGATAATCTGGTGCGCGATGTTCGAGATCGTCTGCTGCCGCTGGTGGATCGATTTGATGAGAAATTTCCCGCTCCGGATTTTATCCCGGATGTATTCCCTCACGTCTGCACCGTTGCGGTCGCTGGACATCAAATCCTTGTAAGTGTTGCTGATTCGCAAGTGCGGGATCTGTTCGCCGTTCAGGCTGATCACCCATTCCCCGCCGATTTTTTCCACCGTGACATCCGGGAGCACGTAGTTGTTCGGATCGGAGGCGAAAATCTGGCCGGGCCGCGGATCGAGGGTTGCGATAAAGTTGGCTGCGCGCTGCACCTGTTCAGCGGTCGTGCTCAAGCGGCGGGCGATCTCCGGGAAGCGGCGTTTTCCAAGGTCATCGATAAATCGGTCGACGATCCGGAACTCCAGGGACTGTTCCTTGCCGAGCCGTTTTAGCTGGATGAGCAGACACTCACGGAGATCGCGTGAGGCGACCCCGACCGGGTGAAACGTTTGCACCACCTCGAGGACGCGCGCGATGTCAGCCGCGTCCATCCCGGTGTTGTTCGCGATCTCTTCGGGTGAGGATTGCAGGAATCCTCGCTCGTCGATGTTGCCGATGATCAGTTCGGCGATCTTCCGATCCTCGTCAGCGATTCCGTTACTCTCGAGCTGCTCGAGCAGATGTTGCTGAAGCGTTTCCTCCTTAACGAGCGAGTCGAAGAAAAACTGCCGCCGCTCTTCGTCTTCCGCGGACCGCCCGGAATAGCTGGAACTCTGCGCCATGTAGTCGCGCCATTCCTCGTCGAGCTTTGCGAGGCGATCGAACTCTTCCTGGAACTCGTCGTTCTCGCGCTGCTTATCCTCGATCGTCGGCTCCGTCTGCTCAATTTCGATGGTCGGGTTCGACTCGATCTCCTGCTGGATGAGATTGCGCAGTTCGAGCATCGGCACCTGCAGGATTTGCAGGCTCTGCTGAAGCTGAGGCGCGAGAACTTGCTGCTGCGAGAGGTTCTGAGTTTGTGAAAGACCAGCCATGGAATAGGAGCGTAGAGCGTTAGCAAGCATGAGCAAGCAACCATCGGGCCACGCAATCCAGAAACTTTTTAGCGTGAGCGGGGCACCGTTCTCGCTTGTTTGATGGAATGAAGAAAAAACCTGTTCTCGGCGCAACAGCCGGAATTGCGATCTGGTTCGCTGCGTTTGCAGCGCCGCAGCCTTCCAGCGGCCAGGCTGGGAATGAAAATCAGCTCGTTGCCCAGCTTTTGGGCGAAGTCGCAGCGCAGCAAAAACTGATCACCGATCGCCAGACGCTGCTCGAGGAGAAGACCGCGCTGATCGCTGAAGACATTCGCATCGCTCGGATTTTCGCTGGCCGCAGCGGCGGGAAAGTCGCACCGAAATGAGCCGACACACCTTCACGTTTTCCGCTCTGCTGATCGGTGGAATTCTGGCGCTCGGAGCCCAGGCTCAAACGCCCGCCCCGACTGTCGTCCAAGCACAAACGCCTGTCCTGACGGCGCAGACGTCCCCTCGCGAACTTCTTCAAGCCATGAAGGCGCAGAATGCCGCGCTTCTCGAGCGGCAAGCTGCCCTTTTGCTCAAACTCGAGGAACTCCAGCAACAAGCCACGCAGCTGAAGTTCCTCACGAAACGCGGCTGACACGGCGCATCGACCCGCGGTCGATTGCTGTTCCGCGCCGGTCGAGTCGCGCTACCGTGCGCACATGAGCGAGCACAGCACCTTTCTGACGCGCAGCGTCGAAGCAACCCAGATTCCGAGCGGCGCGTCGATTTCGCTTCCGCAAGGCAGCGAGGTTTTCATCACGCAGGCGCTTGGCGGCAGTTACACGGTGCACTTTGCGCAAGCTGGGTTGGTCCGCATCCGGAGCGAAGACGCGGATGCGCTCGGACGCGAAATTCTTCAGGACGCGGCGGTCGGCGACTCCTTCTCGGAAGAGGCGGTCTGGGCACAGCTCCGAAACTGCTACGATCCGGAGATTCCTGTGAACGTGGTCGACCTCGGCCTGATCTACAGCGTCAACATCACCGACGATGCCAGCGGAAAAGGAAAGAGCGTCTCGGTGCAGATGACGCTCACCGCCCCGGGTTGCGGCATGGGACCGACGCTTGCTCGAGATGCCGAGGTGCGTGTGCTCAGCGTTCCGGGTGTCGCCGCGGCTAACGTCGAACTCGTCTGGGATCCACCGTGGTCACCGGAGCGCATTTCGCCCGCGGGTCGCGAAAAGCTCGGGATGGTGTGATCACCCGGGTGTCTGCGGAGGAGGTGTCCGCAACGCCTTCCGGTGCAGGTGCAAGTTGCGGTGCGACGTGAGCAGCGAAGCGATCGCGCCGAAAAGCAGGGGCATCTTCCAAAGGTGAGTCGCATAGAGCAAATTCAACCAACCGCCCGCGATGCTGAAATACCAAAACTGCACCGGCATCATGACCCGCTTGTGCTTTTCTGAAGAAATCCACTGCACCAGAAAGCGTGCGGAAAAGAGTCCCTGTGCCACGAACCCGACAATCGTCCAGCCTATGGAGTCGGCCCACATCGCTTCGAGCAAGGCGGCGCAGAGGATCGCTTGAATAAACATTCGCGGGGTATTTCATCCGCACCGGTCCCCCGCAAGCGGCAATGCCCCGCGATCCGCAGAAGCAGACGCTTTGCATCGGCGCGACACCCTGTAATTGACCCGTATGGCTGCGTCTTCCCTTCCCGAACAAAGGCGCCGCGTCGCGGTCACCGGAATGGGTGTCATCAGCCCTCTGGGCAGAGGGGCTGGCGCCAATCTCCGTTCCCTCCAGGCAGGACGCGATGCCGTTTCGGTTCTTCCGCCGGAACGCGGAATCGATGTGAGCCGCTGTCGTTCGAACACCGCGGGAAATATTGCCGCGAGCACCGGCGAGAACGCCAGGCGCCGGCTCCATCAGGTGAGCGAATGGATGATCGCTGCGACCAGGGAAGCGAGCGATGCGGACCCGTCTTTTCAGCCGGAACTTGCCGTGATCGGGACCACCAGCGGCGGAATGAGCTTCGGACAAGCTTTTCACCGGGCGCAGATTGCGCAGCAGCGACCAGTCCATCGGGCTCGCTGGCTCGCGAACTACATGCCGCAAAAGGCGGTGAACGATGCGCTCGCGTCTGCTCAGTTCAACTGCCCCGCGCAAATCATCGCAAACGCCTGCGCTTCGGGCACGAACGCGCTCGGCCACGGTTTCCGACTCGTGCGTGCGGGCCTGCACGACCGGGTGCTCTGCGGCGGTTACGATGCGATCTCCGAATTGGTCTTCGTCGGGTTCGATTCGCTGCAAGCGGCGACGGCGGAGAAGGTGCGGCCCTTCGACGCAAACCGTAGCGGGCTGGTGCTCGGCGAGGGAGCCGCGGTGCTTTTCCTCGAGGAATGGGAGTCCGCGATCCGCCGGGGTGCGTCCATCCTCGCGGAAGTCAGGGGCTACGGGATTGCGACGGACAATCATCACCTCACGCAACCGCACCCGAGCGGGATCGGACCGCGCCTCGCGATGGAGCGCGCACTCGCGGATGCGCGCCGCCGGCCCGATGAGATCGATTACATCAACGCGCACGGCACCGCGACGACCTTCAACGACGCCACGGAAGGCGCCGCGATCGCGCAGGTCTTCGGGGAACGCGTCCCGGTGAGTTCGACGAAGTCGATGATGGGACACTCGCTGGGCGCAGCTGGGGCAATCGAAGCGGTCTTTTCCATTCTTGCGCTGCAACACGAGTTCCTTCCTCCGAACATCAACTACGAGACGCCCGATCCATCGTGGAAAATCGACGTGGTCGCGAACGAGGCGCGCGCGGCGCCGGTCACTCGGGTGATCTCGAACTCGTTCGGGTTTGGCGGCACGAATGCTTCGATCATCATCGAGAAGCCGTGACGGATTTCACCTGCGGAATTGCCGGTCTTGGGTGGGTCACTCCGCTCGGAAATGAGCTGCGCGCCGTCGCCGACGCCATCGCGCATGGCGCAGTCGTCTTGCCCCAACGCGTCGCAAACCCCGAGACCGGCCGCGAACACTTCTATTTGCCCGTCGCCGCTGAAGCGGTCGGGCATCTGACCCGGCATCCGCGCCTGCGGAGATCGAGCGTGATCAGCTATTTCGCGGTCGCCGCCGCGGAAGCTGCCCTTGCGGACGCTGAAGTTACGGTCACGCCGGAGATTGCCGCACGCACCGCGATCGTCCTCGCCGTGAGCAACGGTGGCGTCGTTTACACGCGCCGTTTTTACGAGCAAATCGCGAAAGGTGGCGCCTCCAGCGCGAGTCCCCTGCTTTTTCCGGAGACCGTCTACAACGCGCCGGCCAGCCATCTGGCAGCGGTCCTCGGCATCGATGGCGCGACCTACACGCTGGTTGGTGACAACTCGATCGGCCTCTCCGCGCTCCATTTCGGCGCACAATTGATTGCGCTCGGTGAAGCGGACCACTGCCTGGTCGTCGGCAGCGAAGAGCTCGATTGGATTCTGTGCGAAGCTTATCGCGATTGGCGGCTGACCCGCACTCCGCTCGCTGAAGGCGCGGGCGCGATTCTTCTCGCGCGACGTGGACCGCTGCAGCGGTCCACGTCGCGCGAGAAGAATCGCGCCCGCGCCTTCAGCGAGCGGAGTGCGGGTCAGCCGCCAATCGCGATAAGCTTCGCACAGAATCCAATCGAGCTCTTCGCTGCCGACGACCAGGCAGTGGTCCGCTTCACCGAGCGCAATCAATTGTGCGCCGAAATGGAGCGCGGAGAGGCCGATCGAGTTGTCACCAACCAGCGTGTAGGTCGCGCCATCGATGCCGAGGACCGCTGCCAGATGGCTGGCCGGCGCGTTGTAGACGGTCTCCGGAAAAAGCAGGGGACTCGCGCTGGAGGCGCCACCTTTCGCGATTTGCTCGTAAAAACGGCGCGTGTAAACGACGCCACCGTTGCTCACGGCGAGGACGATCGCGGTGCGTGCGGCAATCTCCGGCGTGACCGTAACTTCAGCGTCCGCAAGGGCAGCTTCCGCGGCGGCGACCGCGAAATAGCTGATCACGCTCGATCTCCGCAGGCGCGGATGCCGGGTCAGATGCCCGACCGCTTCAGCGGCGACGGGCAAATAGAAGTGTTCGCGGCCGGTCTCGGGGTTTGCGACGCGTTGGGGCAAGACGACTGCGCCATGCGCGATGGCGTCGGCGACGGCGCGCAGCTCATTTCCGAGCGGAGTGACCCACCCAAGACCGGCAATTCCGCAGGTGAAATCCGTCACGGCTTCTCGATGATGATCGAAGCATTCGTGCCGCCAAACCCGAACGAGTTCGAGATCACCCGAGTGACCGGCGCCGCGCGCGCCTCGTTCGCGACCACGTCGATTTTCCACGATGGATCGGGCGTCTCGTAGTTGATGTTCGGAGGAAGGAACTCGTGTTGCAGCGCAAGAATGGAAAAGACCGCTTCGATTGCCCCAGCTGCGCCCAGCGAGTGTCCCATCATCGACTTCGTCGAACTCACCGGGACGCGTTCCCCGAAGACCTGCGCGATCGCGGCGCCTTCCGTGGCGTCGTTGAAGGTCGTCGCGGTGCCGTGCGCGTTGATGTAATCGATCTCATCGGGCCGGCGGCGCGCATCCGCGAGTGCGCGCTCCATCGCGAGGCGCGGTCCGATCCCGCTCGGGTGCGGTTGCGTGAGGTGATGATTGTCCGTCGCAATCCCGTAGCCCCTGACTTCCGCGAGGATGGACGCACCCCGGCGGATCGCGGACTCCCATTCCTCGAGGAAAAGCACCGCGGCTCCCTCGCCGAGCACCAGCCCGCTACGGTTTGCGTCGAAGGGCCGCACCTTCTCCGCCGTCGCCGCTTGCAGCGAATCGAACCCGACGAAGACCAATTCGGAGATCGCATCGTAACCGCCGCAGAGCACCCGGTCGTGCAGGCCCGCACGCACGAGTCGGAAACCGTGGCCGAGCGCGTTCGTGCCCGAAGCGCAGGCGTTTGCGATGATTTGCGCGGGGCAGTTGAACTGAGCAGACGCGAGCGCATCGTTCACCGCCTTTTGCGGCATGTAGTTCGCGAGCCAGCGAGCCCGATGGACTGGTCGCTGCTGCGCAATCTGCGCCCGGTGAAAAGCTTGTCCGAAGCTCATTCCGCCGCTGGTGGTCCCGATCACGGCAAGTTCCGGCTGAAAAGACGGGTCCGCATCGCTCGCTTCCCTGGTCGCAGCGATCATCCATTCGCTCACCTGATGGAGCCGGCGCCTGGCGTTCTCGCCGGTGCTCGCGGCAATATTTCCCGCGGTGTTCGAACGACAGCGGCTCACATCGATTCCGCGTTCCGGCGGAAGAACCGAAACGGCATCGCGTCCTGCCTGGAGGGAACGGAGATTGGCGCCAGCCCCTCTGCCCAGAGGGCTGATGACACCCATTCCGGTGACCGCGACGCGGCGCCTTTGTTCGGGAAGGGAAGACGCAGCCATACGGGTCAATTACAGGGTGTCGCGCCGATGCAAAGCGTCTGCTTCTGCGGATCGCGGGGCATTGCCGCTTGCGGGGGACCGGTGCGGATGAAATACCCCGCGAATGTTTATTCAAGCGATCCTCTGCGCCGCCTTGCTCGAAGCGATGTGGGCCGACTCCATAGGCTGGACGATTGTCGGGTTCGTGGCACAGGGACTCTTTTCCGCACGCTTTCTGGTGCAGTGGATTTCTTCAGAAAAGCACAAGCGGGTCATGATGCCGGTGCAGTTTTGGTATTTCAGCATCGCGGGCGGTTGGTTGAATTTGCTCTATGCGACTCACCTTTGGAAGATGCCCCTGCTTTTCGGCGCGATCGCTTCGCTGCTCACGTCGCACCGCAACTTGCACCTGCACCGGAAGGCGTTGCGGACACCTCCTCCGCAGACACCCGGGTGATCACACCATCCCGAGCTTTTCGCGACCCGCGGGCGAAATGCGCTCCGGTGACCACGGTGGATCCCAGACGAGTTCGACGTTAGCCGCGGCGACACCCGGAACGCTGAGCACACGCACCTCGGCATCTCGAGCAAGCGTCGGTCCCATGCCGCAACCCGGGGCGGTGAGCGTCATCTGCACCGAGACGCTCTTTCCTTTTCCGCTGGCATCGTCGGTGATGTTGACGCTGTAGATCAGGCCGAGGTCGACCACGTTCACAGGAATCTCCGGATCGTAGCAGTTTCGGAGCTGTGCCCAGACCGCCTCTTCCGAGAAGGAGTCGCCGACCGCCGCGTCCTGAAGAATTTCGCGTCCGAGCGCATCCGCGTCTTCGCTCCGGATGCGGACCAACCCAGCTTGCGCAAAGTGCACCGTGTAACTGCCGCCAAGCGCCTGCGTGATGAAAACCTCGCTGCCTTGCGGAAGCGAAATCGACGCGCCGCTCGGAATCTGGGTTGCTTCGACGCTGCGCGTCAGAAAGGTGCTGTGCTCGCTCATGTGCGCACGGTAGCGCGACTCGACCGGCGCGGAACAGCAATCGACCGCGGGTCGATGCGCCGTGTCAGCCGCGTTTCGTGAGGAACTTCAGCTGCGTGGCTTGTTGCTGGAGTTCCTCGAGTTTGAGCAAAAGGGCAGCTTGCCGCTCGAGAAGCGCGGCATTCTGCGCCTTCATGGCTTGAAGAAGTTCGCGAGGGGACGTCTGCGCCGTCAGGACAGGCGTTTGTGCTTGGACGACAGTCGGGGCGGGCGTTTGAGCCTGGGCTCCGAGCGCCAGAATTCCACCGATCAGCAGAGCGGAAAACGTGAAGGTGTGTCGGCTCATTTCGGTGCGACTTTCCCGCCGCTGCGGCCAGCGAAAATCCGAGCGATGCGAATGTCTTCAGCGATCAGCGCGGTCTTCTCCTCGAGCAGCGTCTGGCGATCGGTGATCAGTTTTTGCTGCGCTGCGACTTCGCCCAAAAGCTGGGCAACGAGCTGATTTTCATTCCCAGCCTGGCCGCTGGAAGGCTGCGGCGCTGCAAACGCAGCGAACCAGATCGCAATTCCGGCTGTTGCGCCGAGAACAGGTTTTTTCTTCATTCCATCAAACAAGCGAGAACGGTGCCCCGCTCACGCTAAAAAGTTTCTGGATTGCGTGGCCCGATGGTTGCTTGCTCATGCTTGCTAACGCTCTACGCTCCTATTCCATGGCTGGTCTTTCACAAACTCAGAACCTCTCGCAGCAGCAAGTTCTCGCGCCTCAGCTTCAGCAGAGCCTGCAAATCCTGCAGGTGCCGATGCTCGAACTGCGCAATCTCATCCAGCAGGAGATCGAGTCGAACCCGACCATCGAAATTGAGCAGACGGAGCCGACGATCGAGGATAAGCAGCGCGAGAACGACGAGTTCCAGGAAGAGTTCGATCGCCTCGCAAAGCTCGACGAGGAATGGCGCGACTACATGGCGCAGAGTTCCAGCTATTCCGGGCGGTCCGCGGAAGACGAAGAGCGGCGGCAGTTTTTCTTCGACTCGCTCGTTAAGGAGGAAACGCTTCAGCAACATCTGCTCGAGCAGCTCGAGAGTAACGGAATCGCTGACGAGGATCGGAAGATCGCCGAACTGATCATCGGCAACATCGACGAGCGAGGATTCCTGCAATCCTCACCCGAAGAGATCGCGAACAACACCGGGATGGACGCGGCTGACATCGCGCGCGTCCTCGAGGTGGTGCAAACGTTTCACCCGGTCGGGGTCGCCTCACGCGATCTCCGTGAGTGTCTGCTCATCCAGCTAAAACGGCTCGGCAAGGAACAGTCCCTGGAGTTCCGGATCGTCGACCGATTTATCGATGACCTTGGAAAACGCCGCTTCCCGGAGATCGCCCGCCGCTTGAGCACGACCGCTGAACAGGTGCAGCGCGCAGCCAACTTTATCGCAACCCTCGATCCGCGGCCCGGCCAGATTTTCGCCTCCGATCCGAACAACTACGTGCTCCCGGATGTCACGGTGGAAAAAATCGGCGGGGAATGGGTGATCAGCCTGAACGGCGAACAGATCCCGCACTTGCGAATCAGCAACACTTACAAGGATTTGATGTCCAGCGACCGCAACGGTGCAGACGTGAGGGAATACATCCGGGATAAAATCCGGAGCGGGAAATTTCTCATCAAATCGATCCACCAGCGGCAGCAGACGATCTCGAACATCGCGCACCAGATTATCGACCGTCAGAAAGAGTTCCTGGAGCACGGGCCGAGCGCGCTTAAGCCACTGACGATGGTGCAGATTGCCGACGTGGTGGGCGTTCACGAGACGACCGTGAGCCGTGCCATTTCCGGCAAATACATGGCGACGCCTCATGGCGTGTTCGACATGAAATATTTTTTCACTCCGGGCTACCAAACTGCCGACGGGGAGTCGATGTCGAACACCAGCGTAAAAGGCACGATCGCGGAAATGGTGAAGGCTGAAGATGGGCGCAACCCGTTGAGCGACAAGGAGATCGTCGAACTGCTCAGTCAGCGCGGAATTCCGATTGCGCGCCGCACCGTCGCCAAATATCGCAACGAGTTGAACATCCTTCCGAGCAACATGCGGAAGACTTATTGAGGCGGGCGGCAGTTGAGCGTTGAGTGCGGGTGCGGTTTGTTCCGCGTTCCTCCGCGTCAACTCGGAGGCCTATGAACCACACCGCATCGTTAATGCCGGCACTTGGAGTCGATCTCGCCGAAGATATCCGCGCGCTGAAACGCGAGCGGAATGCGGTGATTCTCGCGCACAACTACCAGGTCAAAGAAATCCAGGAACTCGCCGACTTCGTCGGAGACTCACTGGGGCTTTCCTATCAAGCCGCCGGGACGGATGCGGACGTGATTGCCTTCTGCGGCGTGCATTTTATGGCCGAAACGGCCAAGATCGTAAATCCACGCAAGCGTGTGATCCTCCCGGACCTCGATGCGGGCTGCTCGCTGAGCGAATCCTGTCCGCCCCACAAGCTCGCGGCCTTTCTCGCGGAGCACCGGGAGAAGAATTACTACGTGATCGCCTACATCAACTGCTCGGCGGGCGTGAAAGCGCAGAGCGACGTGATCTGCACGAGCGGCAATGCGGTGAAGATCGTGCAAGCAGCTCCGCGTGATCGGAACCTGCTTTTTGTGCCCGATCAAAACCTGGGCGCGTGGGTGATCGAACAAACCGGCAGGCCGATGGAGCTCTGGCGGGGAAATTGTTACGTGCACGTCGAGTTTACGCGACAATCGAT
>Ga0136611_10003359_pt1 | contig 11190 bp, 7 predicted proteins | sample AntDrymUQ2232306_2_FD_106645 | JGI IMG/M metagenome (GOLD analysis project Ga0136611, IMG submission 106645) | Polar desert sand microbial communities from Dry Valleys, Antarctica - metaG UQ223 (23.06) | ecosystem: Environmental > Terrestrial > Soil > Desert | place: Antarctica: Dry Valley... | reverse complement strand
GATTGAGTGGGCTGTCGGTCGTGGCCCTGATGGCGACGACGTTCAGCGTTCCGCGGGGGGATGTTCCTGCGCGGAGTTGGTGCCTATGGCACCAGCGAGATAGCCACAGATTAGCGCCGCTCGGATTCAACTTCAACGATCAAATCCGCCATTGCGTGTCATCACACTGCCGGCCATCACGCAATTGCCGGTACCGCGATCTGCGCGCCGGCACCGTCAAGGCCCGAAGGCCGCGCGCGAGCGCGGTCGAAGCGAAGCGCAGAGCCTTGCACGTGCCGAGCACAGATCGAGCGTCGAGCGCGTGATGGCTGGTGGCCTGACAGTGGCTACGCTCGTCGTCATCTCGAGTGCGCGGATCTGGACATCGTTTTCCGCCTGCGATCGACCGGAATCGACGAAAGCACCTGGCCCGGAGTCGCGTCCCAGGCGAGTCAAGGTTTGTGGCCAGATCTTCCCGCACGAATGGGGCCAAATCGTGCGGACAATCTGGTGCCGACCCGTGTGCAGTATCACGATGATTCGCAGTCGTGCATCGGCCGGGAACACAGACACGCGGACGACCGCTACCGGACACTGACAGGCATGGCGTGAGCGACCCTCCGGACAGGCGTGGGACCATTTCAAGCGCGCGCAGCGGGGTCGCTCACGCCATGGTTCCTTGCCCTGGTCGCGATATCAACACCTTGCAGTGGGCGGCAAAGAGCGCCGCCCACACCGAGCCACACCGGCGCGCTCAGACCGTAAATCGCACGCGGCGAATCGATTACGGCCATCGACAGTGAGAGTGACTTGTGGTCCCGGCGGCTCTGAGAGCGGCAGTCGCGGGCGCGACTAAGGGGGACGACCTCATTTTTCGACGTCGTCCCCCAGGTCGTCCTCTGCTGTTGGGATCAGGCGACGTCAACCAGGGGAGAGAGATGAAGGTACTGGCGTGACAGTTCGATGCACTCGACCTTGCCTTCACCGCGGTCGATCGCGTCGGCGACGACGGGGGAGCCGGCAATCCAGAGAGTGTTCGCCGGCTCCTCCAACCACTGGCGGTAGAGGGCCCGATAGTGTGGTGTGCGGAAGGCACCTGATACCTTCGAATAGCCTTCACTCGCAGGTCCGGCGCCCGGTTCGGCGAGCCGTTTCCGCTCTGTGAAGCACCACTCCAGCGTCTTGACGAGCGAGGGATGAAGCCGCGTCGCCAGGTGCTCACGAGCCGCGTGTTGATAGGCCTGTCTGGCCTTCCAGAGCTTGCGAGGAAACAACAATCGGACGTTCCATCGGAACATCACCCGGAGCAGAGCAGTATGGCGCAGGAGGAAGAGCCGGAAGTCCATCGGTGATGGCCGTGTCACGAGATAGACGAATACATGCGGCTCGATTGACGGCGGCACCCCAATCGGCAGCTTGTCCGGGAAGTCGCGGACGGACCTCGTGGGTCCGTCGCCAAACCGCAGGTGGGGGTAATCCTGCATCTCAAGGCGATCCCCGAGATGGCGCATGAAGTACCGGCGCTTGTCAGTGGACGGGCCAAGCCACGTGAAGTCGGGGGCATCGAGCACCGCATCGAGGAGCATGACGCGTTCGATCATCCGTCCCTGAGCGGTCGGCTTCCTGAACCGGTTGTCGGGCTCGCCGATCGCGGTCCAGAGCGGCTTGTAGTGGACGTGGAACATTCGCCCGCGATGCAGCTTGCCGGTGGTGATCGGCGTCGCGAACCGCCGCTCGACGAGCGTCTTGATGAAGTCAGTGCTCTTCTGGCCGTGGACGATGCCGGCGAAGCTGCAGTACTGGCGCTCGAGGAAGACGCCCGAGTGAAACAGCACGTTCAGCAGGAATCGGGCCTGACGTTCCGTGAACCCGAACGCGGCGATGGCGTCCAAACGCTCGGTGTTCGCAAGCTCGATGGTCCAGCGGTCCGGGGCAGGTGGCAGTGTCATCGGATCAATTCCTCGGCGATTCGCGGGTGCGCGGCTCGTCCACCGCCGCCACGCCGCCCGCCGCCCACCCCGTAGCAGGTGAACCCTGACTTGGCCGCGGCACTGGCGTGGGCGCCGCGGTAGTGGGCGGTGACCACCTCGATGTCTTCATGCCGCGAGCGACCGTCCCGGTCTTCGTACTCGAGGCGGGCATCCGGAAAACAAACGTGTCCATCGTCGTACGGCAGCTCGTGCTCACGCGCCCAGCGAGCGATTTCTTCGGGCTCACGATTCGGCCGGCCGTCGCAGTTCTTCTTGCCGCGATTGCGCTCGTGAAGGAACTGCTGATACTCGCGCTTCAGCTCGTAGTCGAGCACGACCCGGCGAACCCGTCCGCCTTGGCTGCGCAGTCGCTCGTTGGCGCGCTGGTAGGCGCTGTAGACCTTGGTGTCGTGACTCAGCTCTCGAGGCTTCCGGACGCCAGCGTAGAAGGCCTGTCGCGGCTCGTGGCTACGGTCATCGCGTTCGTAGCGGTTGGCCTCGAGAAGATCGCGCCCGCGGTCGGTCAGGGTTACTGCCCGGTCGTCTGAACTGAGCGGCGACGTGCGAATGAGCCCTTCGTTCTCGAGGCGTTTGAGGCTTCGTCGCGAGCTCTGCGAGTCGTCGCGGAGATCATGAAGATCGCCTTCGGCAACGACTCGAAATGCGCCGATTGTCGCCAGCGCGCGGCTTTCGGCGCCGTTGATCTCGTAGATCCGGTTGCGCTCGCGAACTGGCTGGCGCTCGCGGCCGCGCGGCAGGTCGAGACCGTTCGTGATGTCACGCAGGTCATGATCGCGAAGACCGTGAGAGTCACCGCTGCCGCGGCTTCCTCGATCGCGATCGCGGGTGTCTCCACGGTCGCGGTCACCTTCCTCGCGTGGGTCGTATCTGTCTGACATGTTGATGGCCCGTACGAGCAGCGATTGGATATGCTTCGCTCTGGGGTGACCACCCCAGGCTGCGGATGTCAGTATGGCGGCAGGTCGTCACGCCTTCAATTCACCTTCCGGTGTGTTCGGGTGTTGTGGGGCGGTGTCTGTTTGGTTGACACTACGCCCGATGCACAGGCGCCGGACACGGCTCCGGCGGATCACGCCCGCCCTTCAATTGGAATAACGATGCCCGAGGAGCTGCGATGATCCCAGAGCACTATGCGCGCGATATTGTGGAACGCTGTGAAAGCTTGATCGGCACGCTGTTGCCGGTCGTGCAGCGCAACTCGGATACACGGTTCGGCGGTCCACTCGGAACGACCTTCCTGGTCGCGATGAGTTCGCCAATGATCCTCTTGCCGGTAGAGCGCATGCTCAAACCCGCAGCCAGAGATGCCGTTGCCGACGATCGTGTTCTGGATCAAACGCTCGGCAAGGCCGTGACCGACGTGTTGAGCCACGCAACAAAATTTGGTGGCGCTCCCTTCGCGCGGAAGGGGGCATGGAGCTATGTCGCCGGACACGCTCCGTTCAACTTGGCCAGAGGCATGCCGGCCGATCTGCTCCACTCTCTTTCGAAACCGCAGGCGGCAAAGGATGCGATGGAGGCTTCGGCCGCTCGGATCGTGACCGATCTGCGAAACGCGCTGGCACACGGTGGTGTCGCGTACCTTGACGAAGCAGGACGCCAAACGGGTGGCCAAGCGACTATGCTGGCGTTCGTTGGCTCTGTGATGAGGAACGGCCGCATCACGGGCGTCAACGTCCTGCGGATCAAGGAGCAGGACTATCGGGACTTTCTGGCAGCGTGGGCCTCATGGCTTCGCCAGGCTGGCGTCACTGCCGCCCTGAACGACCGGGCAGCATAGCCGGCCCGGCATTGCGCCAGCAACGACGGCGAAACTGGAGTCAAGAAGATGCGTTGGGTAGCACCACCTGAGAAAGACGCCGGGACCGACACCCTTGAGAAACAACTTTGGGACGCCGCGGATCAACTCCGTGCGAACTCAGGGCTCAGCGCGGCGCAGTATTCGCAGCCGGTCCTCGGCCTCATTTTTCTACGGTTCGCGGAGGCTCGGTTCAGCGTCAGGCGCGCGGCGCTCGAGAGTCAGGCGAAGAGCTCACGTCGAGGCTCCAGGCTCGACGATGCCTCGTCGTACCACGCCGAGGGGGTCCTGTACCTGGAGCCGGCCGCGAGGTTTGACCACCTGCTCAAGCTGCCGGAGGGCGCTGCAATTGGCGAGGCGGTGAACGCCGCCATGCGTTCGATCGAGCGGGACAACCCGCAGCTCGCCGGGGTGCTGCCAAAGACGTACGAGATTTTCACGAGCACGCTACTGAAGGAGCTGCTGAAGAAGGTCTCGGAAATTCCCGCCGCACTCGATTACGACGCGTTCGGCCGTATCTACGAGTATTTCCTCGGCGAGTTCGCCCGCACGGAAGGCCAGAAGGGCGGCGAATTCTACACGCCCAGCTCCATCGTCCGATTGCTGGTGGAGGTGATCGAGCCTTTCCACGGACGGATTCTCGATCCCGCTTGCGGCTCCGGCGGCATGTTCGTCCAGAGCGCAAGGTTCGTCGCTGAACACAAGAAGAACCCGGAATCCGAGCTGTCCATCCACGGCCAGGAGAAAACAGAAGAGACCACGAAGTTGTGCCGCATGAACCTGGCGATCCATGGTCTTGAAGGCGACATCCGTCAGGCGAACAGCTACTACGCGGACCTCCAAGATGCGACGGGGAAGTTCGACTTCGTCCTCGCTAATCCACCCTTCAACGTCAACGCGATCGACAAGGAGCGTCTGGAGGGGGATGTGGGGCCGGGACATCGCTTCCCGTTCGGGCTACCCCGCGCGGATAACGGCAACTACATTTGGATCGAACTCTTCTACTCCGCGCTGAACGAGCGGGGGCGTGCGGGGTTTGTGATGGCGAACTCGGCCGCCGATGCGCGTTCCTCGGAGATGGAGGTCCGCCGTCAGCTGATTCAAGCGCGAGCCGTCGACGTCGTTGTGGCTGTCGGCACGAACATGTTTTACACGGTGACGCTTCCGTGCACACTCTGGTTTATCGATCGAGGTAAGACAGGTACCCTACGAGCGGACGACGTGTTGTTTATCGACGCCAGGTACATTTACCGTCAGGTCGATCGCGCTCATCGGGATTGGACCGAAGGGCAACTGGTTTTCCTCGCGAACATTGTTCGACTTTATCGAGGACAGACAACCGGGTTTCCATCGGGGGCTGAAGCTGGTCGGGCCAAGTTGGAGGAGTGCTTCGGCAGCGAACCGAATTACGCCGATGTGCCCGGTCTGTGCAGACGAGTACCCATCAGCGAAGTGGAGGCGAATGGCTGGAGTTTGAACCCGGGGCGCTATGTCGGTGTCGGGCCGGGCGAGGAGGTGAGTGACGAGGACTTCAAGGAACGCCTTGGGACGCAGGCCGAGGAATTTGTAACCCTGAGCGCCGCAGCGAAAGCACTTGAAGAGAAGATTGCGCGTAGTGTGGCGGAGATTCTGCTCACATGACCTCAGTTGAATGGCCGGAACGGAAGCTCGGTGACGTTCTCACGTTAAAGCGTGGATACGATCTTCCATTACAGGATCGAACACCCGGTGACTTTCCGATCGTGTCCTCCTCTGGCGTTACCGGTCTTCACGCCGTTCCGAAGGTGAAGGGGCCTGGCGTGGTGACGGGCCGATACGGCACGCTTGGCGAAGTCTTCTACATTCGCGAAGATTTTTGGCCCCTCAATACGAGTCTGTACGTGCAGGATTTCAAGGGCAATGACCCAAGGTTCGTGGCGTATTTTCTTGGATATCTCGATTTGGGCTCCCGCAACACAGCAGGAGCAGTGCCTGGCGTCAATCGGAATCACCTGCACGCGATGGTTGTACATGTCCCGTGTGTGCCTGAACAGCGCCGAATAGGCGCACTACTGGCAGCTTACGACGACCTCATTGACAATAACCTGCGTCGCGTTCGGATTCTCGAGGAAGTGGCGCGTGCTCTTTTCGTGGAATGGTTCGTCGCGCTTAGAGGTCCGGGGCTGGCGCGTCCCGAGGATCCTCAAGTGCTCTCTGACACATGGACGACGGCTCGGTTAAGAGAGTGCGTGGAGGTCAACCCCAAGGTCGTGGTACCGCGAGACGGCGAGAAGCCTTTTGTTTCTATGGGAGTTCTGTCGAATGACTTGATGTCAATCGGCGAGATCGAACAAAGAGCCGGCAACAGTGGCTCGAAATTTCAGAACGGCGACACTCTCTTTGCCCGGATCACTCCGTGCCTAGAGAACGGAAAGACGGGGTTCGTCCAGTTCCTTCCAGATGCTCGCTCCTTTGCTTTCGGGTCCACGGAGTTCATCGTTCTGCGATCGAAGACCCTGACGCCCGAGTTCGTGTATCTGCTCTCACGAACCGCCGAATTCCGGGGCACAGCGATCAAGAGCATGTCAGGGGCAAGCGGTAGACAACGTGTGCAGGAGCGGTGCTTCGACGGCATGACGGTGGTTCAGCCGCCCGCCGAGATCTTGGCCCGGTTCACCGAACTCGTCAGGCCGATGTTTCGCCTGATCCACCAACTCCACTTGACGAACCTCAACCTTCGCGCGACTCGGGATCTGCTGCTCCCACGGTTGCTCTCCGGGCAGCTCAGCCTTGCGGAAATCGATGGTAAACCAGTGCGGGAGGCTGAGTCGGCAGTGATTACAAGCTAGATTTCAGGCTAATTATTCTAGATGTTCACTAAATATGTTATGTTCACAATGTTGTGAACATGACTTCGAACGTGACCATTGGCCGTGGCCATGAATCGGCCCTCGAGCGCGACCTCGCCCAAGCCCTGAGCGAGCTGCTGAGCTCCGTGCCGTGGCTCCAAAGCTGGCGGATCGAGTGCCACCAGGCAGGAGACCCCCGGTGGGATCTGGTAGCTTCCGGTCCAGTCCCAACTGGCGGCAAGTGCGTCCTTTGCGTTGAATGCAAGGGGCCCAACTTTCAGCCGAGCCAGTTCGCAAGTTTGGTGAGTCGATCCTGCCTGGCCGGCAAGAACGTAATTTCTGAGAAGGTGCTGGCGATGCGACGGGTGTCTCCTCGCATGGCGGCGCTCTGTCAGGAACATGGCTGGAGCTGGTACGACCTGGCTGGTAACTGTCGGCTCGAGATACCCGGCCTTCTTCTAATCGAGCGCTCGGGCAAGGAGCCGGTCAAGCCCCTGCCGCGCAGCGGGGCCAACCTCAGTACGCCAGAAGCCGCGCGCGTCGTTCGCGCTCTGCTCGCTCCCGAGAACGCCAACCAGCGCTGGACGCAGCGGCATGTAGTCGACCACTTCGCTGATCTTCCTACGTTGATGCCGGCACCGAGCCTCGCTCTTGTCAACAAAGTCGTCCAACACCTGAGAGATCAGGCCTTCCTCGAACCGCTGCCCAATCGAGGCTTTCGCGTCCGCGATTACGAAGGATTGCTTCATAGTTGGCGCAGCGCCTATCGGATTGATCGTCACGGCCGGAATGGTTATTTCAGTCTATTGAAGTCAGGCGAACTTCAGCAGCGCCTTCGTGCGTTCGATGCAGCCAACTCCGATCGCGTCGCGTACGGTGTATTCTCTGCGGCTGAACTGCAGGCCCCGGCTGTTCGGCAGCCTCGGACGTGGCTGTACATCGATCCATTCGGCGAGCGGGACCTGATGTCGGCCATCGAAGCGAAGCCTGTGGATTCCGGCGAGAACCTCATCGTGCTCGTCGCCGACGATCCTGGAGTGTTCTACAAAGTCGAGACGAACGCCGGTCGGATTGCCTGCACGAACGCTGTCCAGACCTACGTGGACCTCATGCACTCGGGCGGTCGCGGCGAAGAGGCGGCGGAGGCAATCCTCCGGCAACGACTCAGGCCGGCATGGTCCGCCGCGACGAAATGATTACCGAACCGCTGCATGAAGGAGACTACACCGACCGCCAGGTCGAAGCCGCCCGGCGTGTGCTTGTCGATGTCGGTCAGGTCTTAGGCTCCTTCCGTGACGCAATAGTGGTCGTCGGCGGCTGGGTGCCCGATCTCCTTTTTCCAGAGGCGGATCCCAAGCACGTCGGAAGTATCGACGTCGATCTCGCACTCGATGCCGTCAAGCTCGGCGACGGCCGCTATGCCGAACTTCTGAAGCTCCTGCTCGACACCGGTCGATACGACCAGGGTGACAAGGACTTCCAGCTGGTGACGACGGTGGACCTCGGCGACGGCCAGGTGCACGTAAGGGTTGAAGTCGAGTTCCTGGCTTCTTCCGACGTGAAGTTAAAGAAGAACCACCCGAAGCTTCTCGAGGGCTTCCGGGTGCTGGCGTTTCCCGCCTGCGCAGCCGCATTCGAACACCCGGAGAGTATCGAGTTCGAGGGCCAGATGATCTCCGGCGCGACGAACACGGTGAAGCTCCAGGTCGCCTCGCTCCCCGATTTCATCGTCATGAAAGCCCATGCCCTGGCGGGCCGGGATAAACCGAAGGACGTCTACGACCTCTGCTATTGTCTCGACGAGTATCAGGACGCCATCGGTGTTGTGGCCGGAAACTGGCGGTCACGCCGTGAGGACCCACTTGTTGCCGGGTCGATCGAAATTCTCAGGGAGAAATTCGAGGCCGTCGAACACTATGGCCCGCAGCAGCTCGCCATTTTTCACGATTCCACCGATGACGCCGAACGTGCCATGCACGCGCGGCGTGCGTTCGAGCTTGTCCAGAAGCTGCTGAGCCTTTTGTAGCGCCGATGTCACCCCACCCCTACACCGAGGACCAACTCGTCGAGCAACCCGCGATTGCCCTGCTCGCGGAGTTGGGCTGGACAACGGTCAACGCTCTCGAAGAGGTGCTCGGGCCCGAAGGAACGTTTGGGCGCGAGGCGAAGAGCGACGTTGTTCTCACCGCACGTCTCACGGCAGCCTTGGTGCGCTTGAACCCCGACGCGCCGGCCGAGGCCATCACCGCCGCGCTCGATCAACTCGTCGTCGATCGTTCGGTGATGAGCCTCGTTGCCGCCAATCGCGAAATCTACCTCCTGCTAAAGGAGGGCGTCCCCGTCTCGGTGCGGGAGCCCGAGCGCGGCGGCCAGCGAACTCTTCGCGTGCGCGTGATCGACTGGCAGAACGCCGCGAACAACGATCTCCTGTTCGTCAGTCAGTTCAGCATCACGGGATCGCTCTACACCTGCCGGCCGGATCTCGTCGGGTTCGTCAACGGCCTTCCGCTGATCGTGATCGAGCTGAAGAAGCCAGGAGTGCCGGCTAAGCAGGCATTCGACGAGAACATCACCAGTTACAAGCACGAACAGAACGGCGTGCCACCGCTCTTCTGGTACAACGCATTCGTCATCGCGTCGAATGGCACCGAGAGCCGTGTGGGATCACTGACGGCGGACTGGGAGCGCTTCTTCGAGTGGAAGCGGGTCGAGCGAGAGGACGAACCACGTCGTGTGTCGCTGGAGGTGATGTTGCGTGGCGTCGCCGAGCCCGGACGTCTGCTGGACCTGCTGGAGAACTTTGCCCTGTTCTCCGAGCATAAGACCGGCTACGTCAAGATCCTGGCGCAGAACCATCAGTTCCTGGGTGTGAACAACGCGATCAGCTCGATGCTCCAGGCCAGAAGCGCGGGTCACGGGCGCGCCGGAGTCTTCTGGCAGACGCAAGGCTCAGGCAAGAGCCTGGCCATGGTGTTCTTCGCGCAGAAGGTACTACGACGTGTGCCCGGCAACTGGACGTTCGTGGTCGTCACCGACCGCACCGAGCTCGACGACCAGATCGCCCGGACGTTCAAGGAGACCGGCGCGGTCTCGGAGGCCGACAGCAAGTCGTGCCATGCGGGAAGCGGCGTACACCTGCGCCAGCTTCTCACCGAGAATCACCGATACGTCTTCACCCTGATACACAAGTTCCAGACGCCGGAAGTCCTCTGCGACCGCCGCGATGTGGTCGTTCTGACAGACGAGGCCCACCGAAGCCAGTACGACACGCTGGCGCTGAACATGCGGTCGGCGCTGCCGAACGCCCTGTTCATCGCGTTCACGGGAACGCCGCTGATTGCCGGGGAGGAGCGCACGCGCGAGGTCTTCGGCGACTACATCTCGATCTACGACTTCCAGCAGTCGGTCGAGGACGGCGCGACGGTTCGCCTGTTCTACGAGAACCGGACACCCGAACTGCGCCTCAAGAATCCGACACTAAACGACGACATCTATGCGGCCGTCGAAGCAGCGGCCCTGGACGAGGACCAGGAGAAGCGACTCGAACAGGAACTCGGCCGGCAGTACCACCTGATCACGCGTGACGACCGGCTCGACACCATCGCCAAGGACATCGTCCGCCACTTCCTCGGCCGAGGCTTCCAGGGCAAGGCGATGGTCGTGTCCATCGACAAGGCGACAGCCTTGCGGATGCACGACAAGGTGCAGACCCACTGGCAGGCTGAGCGCGCGCGGGTTGAGAAGGAGTTAGCGAAGGCGCGCTCTTACGCCTCGAAACTCGATTCCAGTGCGGTTGCTGATCTGGAAGATCGACTCCGGGTCCTGACCACCACCGACATGGCCCTGGTCGTCTCGCCTGCGCAGAACGAGATCGAGCATATGCGCCAGCTCGGTCTGGACATCGCGCCGCACCGCAAACGGATGAACGACGAGGCGCTCGACGACAAATTCAAGGATCCGGATGATCCATTGCGCCTTGTCTTCGTGTGCGCGATGTGGCTTACCGGATTCGATGCGCCGAGCTGCTCGACGATCTACCTCGACAAGCCGATGCGGAACCACACGCTGATGCAGACCGTCGCGCGCGCGAACCGCGTGTTTCCGGGTAAGCACAGTGGCCTGATCGTCGACTATGCAAACGTCTTTGCTTCGCTCGAGAAGGCCCTGGCCATCTATGGAAAAGGGACGGGGGGTACCACGCCCGTTCGCGACAAGCGTGAACTGGTGGAGGATCTCCGGCGCGCGCTGGATGCGGCTCTGGTTTATTGCCAGGGGTACGCCGTCGACATTCCCGCCATCGCGGCGTTGCCTACCGGCAACCTGAGCCGGCTGACCGCACTCGCCGACGCAGTGGACAGCCTCATCGGGCCGGATCGGGTTCGAAAAGACTTCCTCGCTCACGAGCGGCTCGTGCATGCTCTATATCAGGCCGTGAAGCCCGATCCGGTCGTCGCCGAGTTTGCGGCTCAAGTCGCCTGTCTTGCCGTCATCAGCGCGGAAATCCGGCAGCGCACAAATCCTGGCCCGCCGGACATCTCGCGAATCATGACCGAGATCAACCTCTTGCTCGATCTATCGATTGAGAGTGATGGCT
>Ga0136611_10003358_pt1 | contig 11194 bp, 7 predicted proteins | sample AntDrymUQ2232306_2_FD_106645 | JGI IMG/M metagenome (GOLD analysis project Ga0136611, IMG submission 106645) | Polar desert sand microbial communities from Dry Valleys, Antarctica - metaG UQ223 (23.06) | ecosystem: Environmental > Terrestrial > Soil > Desert | place: Antarctica: Dry Valley... | reverse complement strand
GTCGTTGCTATCCGGGCCCATGCACGGTTTCGAGATCACGAGCTGGCTCGAGGGGCGATCGGACGGCGCGCTGGACGTGGAAGACAGCGCGCTGTATCAGGCGCTGCACCGGATGGAGGAGCGAGGGCTCATCGCGGCGGAGTGGGGGGTGACCGCCAACAATCGCCGCGCGCGCTACTACCGCGCGACCGCGCAGGGACGTGCGCACCTCGGCGCCGAAACGAAGAAGTGGGTGCGCTACGCGGACACCGTCACCCGCATCCTCACGGCGTCGCCTCGGACGGCCTAGCCCATGCTGCCATCCGGCATTCGTCCTGGCGTCCGCCGACTCTTTCAGCTCGCGAGCCGCTCGCGTGATACGGGCGCCGAGGTAGACGACGAGATCCGGTTTCATCTCGAGGAACGGATCGCACAGCTCGTCGCGCACGGGATGGAGCCCGCGGCAGCCCGCCTGGAAGCGGAACGACGATTCGGCGACATCACCGAGGCGCGGGCGAACCTTCGGCAGTCGGCTGACTATCGAGAGCAGCGCATGCGCACCAGGGAGTGGATCGCGTCGGTGATGCAGGACGTTCGCTTCGCCTGGCGCGGGCTCTCGCGTGCACCGGGGTTCCTCCCGGTTGCGGTGGCGTGTCTCGCACTGGGCATCGGTGCGAACGTCGCCATCTTCTCCGTCATCGACGCGGTGCTCTTCAAGCCGCTTCCGTTCGCACGGCCGCACGAGCTCGTGAGCGTATGGCCAGACGGCGCGGTCCCGCCGGGCATTCATGAAATTCTCCAGCGGGATGGAGGGTCGTACGGATCGCTCGCGGGCTACGAGTCCGGTCGACAGGCGAGCATCACGGGAACCGGCGACCCGGTGCGACTGGTCGTCTCGCAGACCACCGTCAACTTCTTCGAAACGCTCGGCGTGCAGCCTGCAATGGGGCGCGGATTTCGTCGCGGTGAGCACCTGCCTGGTGCGGGGAGCGTCGTCGTGCTGGCACACGCGCTGTGGACCGAGCGCTTCGGCGCGGACAGCACGGTTATCGGACGCACGCTGACCATCGACGGGCGTTCGCACCGCATCGTGGGAGTGGCTGCCGCGAACTTCCGTTTTCCCAGCACCTCCGTCGCCCTCTGGGTGCCCGCGCAGCCAGCGCCAGGATCCCCAGCGTACTGGTGGAGCACGTATTTCCGCCTGGTCGGGCGACTGGAGCGCGGCAGCACCCCGGCCATGGCAGAAGCCGAAGCGGCCGTGCTGTTCCCGCGAGCACGATCTTCCTTTCCCATGCGCATGCCTGATGAATGGGGAGCCGGCGTACGCGTCGTGCCGCTGCAGGAGGAGATCGCCGGCTCTGCACGTCAGACGCTGCTGCTGTTGCTCGGTGCAGTGGGCCTCGTACTGCTGATGGTGTGCGTGAACCTCGCGACGTTGTATGTCGGCCGCGCAGCGAGCCGCGCGCGCGAGATAGCGGTGCGTGCTGCACTCGGTGGTGGTCAGGGTCGCATTCTCCGGCTGCTGTTCACGGAGAGCATGGTGGTGGCACTGCTGGGTGCAACAGCCGGGCTGGCGCTCGCAGCGGCCGTCATGCGAACGCTGGTGGCAATGTTGCCGGAGGGTACACCGAGAACGGGCGAGATCACCATCGACGCGCGGGTGCTGGCGTTCACGATCCTCCTTACGGCGACAAGCGCGCTGATCTTCGGGCTGCTTCCTGCCTGGCGCGCGTCACGGGGCGATCTCGCCTCGGCGTTGCGTGCGAACGGACGCTCGGGCGGGAACGCCCGTCAGGGGCGCGGGGCCGCCATGCTGGCAACCACACAGGTGGCGCTGGCGGTCGTGCTGATATCGAGTGCGGGGATGCTCGTGAAGTCGCTGTACAACTTGCAGAAGACCGAGCTGGGTTTCCGTAGCGCGGGCACGGTCACCACTGCGATTCCGTTGCCGAGCTTTCCGAACGACACCGCACGACGCGCACCCGTGTTCTACACGGCACTGCTGGACGGGATTCGGACCTCGTCCGGCGTGCGCGCCGCGGCGCTGGCGAGCGCACTTCCGTTCGGCGATGGACTCCAGTATGCCGCCATGGAAGTCGAAGCCCATCCCACCCCGCCGGGCGAGGCGCCACCCGCACCGCACCTCACGGCGGTAAGCGACGGCTACTTCGAGACGCTTGGTATCCCACTGGTGCGCGGTCGGTTCTTCTCGGTCTCCGATCGCGCCGGCGCCGCCCGCGTCGCGGTCATCGATGGCAACGCCGCGCGCCGCCTCTGGCCCGACGCCGACGCGATCGGGCAGCGCATTCGCTACGTGTGGAATCAGGAGTGGTTCACGGTCGTGGGCGTCGTCGGCAACGTGAAGCGTGACAGCCTGAGCGGCGCGTACGAACCGTCGGTGTATGTCCCGATGTCGCAGAGCTTTCCTCGCGAGATGCGTCTGCTCGTCTCGTCGACGCGTGATGCAGGTACCACTGCGACATCGATCCGGCAGGTCGTGCGGCGGGTCGACGATTCGGTGCCGGTTGGCGAGACCCGCGCGCTGGACGACGTGGTGTCGGGCTCCGCTGCGCGTTCACGCTTCGCGACAATGCTGCTGTCCCTCTTCGCGGCGGTCGCCCTACTGCTTGGCGCCCTGGGAATCTACGGGGTGATCTCATCGGGCGTCGCGCGTCGAACGCGCGAGATCGGCGTGCGCATGGCCGTAGGTGCGACCAGGACCCAGATCGCGCGCATGGTGCTGAACCAATCGCTGGTGATTTCGGCAGGGGGTGCGGTGATCGGCGTGGTGGGCGCCGGGGCGGCGTGGCGGTGGCTGCGTGGAATGCTGTACGGCGTCGGTGCGATCGAGCCCACGGTAATGGGCGCGGTGGCCGCGCTGCTGGCGCTGGTGGCCGTGGGTGCGGCCGTAGCACCGGCACGTAGAGCCGCCGGTGTGGATCCGCTCGTGGCGATGCGCGCAGACTGACGCCTGCAAGCGCGCAACGTTGATACGCTCGCGCGCCTGATGCGCAAACGGGCCGTGGGTGGGGGTGCCCCTCCGCGGACTTCTTCGCACGGCCCGCTCGCGAGCGAGCGGGCGTTGCTCCAGGGACCGCGGCGCGGCACCCCCACCAGCCCGCCCACGTGTGCACCCTCACTTGCGCGCCTGCACCCTCGCGCGCGCCTGCTACACCTCGCTGCATCTCCGCCGACCTGTTGCGCCTTACCGTAGCCGAGTGAGTTCATCCTCCACATGGTGAGGTCCTCGTGCAAAAGCATGCACCGCTCGTTCTGCTCGCAAGCACGCTCGTGCTGGCCCCGCTCGCCGCCTGCTCGTCCACGCTTGCATCCTCCGGTCCCCTGTATCGCAGCAACGTCGTGAGCTACGCGCAGCTGCAGCAGACCACCAGGACGACCCTCTTCGACGCACTGCGCGGAATTCATCCCGAGTACTTCATCCCGCGTGGGCGCATCTCCATCAACAACATCCCCGGGACGTCCCTGCTCGTGTACAGCAAGGGCATGCTCATGGGCGAGACGGATGTGCTGTCGTGGATTCCCGTCTCGGAGGTTGCGGCAGTCCGCCGGTTGAGTGCCGTGGAGACGTTCCACAAGTACGGACGCACCACCGCGGCTGGCGCGCTGGAGATCGATTTCCGGGACCCGTAGGCCGCAGGGCCCTCAACCCCCCTTGACAAAACGCGAAGACATGTAGAACATCGACCCATGATAGGTAGAACAACGACCTATCAGGGGTCGTCTTCTATTCATCCGTGGGAGCGTCAACGGCATGAGTCCCGCCAAGCCACAGCCGGCCCGCAGCGAGCTGCTCAAGGGCACGCTCGACATGCTCATCCTCCAGACGCTCACCGTGCAACCCATGCACGGCTACGGCATCGCGGGGCACATCGAGTTCCTGTCCGATGCCGTGCTCTCTGTAGAACAGGGGTCGCTCTACCCGGCGCTCGAGCGCCTGCAGAACAAGGGCTATGTGAAGTCGAAATGGGCGGAATCGCCCACCGGCCGTCAGGCGCGCTATTACACCATCACCGCCACGGGACGCAAGCAGCTTGGTGAGGAGCTCGCGGGCTTCGACCGCGTGCTGCTTGCGATGAACCGCGTGCTGGATCGCGCGTAGCGCCCGGAGCCACGACCGTGTCTTTCTGGGATGGCCTGCAGCACCGGCTCCACGTGCTCCTCCACCGCCGCGGCTACGATCGCGAGATCGCCGCGGAGCGCGAATTTCATCTGGCGCTCGAGGCGAAGCAGCAGGAGCATGCCGCGCATGGCGCGATCTCCGAGGCCGAAGCGCGGGCAGCGGCGCGGCGCCGATACGGAAACCTTACCCTGCACAATGAGGACACGCGTCACATGGCGGGACTCTCCTTCTTCGAGACTGCGAGCCAGGATCTGCGCTTCGCGTTGCGGGGCTTCCGTCGGACGCCGGGTTTCACGGCGATAGCCGTCGCAACCCTCGCCATAGGCATCGGGGCGAACACGGCGATCTTCAGCGCTATCGATGCGTTGCTGCTGAGGCCTCTGCCGTTTGCCGAACCGGAGCGGCTGATGAAAGTGAGCATCACGCGCGCTGCTCGCGGCGAGCATCCGTCGAACGACGATGCCGTCTGGTCGTGGCCGAAGTTCGTGATCTTTCGCAGCGCGCAGAACGTGTTCGCCGACCTGGGGCTGCACACCGATCTCGAGGTGACGATTCGAGGCAACGAGGGCGCCGAGCGACTGCGCGCCGAGATGACGGAGACAGGCTACTTCCGCGCGTTGGGGGTTCGGCCAGCACTGGGGCGTGCGTTTGCCGCTGAGGAGGACTCCGTCGTTGGTGGCCCGAAGACGGTCGTGCTGTCGCACGCCCTGTTCACGCGCCGGTACAACGCCGACTCCTCCGTAGTAGGCAAGTCCGTCAACATCGCCGGGGAGCAGTATGCTGTCGTCGGCGTGATGGGTGAGAAGTTTCGCGGGCTCTCCGGACGCGCCGAGCTGTGGGTGCCGATCCTGGCGCTCGATCCGACCGTGGTCGATTACGCCTGGAGTCATAGCTTCTCCGCCGTCGCGCGCATCAAACCGGGTGTGTCGGTCGGACAGGCGAAGGCGGCGGTCGTGCAGGCCGGTGCGGCCGTCGACCGCACGTATCCTGACCCGTCGTTCAAGGACACGCAGGACGGTGCCATCGGGCGAGAGCTCGATGCAACGCGTGTGGATCCGGTGGTGCGGCGCTCGCTGTTCATCCTGTTCGGTGCAGTCGGCCTGGTGCTGCTCATCGCCTGCGCGAACGTCGCCAACCTGTTCCTGGTGCGTGCCGCGGGGCGTGGGCACGAGATTGCGGTGCGCATGGCGGTTGGCGCGACGCGGGGGCGGCTCGTGCGCCAGCTCCTCACCGAGAGCCTGATGCTCGCCACTGTTGGCGGCGCGCTCGGCGTATTCGTGGCCTGGGGAAGCGTGCGGATGCTGTCGTCGCTCGATCCGGCGCGTGCACTGAATGCGCGGAGTCTCGGCGGCATTGGCGCGGTGAACTTCGAGGGCATCCGGCTTGATCCGGTAGCGCTCGCGGTCGCGCTGGGCCTATCCGTGCTCACCGGACTGCTCTTCGGCATCGTGCCCGCGTTTCACAGTACGCGGTCGACACTGGCCGACGGACTGCGGCATGGACGCGACCGTTCGCGCGGGGCGGGATGGCTCGGCGTGAACATCCGAAGCGTGATCGTCTCGATCGAGGTGGCGCTGGCCGTGGTGCTGCTCGCCGGCTCGGGCTTGATGATGCGCAGTCTCGGGAACCTCCTCGCGATCTCGCCGGGCTTCCAGGCCGAGGGAATCCTCACCATGCGCGTCAACGTGCGCGAGGGATCCAGTCGTGATTCCATGCCAGGGTTCTACGAGGCCGTGATGCGCAGTCTCGATGGGCTCCACTCCGTCGAGGGTGTCACGCTCGCAGATTGTCCACCGCTGAACGGCGGATGCAACGGCACTTCGATGTGGCGGAACGACCGTCCGCCGCTCCCACCGGGTACCGAGCCCGCAACCGGCGTGCATTGGATCACGCCGAATTGGCCCACCGTGATGGATGTGCCTCTCAAGGGCGGCCGGTTGTTCGAGAGCGGCGATCGCGCTGGTAGCCGCAAGGTCGTGCTGGTAAGCGAATCGGCGGCACGCCGCCTCTGGCCCAACGAAGACCCTCTGGGCAAGCCCATGGGCGCAGGCCAGGGCGGATTCGACAGCGCGTATGTCGTAGGCGTCGTCGCGGACGTTCGCTACAACACGATTGACTCGCTGCCTGGCAGCGACGTCTACCTTCCCTTCGCGCAGTCACCGCGCGGCCGCATGATGATCATGCTCCGCACGACCGGCAATCCGGAAGCATTGGTGCCATGGGTGCGCACCGCGATGCGGGATATCGCGCCCGATCTGCCGGTGTACGACGTTCGGACGATGTCGTCGCGCGTAGCAGATTCCACGGCGTATGCGCGCTTCGGTACGATCCTGCTGATGCTGTTTGGTGCGGTGGCGCTCGCGCTGGCCACGCTGGGAGTGTACGGCGTGATATCGTTTTCCGTCTCGCAGCGCACGCGCGAGATCGGCATCCGCATGGCGCTCGGCGCAACCGCGCGCGGCGTCGTCCGCGTCATCGTTGGCCAGGGCCTGACAGTGGCAGCCGCTGGCGCCGCAGTCGGTTTGGCCCTGGCGATCGCGTCCAGCGGCGTGCTCGAGTCGATGCTCCATGGTGTCGCGCCTGCCGACCCGTTGACGTTCGCCGCCATCACTGCGGTGCTGCTCGCGGCCGTCGCGCTCGCCAGCTGGATTCCCGCGCGGCGCGCAGCCGGGATACAGCCGACGGAGGCGTTGCGGGAGGAGTAGCTGGAAGGGGTCGTGCGGCGTCGATCGAACGCGTGCCGACGGTGTGATCCGGCTCGCACGCTGTTTGGATTCGGCATGCGAACAAGATTGCCGGATGCCGTTCGGTGAGTCGTTCGGCATGAGCCGGCTGCATATCGGGGCCACCTTTGGCCGGCCGGTTGTCCAACGGGGGTCCACGCTGTAGCTGAGAGCATTGTGGGTGCCTGTGCCGGGCATCAGCCCGGTCCCCCGAGGCCCGGAGTGGCTCACAATGCGTGGTCGCTTCGCAGCGCTACTTGGCATCGCGCTTCTGTTGTTGGTGCCGGCCCTCTTCCTGCTCCGCCGCGGCAACGCGCGGGACGCAACCGGACGCACACGCCTGTACCACGTGGCGATCGATGCGACCGACTGGACGTATGTGCCGAGTCGTGGCGATCAGGCAATCACCGGCCGAAAAGACGACTGGACCAATCTTCCGGAGGCGCGCGGAGCGCGCGATCCCAATGGCTCAACATACCGCAAGGCGGTATTCCGCGAGAACAAGGATTCGACCTTCGCGATGCGCAAACCACGTGGTGCGGACTGCGAGCATTTGGGCATGCTGGGACCGGTGTTGCGCGCCGAGGTCGGCGACACGATGCCCGCACCGCTGACGCTCATAGCTGAAGTCGAATGCATAGAGGACGACCAACCGGCGCAAAGTCGCATTCGTGCGCATGGCTGACCCTCCGCGCGTGCCGCTCCAGCTATGAGCGTGAGCTATGAGCGTGAGCTATGAGCACCACCGGTGCGGAACTGCTCTCCCGCTCTCCCGCTCTCCCGCTCTCCCGCTTTCCCGCTCAATCCGCCCGCAGCGCCGCCGCCGGATCGATCGCCAACGCCCGTCGCGCCGGAATCCAGCTCGCCAGCAGCGCTGCGCCCATCAGCACCGCAATCGTCTGCACGAAGGTCACCGCATCGATCGCCGGCACATTGAACAGCACCGCCTGCATCGTCCCGGCGAGCGCCGCCGCACCCGCAATGCCAACCACCACCCCGGCCGCCGAGAGCCGCAGGCCTTGACCCAGGATCATGCCCAACACGGAGCGTGGTGTCGCACCAAGCGCGACGCGCACGCCGATCTCCTGCCGGCGTTGTGTGACGGCGAATGCCAGCACGCCATAGATGCCGATTACGCCCAGCGTCAGCCCCAGCACGCCGAAGAGCACCAGCAGCGACGCCAGCAGCCGCGGGCGGGATACGGCACGCCCGATCGTTTCCTCCAGCGTCGCCACGCTGGAGATCGTCTGGTCCTTGTTCACGCTCCACACCGCCTGGCGAGCGCTGTTCGCGATCGCCGTGGGCTCGCCGTCGGTGCGCACCACGATGTTCATGCGCGAGCGAAAGTTCTGGGCGGCGTGGATGTATATCGTCGGCTCCACCGCTTCCGCAGGGCCGCGCTGTCGCACGTTGCCCACGACACCAACGATACTGATCGTGGCGTCGCCGCTGCGTAGCGACTTCCCGGTCGCGTCTTCGCCGGGCCAGAAGCGCCGCGCGAACTCCTCATTCACGAGCAGCACCGTGGGCGCTCCACGGCGATCCGTCGCGGCGAAGTAGCGCCCGCTTCGGAGCGGAATCTCCATCGCCTTGAAGAAGTCACTGCTCACGTGATGCAGTTGCGCTGCCGGACTCTGATCCGGCTGCAGCGGAGATCCGACGGCGTCTGGTTTCCACATCTCGCCGTTGCCGCGGGTAGGCAGGTCGCGCACCGAGCCGACCGCCCGGACGCCTGGCCCAGCGCGAATCGCTTGGAGTATCGACTCGTAATACCGGTTTGCGGCCTCGGGTGGCTCGTGAAACTCGTCCGGCACCGCCATCGAGATCACGAGCGCGTTCCGCGGGTTGAAACCCATGTCGACGGCGAGCAGCCGCAGGAGGCTCTTCGTGGTGAGGCCCGCGCCGGTGATGAGAATGACCGCGAGCGCTACCTGCGCAACCACGAGCCCACTCCGCAACCGGTTTCCCGATTTGCCGACCGACCCGCGTCCGCCGGCGCGCAACGCGCCTTCGAACGACGCGCCAGCAACGCGCATGGTAGGCACGACGCCGAACAGCAATCCCGAGAGCAGGGAGATGCCGAGCGTGTAGGCCAGCACCGATCCGTCGAGCGTGACGTCGGACCCGCGTGGTAGCCCGGCGACACCACTACTGGCCAGCGTCCGCAGGGCGAGGAACGCAAGCAGGGCGCCGAGCGCGCCGCCAAGCAGTGCCAGCGTCAGACTCTCGGTCAGCAGCTGCCGCACGATCCGCCGTCGACCCGCGCCGAGAGCGGCGCGCACTGCCAGCTCCCGCTGTCGTGTGCTGCCGCGGGTGAGCAGCAGGCTTGCGACGTTAACGCAGGTAATCAGCAGCACCAGGGCAACGGCACCGAGCAGCAAAGAGAGCGGGCGCTGCACGTTGCCGACGATGGATTCGCGCACCGACTCCAGCGAGACCGTTTCCCACCCCGCGTTGGCGGTATAGGTGCTCGCGAGCCGCGACGCGACCCCATTCATCTCCGCCTCGAATTGCGCCTGGCTCACACCTGGCTTGAGGCGCGCGACGACGGAGAGGAACCGCGAACCGCGAGACCGTCCGATGTCATCCGGTCCGAACACGGAGAGCGGAACCCACACGCTCAACGGGCCGTCGGATGGATAGGTGAAGCCGCGAGGCATCACACCGATCACGGTGAACGGTTCGCTGTTGAGCGTGATGCGGCGGCCGATGATATCGGGCGCCGATCCATAGCGGTTCTCCCAGATACCATAGCCCAGCATCACGACGCGATTCCGGCCCGCAAGCTGGTCTTCCGCGCCGATGGCTCGTCCCAGCATCGGCTGCGTGCGCAGCGTTTCGAACAGTCCTTCGCCCACGAGCGCGGCAGAGACATTCTCCGGCGGGCCGTCTCCGGTGAGATCGATGGCCGTCATGCCGTCGGCGAAGAAGTAGCCGCCCATCGACTCGGCCAGCTTGCTCTCCCTGCGCCAGTCGAGAAAATCAGGCTCGGAGACGGCGCCCTTGCGGATGTCGGTCGACGTGTTCTCGTGCCAGACGCGCACGAGACGATCGGCGGCCGGAAAGGGCAGCGGCTCCAGCAACACCGCACGGACGACGCTGAAGATGGCCGTGTTCGCACCGATGCCCAGCGCGAGCGTGCAGAGCACGATCAGCGTGAACGCCGGGGCGCGGCTCAGCGTGCGAACGGTGTAGCGCAGGTCCCGGAACAGCTCATCGAATGCCGTCATGCGTCGCTTCTCCCGTTGGCGCCGCAGGTCTTCGGCGCTGCAATAGCTCTCCGTGTACTCGATGTCGCCAAACCGCCGGCGCGCCTCGACATCGGCATCGAACGCGTTCCAGCCCGATGCAACGAGCTCCGCGGCGGCCATCGCAATGTGGAATTCGAGCTCGTCGTGAACGCCCTCGCGCATCTGCGCGCGCGTGCCCCACGGCAGGAACACACTGTGCCAGTCCGGCGATGGACGATGTGGATCGGACATGCCTTACGGTCGGATGCTCACGCCGTGTCCAGCACGCGGAAGAGTGCCTCGAAATACCGGCGGAGTTCCACGACTTCGCTGCGCAATTGCCGACGCCCGGCCTTCCCGATGGCGTAGAACTTTGCGCGCCGGTTGTTCTCCGAGATCCCCCACTCCGATTCCACCCAGCCTTTGCGCTCCAGGCGGTGCAGCGCCTGATAGAGTGCAGCGTCCTCGACGGCGAGATCGTCATTGGCGCGCTGCCTGATCCAGATCGAAATACCGTAGCCATGCATGGGTGCCCACGCGAGTGCCTTGAGGATCAGCACGTCGACGGTGCCCTGCAGGAGTGGAAGCGGTTCACGGGTCATGCAACACGGAGCTGGGCGTTCGGGAGGGACCCCTCACATGATGAACCCTCATCACGTGAGGGGAGGGTAGCCTGCCAGGCCGCGGGCCGGAAGTGAGGTGGGACGAAGCGAGCCGTGGGCGGTCCCAGGAGCCGGCGGCGCGGTTCGCGTGACGCTCCCGTCCCTCGAAGGGCGGCGCGGTTCGCGTGGCGCTCCCGTCCCTCGAACGACGGCGCGCGCTACGCCGAGGTCGAGACGAAGACGCCTGAGCGCGCGGGGAACTGTGCGGTCACGAGCGTGGCGTGCAGGGTGAAGACGCTTCCCGCCCGACGACACGACACCACGTCGGCCACGACGTCGAGCACCGCACCGACCACGCGCACGCGCTGGTGCACTGGAAGCGACACGCCGCAGTAGATGCTGATGCCTCCCAGCGACAGGTCGCGGAGTCGCACGTCGATGGCTTCCCCGCGGGCGTCGAGGTGTAGGAGGGCCCAATCTGACTTGCTCACCCGCGGCATGCCGCGCCGGTCCGCGCCG
>Ga0136611_10003357_pt1 | contig 11194 bp, 8 predicted proteins | sample AntDrymUQ2232306_2_FD_106645 | JGI IMG/M metagenome (GOLD analysis project Ga0136611, IMG submission 106645) | Polar desert sand microbial communities from Dry Valleys, Antarctica - metaG UQ223 (23.06) | ecosystem: Environmental > Terrestrial > Soil > Desert | place: Antarctica: Dry Valley... | reverse complement strand
GAGCGGACAACGACGGCGACGGCGTCAGCGACGCCGCTGACCCGGGTTGTCACAGCGACGGCAACGCAAACAACGCCGCGTCCTACGTGCCCGGCGATGACTCCGAGCTCAACGGCGGGGTCGCGGGTGTGTCCGCCTCGTCGTCGCTGCCGATGACCGGCAGCGACATCATCGGGGCTGCGCTCCTCGGTGCCCTGCTGCTCGCCGCCGGCCTCGTCCTGCGGCGCGCGCCGCGCCGGGGCGTCAGCCGATAGCTCGCTGCGACCGGGGCGCCACGGGGAAACCTGTGGCGCCCCGATCCGGCTGCTCTTCCGGCGAGCCCGCGAGGACCCCGTGAGCCGCACTCCGTCGCAGATACCCGGCCGGCGAGCTTGGTTGGTCGCGGTGATGGCCCTGCTCCTGCTCGCCCCCGTCCCGCCGGCGGACGCCGCGCCGGGAAGCTGGTTGGAGGCGGGACGCCTGCGCAGCAGCCGCGAGTTCCACCCGGCCGTCGCGCTGCCCGACGGGCGCGTCATGGTCAGCGGCGGATTCGGCAACGACGGCATCCTCGACACGACCGAGCTCTACGACCCGGCAGACCGCGCCTGGCACACCGGCTTTCCGATGGACAAGCCGCGTCTGGGGCATACGGCGACGCTGCTGCCCGACGGCCGCGTCCTCGCCGCCGGCGGCGCCAACCTCGCCGACGGCTACGTTGCGTCGGCGGAGCTGTTCGACCCGGTCGAGACAACTTGGAGCACGGCGGGGAAGCTGCGTCGTGAGCGGAACAACCACACCGCGACGCTGCTGCCCGACGGGCGCGTGCTGGTCGCCGGAGGGCTCACGACGAGCCACACCGTCCTGCGCAGCGCCGAGCTGTATGACCCCGCAACGGGGACGTGGTCGGCGGCGGCAAACCTGCGGCAGAGCCGCTTTCACCACACGGCCACGCTGCTTCCCAGCGGTGGCGTTCTCGTCGCCGGCGGCGAGACGGGTTCGGGCGCCTTCAGCCGGACCGCCGAGATCTACGATCCGGCGGCGAACCGCTGGATCGTGGCGCGCCCGATGCGCGAGGGCCGGGCGAACCACACGGCCACGCTGCTTCCGGGGGGCGGCACGCTCGTCGCGGGTGGAGGCGACCGGGCGCCGGGGTTCACCCGTGGGTCCGAGATCTACTACCCGAAGGCGAACCGCTGGCGACGGACCCGTCCGTTGGCCAAGGCCCGCGGCTTTCACGTCGCCTCGCTTCTGCCGAACGGGAGGGTGCTCGTCGCCGGGGGCTTCGCCGACTCGGGCACGCTGCGAAGCGCGGAGCTGTTCCGGCCCTCGACGCGCCGCTGGACGAGGGCGCCGCGCATGCGCGCGGGACGAGGGCACGCCAGCGTCGCCCTCATTCCCAAGGGCGTCCTGGTTGCTGGTGGCGCGCGGACCACGGGCCTGCTCGTGCCCAGCGCCGAGCTGTACCGCTGGCCCCGCTGACGTGGGGTGACAATCACCGAGTCGGCGCGTGGGCGTGTCAGAGCACGCTGAGCGCCCGCCGCTGGGCCGATACGTGACACCCGGAGGCCGGCCCGGCCGGCAGGAATCCGTGGGGCTCGCGCCTACGGGCCGCTCGCCCCGCCCTCGTAGTCGAAGGCGAAGCAGGGCGCCCCGGAGCAGACGTCGACGATCTTGCCGCCGTCGCGCAGGAACAGCGACTTCTGCATCCGGCCGTTGACCGTGTTGCGCGGCGCCTCGTGCGGATCCTTGCCCTTGCGGGGCGGGACGTTCGTGGCGGGTGGTGGCGGTGTCCCGAGCGCTTCGCCCTCCTCCGTGCGCATCGGCCCGATGTCCCAGAACACGAGTCCCGAGCCGCCGTGCTCGTCACCCAGGCCCCTGAGGCCGAAGAACGAGCGGTCGGGCCCCGCGTCGGGATAGGGGCGGTCGCTGAACCGCGGGCGCTGTTGCTCGAGCGGGGGTCGGTGGACCCGCGCGCCGATCGTCCGCGCCTGCACCTGAGCGGTGACGTCGGCCACCTGATGGTCGCCGAACCCCACGTGCAGCAGCACCTCGTGCGGGGGTGTGTTCGGCAGGGGGTCGCGCGTCATGTGATGGGCGTAGCCGTTGGGGTCGGCGCGGTCCCACAGGATCTGCATGAGGTCGAAGATCAGTGGGCGCTCGAGCTCGTTGGGGTAGTTGTCGTAGAGCCCGCCCGCGGGCGAGTCGACGCCCTCGACCGACCCGTTGGCGTACGTGTCGAAGTCAACCGAGCGATGCAGCAGCGTCGAGTAGTTCATGCCGGGCACGCCGAGCACCGCGCGCTCGAAGTCGGGCGCGACCGCGGTCAGCGCCCCGCCGTAGATGCCGCCCTGGCTGTTGCCGTCGTAGAACAGCCGGGCCGTGTCGATGAGCGGCTTGCCGCCGTCCTGGAAGGCGGGGCTCGTCGAGAACCCGTCGGGATGGATCATCAGCCGGCCGAGGTAGAGGAACCACAGATACCCCTGCTGGACGTGATCGATGAGCGTCGGGAAGCGCGACAGGTCCTGGAGCGTGGCCAGCGCGTTGGGGATGTCCTTGGTCGCCATGCCGTCCCAGTCGGTTGCGCAGGGCAGGAAGCCGTGCTCCTGGGCGAGCGACTTTTGCTGGCCCTGGAGGACCTCGCCCTGACCGCCGAAGAGGCCGTGCCCGTAGAGGTTGGGCCGCAGCCGCTCGGGTTCGCCGATGGGGTCGATCGCGCGGCGCGGGATGAGGCAGGTGAACGTGGCCTGCTGGGTGTTGCCCGGCAGGCGCTCGGGCTCCAGGGGGTCATCGTCGTAGGAGAACTGCGAGCCGGTCGGGCAGCCCGGTGCGTTGAGGAAGCACGGGACGGTGAAGGTGCCGCGCACCACCCGGGCGATCCGCTTGTCCTGCTCCTCGGTGAACGAGCGCACGCCGTCGAGGTCCTGCTCGTCGGGCAGGAAGTCGGGGATGTCGGGGTTGAGCCGCCACGCGGGTGCCCCGCCCTGCACCGCGCGGTCGGCGAGGTTCGTGTCGCCGAGCTCCGCGAAGGCGCGGTCACGGATGGAGAGCATCCGCTGCGTGGTCGACTTCGCGCTCGCCACGGTGAAGTCCCATGCTAGATAGAGGTCGTCGCGCGCGATGCCGGCGGCGGCCAGCGTCCCGAACAGCGACTCCATGTGCGCGCGGCGCGACTCGACCTTCGGATCATCGGTGATGATGCGGTCGCGGTAGAGCCGGAACGCCCGGCGCACTGCGATGGGCGCGCCCTTGGCGTCGCGCAGCCGGCGCAGCGCCACCACGTAGCGGGCGCCCTCGTCGAAGTTGACCGCCGGCCGCACTATCAGCGTGCGGTCCTCGGGGGCGGCCGGATTGCTGTCGATCTCCGACCAGACGAGGTGGGGCCTGGCTGACGCAGCGTTGATCACGGCCACCGGCGCGTCGCGGCGCAGCGACCGCGCGGGGTTGTCGATCGGTACGGCGCCGGTGGCGCGGAACGCCTCAGGCGTCTCCAGTCCGGGGACCCGCGTGATGATCGCCTGGCCGGGGCTGAACCCGTCGGAGACGTTCATGTCGGTCGGATCGATCGGCTTGCCCGCCTTGTTGCGAGGCATGGAGTTCGTTTCCAGGGCGAGCCGGCGGCCGGTCGGCGTGCCGGTGTCCTTGCGGGTGAAGTGGTCGTTGGGGAAGGGGTGCAGGCACAGCGACGCGTCGAGGAAGTCGCAGCGCTCGAAGTTCTCGGTGGGCACCCCCGGCGCCACGGGGTCGCGCCCCGCGGAGGCGCCGCAAGCGCGGTCGGCTGCGCTGAGCCTCCGTGCGGCGCGACCGATCACGCGGCCGCCGCGCCGGCGGACCACGATCGTCGCCCGCAGCGTCGTGCAGGCGCCGACGAGGCGCCTGGCCTTCGGTCCGAGTCGGACGGTGACGGGGCGCCGCCCGGCACGCTTGACCCGGACGGTACGACGCTGCCCGCCAGCGGCCTTGGTCCCGGGCTCGCGCAGTTTGACGGTCAGCCGGTAGCGCCCGGCGCGCGGCGCGCGGAACGCCACCCGAAGCGCGAAGCGCTTGGCCACAACACGCTGGCCCTTCGACGTGATGGCCACGCCGGAGGCGGCGGGCGCGGAGGGCGACTCCACGGCGAGGAGCACAGCGGTGGCGGCGAGCAGCGCAGGCCACCGGCGCAGGTGAACAGAGAACACAACGTTGCGCTACCCGCTCGGGCCGGGGGCGAAGCCCGGCGGCGGTACAACAGGGGTGTGCCCCGCGGTCCCCAGCACGACGGCTCCGACGCCGCCGCCCTGTGGGATCGGCATGCGCGCCGCTACGGCGCGCAGGAGCACCTCGAGGCCCGAGCCGTCGACGCGGCGCTGCGGCTCGCCGCACCAGGACCGCAGGACCGACTCGTGGATCTGGCCTGTGGGACCGGCGTGCTGCTGAGGGCACTCGCCGGCCGGCCGGGACGCCCGGCGAGCGTGGTGGGCGTCGACCGGTCTACCGGCATGCTCGGCCGGGTGGGGCAGCTGCCGCCGGGATGGCGCACGCTGAAGGCCGACGCCCGGTCCGTCCCGCTTGCCGACGGCTGCGCGGACGTGGTGACCTGTGGGTACCTGCTGCACCTGCTTGGTCCGGATGATCGCGCGGCGGTGCTGCGCGAGGCCCGCCGCCTGCTCGCCTCCGGCGTCACGTCGCGCTTGGTGGTCGTGTCGGTCTGGCCGGGCCGCCGGCTGCTGCGTGCTGCCTTTCGGGCGCTGGCGACGCGGCGACCCGCGGAGCTTGGCGGCCTCCTGCCGCTCGACCCGTCGGCCGACCTCCGGCGCGCCGGGTTTGCCGTCACGGACCGCGTGCAGCTGTCCCGCGGCGGCTACCCGTCTGTTGTGCTGCGCGCTACGCCGTCCTGACCCGGCGCCGCGTCACGGCAGCGCGCGCCTGGCAGAGCCGCCCTTCCGGCGGCGAGCTCGACGTTTCCGTCGGATAGCGACGGAAACGTCGACCTCACATTCGCCGAGCCACGAGCAACGCGCGCCACTGCGCCACGACGCTCGCAACGCTGCCGATGACGACGAGCGCCGATCCCAGCCGGCGACGGCCGCACGCAGCGGCGAGGACGCCAGCGGCTCGGATCGGAGTCGTCGCACGCGCTGCCCGTAGCGCCAGACCGCTTGGCGGTCCGGCTCGGCTAAGCCAGGAGGCCGTGGCCAGCGTGGCGCCAGTGACCATCCGCGTCGCCTCCGCGCCGGCGACCGGAGCGGGGAGCGCGCCGCTGCGGACAAGCGCTTTGAGCGCGGCCACCGAGAAGCAGACGTCGACGGCGGCCTCGAGGTCACGCCCGAGCCGCGTCGGGGCGGTGGCTCGGGCGAGCGCGCCGTCGAGGACGTCCGAGACGTACCCCGCGGCGAGCAGCACCGGACGTGGATCGCGTGCGACGAGCGGGACGAGCCAGGCCCGCACGAGGGTCGCCGCGTCCGCGGCGCCCAGCGGCCGCGGCTCGCCGCCCTCCGTCTCCGCCATGCCGAGGTGCCAGTCGAGCATCAGGCCCACGGCGCCCCACCACCGCAGGGCGCCCGGGAGGCCCACCGCAAGGTAGGCTGCGCCGCCGGCGAGCAACCACCGCGCCTCCTGCGCAACCAACTCGGGCCGCGCCCTTCGGGTGGCGTTCGCGCGGCGCTGCGAGGCGAGGAGGAACCGCCCGGCTGCCGTCGGCGTGAACCGCCGGCGCCGAAGGTCGGTGAGCGCCTCGCGCGCCCAGAGCTCTCCGGCGGTACGGGGCTCTCCGGCGGTACGGGGCTCTCCGGTCAGCGCGCGCCGAGCCGGGTGCCGGTGAACAGCGACGACCCCGGCACCCGGTGGAAGCTCTGGTTCGTGCGCCTCTCCTCGCGCGCGACGATCCGCTCGAACAGCAGCGCTTGGGCCAGGCCCACGATGATGCAGCCGCCACCCACGCGCAGGCCGGCGTCCCAGCCCGCGCCGAACCCGAATCCCAGGGTGAGGCCCGCGACGATGCCCGCGAGCGTCCAGGTCGACGTCGGCTCACCGCTGCCGACTTCGTCCTCGTAAACCTCCGCACCCGCCAACGCCCGGCGGACGCTGCGAACCCCAAAGGTCGCCATCAGCATCGCGACGACCACGAGCTGAACGGCGGTGGACGCCGGGCCGTCGGTGGCCCCAGGGCCAAAGGCCAGTACCGCGGCGGTCGCCAGCGCCCCGCAGGCCGCTAGGGCAACGCCCTCGACGCGAAGCCTTCGGCGGTAGGTCTCCACGCCGTGAGCGTACGCGCCCCCTCGGCGACCGCGACGTGCGCCTCTCGAGGTGATCGCCCGACTCGTCGCCGACGAGGTCAGCTTCCGCGAGACGGCGATCCGAGCTGCAGCGCCTCCACAGTCGCGCAGCGTCCGTGGAGGCGCTTGCCGCAGCGCTGCAGGCCCGCGACGAGTACGCGAGCGGGCACTCGCGATCGGCCGTCGAGTACGCCAGTCGGTACCCTCACTCGATGCCCATCGCCGCCCTCGCGGCCCTCGTGGTGACGGTCTGCCTGGGTCTGTCCTTCGCCCCCGCCCAAGCTGCGTTCCCGGGCCGGAACGGTCCTGTCTACTACGGCGACTCGACCGATGCGCGAGCGGTGATCCTCGGCGTCAACCCCAGCGGGATCGGGCGGGCCGAGATCGCTCCCGGCGGTACTCCGGTGGTGTCTCCCGACGGTACGCGGATCGCCTTCGTCCAGGAAGCGGCGAACGGCACGACCGCGCTCGCGGTGATGAACATCGACGGGAGCGGCATCACGCCGTTGCCGTCGGGTGCTGCGCGCGACCCTGCGTGGTCGCCTGACGGGTCACGGATCGTGTTCGTGGCCGCCGACGGGCTGGTCGTGATCAACGCCGACGGCACCGGTCGGCGGGTCTTGACGGACGGGGGAGATCCACCGGTCCCTTACGTAACGCCGGGCGATGCGAATTACACGATCAGCTACAGCGTGATCGGCCACCCCAGCTGGTCGCCGTCGGGTGGGAGGATCGCCTTCACCGGGTCGCTGAGCAACAGCGAGTGGGACATCCTCACCATCGACGAGTCGGGCGGCGACGCAAAGGCGGTGACCAGCGGCGCAGGCTTCGCGCGCCCGGACTGGTCGCCGGATGGCACCCGCTTCGCCGTGGATCGCAGCGTCAACGGCGCCGCCACGATCTTCGTGATGAACGCCGACGGATCGGACCGGCGCGCGCTCACGGACCCGGGCGGTCCGACGATCGACATGGACCCGTCGTGGTCGCCGGACGGCACCCGCATCGCGTTCCTGCGCACTGCGGGGTTCGACACCGAGGTCTTCGCGATGGACGCGGGCGGCGGCTACGTCGTCAACCTCAACGCCCGGGGCGGCCTGGCGAACCCTCGCTCGCGGTCGCCGAACTGGGCAAACTGCCCGTCGGCGGGAGGCTGCCTGCTGCCATCGCTCACGGGTGGGCCCGCGGCCGACGTCCTGCGTGGCACCGCCGGCCAGGACGCGATCAGGGGTGGCGGGGGCGGTGACCTGCTCTGCGGGAGAGGCGGGAGCGACAAGCTCTTCGGGGACGCGGGCAACGACCGGCTCTACGGCGACGCCTGCCCACGATCCGCGAGTTCACGTGCCACCGCGGGGGCGAGCAACGACCGGCTGTACGGAGGCGCCGGCAACGACTTGCTCGACGGGGGAAAGGGCGTCAACCGCTACAGCGGAGGGAGCGGCAACGACACAATCCGCGCCGCGAACGGCCGGCAGGAGATCGTTGACTGCGGCTCGGGTCGCGACAAGGCGATTGCCGACAGGATCGATCGCGTGCGTGGCTGCGAGCGCGTCACACGGCGCGGCTGACATCTGGCGGCGAGAAAGCGCACCTGCGCCCGGGCGCGAACCGGCGCAGCCGCCGCTCGGCGCGCGCCTCGCGCGCCCAGCGCTCCCCGGCGGTGGGGGGCGCGCCGGTCAGCGCGCTCCGAGCCGGGTGCCCGCCACCCGTTCGTCGCCGCAGTAGACGTTCACGCGGCCCTCGCGGGCGAAGCCGGCGAGCGTCAGCCCGCGGTCTGCCGCGAGCTCCACCGCTAGGGAGGTGGGCGCGCCGACGCCGACGAGGATCGGCGCTCCGGCCACCGCGGCCTTCTGCACCAGCTCGAACGAGAGCCGGCCGCTGACGCACAGGATGTGGCCGTGCAGCGGCAGGTCGCCGTCGAGCAGCGCGCGGCCGATCACCTTGTCCATCGCGTTGTGGCGGCCGACGTCCTCGCGGACGAGCAGCGGGTTGCCCCGCGGATCGAAGAGCCCGGTGGCGTGCAGCCCGCCCGATCGCTCGAAGCCGGGCTGAGCGAGCCGCTCGGGCAGCCCCGCCAGCAGCTCCCGGTCGATCAGGGGGCCCGGGGTGGCGGGCGGGGCGTGGACCGCGACCTCCTCGAGCGCGCCCCGCCCGCAGACCCCGCACGACGAGGACGTGTAGAAGCGCCGCGCGGCGACGACACGGGTCAACGGGCCGGCGACATCGACCACGTTGGCGGCCAGGTCGGCCGTGGGGCCCGCCTCTCGCGGACCCGGACCGATGAGCCCCTCGCCGTGCAGAAAGCCGAGCGCCAGCTCCTCGTCATGGCCCGGAGTACGCATGGTGACCGCCAGCGGCTCGCCGTCGACGCGGATCTCCAACGGCTCCTCCACGGCGACCTCGTCGCGAACGCCGTCGTGCTCGACCGCGGTGACGAGCCTCACGCGACGGGCTCCAGCCGCACCGGCACCGACTTGCTCGTCGGCGTGCCGCTCACGTCGGCGACGCTGTCGAGCGGGACCAGCGCGTTGGTCTCCGGGTAGTAGGCCGCGGCGCAGCCCCGGGCGGTGTCATAGGCGACCGCTCGGAAGCGCTCGGCTCGCCGCCCGCCAGGCCCGATGAGGTCGACGATCTGGCCGTGGGCGATCCCGAGCGCCTCGAGGTCGCGCTCGTGCACGAAGACGACCCGCCGGCCGCTCTTGACTCCTCGGTAGCGGTCGTTGAGGCCGTAGATCGTGGTGTTGAACTGATCGTGCGAGCGGATGGTCTGCAGGAGCAGGTGGCCCGTGGGAACGTCGAGCACGTCGAGCTCGTTGACCGTCAGCCGAGCGAGCCCGCTCGGGGTATCGAAACGGCGCTGATCACGCGGCGCGTGGGGCAGGACGAAGCCGTCGTCGCAGCGGTCGTTGAAGTTCTCGAAGCCCGGGATCGCGCGCTCGATCGCGTCGCGGATCAGGCTGTAGTCCCGAGCCCATGCGGCCCACGGCACCGCCACCCGATCGCCGAGAACCCGCTCGGCGAGGTCGCAGACGATCCGCACCTCGCTGCGCAGATGCCCGGAGGCCGGGGCGAGGGTTCCGCGGGACGCATGGACGACGCACATCGAATCCTCGACGGTGACGACCTGGTCGCGTTCCGTGCGGCCCAGCGTCGGCAGGAGGAGCGCCTGCTCGCCGCAGGTCAGATGCGAGCGGTTGGGCTTGGTGGCCACATGCACCGTGAGCCGCGTGCGGCGCAGGGCTTCGCCGGTTGCCGCCGTGTCGGGCGATGCGGAGAGGAAGTTGCCGCCCATCGCCATGAAGACCTTGATCTGCCCGTCGCGCATCCCACGGATGGTCTCGACGACGTCGCGCCCCGGCTTGCGGGGCATCGGAAATCCAAGCGCGGATTCCATGCCGTTCAGGAACGCTGGGCTGGGCTTGTCCCAGATCCCCATGGTCCGGTCGCCCTGCACGTTGGAGTGCCCGCGCACCGGGCAGACGCCGGCGCCGGGCTTGCCGATCATCCCGCGCAGCAGCAGCGTGTTGACCAGCTCGCGGATGGTGGCCACGGAGTTGCGGTGCTGGGTGAGCCCCATCGCCCAGCACAGGATCGTTCGCTGCGAGCGCTCGAGCAGGCCGGCCAGCTCACGGATCTGCTCGCGGGGTAGGCCGGTCGCCCGGTCGACCAGCGCCCAGTCGAGCCGCTCGGCGTGAGCGCGTAGTGCGGGCAAGCCTTCGCAGTGGGTCTCGAGGAAGGCGTGGTCGATCGCGTCGCGCTCGAGCAGCAGGGCGTTGACCGCCTGGAACAACCCGAGATCGCCGTTGAGGCGGATCTGCAGGTGCAGGTCGGCCAGCTCGAGGCCTCGCAACAGCCCGCGCGGCGACTGCGGGTTGCGAAACCGCATCAGCCCGGCCTCGGGCAGCGGGTTGATGCTGACGATAGTGGCCCCGCGGCGCTTGGCACGTTCGAGCGACGAGAGCATCCGCGGGTGGTTGGTGCCCGGGTTCTGCCCGAGCACGATCAGCAGGTCGGCCGCCTCGATGTCGTCGATCGACACGCTGCCCTTGCCGATTCCGATCGTTTCGACGAGCGCCGCGCCCGAGGACTCGTGGCACATGTTCGAGCAGTCCGGGAGGTTGTTGGTGCCCAGCGCGCGGACGAAGGCCTGGTAGGCGAACGCGGCCTCGTTGCTCGTGCGCCCTGACGTGTAGAACGCGGCCTCGTCGGGTGAGTCGAGTACGCCCAGCTCGGAGGCGATCAGGTCGTACGCGGCGTCCCAGCCGATCGGCGCGTAGTGCGTCGCTCCGGGAGCGAGCCACAGCGGCTCGGTCAGACGCCCGCGCTTGCCGATCCAGAAGTCCGACTGCGCGGCCATGGCTTGCACAGAGTGCTGGGCGAACAGCTCGGGGCCGGCGCGCAGCCGGGTGGCCTCTTCGGCGACGGCCTTGGCGCCGTTCTCGCAGAACTCCGCGTGATGGCGCTTGGCGGGATCGGGCCAGGCGCAGCCCATGCAGTCGAAGCCCTTGTCCTGGTTGACCATCGCCAGGGTCCTGATGGTCCGGGCCACGCCCATTTCGCGAACGCCGTGCCGCAGCGAGGACACCACGGCGGGCAGGCCGGCGCCGCTGCGCTTGGCCTTGCCGACGGTCAGCTCGGTGTCGTCAGGATGCTCGGGATCCACGGTCATCATGATCGTGCATCGCTGTCGCGACCAGAAAGACGCACGCCGCGAGCAGTGCGGGGGCGAGCGTGAGGCTGGGAATGACGTCACCCTCGAGGATTCCCGAGGACCACACCGCGACGGCCATCGTCGCGCCGAGCGCCAGCGCCGCCCCGACGACATGGCGACCGAGCAGGAGCAGCAGGCCGCCGACGAGCTCGATGATCCCTGCGGCGATCACCCAGGCCTCGGGGACCGGCAGGCCGAAGCGCCGGAACGCGTCGAGCTCCCAGCCGAAGGCGAAGAACTTCGGCATCGCGGCGAT
>Ga0136611_10003356_pt1 | contig 11195 bp, 8 predicted proteins | sample AntDrymUQ2232306_2_FD_106645 | JGI IMG/M metagenome (GOLD analysis project Ga0136611, IMG submission 106645) | Polar desert sand microbial communities from Dry Valleys, Antarctica - metaG UQ223 (23.06) | ecosystem: Environmental > Terrestrial > Soil > Desert | place: Antarctica: Dry Valley... | reverse complement strand
GAACACCGCAATGATCTTCGTGCCGCCGCCGTTCGCCGCCGACTCGATCCTCGAGGCGGCCGACGCCGGCATCGAGACGGTCATCGCCATCACCGAGGGCATCCCGGCGCACGACGAGCTGCGGGTGTTCAACTTCCTGAAGTCCCATCACCCGTCGACGCGGCTGATCGGGCCCAACTGCCCCGGGGTGCTCTCGCCGGGCAAGGCGAACGTCGGGATCATCCCCGCGTCGTTCTTCAAGGAGGGCAACGTCGGCGTCGTCTCGCGCTCGGGCACGCTGACCTACCAGATCGGCAACGAGCTGGCCCAGCGCGGGTTCGGCAACTCCTCGATCGTCGGCATCGGCGGCGATCCGGTCCCCGGCTCGAGCTTCATCGACATCATCGCGCTCTTCCAGGAGGACCCCGAGACCGAGCTCATCGTCATGAGCGGCGAGATCGGCGGCTCGGCCGAGGAGGAGGCCGCGGAGTTCATCAAGGCCAACGTGACCAAGCCCGTCGTCGGCTACATCGCCGGGGTGACCGCACCGCCCGGCAAGACCATGGGCCACGCCGGCGCGATCGTCAGTGGATCGTCGGGCAGCGCCGCGGCGAAGATCGAGGCGCTAGAGAGCAACGGCGTCCGCGTGGGCCGCACGCCGACCGAGGTCGCCGACATCGCGATCGAAGTACTCGGAAACGAGGCGCCCGCGTAGGCCTTTCGTCCAGTCGGAATCGGGCCGCTGGTCGCCGTCCTCGTCGGGCTCGCTCGGCGATCATCTTCGGTAGCTGCGGCGACGGTATGTTGCGGCCCATGGCCGCTTCGACGATCTCCTTTGCGCGCGGGGCCCCCTCGCTCGACATCATCGACGTCGACGGGCTGCGTGCTGCCGCCGACCGTGCGTTCACCAACGACCCGGCCGGGACGACGGCCTACGGCACGTCCGTCGGCTACCCCGCGCTGCGCCACTGGATCGCGCAGAAGCACGGCGTCGACGACTCCCAGGTGCTCGTCACCAACGGCTCGATGCAGGCTGATGCGTTCCTGTTCGAGGAGCTTGTGAGCCACGGCGACGAGGTCGTCGTCGAGCGGCCGACCTACGACCGCACGCTGCTGTCGCTGCGCGATGTTCGCGGGGCGAAGATGCACCCGGTGTCGCTCGAGGGCGACGGTCTGTCGATCGACGAGCTGCGCTCGCTGCTCGAGGGCGGGGCGCGACCCAAGCTCGCGCACGTCATCCCCAACTTCCAGAACCCGGCGGGCTACACGCTGTCGCTCGCCAAGCGCGAGGGCCTGCTCGCCCTGGCGCGCGAGCACGGGTTCGTGATCTTCGAGGACGACCCGTACGTCGAGCTGCGCTTTCGCGGCGAGCGGTTGCCGACCATGCTCGACATGGACCGCGATGGCGAAAGCGTCGTCTACGCCAGCTCGTTCTCGAAGACTGTCTGCCCCGGCATCCGCGTGGGCTACCTCGTGGGATCGACTGAGCTGATCGGCCGCATCGCCAAGCGCGCGACCGGCACGTATATCTCGCCGAACATGGTCGCCCAGTCGATCGTGCACGAGTTCTGCGCGTCGGGCGCGCTCGACCGCTCGATCGAGACCGTGAAGAACGCGCTGGAGGAGCGCGTGGCCAAGCTGACCGCGGCGCTGGAACGCGAGATTCCCGAAGCTCGTTTTCAAGCGCCCGACGGGGGCTACTTCATGTGGGTCGAGCTTCCGGAGGGCACGAGCGTCGACGAGCTGTTCGAGGCGGCCGCCGCACGCGGCGTTCAGTTCGTCAAGGGCTCGGACTTCCTGCTCGAGGGCGGCGAGAACGCGTTGCGCCTCGCTTACTCCGGCGTCACCGTCGACCAGATCGACGAGGGCATCTCGCGGCTGGCCGAGGCGCTAAAGACGCTGGGCTGACCGGTCGCCGGGCGTCGCTGGCAAGGACGCAGCCTTCGTGGCGTGCACCCGCACGCGAGGAGGCGTGGACGCCGCCAGCGGCGTCCGGAACCGGTCAGCGGCCGTAACGGTCCTGAGAGACGACGAGCTGCTCGGGTAGCGCCACCCGCGGGGGTGGCGCCGGGTCGGCCAGGACGGAGACCGTCTCGGCGATCGAGCGGTTGAGGCGCAGGCTGCGCCCGCCGGCAGAGATGACGACCCCGTCGCCGTCGGAGGCCTCGAGCGTGGCCTCCATGCCCGGCTCGATGCCGGTGTCCTTGAGCAGGTGCAGCAGGTCCTCGGCCTCGTTCTCGAAGCGCAGCACGGTCAGGGTGGCGCCGGGCGCCACGTCTGCTAGCGGCGCGCCCTCGATGCGGGCGCCCGCCTCGATGGGGTGACCGTGGGGGCAGGTCTTGGCGTCGCCGATCGCGGCGAGCATCCGCTCCTCGAGTACGGGAGACATCGCGTGCTCGAGCCGCTCGGCCTCCTCATGGACCTCATCCCACGGAATGCCGAGGACGTCAGTGAGGAAGCGCTCGATGAGCCGATGGCGGCGGACGATGCCCTCTGCGTGCTCGCGCCCGGACTCGGTGAAGCTGATCGTCTTGTCGTTTGCGCGCGTGATGTAGCCGTCCTTCTCGAGCCGGCCGACCATCTCGTGGACCGTCGGCGCCGAAAGCTGCATGGCTCGAGCGACGTTCGCGCCGGTCATCTGTAGGCCGGCCTCGTGGAGCCAGAACAGGGTCTGGAGGTACTCCTCCTCGGCGACGGTGACATGCTCGGAGGCCATGGATCCAGCCTACCGCCGCGGCATCGGCCTCGTTCTCGTCTCCGCGCTGGCCTTCGGCGGCATGGCGATCTTCGCCAAGCTCGCCTACGACGACGGCGCGAGCACGGCCACGCTGCTGACGCTGAGGTTCCTGTTCGCCGCCGCCGTGCTGTGGGCGATCGTCGCCGTGCGGCGGCGCCCGCGACCAAGCCGCCGGGTCGTCATCGGCGGCGCGGGGCTAGGCCTCTTCGGCTACAGCCTGCAGGCGGGCGGCTACTTCGCCGCGCTCAACCACCTCGATGCCTCCGTCACCGCCTTGGTCCTCTACACCTATCCGGCGATGGTGTTCGTGGGCGCCGTGGCGCTCGGGCGTGAGCCGTGGAGCACGCCCAAGCTCGGCGCGCTCGTCGTCACCGCAGTCGGGCTGGCGTTGGTGCTCGTCGGCGGCGCGACCGGATCGCTCAACGCGACCGGCCTGCTGCTGGCCGCGGGCGCTGCGGTGGCGTACTCGACCTACATCCTGGTCGCCCACACCGTGGTCGCCGACGCCGACCCGTTCTGGCTGACGGCGATCGTCGTCACCGGCGCGGCGATCTCGGTCGGCAGCTTCACCCTGATCACCGGGCAGTTCGACACCGGATTCGGCGCGGGCGCCTGGGCCGCGCTGGCCGGGCTCGTGCTGATCTCGACGATCCTCGCCATCACGACCTTCTTCCTCGGCCTCGAGCTGGTCGGGCCCTCGACGGCCAGCATCGTGTCGGCGGTCGAGCCCGCCTTCACCGTCGCGCTCGCCGCCGTCATCTTCGGCGAGACCCTCGGCGCGATCCAGCTGCTCGGTGGCGCGCTCGTCCTCTCCGCGGTCGTCCTGCTGCAGCTACGGGTGGGTAGGGTCACGTCCGGTGCCGCTCCCGATCACGCCGCCCCTGCTCCCGCAGCTCGCGAAGTCCCGCAGCACACTTCCTGAGGACGAGGGCTGGGCCTACGAACCCAAGTGGGACGGCTTCCGCGCGATCGCGTTCGTCGATGGCCCCGAGCTCTACCTGCAGTCGCGAAACGGTAAGCCGCTGCTGCGTTATTTCCCGGAGATCACCTTTCCCGAGGGGCGCTACGTGATCGACGGCGAGCTGGTCGCCGAGTCCTTCGACACCCTCGGGCAGCGAATCCACCCGGCGCAGTCGAGGATCGACCGCCTGGCCGCCGAGACGCCGGCGCGGTTCGTCGCCTTCGACCTGCTGGCCTTCGAAGACGACGTCGTCATGGACCTCCCGCTCGAGCAGCGCCGGGCGCTGCTCGAGAAGCTGCCCGGGATCGAGCTCACCCCGCACGTGCGCACGGTCGCGGAAGCCGAGCAGTGGCTGCACGACGATGGCGAGGGCGTCGTGGCCAAGGAGCTCGCCTGCCCCTACCTGCCCGGCGAGCGCAAGGGCATGGTCAAGATCAAGCGCGTCCGCACGATCGACGCGGTGGTCATGGGCTGGCGGCCCGGCAAGCTCGAGAACACCGTCGGCTCGATCATCCTCGGCCTCTACGACGAGCACGGAGAGCTGCGCGACATCGGGCACTCGAGCGGCTTCAAAGCGGCCGAGAAGCGCGAGCTCGTCGACACGCTCGCGCCCTACGCCAGCGGCGAGCGCGGTTCGGCCGACCCGTCTCGGTGGCGCCCCGATCATGAGCTCGAGTGGGTCGCGCTTCGTCCCGAGCTCGTCGTCGAGATCACCTTTGACCACGTCTCCGACGGCCGCATCCGTCACGGCACGAAGGTTCAGCGCTGGCGCGACGACAAGCCTCCGCGCGCCTGCACGATCGACCAGCTCGACTCCTGATCGAACTTCGAGACGTCGAGTCAGGTTGGATCTTTCTTGGCGCGGGAGGGCTGCACGCGCGGCGGCTCGCCCGGCATCTTCGGGAAATTCGGCGGCCACGGCGCGTCGCCAAGGCCCTGTTCCTCGTCGCGCTGGGAGAGGGCGAGCAGGGCGTCGAGGCGGCACGGATGCGCATCAATGCCGCCGATCGGGTCCCCGAGCTTCTCGAGCCGATCGGGCACCGTCGCCAGCGTGAAGTCCGCGGGCTCGACATCGGGCACCTCGTCCCAGGACAGGCCGGTCGAGACGCGCGCATCGGCCACCGCTCGCACGCTGTAGGCCGACGCGATCGTGCGGTCGCGGGCGTTCTGGTTGTAGTCGAGGAAAACGCCGACGCGCTCCTCCTTCCACCACTTCGAGGTCGCACGGCCGGGCATCCTGCGCTCGACCTCGCGGGCCAGCGCGAGAGCGGCGCGGCGCACTTCCTGAAAGCCCCACTCCTGGTGGATGCGCACGTAAACGTGGATACCCCGCGAACCGCTGGTCTTGGGCCAGCCGACCAGCTCGTGCTCCGCCAGCACGTCCTTGACGACCATCGCCACCGCCCGCACCTCGCTCCACGGCACGTCGGGCTGCGGGTCGAGGTCGATGCGCAGCTCGTCGGGATGCTCGAGGTCGCCGCGCCGCGACGGCCACGGGTTGAAGTCGATGTTGCCGAGGTTGGCGGCCCACACGAGGTGCGCGGCATCAACGGGGCAAAGCTCGGTGGCGCTGCGGCCGCTGGGAAACGTGACCGTTGCGGTCTCCAGCCACTCGGGCGCGCCCTTGGGCACTCGCTTCTGGAAGAAGACCTCACCCTCGACGCCGTCACGCCAGCGCTTGAGGACGGTGGGCCGCTCGCGCAGGCCGACGAGCACGGCATCGGCGCAGCGGACGTAGTACTCGACAAGGTCGAGCTTGGTGAAACCGGCCTTAGGGAAGTAGACCTTTCCGGGGGAGGACACCCGGACCTCACGGCCGGCGACCTCGATCGTGGTGTACTCGCGGGGTGCCACCGGTTCTCGTCTGCCCTGACGCCTTCAAGGGTACGTTGCGCGCCGCGCAGGTGGCGGCCGCCATCGGCCGCGGACTCGAGAGCGCCGGGCTCGAACCCCCCGACCTCTGCCCGATCGCCGACGGCGGCGAGGGCACCATGGAGGTGCTGCTCACCGCGCTGGGCGGTGACACCGCCGGAGCGACGGTGGCCGATCCGCTCGGTCGCCCGGTCAGCGCCGGCTTCGCATTGATCGAGGACGGCTCGACGGCGATCGTCGAAGTGGCACAGGCCAGCGGCCTGCATCTCGTCGCTGAGGGCGAGCGCGACCCCGAGGCCGCATCGACACGGGGAACGGGTGAGTTGATCTGCGCCGCGGTGGCCGCGGGCGCCGACGTCGTCCTGGTCGCTGCGGGCGGCAGCGCGACCACCGACGGCGGCGCCGGCGCGATCGCGGCCATCGAAGAGGCCGGCGGTCTGGGCGGCGCCGCGCTGGTTGTGCTCTGCGACGTTCAGACGCGATTCGAGGACGCGGCGGCGCAGTTCGGGCCGCAGAAGGGCGCCGACGCCGCAGCTACCAACCGCCTGAGCGGCCGGCTCGCCGCGCTCGCCGGAACCCTGCCGCGCGACCCGCGCGGTCAACCCATGACCGGCGCCGCCGGCGGCCTCAGCGGCGGGCTGTGGGCCGTGTTCGGCGCCCACCTCGAGCCCGGCGCCGCGTTCGTGCTCGACGCCCTGGACTTCGATGAGCGACTACGGGGCGCTCAGGCGATGATCACCGGCGAGGGCCGCATTGACGCCACCACGCTCGCCGGCAAGGCCGTCGCCGAGGCCGCTGTCCGCGCGCGCCAGGCCGGGGTACCGGCCCACGCGATCGCCGGCAGCAGTGACCTGGACATCCTCGGTCAGCGAGCACTGGACCTGCAAACCATCCGCACCGCCACGACGCCGGCCGAGCTCGAAGCCGCCGCCGAGGCGCTCGCGTTGCTGCTGCGCTAGTGCAACGCGGCGACGCTGATCGCCAGATGCGCACCCGCCTCCGCAGCCGGTAACGGCCGCCCAAACCAGTAGCCCTGCCCCATCGGGCAGCCCAGCCGCCTTAGCTGCGCCAGCTGCGCGGAGCGCTCGATCCCCTCGGCGACGATCGAGAGCCCGAGGCTGGACCCCAGGTCGATGATCGCGCGCGCCAGGGCGGGATTCTCTTCCTTGCTGCCGAGGCCGTCGACGAACGGCTTGGCCATCTTCAGCACGTCGAGCGGGAAGCGGTTGAGGTATCGCAGCGACGAGTAGCCCGTGCCGAAGTCGTCGACGGCGAGCCGCACACCAAGCGCACGCAGCGCGCGCAGCCGCTCGATCGTCGCCTCGGTGTCGTGCATCAGCACGGTCTCGGTGATCTCGAGCACGAGGCGAGCAGCCGGCAGCCCGGTCTCGCGGAGGATCGCCGTGACGTCGTCCAGCAACGCGGGGTCCTCGAGTTGGCGGCCCGACAGGTTGACGTTCATCGACAGCTCGGTCCCTGGCGTCGCCGCCCACTCCGCCGCCTGTCGCGTCGCCTCGCACAGCACGAAGCGCCCGAGGGCCACGACCAGACCGGTCTCCTCCGCAACGGGAATGAAGCTCTCGGGCACCATCAGGCCGCGCGTGGGATGACGCCAGCGCACAAGCGCCTCATGCCCCGCCATCTCGCCCGTCCCCAGCGCGATGATCGGCTGGTAGAAGACCTCGAGCTCGCCCCGGTCGATGGCCCGCTGCAGGTCGGCTTCGAGCTCGAGGCGGTCGATGACCTCGGCCTGCATGCCGGCCTCGAACATCGCGTAACGGCCCTTGCCCTGCGCCTTGGCGCGGTACATCGCCACATCGGCGTGGCTCAGCAGGTCGTCGGCGCCATAAGCACCGGTAGCGACACCGATCGAGGCACCGACGAACACCTCGCGTCCCGCGACCGCGATGGGAGCCTCGAGCTCGCCGATGATCCGCTCGGCGACGCGCACTGCCTCGTGGGTCGAGACGAGATCCTCGAGCAGCACGGCGAACTCGTCACCGCCCAGACGCGCGGCGGTGTCGGCGGCGCGCATGCAGGTCGAGATTCGCTGAGCGACCGTGCACAGCAGCCGGTCGCCGGCGGCGTGCCCGAGGCTGTCGTTGACGGTCTTGAAGCGATCGAGGTCGAGGAACAGCACCGCGACCTCGCTGCCGCCTCGCACCGCGCGGGCGAGCGCGTGCTCGAGGCGGTCGAGGAACAGCGCGCGGTTCGGCAGCCCGGTCAGCGTGTCGTGCAGCGCCTGGTGGACCATCGCGCCGACCGTCTTCGCATCGGAAAGCGCCAGGCTCACGTGCCGGGCGATCGTCAGCAAGAGCTCCTGGGTCGCCTCGTCGTAGCGCCGCCCCGGGGTCCAGCTCGAGACGAGCAGCGAGCCGACGACTTCGCCGTTCTCGTGGACGGGTGCCGCCATCGCGGCTTGCAGTGCGTTCTCGCGAAAGAGACGGATCGTGCCGTCCTGGGTCGCCGGGTAGTCCTCGACGACCACGAGCCGGTCCTCGGCGACCGCTCGGCCCGCCACGCCCTCGCCCACCTGGCGGCGGCGGATGACCGCGACTGTCCCCTCGTCGAGCCCACGGCAGGCCTCGAGCACCAGCGTCTCGGGATCGTCGGGATCGCGCAGGAACAGCGCGGGAAGTTCGTCGCCCATCAGCTCGAAGGTCAGGCCGACAACCATCTCGAATACGTCGTTGAGCGGAGCCCGGCGCGAGATCGCCCGCTGGATGTCGCTGAGCCCTTCGAGCAGCCGCTGGCGCTCGCGCAACACCTCGACCGACCGCAGCGTGCGCAGGGCCAGCGCGAGGGTGCGGGCCATGCCGCGGACGAGACCGCTCTCCACCGCGTCGAAGCGCGGCTCGGCAGCCCGGGCCAGCAGCAGACAGGCCCCCGCGTCGTCACCGAGATCGGCGACGATGACGGCCACGGGTCCCGAGCCGGGAACCTCGATCGTCCCCTCTCCCCGCTCGGCCACGGCCAACAGAGCCGTCTCCGGAGCCTGGCCCTCGGGCCAGCCCAGCGACGCCGCCAGCGTGCCGCTGCGCACGACTGCGGCGACGTCGGCGTCGAGCGCCTCGGCCATCCGGACGAGCGCCTCGCGGAGCGCTTCGCCCTCGTTCGGGGCGTCGGACACCGCCACCACGAACTCGGTGAGCTGCTGCGTCGACCACGTGCTGGCAGTGCGAGGCATCAGGCGACCGCCAGGACCACGAGCGTCTGGTTGTGGAAGCCGGCCACCGCTTTCGCGCTCATGCGAAGCATGTATCGGCCGAAACAGCCCAGACCTTCAGTCCGGATACGCTCGCGCGGTGGCCGATCGCCAGCTACCCCGCCTCCCCCAGTCGCGCCTGCGGCGCGCCGTGGTCATCGGCGCGGGCTCGTTCGGCACCGCTGTCTCGGTCATCCTCGCTCGCGGCGGGACGCGGACCACGCTTCAGGCCCGGACGGCCGAGCAGGCAGAGCGTCTGGCCGATGAGCGCCGCAACGATGTCTACCTACCGGGCGTCGAGCTGCCCCGCGAGCTGCGCATCGAGCCGATCAGCGCCGGGGTGGCCAACGCCCAGGTGATCTTCCTCGGCGTCCCCTCCCATGGGCTCGACGACGTCATCGGCGCGCTGGCAGGCCACGGCCTGGGCCCGCGCACCGCGGTGGTGTCGCTCTCCAAGGGCCTGGTCCCGCCGGACGGGCGCGCCCCGAGTGTCGTCCTGCGCGAGCACTTCAGCCCCGAGCGCGTGGCGGTGATGGGTGGGCCGGCCCACGCGCGGGAGATGGTCCATGAGGGGGCTGGGCTGGTTGCCGCATCGCTTTCGGCGGAGCTGGCGGCGGCACTCCAGCAGATGTTCATCCGGGCGGGCGTCGTCTGCGAGCTGTCCAACGACCCGGTCGGAGTCGAGCTGGCCGGCGCGGCCAAGAACGCTGCCGCGCTCGCGGCGGGGGCCACGGAAGCCCAGGGCCTCAACGCCGCGGGTGCGGCGGCGGGCCATATCTTCGCCGAGGTCTGGCGCTACGCCGAGGCGCTCGGCGCGCGGCCCGAGTCGCTGATCGGGCTGGCCGGCACCGGCGATCTCGTCGCCACCGCGCTCGCGCCCCAGAGCCGCAACCGCCGAGCGGGGGAGCTGCTGGCCGAGGGCATCTCGGCGCGGGAGATCCCAGCGCACATCGGCCAGGCGGTCGAAGCGCTGGAGTCCGTGCCGCTGCTGGCCCGCGCGCTCGAGCGCTCCGGGGTGTCGGCGCCGGTGACGAGCGGCTTGTCGCACCTGATCGCCGGCGACGTGCCGCTCGACGAATGGGTGTCGCTGGTGCGCACGACCGTGCCGCCCCCGGCACGATTTCCCCGCGTCAAGCGGCCGTCCTGGTGGGCACGGCTCGTCGCGCGGTTTCGCCGCGAGTAGCCTCGGCCAGCCGTGGCCGTCACCCGCACCACCGAGCCCTGGAGCGCACTGCTCGACGAGGGCCGCGACGACGGGCGGCTCGTCCGCGAGGCATTCGAAGGGGCGCGGGAAGCTGACCTTGCGCCGATCCCTGCCGAGCTGCACCCCGCCGTCGTCGAAGCGCTCGATCGCGTGGGCATCGATGCGCTGTTCGCCCATCAGGCCGAGGCGCTGCAGCGAGCCTGGGAGGGGCCGACGATCGTCACCACGGGCACGGCGAGCGGCAAGTCGCTGGCCTTCAACCTGCCCACGCTCGACGTGCTGTGCCGCGACTCCCGGGCGCGCGCCATCTACCTGTACCCGACCAAGGCGCTGGCCCAGGACCAGGCGCGGGCGCTCAACGCGTTCGGGCTGACCAAGCAGGTGCGCCCGGCGATCTATGACGGCGACACCCAGCGCGAGGCGCGGGCGGCGATCCGCAAACGCTCGAACCTGATCCTCACCAACCCGGACATGCTGCACGTCGGGATCCTGCCCAACCACCGCGCCTGGGCGGAACTGTTCTCGAACCTCGCGGTGGTCGTCGTCGACGAGGCCCACGTCTACCGGGGCGTGTTCGGCTCGCACGTCGCCAACGTGCTGCGGCGGCTGCGGCGCATCGCGGCCGCCTACGGGACGGAGCCGCGCTTCCTGCTGGCCAGCGCGACGATCGCCAACCCGGTCGAGCTGGCCGAGCGGCTGACCGGGCTCGACAAAATCGCGCTCGTCGACCGCGACGGTTCCCCCGGCTCGCGCCGCCAGATCGCCATGTGGAACCCGCCAGTGCTCGACGAGGCTTTGCAGACGCGGCGCAGTGCTCTGGGCGAGGCGGCCGACGTCCTAACCGAGCTGGTGACCAACGGCGCCAGGACGATCTGCTTCATCAAGTCGCGCAAGGCCGTCGAGTTGGTGGCCAAGATCGTCACCGACAGGCTCGCCGACGAGGCGCCCGAGCTTGCCGACCGCGTCGCTCCCTATCGCGCGGGTTACACCCCGCAGCAGCGCCGCGAGCTCGAGGGCCGGCTGATGCGCGGCGAGCTGCTCGCGGTCATCACGACCGACGCGCTGGAGCTCGGCATCGACATCGGCGCGCTCGACGCGTGCGTCGTGGTCACGTTCCCGGGGACCGTCGCGTCGCTGCGGCAGATGTGGGGGCGGGCCGGGCGACGCGGGCGCGGGCTGGCCGTCTACGTCGCGGGAGAGGACGCGCTCGACCAGTTCTTCTGCCGGCACCCCGACG
>Ga0136611_10003355_pt1 | contig 11196 bp, 9 predicted proteins | sample AntDrymUQ2232306_2_FD_106645 | JGI IMG/M metagenome (GOLD analysis project Ga0136611, IMG submission 106645) | Polar desert sand microbial communities from Dry Valleys, Antarctica - metaG UQ223 (23.06) | ecosystem: Environmental > Terrestrial > Soil > Desert | place: Antarctica: Dry Valley... | reverse complement strand
TGGCCTCGCGGCTGTCGTATTTCCTGTGGGGCTCGATGCCGGATGACGAACTGTTCGCGGCTGCGAGGTCCGGCAAGCTGCACGAGCCGGCGGTCTTGCGCGCACAGGTCGCGCGGATGTTTGGGGATGCCAGGATCAAGCGCTTCACCGAGGCGTTTCCGCGCCAGTGGCTGCAGCTTCACAAAGTCGGCATGTTCCCACCGGATCCGGAGCTTTATCCAGATTACGACAAGTGGCTGGAGCAAAGCATGGTCCTGGAATCCGTCGGTTATTTTTCGGAGGTGTTTGGAAAGAATCTGTCGCTGCGCGAATTCCTCTCCTCCGACTGGACGATGCTGAACTCGCGTCTCGCGATGCATTATCAGATGCCCCAGCCGAAGAAGTCGGGGCTTCAGCGCGTCGCCTTGCGCCCGGAGGATCACCGGGGTGGATTGCTCACGCACGCTGGCGTGTTGATGCTCACTTCCGACGGCACGCGGCATCGACCGGTGCATCGTGGCGTGTGGGTGTCTGAGACTGTCTTCGGCAAGACCCCGCCGCCACCGCCGCCCAACGTCGAACCGCTGGAACCAACGCCCAACAACAAACCGAAAGCCACGGTGCGCATGCTGCTCGAAGCGCACGCAACCAACGCCATCTGCGCATCGTGCCACCAGCGCATCGACCCGCTTGGGTTCGCCTTCGACAACTTCGACGCCCTCGGGCGCTGGCGGACGGAGGAAGTGATGAAAGCGGGCCTGGGCGCCAATCCGCCCGTGAATGCCAGCGGCACCATGACCGATGGCCGCGCTTACAAGGGCCCGGCGGAGTTCAAGGAACTGCTCGTGCAAGACCTCGACCGTTTCGGCGAAGCCTTCGTCGGGCAACTCGCCACCTTTGCCCTCCGGCGTGCCATGACGATCGACGATGCAGCATCGCTCAAAGCCACCGTGAACGAGTGCAAGAAGGTTGATTACCGGCTGCAGGCGGTCGTCGAGCAGTTTGTGCTCTCGGGGCTGTTCCAGAAGCGATGAACACTGCTTTTCAAAACAGCTTCTTCACCCGCCGCCTTTTCCTGTGGGGCATCGGAGCAATCGCCGCCTTGCCGCTGCTGACACACGCCCAGGAGAAACCGGACCACATCCCGAAGCCCGGCCAGTTTCCGACGCCGGACTCGGGGCATTACATCGCCGGTGAATTGGTGATGCTCGATCCCGTCAATCGCCGCGGCGGATTGCGCCTCGATGGCAACGGCCCGGGAGAACGCTATCAGGCCGGCCCGCTGCACTCCTTCGCGATGCTCCCCTACGGAACGGTCTGGGTCAACGGCGCCCCGGCGGAACTGCGCGACGTTCCCATCGGCACGCACGTGCATGGCTACTTTTTTCTACCGCCGCCAGGAGAGGAGAAGACGATCCCGCCTCTGCCAGCGGGTCAGGAAAAATTCGAGATCAAACACAATCACGCCCTCTCGCTCGAAGACGACTTCAGCTTCTATCACCGCCGCGGACAGGCTTGGAAGGTGGCCTCCCTGGATGTAGCGAAGGGAAAGCTCAACGTCGTCCCGGCGGGGAAGTCCGCGAAGGACGGAATCAATGGGCCATACACTTTCGACATCGACGACATCACGCGCGTCTGGAAAGGGCGCACGCTGGTTGATTTGAAAGACATCCCGCCGGACACGACTGTCCAGTTCAACCTCGCCTGGTCGCAAGGCTGGCGGGACAAGGAATACACCGTGTCGGAGATCTGGCTCGACGAGGAAAGCCAGCAGTTCGCCACGGAACTGCAGCGTCGGCGGCATGTTCGTTATCAACGCCAGCGCTGGCTGCCCGGCTGGGTTGATGCGGTCGAGAACTTCGACTTCGGCGGCGGCATCGTGACGCTCACGCTTTTTGGAGGCATGGACCAATCGCTTTACGGTGACCTCAAGACGACGCAGGACAAAGGCTTCGGCGTCGCCGCCGCGGAAAAGACCCTGCGCACCTGGGCTCACCGGAGCGACAAGAAGATCGGCCAGGTGCTCGAATGGAAGGAGAACGCGAATCCGCCGCCGGGCAGCAGCGGCATTCAGGTCCGCATGAAATTCACCGAATTGCTGGACGGCTACCGGCCGGGGCGAATCGTGCGGGTCAAATGCCACAACTGGATCTTCGTCACCATGCCTCCCGAGGAACGGATGAAGTCGCTGCAAGAGCGTTAGCCACACTCGATCGCCTTTACCCAACCACTTCCCGTGATCGCCATCAGCCGACTCCTCGCCACCACCGCGTTCTGCTTGTTCGCATCGACCCTTCGCGCTCAGACCCTGACCGCTTCCACCGACGATGTCGCGTCGTTGAAAACCCTCATCGCGGCGGTGGACACTTGGGACGCCCGCGGCAAGACCGGCTTCGATTCCGACCTCGCCCTCCGTCTCGAACAATCCTGGCGCTCGGTGCGCGACCCGCTGCTGCGCATCAAAACTCGCGAACTCATCCCCGACCTCGAACGCGCCGCAATCCTGCGCCCTCGACTCCTGGAAATCGCCGCCACCACCAAAGCCGCCAAAGGCACCGCCGCTTTCGAAGCCGGCGGTCCGCAATGGCTCCGCGACCTTGTCGGTCCCGACTCGCTCCATGTCCTCGACCGCCTCACCTCCATTGATCTCAACGACCGCCAGAATCCCCACGACAAGAATTACAAACGCAACGAAACCCTCGTCGATGCCTGGCTCGACCGTCTCGCCGGTCTCCCCGACCTCGTCAGCCTCGACCTTGCCAACACCAGCATGCAAGGCCCCGGCCTCAAAGTCGTCGGCACACTGAAAAGCCTTGAGTCCCTCAACCTCACCCTCACACCGATCACCGACGCCTACCTCGAACACCTTGGCGGCCTCACCAAACTCCGCGTCCTCTCGCTCGCTTCCGCCAAATGCAGCGGTGAAGGCTTCCGCTTCCTCGGCAACCTCAAGCATCTGGAAAGCACCAACTTCCACTTCACGCCGGTCAACGACGCGGGCCTGGCCGGCATCAGTTCCGTCACCAGCCTCGAACGCCTCGAAATCGTTCACTGCCACTTCACCGACGCAGGTGCTCCCCATCTCGCCAAACTGGTGAATCTCGAACGTCTCCAAATCGGCAGCCGCGAAGCCACAGGCGACGCCATCCGATCCCTGACCGCGCTGACAAAATTGCGCGAACTCGATCTCCATGACGGTCAAGCCACCGCCGAGGGTGTCCGCCACGCCAGCAAGGTGTCTTCCCTCCGCGTCCTCCGCATCTACGGCGTGATCAAAGACGAAGGTGCCGAATCCATCGCCCAACTCCCCAACCTCGAAATCCTCATCGCCAACAGCACCGGTCTCACGGACGTCGCGCTCGATCACTTCGCCCGCCTGCCGAAGCTCAAGCTCCTCGACATCAAAGGCAACGAAATCACCGATGCCGCCATCGCTCGCCTCAAGCAGGCATTGCCCGCCCTCGAAGTCAGCCGGTGATATCCCTTCCGGCTAACCGACCCCGTTCCGATTTTGCTGCAAAAGCTCATTCATGAATAATCGGATTAACATCATGGCGATGGCAGCCGTGTTGTGCCTCTCCGTTTCCGCGGCGGCGGAGAAGGTCGTATTTGATCCGGCGATCCAGCCGTTTTTGGAAGAGCACTGCTTCCGCTGCCACGATGCGAAGAAGCAAAAGGGCGACTTCCGGCTCGATACGCTGGAGACGAATTTCGCCGATGACTCCGCGGCTCAGCAGTGGGCGGAGGTCATGTTTCGGATCAATGCGGGCGAGATGCCGCCGAAGAAGGAACCGCAGCCAACGCCAGACGTTTTGGGACAGGTGGCCGGCTGGATTTCATCGCGGCTCGACGAGGGCAGGGCGGCGCGCATGGCCAAGCGGGGACCAGTGGCTCACTACCGCCTGAGCCGCGACGAATACGCGAACACCGTCAGTGACCTGCTCGGCGTCCATTACGGCGTGAACTTGCCCGGCGCGTTCAATGACGACCCGCGCTGGCATGGGTTCGAGCGCATCGGCTCGATGCTTTCGCTCTCCGCGTCCCATGTGGAAAAGTATTTCAAGGCGGCGGAGACGGTGCTCGAGCAGGCGTTCCCGGAGCAGCCGCCACCGCCGGCGAAAGGTCGGCGCGACGCCAATGAAGGGCGCGAGAAATGGCTCGCGGAACGAGGCATCGCCGGGCCCGTGCGCTGGCCGCTCTGGCCCAGCAAGGGAAGGGATGCGATGAACATCAGCCAGCCGGGGAACTATCGGATTCGAGTTCAATTGAGCGGCATCTCGCCGCCGAAAGGCCGGACGCCGCACCTGTCGCTCTGGCACCAGCAATTGAAACGCTCGGTCTTCGATCAGGACATCATTGCGCCCGAGGGGAAGCCCGTCGTCGTGGAAATCGTAATGGCCTTGTCGCCCGGCAACTACGACGTGGTGCATGAAGTCCCGGCGGTGTTCACCGAAGCCGGAAATCACACGCTCAACGTGCTAAACGAGGGCACCAATGTCTTCACCAACTCTCGCGAGATGCGCGATGCGAACCCGACCGGCTACCAGCTCTTCGATGACAACGGGCAGCCGCTTTACCCGATGCTGCTGGTGGATTGGATCGAGTGGGAGGGGCCGCTCGTCAGCGAGGCGGACTTGAAGAAGCGCGAAGGATTAGTGCCAAAGACCGACGGCGACCTCGCGGAGGCGCGCGAGTGTTTGCAGCGCATGGCCACACGCGCATGGCGGCGGCCCGCGACGGAGGCCGAGGTTTCGCGCTATGTGAAGGTCGTGGAAAGCGAGCTGGCGGCGGGGGAGAAGTTCCGCGCTGCTTACCGCGCGGCGATGGTTGGTATCCTCGCGTCGAAGAACTTTTATTACCTCGAAGAAGGCTCGGCCACGCAGCGGCGCGACAAGGTGACTGATGGAGAACTGGCCTCCCGCCTGTCGTATTTCCTGTGGGGTTCGATGCCGGACGACGAGCTCTTTTCCGCCGCGCAGGCAGGCACGCTGCACGAGCTGGACAGTTTGCGCGCCCAGGCCAAACGCTTGCTCACCGACCCAAAGAGCAAGCGCTTTACCGAAGCGTTTCCGCGTCAGTGGTTGCAACTCCACAAGGTCGGCATGTTCCCGCCCGACCCTAAGCTTTACCGCGACTACGACGGGTGGCTGGAGCAGAGCATGGTCATGGAGTCGGTCTCCTACTTCAGCGAAATGTTCGCGAAGAACCTGCCGCTGCGCGAGTTCCTGAATTCGGATTGGGCGGTGGTGAACCCGCGCCTCGCCGAGCACTACGAAATGCCGCCAGTGAAGGAATCGGGCTTCCAGCGCGTCGCGCTGCGCCCGGAGGACCATCGCGGCGGGCTGCTCACGCAGGCGGGCGTGCTCATGCTCACGTCCGATGGGACGCGCCACCGGCCGGTGCATCGTGGAGTGTGGGTCTCGGAAGCGATCTTCGGAAAAACGCCACCGCCACCACCTCCGAATGTGGAGCCCATCGAACCCACGCCCACTGACAAACCAAAGGCGACGGTGCGCATGCAATTGGAAGCTCACGCGACCAATGCCACCTGCGCCTCGTGCCACGCGAAGATCGATCCGCTCGGCTTCGCCTTCGATAATTACGACGCCATCGGCCGGTGGCGGACGGAGGAGGTCGTGCCCACGGGCAAGGGCGGCAATCCGCCGGTCAATGCCAGCGGCACTCTGCCCGATGGCCGCGCCTACCAGGGGCCCGAGGAGTTCAAGCGCTTGATCGCGCAGGACACCGACCGCTTCGCCCACGCCTTCGTCGAGCAGCTCGCCACCTTCGCCTTGCGCCGCGTGATGACGATCGACGATGCCGCGCAGATCAGAGCCATCGCGCAAGCGAGCAAGAAGGATGACTATCAGCTCAGGATGGTCATTGAGAACTTCGTTACCTCCGACCTTTTCCAAAAGCGATAACCTCGACCCACATCCCACGATGAACATCCAACGCCAAAACTGGCTGCTCAACCGCCGCCACTTCCTCCGCGGAGTCGGAGTTACGCTCGCCCTGCCGTTTCTCGATTGCATGCGCCCGCTGCGCGCCGCGGCCGCTGACACCGCCATCAAAGCCCGGCGCAGCGTCTTCATCTATCTGCCCAACGGGGTGAACACGAGCGAGTATCAGATCCAGGAGGCAGGTCCGAACTACAAGCTGTCGGCACCGCTCGCGCCACTGGAGAAACATCGCGCGAACATCACGCCGTTCAGCGGCCTGCATCATCCCAACGCTCTCGGGCAACACCATAACTGTCGCCGAAACTGGCTCACCGGAGGAAAGCTCGGCCCGTCGGATCGCAACACCATTTCCGTGGACCAGCTCATCGCGCAGGTGACCGCGCCGCTGACACGCTTTTCTTCGCTCGAACTCAGCAACCAGGGTGGGTCCATGTCGTGGAATGCCGATGGCATTCAGTTGCCCGCGCAAGCCAATCCCGGCGTCGCGTTTCGCGAGTTATTCGAGGACCCGAAAGGCGGCATCGCCAGCCAGCGGCGCGGCTTTCAGCGGCGCGGGAGCATCCTCGACGCGATCATTGAGGAAGGGCAAAGCTTGAACGCCAGCCTCGGCAGCGAGGACCGCGGACGGCTTGAGCAATACCTCACCGCCGTCCGCGAGGTGGAGGTCCGCACCGAGCGTTCCGACAAATGGCTCGACACCCCGCGCCCGAAGATCGAACCCGCCTCTCAATCCCGCCTGAACCGCGATGTCTCGCTCCAGATGCTCGGTGACTATCTCCGCACGATGTATGACCTGATCGTGCTGGCGTTCCAGACCGACATGACCCGCGTCGTCACCTTCAACACCGGGGAGGAAGGCCAGGGCCCGGCGGTGCCCGAAATCGGCGTGAGGCAGGATCGCCATTCGTTGTCGCACCACAATGGCAACCCGGACCTGATGCGAATGCTCGCGCAGAGCGACACCTTCAACTTCGCCCAGTTCAGCTATTTCCTCGACCGCCTCGGCGAGGTGAAAGACGCCGACGGTTCCTTGCTCGACACCACGATGGCTCTCTATGGCAGCGGGATGGCCTACGGCCACAGCCATGGAATGGCGAGCGTGCCAATCATTCTGGCTGGCGGCAGCAAGCTAGGCCTGAAGCACGGCCAGCACATCGACTTCAACCTTACCAAGGACTTCCAAGGCTACGAGAAACACTCCGGCATTTACCACAAGCCCGTGAATGACAAGGCGCACCTGAGCAACCTGCTCCTCACCATGGCGCAGAAGATGGACGTGAAAGCGGAGAAGTTCGCCGACAGCCTTGGACCTGTCTCCGAGGTGCAAGCTTGATGGAGGGCGGTCGTCGGTTTCGGACTGTGCTGGCGGCGGGCGTCTGCCTGCTCGCCGCCACCGCTGTTGCCGAGGAGAAGAAGGACTACGTCCCCAAACTCGGCGAGTTCCCTGCGCCGAACTCCGGCCATTATTTTGCCGGCGAACTCGTGCAAGTGGACCACGTCAATCGTCGAGGCGCGCTCCGTTTGGTCGGCGATGGCGACGATGGCAAATATCACAGCGCTCCGAGCCACCTCTTCGCCATGCTGCCGTATGGGATGCTGCGTTATCACGGCGCCCCGGCGGAGCTGCGCGACATACCCATCGGGACTGTGCTGCATGGCTACTTCCTCCTGACGCCGGAAGCCGACCCTCCCATCCCCCCGGAAAAGAAGTCGAAAGACCACCCCGCCCTCACGCTGGAAGACGACTTCAGCTTTTACCAGCGCCAGGGGCGATCGTGGAAAGTCGTTTCCGTGGATGCTGAGAAGGGGAAACTCAAAGTCAGCTCCATCGGCCCGGCGGGCGCAGATGGGTTGAGAGGCGAGAAGACCTTCGAGTTCGATGCGAGCACCCGCATCTGGAAGGGCCGGCAGATTTCCGATCTCAAAGCCCTCGCGCCGGAGCAAGTCGCCCAGCTCAACCTCACCTGGGCTCCCGACTGGAGGAACGGTCAGTTCCATTGCACAGACATCTGGCTCGACCAGGAAAGCCTCGACCTCGCCACCGAGGTGCAACGCCAGATCCACATCCGCTTTCAGCGCCACCGTTGGCTCGCCGGTTGGGTGGACCACGTCGAGCACCAGCCGGAAGGGCGGGGCATTGTCACCGTCACCCTCTTCGGCGGCATGGACCCGACGCTTTACGACCAGGCACGCGCGCAAGCCAAGCCGGGCGGCGGCGCCTCCATCGCCGCGGCTGAACCGACCCTGCGCACGTGGTGGCAGGATCACGACTCCAAGAACGGCCCCGTGCTCGACTTCAAAGACATCCCCAATCCGCCACCCGGCAGCAGCGGCCTGCAATTGCGCGTCCAGATCGGAGAGCTCCTCGAAGGCTACCGCCCCGCGCGCATCATCCGCTTCCGCCCGAATAGCTTCCCCAGCGTCAAACTGCCGCCGGAGGAACGCGTGAAAAGCCTCGACGAACGCTGACGAGACGGGGGACCTCAGGGGACAGGGCTCACGGGGAGCTGAAATCACGTCGCCCCCACGCCATTGCTCCCCGCCAAGTCAAATGGCTGCCGAAAATTGACCGCCGGAGTCGCCGCGAAGTCATTCAAAGGAAAACACTTATGGGGTTAGGAGACGGGTCAGTCCGGAATGGCGCTAAGTTAAGGGCGATTTAGGATGAATCACTCTGTTGCGAGCCGCCTCCGAGTTTCCCGGCGCGAAATTGGCGGAGCGCGTGGAAATCAGCCTCGGATCAAGAGGCAGTCGGCAGCCGTGGCGGCGGAGGGCATCGTCCAGTCACCGAGTTGTCCACGCGTTTCCAGAGTAAACCGCATCCATAATCGGCCTTATCTTAGTGCTATTCGGGTCAGTCCGTGAATCTCGCCATCTAAAAAGAGTGGCGTAGCTCTCACAACAGTTCCGTCTGCTCTCCGCTTGCTTCGCTCTTCGCCTTTTTGAAGTTCAGGTCGGGCTCGAAGTCGGGGTGTCGGCGCGTTGGGTCCCGTTTAGTAGCCGGCGATGGCGACGCTCTTTGTGGAAGCCGGCGGAGATCGCCTCGGTGGCATCGGTTTGGTCGGTTCGTTGAGGGGTGATGAGGAGCGCGATCTCGGCGTTCTGGCTCAGGCGCGTGGCGATCAGTTCTTTCACGGCGAGCAGGCCGACGTTCCTGCTCTTCACGCTGATGACGATCTTATGCGCCTCCTTTTTGTCCAGGTCGTGAAAGAACTTGATCCCATCCACGCCGCCGTCGGCGCCGTTGCCGGACGCCTCGGCGTCCGCCCTTCGGGCTGCCTACGGCAGGCTGTCTCGCTCCGCTCGGCTGTTCTTTTTTCTGCACGGGGTTGGCATCGACGAGGGAGACGGCCCAATACTGGAACTGGTAGCGCCCGTCGTGTTCGCTGCGCTGGGCGAGGTCGCGCGCGGCTTTTGAAGGCGTTCTTGGGGCAGTTGGATGACTCTGTCGTCCCTGCGGGGCTTCCTGCTGTTCGATACCCGGTTTTTCCCGGCACTGAACTGCCGGGCTATTTTCAGCGTGCGCGGATCTTTTGGAAGTCGCCCAGTGCGCAGCGCTGGGAGTCCGCTAACCTGATGTTTCCTCAGCATTGAAGCGCCTGGGCTATTCTCAGCATGCGTGGATCACCCTCCTTTGAAAATAGCCCAGCTCTTTAGCGCTGGGTCATTTGCATCCGCAAAAAACGCGAGTCCCGCAGGGACGGAAGAACTCACTTGATGGTCGCTTCATCGGATTCCATGCCGTGCTTGCGGAGGAAAAGAGCAACCTCTTCGCGAAAGGTGCGGTGCCGATGGTGTTCCTCCTGGCCGCGGATGTAGGCGGTCGTTTCCTCCACCCCGGCGATGCCGATGCTGAAGGCGGCACAACCTTCCTGCCACGCTAGGCCGCGCAGGTTCGGGAAGGTTTCGTGCAGCCATTTGGACGAGTTGCCTTTCAGAAGCTGCATCGCCTTCGAGACGGAAAGGGTCGGCGGCAGGCTCACGAGCAGGTGGACGTGGTCGGCGACGCCGCCGATGGCCAGCGCCTTCATGCCGTTTTCGCGCGCGATACCGCCGAGATAGGGCCAGAGCCGTTCCCGCACTTCGGGCGACAGGAAAGGCTGACGTTCCTTCGTGCTAAAGACGCAGTGAAAGAGGCAGCTCGTCAGCGAATGCATGGTGCTGTCGTCCCTGCGGGACTATTCCGCTTTCGTGTGGAAATCCCCAGCGCTGAAGCGCTGGGCTATTTTCGGAACACGGTCTTCGAGTTGAACGGCGGGTCCAGGTAGATGAGCTCGACGCTCTTATCCGGGAAGCGCTCGCGCTGGCGGAGGACTTCGAGTTTGTCGCCGTAGAAGAGCTGGTTCATTTGCGCGGGGCGAGTGGCGTTTACCGCCTTCCTTCCGGCGGTGCGAGTGGGAAGCACGGCCAGTAGTCCGATCGAGCAACGGAGCGAAACGAAAGGGGAGCACCCTCGAAAGGATGCTCCCCGATCTCAATGCCGGCGCTACTCGCCGATGATCTTCACGAGGACGCGTTTGCGGCGGAGGCCGTCGAACTCGCCGTAGAAGATTTGCTCCCAGGGGCCGAGGTCGAGGGCGGCGGCGGTGATGGCGACGACCACTTCGCGGCCCATAATGGTGCGTTTGAGGTGCGCGTCGGCGTTGTCTTCGGAGCCGTTGTGGCGGTATTGGGCGTGCGGCTTTTCGGGCGCGAGCTTCTCCAGCCAGAGCTCGAAGTCGTGGTGCAAGCCGGACTCGTCGTCATTGATGAAGACACTGGCGGTGATGTGCATCGCATTCACGAGGCAGAGGCCTTCGCGAATGCCGCTCTCGCGCAGGGCGGTGTCGATCTGCGGGGTGATGTTCAGGAGCTGACGGCGGCGCGGGAGTTCGAACCACAGCTCTTTGCGGAAGGTTTTCATGACGATTCGGAGTAGCGGGGCACCCTGCCGGGGCCAAGCGTTGTGCGGGGAAACGTTCGGCGGAACTCATCGGAGGCGGAGCGTTTGGAAAAGTTGCTGCCGAGCGCTTGCTGAAGGAGCATCCGGTCCCGCGGCTCCACCACTCCTACGATGTCTATCTCTTCCTCCATGCTTTCGCTCGGCACGCCGGCTCCGGATTTCTCCCTGCCGGATGTGGCGACAGGCCAACCGCTGCAGCTCGTGGACTTTTCGCAGCAGGCGCTGCTCGTGATCTTCCTCTGCGCGCACTGCCCGTATGTCGTGCATGTGCGGCCGGAGTTGGCGCGGCTCTCCCGGGACTATGCGGGGAAG
>Ga0136611_10003354_pt1 | contig 11199 bp, 15 predicted proteins | sample AntDrymUQ2232306_2_FD_106645 | JGI IMG/M metagenome (GOLD analysis project Ga0136611, IMG submission 106645) | Polar desert sand microbial communities from Dry Valleys, Antarctica - metaG UQ223 (23.06) | ecosystem: Environmental > Terrestrial > Soil > Desert | place: Antarctica: Dry Valley... | reverse complement strand
CGCGCGAACGCGTGCTCACTCCATAACGCCGGTGTAGCTCAGTTGGTAGAGCAGTTGATTTGTAATCATCAGGTCGTAAGTTCGAGTCTTATCACCGGCTCCAATCTTTATAAGGGGTTCAGCGGTTTTTGCTGAGCCCCTTATTTTGTGATGTAGCGAGAAGTGTAGGGACTATGCGCTTTTTGCGTACCTTTTGACCTCATTTTCGAGTCTTACGGATTCCATCCTTTTCATAGCTTCGAACTGGTGCCGTTCGGTCGGATGAGCGTACCGGGTAACCATCTGGATATTGGAATGTCCCAGGAGGGCTTGCAGCGTTACGATGTCGCCACCAGTTTCAATAAAGCGGGTCGCAAAGGTGTGTCTGAGATCGTAAAGGCGGAAATGCGTCAAGTTGCTCCGGCGTAGCGCTCCAGCATGGGCTGTTTTTAGCGTCGTAAGCGGGTTCTGCGTCGTTTGGGTCGCAAAAAGGTATTCGCCATCGGATTCCCGCAAACGTCTGTCGAGTAACGCAGAAACGCGACTGGTAAGCGGGATTTTGCGTTGAGCGGCCTTGGTCTTGCCGAAAGGTATGAACACGTAGCCTTGGTCTATATCGACATTCCTGCGCTCGATCCTTGCAACTTCTTCAGGGCGCATCCCCGTATCGACCATTACGGTTGCGAAGTCTTGCAACGGCTGACTAGCGGCTATCAAGTAGAGCCTTTCTTCGTCGGTAGAAACGACGCGCATCTGGCAGTTATCCTCGGGGAAGAACTTGACACGACTAACGGGGTTCTTGAGAACGATGTCGTGACGAATATAGAAATTGAAAATGATCTTCAGCACGGCAAGTTCACGGTTGATCGTCGCGGGTCTTAGTATTGTCGGTTTCCAGGTCGAGGTTTCGCGGTTGTTTTTCGACTTCGACTGGCTACGTGGCTTAATCCTTTGCTTACTTCGCCACTCTTTAAATTTCTCAACATTAGCCGGTTCGATTTGATCGAGCGGTTTATCTCCAAAGAATTTGACAAGGGCCTTACTAGTTGAATCGTAGGATCGGATCGTGTTCGGTTTCGTTCGATGCTCGATTCTGGTCCAATTGAGAAACTCGGCGACGGCCTCGGAAAACGCCGGAGCTTCGGGCTTGGTTTCAATGCCGACTTCGCCTTTGGCAAGCTGCGTGCGATAAGCCCGTTCGACAGTTTCGGCATCCCGTTTGTTCTGACACCTCGTCGATCTCTGTATGTGTCTTTGTGCATACTGAAAGCTCATCCACCAGGTTTTTCCTCGTTTGTACAAAGCCATACTTATTCTCCTTTGTTAACTGCTAAATTTTGTGTTCTTTTGCGTTCCTTTTTCCATCTGTTGTGTTCGTATTTGAGCCGCTGGTCCGCAGTCGTCTTCTCCCGCCATTGCCTCGTTCTGAGAAGGCCTGAACACTGTTTGGAGCAGCCAATTTTTCCAATCCAGTCTTTTTTGGGCAATCTTTTCAGCCAGAAAACTCTTCTACATTTTTCGTTCTCGCATAGTCTTAGACGATCGATATCGACCCTATTGAATGCTTCGGTAAATACATCTGGCACGAAGACGACGCGCCTGTTCTCAATCGTCACGTTGTCAATAAGGAAAAGCCCTGCGCGATCGTCGCGTGAAGCCCAGGGATCTCGATCTTCTTTTTTCCACGCTGTTATATATCGAGCAAGCGCATAGGTCCGACGATGAAACATCACTGCGTCGCCGTAGCGCTCTGCGGCGAGCATTTCTGCCAGTAAGTAGAGCTTTTCAATTAACCTGAAATCCTGAGCAATTATTTGGATAAAATGTTCAAACGTCACCTTAAAATGTTCAAGTGTCACTGCAAGGCCATACGTCTTCTCAAAGATAGCGAATAACTGTTCGAGGCTGGGAACCTGAATGGGATTATCTACATATTCAGTGAATTCTGGCGGTAAACCAGTCAGACAAAGCCGTAGAGCGTGACGCTTATAACGTTCAAACACATCTTCGTAATCCTTGTCGTACTCGCTCCGGAGGCCACTTTCTGCCAATGCTTCCGATTGTTCATCGTCGTCAATGCCTACAATCTCATATTCCTCGCGTAATTTTATAAACAGTCCCAAGGCATCTGTCTTGACAGCATCGACGAAGGTCGAGTGATATTCCTGAAAGGACGTGTCGGCGGGTACGAGATTGACGATTCGTAAGATTTCCGCGATTTTTGCAGGTGCTTCCCGGACTTCCTTTACCATGCCGATGCTTTGGACGTTCAATGATTATCAGAATGTGATGATTATGTGTCGGATTCAAACAGATAACTGCGTTGGACAATAAACGACCATCCCTAAGCTATTTACGCTATCATAGGTAATAACTTGAATGCAAGGAGTATGTTGACCATATGAAAATAAGCGTCACGGACTATCATAAAATAGCTTGGAGTTTGGCGGAGATTTCTACAGCGACCGGCTTGAGCGAGAATTTTCTTCGGTACGAGGTCAAACGCGGACACCTCATGACGCGAAAATTCGGTCGCCGGGTGCTCGTAAAGGACGAAGATCTTCGGCAATACATCGAGAACGGGAGCCGGGGGGCGAGCACCTTGGAAGCAGGTTGGGAAGGATAATACGCAATGTTCGACACTACGGCGTTATCAGAAACTACGTTTCGACGCCCGGACGAGAGGCTGGTTGGCCGAGAGGGTATCCGCTCGAAGTACACCCGGGCGGGCGAGCTATACCAGCTTTTTGTAAACGAAACTGAAGGATCTGCTGAGCCAAGGATAACCCTGACCAAGACTCGCCAATTGAGCTGGATCATTCGCCCGGAAGTCTCAATAGGCGCGTGGATGTTTGGCTCGAATCTACATCTTCCAACCGAAGACGACATTCCACAGTTTTTCGAAATGATGAACAGTTATATTGGGGAACGAACCGGGATGGTTTTTGACGCACAAAATGCACGCACTGCACGCGCCGATATAACAAAGGACTTCAAATTAGCGGAAACCAGAGTTCTGACGCTCTTAAATGAATATCGAGCGTTTCCCTGGGCGAAATACAACACAATCTTCATCAACGGAACGACCATAAATTTCGATAGCCGGGGAAAGAGGTTGTCGAGGAGGGTCGCACTTTATAGTAAGTTTCACGAGCGGCAGAATCATGGTGCTCCGGCGGAAGAACAGGAAATGGCTCGTGGATTGCTACGGCTGGAAGTTCAGCACCGCACCAACAAATCTCTCGCGGACCTGGCACAGTCGTTAAAGCTATCCGATCACAAAGCGAAGACTATGCTGTCGAGTCGGGTACGGGACTTCGTATTGGAAAAGGTAGTCGCACGGCTGCGCCTAGAAGAAGCAATTGAACGAAGCGGACCAACTATAGAATTCATCTTTAATAATCACGGCCATTCTTTGGCGAACCGGATCGTGACGCACCTCGCGTTAACCGCGAAGCTCGGACGTAGTTATTACTTAAATCCTTTGTTTGGGGTATCACCAAAGACGGCGAGGCAATACACAGTACAGGCTGCAAAAAGCGGCGTGTTCACCCTAGAGTAATACTCTGAACAAACAGCACCGTTTTCACTCTCCGGCGTTCGGCGATTTCCGTTTTGGTATCCGGGCTTCTGCGTAACTTGCGGTCGGTGCAAAATGCTGAAGGTGATCTTGTGACGTTTGTGACGTTGGTTGGGCCCTATGCACACGACGAAAAGAAAACAGAGCAATTCGTTACCTAAGATGTCCACTGAAATTGCGAACGGTGGAATATTTGAGCAATCGATCCGCTGCGGGAAGCCAAACTGTAGGTGTGCCAACGGCGACATGCATCGCGGTTACTACTACTTCATTTTTCGGACGGTCCAAGGTCGGTTACGAAAACGCTACGTACCCAAATCAATGGTCACGATGCTCCAGAACCTGGTCGCCGAGTCGCGGACGGAACGGCGGCGAGAACGCGAGATTAGACAGATGAGCAGCCGATTACTTACGCAGTTCCATAGCCAATTGAAGGAAATATTAGGAGATAATGATGCCGCCAGCGAAGACTAAAAGGATGACCACCGGCAAGTCGATAAAGACTTTGCCAGTGTCGGATAATTCCCCACCACTGGATGGGGTGCCGCAGGAGTCTCAATTTGATCGTGCATTCGATCGTTGGGAAGAAGCCGATCTTGAACCCGGTGACTACACGGTTGAAGTTGCCGGCGATTCGATTGAGGCGGCGACCGGATACTCGTCCCTATTCCGGCAGATGCACCAGGCATTCATCCGTCGAGTAGCATTCCATCGGTCGCCGGTTGGCGGCTCTCTCTCAATAGAGGAAGCTCGCGAGAAGGCGTTTCATGCTTGTAACGATAAAGAAGCGGCAACCAAGGAATTTGAGAAGCTAATGACCCTTCCGCTTGAATCTCTAAATTTCGTCGATTTGATGGAGCTCTACGCGTTTGCCCCGCGCGTCGCAGAGAAGTTTTGGGAGCGGGCAAAAGGAGAGGGCGAAAAAGAATTTTTATCGGGACACCTCAGTGCCAATATCGCATTTCCGGAGGGCTATATGAAGCAGGTCTGGAACATTGCGAGATACATGGGTGTACGAGACTCTTTCATTCAAGATTGGAAGCCTACGGGAGGTATTGAGTTCAGCCTGATCGACATGCTGACCCAGGCCTATTTCCAATGGCAATTTTGGATCGAACAGACGGTCACACGCTCACTTACTCGAGAGCGGGAGCAACACCCCGAGTATTCACGCTGGCTGGCTCAACGGGAGAAGGAGCAGCGGGCGGAAGGTTGGGCGGGTGGACACTGGTATCGACCGTTCGTAACTGAACAGCAGGCCTTGGAACACTCCGTCCAAATGGCCGATCGCTGGAATCGAATCTATATGCGAACTCTGCGACAACTAAGAGATCTGCGACGTTACTCACAGGTCACGATAAACAACGCAGGGCAAGTGAATATCGCGGCCGAGGGTGGAAATCAGGTAAATTTGTCCGAGACGTAGTTACGCGACGCTGCATTTAGGGAACTCTATTATCGTGACGCCATAAAAACTTCGCGGATTTATGACGATTGCGGATGCGATTGCCGCAAGACTTGTTTACGAAGGCGTCGTTAATGGTCAATTAACGGCTCTACGCGAGATTTTAGATCGAACAGAGGGGAAGGCAAAGCAATCGATAGAAATCGCAAAGCAAGTTTCAATGGACACCCTCGTATCGGTTTATGGGGAATGGCTCCACCAGTGTGAGAGCTTGTATAACGATTACAGCGTCCCGATGCCAACCCGCGAAGAAGCGATCAAGGAAATCAAACGCGGTTCGGCCGCCTACAATGTGGATAATGATGCCGTTCTCGCCCGCCTTATGGATTCGGGTTGGGCGTTCCTCAGCGATGATCATTCGGACCGGTCGCTGCTTAGCGGATCGACCGATTGATCGTGTTCCTGCTCTGCCGTCGTAATATGGAACCCATAGCGGCGTTGGAAGTTTCCCGAAACTCCCTCGTGCAGTGCTAACTGCCGACAAACTCTGGAATATTGCCGAACCAGATGTCTTCGCGCTTGGCGTATTGCTCTAAGAGTGCTTCTTGCCGTCGTTGGACGGCTGCCAGTTCGGGGCCGCGTGCTGCCTTCTGACCTGCTCACGCATCTGCTCCAAGGATAAGGGATGCTTCGACATTTCTTTGACCCCCTGCAATCCGGCCTTGCTCCGCTCCTTTATCAAGGCGCTCAATCTCAAGCTCTCCGCTTCGTACTCTTCCCGCGACATCTTTGACTGTTTCATAGTTAATGCTCCCGTTCGTATTATATATCGTGTCGAGATCGCTCTTGGGCGATACGTTCTTTAGTGGATTTTCCTCATCCAATTTCGTTAAATTAGAACTTGACAAGCTCGCTCCCAAATCAGAACGACTAAACGTAGGTCTGGTTTGCGTAGCATTCAGGTTTGTACAACCCTGCCGGTTTGCATCGGGCTTGCCAACTTCCCACCCTGGTAATAGGCGGGCAGCGTCGGTGCGTTTGACAGCGGACTATCGACAAAATCTTGCTGTTTTAGTAGCTTTCTTGTGGACGTGGTGTCACGGGAATCGCGGGTCGGCAATTGGAGCCGATTCTGCCCGTGCCACCACGTTTTTCATTTCTCAGTATCCCGATAGAGCAATAATCCTTCATCTGCCCAGACCTGGAGTGCTCTCAACTCGTAAACGGTAGTTAGTCGATCTCTTCGACTCTGTGCTTGACTGCTGCTTTTATAGCTGATTTGTTGGGCTGCGCCATTACCTGGGGGCGAAACCGAATTCAGCAAGTTTAGGCTCCAATGATTTGTTGGGCTGTCCGTTTCTAGATAGCTCTTAACCATTGAAACCAATCTCCTTGAGTTACTATCGGCACTGTCGCCTGCTCGCAAACCCTGATTGTGTGTCCTGTTCCGCCGCCTGTTGCTTTTGTAGAGTTGACATAAAAACAGCCAATCGTTGCAGAACGCAACTTGAATTTTTTAGAGCCGATAACTTTCAGCGTGTCTCGAATTAAGTATTGCGCTTGGTAACGCGCTCGTCCTTCCAAGCCTTTCTCATAAAACTCGATAAGCGGTTTGTTGGCTGGCGTTGCTCGTTTGGTTAGTTCGATAAGTTTGGACTTTTCGCGCGGCGGCAATTGCTCTAAAGAAACTCGCGTCTCTTGGTTTTGCGTTTTCGCTTTACGGTCGTTTGGCAAGACAAGTTGAAGAAGCGCCGTGTTAATTTGATTTATGCCTTCAGCAAAAGCACTATCAGAACCCAGCGCATCGCCCGAGCGGAAAATTGCTGTCGGAAAAACGCTTGCCAGTTTAGCGGCGAACTCAACTAACATATCGCGGTGTTCAACTTCTAAGTCGCGTGAACCCTCAAGCAAAACCACAGGCTCGGCAATCGAAGAAAGCAAGTTTTTGAATTCGTTAAAATTCATATTGTTTCGGGTCAAGCGCAGCAGCCCAACGGTTGAGATGACGTGGGGCGAAACCGCCTTCACGCAAGCCCAAAGAGAAGAGAGTAACGGTTGAAAGAAAGTCGCTGTTTCGCCCTCACGTCCATTGAATTGTTAGGCTTGTCGCCGGTGTCTTTGACCTAGCCAGCCATCTTGTCCAGCATGTGGTCTATGACCTTGCTATGCTCGTCTTGTGGACTGAACAGAATCACCTCGGCATCTTCGCCGACTCTAACAGTGTGTCCCGGCGACCAGTAAAATAAGTCGCCGCTATTGAGGACTTCCTCGGTGCCGTCGGCGTAGGTGACGGTAATTTGTCCCTGCAAAAGGTAGCCCCAATGCGGCGATTGGCACAGATCCCCCTCCAGCCCCTTGAGCAGTGGCGCAATATCCGCGCCAGCGGCTAGAGAAAAATACTCACCGCTCATAGTGCCGTATCCGGAGGCATCGCCAAAATTCATCTTTTGGCGAGCTACCGCACCCGGCGCATTGATTCTAACGGGAATGTCAATCTTGGCTATTCGCATTTCGTGTTCCTCCTATTGATTGTAGCAATGAGAAAAAAGCATAACGCCCAGCATCAGCGGCGAGCACAGAACTTGGAGATAAAAACCCGTGATTGCGCGTCCGCTGCATGCCGTTGTTAGGCTATCGTGCCACCGGATTCACCTTCTTTTCAACGCGCGACTACCGATGTGCAGATATTCAGTTCTGCCTTTATGACCGGCGATGAATGTGAAGAGCGTCGGCGTAGATGTTCCGACAGGTGAGATCGAGAAACGATTCTCTCCAACCTTCGTGACCGGTAATTCCGCACCGTCTGTAAGGCTACCCAACCTACCGGGAGGAGTGTCGTCGCGTATGAACAACGTGCCGTTCTTTAAGAACAGCGTCATCACCTCCTCGTTCTCATATGTGCCAACGTAACCGGTCATCTCGGCTTGCGTCATCGGCAGCGACTCACTCGCGATTGTATCCGGCTTTCCCGGTGGTCCCAGAAACATCCGCATGGCTGTCTCAACCGTCTTGGTCAGATGCCTGCTGCCCCCGTTCGAAATAATGATGATGGCGAACCGCGCGTCCGGCACGATCCGGATGAGGGGCCGCATTCCCGCCCAACTGTAGTTGCCCCTAAGTACGTGGTGGCTTCCGTATCTGGCCGACGCAAGCCCATAGCTATTCTCCCCGTCGACGACTGCCGGGCCCGACATGGGAGCCTTCGCGAGCTTGGCAACCACAGATTGTGAGATGACTTGACGGCCATCAAGTTTCCCTCCATTGAGGAACGCAATTAAGAAGCGAGAGAGATCGTTCACGGTGGAAAACAACGAATAGCTGGGCCAGCCCACAGCGTTTCCGGCGAACGGTCTGACAACGGTTGGTTTTTGTCCGCCAACACTTCGGTGGCCCTGAGAGAAGGGATAGGTGAACGCCACTAACGGGCGGTAAGTTGATCGGGTCATGCCAAGCGGACTGAAGAGCCTCTCGTTCATTACATCGGCGAAAGGCTTGCCCGCGACCTCTTCAATCAACAAGCCGGCGACCGCGTAACCCGGATGCGAACCGGATTGGATCCTTCTCGGCTCCGCAATGAGCCAATCATCTCCCCAGGAGCGCACGATCTTACCCAATGCTGCATCGTCATAAAGGCCAAGCAGAAGGTGGTCTTCCTTGACTCCTGCCGTCTCACTTAACAATTGGTGAGCCGTCACCCGTGAGAGTTTCGGGCTGAGACCTTTCACGTACCTGCCGATAGGTACATTGAGATCAATTTTCCCCTCTTCTGCCAGTGAGACAAGAACTGTTGCGACTAGAAACTTCGACATCCCGCCAATGCGAAAAAGCGTGTCAGTCGCGACAGGGACACCCGTCTCAATGTTAGCTACGCCGAATCCTTTGACAACCGCGCGGTCGCCGCTGACAACAACTACTGCTGCGCCGGGTGTGTCGGTCTCTTTGAGTTCAGCGAGCGCGATCTTCTCCAGTTCGCTGTAGTCACGATCCTGTTGGGCAGAGACTGAAGTTGCGGGGATCAATGACGCAAGCAGCAGGGCTGACACCAATGACTCCGCGAATCGTTTGAGCATATTATCTCCTTTCATTTTGGCTGGGCCTTACTTACTGAGCCTAGCGCTCGGCATCACCCGCGCGCCCGTTCAAGATTCATGAGAGGCCCCGTCATGGGGCGTCGGGTGCATGCTGTTGCTATGCGCGCCTTGGCTTACCGCGCCTTCGACTTCTGGAACATCTCAATCCAGACACCATGAGCAATCTCGGAAACCTTGGCGCCTTCGATGATGAGATCGTCGTAAGTCGAGGCGGCTTCGTCGGTCATGTGCGATGTCGCTTTTTCCAAAACCTTAACGTTTGAGATGACGTGGGGCGAAACCAATACGCGCAACTTTAGTGCAGAAGGACAACGCCCAAACAAAGTCGCGGTTTCCGCCTCACGTCCAATAACTTGTTAGGCGTTGCTTTCCACCACGCAACTTAACTAACGATTTTATACCGCTCATCTACGTTCCAAATAGTTTTACTGTTCGACATAATTGCTCCCGAAAGATTAACGGCAACTTTATCTTTCGGCGGCTGGTTAGGCGTTTTGTTCGGATGCTGAAAGGTCATCGAAGAATCCTAACGAATACTCGGTGTCGCCCGTCTCCTCAAGAGTAATGCACGCCCAACTCAAAGCCAGCGTAATGCTCCTGAGAGTGTAAATCTCACCAATAAGAAGTTCCCGTTCGGCGTTCGCGATGAGGTCGGTAAACCAGAATTGGGTTGTGCCACGGTAGCGGAGCTTATCACCTTGTTTCGGGAATCTTTCGAGCGCCTCTTTATAGGCTGCGTCGCGTTGCCTTTGGAATTGCTTTAAGGCTTTTTCGTTTTCGCTCATGATGGTTCAGAAGACGCGATCGACCGACTCGGTGCCGGTATATCGTTTGAGGATATTCAGATTATTGCCGTAGTAGAGAGTGTTCATGGGTGAAGAAGTACTTCACCACGCTCGGCTTCCGTTTCACGTAATAATTGATTCCATGCGCCTTTAACTCGTCGTGGATTGTCCAAAGCCGCCGTGGACCTTTGCCTAACCATTTTGTGTTCTAACGAATCCTGGGGAAACCTGTTGCTTTGATAAACCGACAATCCCCAAATTGATTCGCCGCCCGTTACCGGAACTTCTAAAACGAAAGGAATGCTATTCTGACAAGCGAAATCCATAAGCAAACCAAAGCGGCTGTGTTCGTTCGGAACGAAAAACGTTTCCCAAGCAACGCCGATACCGATTAAATCACGCTGAAAATCTTTTGCTACTTGGTGAATGTTATCAAGTTGCTTTTCAAGACCGGAAACCAAACTTACGACATCCAAGGCGTTCCACGATTCAGAAGCGACAGCAATAAGAGCAAAATCAAAGCGTGGTTTAGAACTATCTTCACTCGAACCAAGAATGAACGCCGCACAAGGCTGTTGATTTTGGCTTAGAGCAGATTTATAGAGCGCACTACAAACGGATCTTTGGATCTGGACTTCTACTTTTGGTAGCAATTCCATACGCGTGGTAAGCCTAACTAATTATTAACACCGGTCGCCGTTGATAATACGACAGATTTTGCGCTTTAAGACCGATCTTTGTTATAAATTTTAGATTCAAATATTTCGGGGCGCGTCGAGCGTTTCTCCATTGTTTTCTCTGGCCCCTTGCAGTAAAATAGCCATAGTGACGCTTGGTGTGCGGCTGGGGCTTGTACCCGCCGATTCCGTTAAGGAGCCGCCAAGCGTTTCTATTTTGCCCACCTCATAAGCATAATCGTTTCTTGATTTGTTGTTAGATAGCCGCCTGTACCAAGCATCCAGTGTCATTTCGGTTCGGATGATCTAAGTTAAAAGTGTCAAAATCATCAGCGGTTCACCATTTTTCTCGAGCACCTGTGAAGAGGCCGGGTCAAACGGTTCCCCATTGTTTTCTCTGGATCCTTCTAGTAACTTAACAATAGAAATACTCGGTCGGGGCGTTATGGCTTCTTCGGAGGTTCCGGCTCCCCGCTTATAGCCGAGTATTTCGATTTCCGGTAATTGGTAGTTGTAGTTGCGAGACTCCCCTGATTTGTAGACCTTGACTGTCAGTTTTACCCGTCGCAGATTGCCATCTATCCTTACAGCACCATAGTATCTTTGGATCTCACTCACTTATACTCGGACTCCCTTTTCTGTCCGCGTGCGATTCCACTAAACCCGCGTTCTCGATCAGTTT
>Ga0136611_10003353_pt1 | contig 11201 bp, 8 predicted proteins | sample AntDrymUQ2232306_2_FD_106645 | JGI IMG/M metagenome (GOLD analysis project Ga0136611, IMG submission 106645) | Polar desert sand microbial communities from Dry Valleys, Antarctica - metaG UQ223 (23.06) | ecosystem: Environmental > Terrestrial > Soil > Desert | place: Antarctica: Dry Valley... | reverse complement strand
CGTCCGTCTGTTTTTTCCAAACCGTCACGTATTGCCCGAAAACCGCCGTTTTATCAGCTTTTCCGTTTGCTCTTAATTCCCATCCGCCGGTTGTATAGCCGAAATTTCCGGTCGCAGAAACGTCCGTCCGCGACGTTTTCCAGACTAGATAGGCAGGCGATTCTTTGGCGTTCGACCAGAACAAATTGCCGCGCAAAGCCGTCGGATTAAAAACCACGCCGTCGTCGGCTTGAAATTCGGGAAAGGCTTGTTTCGTTCCTTTCGCGGCGGCGGAATTTGCGAACGCGGCATCGGTTTCGATCAACTTTTGTAAATCCGTCTTCGCCTGCGCGAAAACATCGGCGCACAATAAAAAAGTCAGAAGCGAAAGAGCGATTTTTTTCATAATTCCCGAATTCTAACATAAAAATCGAATGAGACGAATAAATTGAAAAACGAATAACTAAAAGTAAAAAGTTATTCGTTTTTCGCCATTGATCGCCTACTGTTTGCGTCTCGATTAAATCTTCCGAACAATTTTACTCGACTCTCACAAAATCCGTTCCCGTGCGCCCGAAAGTTTCGCGCCTGATACATTTCTTTGGCTTTTCGGTGCTTTTAATATCAACACAACTTTAAGGTTTGTTTCTTAATAATTGTTCAGCAAAACAACATCGCGGAGGTGCGATTCGCGGGTGAAAGCGAATCGTTTGCCGTCGGGCGACCAGGCGAAGGTTTGGATCACGCCGCCTGTGCCGGTTGGAAATGCGGTCAGCGGGCGCGGCAATTCCGTGTCATTTAGCGGGTGCAGGATAATCTTAACAATATCGCCTTCGCTGCTGATATAAGCGATGGCTTTGCCATCGGGTGTCCAGCGCAGGAAACGTTCGTTGACGGTTGATGACAGCGTTAATTTTTGGCGAAATTGCCCGTCTTCCGCCGAAACGATGCCGATGCTCCATTGCGGTTCGGCTGCCGATGAATCATCAATAAAAAAAACCGCGATGAACTTGCCGTCGGGCGAAAACTGAGGTCTGATGCCGCTGATTTCCGTTACGTTCAGGCTCGTGCCGCCGAACACCGGAATTTTTTGCAGCACTTTACTTGTGTTGCCTTGCTGATAAATCACACATTTGCCATCAGGCGATATCGTCGGAAAAACTCCGCCGCCTTCGTCCGTCAACCGTGTCAAATTCCGTCCGTCAATTTCCACCCGCCAAAGATTTAATTTGCTGCCGTTTTGAGCGGCGGCAAAAACGATGTGACGATTATCGGGCGACACCGCCAAACCTCTCCGCGCCTGCATTTCGCTAGTCAATTGACGCGGATTCAAGCCGTCGGCATCACACAACCACAAATTTGTTTCACCGCCCGCGAAAGAAAAATAAGCGATTTGTCCCGCGGATGTCCAGGCAATCTCGTCAAAACTGCCGACTTGCTGGGCGATTGTCGGCGCGGATTCGATGGCTTGGTTTTCGCCCACTGCGGAAAGTCGGGCGACGGAATTGCGCTGAATGCTCAAAAACATCTCTCCGTTCGCCGTCGCGCTCAAACGCTCGTAAGAATTCAAATCGTTGGTCAATTGCCGCAATACGTCATCGGGTTGCGAAAGCGACCAGATTTGCGCCGGTGAGCCGGACGTTTCGCTAGCAATAACGATTAACCTGCCGTCCCTTAACCAACTCAAATGATTGACCGAAGCCCAACGATGCGCGGATAAAGGCTTTTCCGTTCCGGTTAGAGCGTCCACGCCGACGACCCGCATAAATTCACCACCGTTTTCGTCAATGTCTTTTGCGATGCAAGCAATCGTCGCGCTGTCGGGCGACCAGGCGGTGGACGTGCCTTTGACATTAAACTCCGACGGATATTTCCGCTCTGCCAGCCAACGCCCGTCCGAGCCGTCCGATTTGGCGGTTCGGAGCATAAATTTCTCGCCGCGCATTTCAGTCCAAGCCAACCAATTGCCGTCGGGCGAAAAAGCTACGGCGTTGTCCGGCGTTCCCGCCAGACGTTCGACGTGACCGCCCAAAATTGGAATTCGCCGCAACTCCAAATCGGCTTTGTCCGCCTCGAAAACCGTACAATAAATAAAGTCACCGTCGGGCGAAACGGTTAAACCCCAATAACTTTCCTTGGTCGGCGGCGCGATGTTGACCTGATGGGCGGAAGTTGTCTGCTGAACCCAGAGACTTTGCCCGCCGGATTCTTCCAGCGCATAAACAAAAAACTTGCCGTCGGGCGACAAAGCGGCGTTGACGATTTTGCCCATTGTCGTCAGCCGTTTGATACTCATTGCGGCGGTCGGCGCGGATGATTGTTTCGAGCGTTGTCCGTTCCGCCAAGAATACGCGCCGATTCCTAAAATCGCCGCTATCGCCAAAATCCCGCCGATTAAAATGAATGCCGAACGGCTCTGTTCGCGGCGTTTCAGCGCGGGCAGCGAAACTATTTTCCCGTGTGCCGGTAAACTATCGGATATTTGCACAGCCGCATTTTGCGTTACGGTTTCAAATTCCGGCTTTGGCGCGTCGTCCATTTCGATTTCTTCTTCGACGATGATGTGCGACAGCGTTCGTTCGTGTGAAATTATTTCAATTGATTCTTCGATGCTTGTTTCCGCCACCTTCGCTGCAAAGCGATAACCGCGTTTGGGAATCGTTTCGATAAATTTTGCGCCGCCGTTTTCGCCAAAAACTTTTCTGAGCAGAAAAATATTGCGCGAAAGATTGGCTTCTTCGACAAAACTATCCGCCCACACCAGATTCATCAATTCTTCTTTAGTCAAAACGCGCCCGCCCGATTCGAGCAGAACAAAAAGCAGTTCGACGGCTTTCGGCGGCAAATGCACAACTTCGCCGAGGCGCGTCAGAAGGCGTTCGGTTTTTTCGATTTTGTATTCGCCGAATGTGTAAAAGCGTTGTATTTGCCCGTTCATAACAGCACCGAGAAATCACCGAGAAAAAAAGGAGGGTTTGCAAAGGACAGTTAAGCGATACCCGAATTATAAAGGTAAGCAAGCAGTATTTGCAACAATTTTTTGACGGCAAAACGCCGGTTTGGAGAAAAATTTGAAAATCAGAAGGCGAATCGAGATGACGATTGAAACCGAAAAGTATTTGGCTGTCCGAAACGGCGCAGGTCTAAGCCGCGTTGTCTGCGATTTGTGCGAAGGCGAAATACCGATGCTGACGAGCGCGGAAGCGGCGCAATTTGTCGGCACGACTTTGCGGCAGATTTTTCGGCTGGTCGAAAACGGGCGGCTGCATTTTCGGGAAACACCCGACGGCTTACTGCTTATCTGTTTCGATTCGCTTTCAAAAGAAAAGGAGAAAACTCAATGAAAATGAACAAAGAAAACACAATGAAAAAATTATTTGCAATCGCAATTTTGACAATTGTTTCGGCAGTTTCGGCTATCGCGCAAAACGGCGCGGGCGAACAGGAATTAATTCGGCTTCAGAAGGAATGGCGAGAGGCAATCGAACGCGGCGACCGCGACGCGCTCAATCGGTTTATCGCCGACGACTTTTCTAACCGCGCCGGAGGGAACAAAACTTCGCAAATCGAGAATAGTTTGAAAGATTCTAAAGAAAGACAATCCAATCCCGATATGAAGAATTTCACCAGCACGCCCTTTGACTACACGGTGAAGTTTAAGGGCGTGGATATGGCGGTGGTGCTGCATCCGCAGGCAAACTTTCCAGCCTTCGGAGGAGCCGACCAGTTCGTCGCAAGCGAGGAGATGAAACTCTACTTCGACGCAGGCACAACCCCCGGCGCGTTTGCGAACCGCAATTCCACGACAGGCAGCGGCAACCTCATTTTTGCTATCTCCGGCTACCTTGTGGATATGCCTTAGCGCATTCAACGATTTATCAGCAATTTGGAAAGGATAAATCTAAAAATCAGAACAAAATCGTAATCCGAAGGAGGAGTATTTTATGGTTCAAGACGTGATAATAATTACCGGAGACATCAGCAATCCAAAGATAGCCGCCCGGCTGTGTAATTTTGTGAAAGGATCTTCAACTCTGCTTCACTCGCACATTTTGTGGCTGGAGGCGAATGTTGCGCCGATTGTTCGTTCTCAACAAAATTCTTGGGTTAATTTGTATGGTTATGCGAGCAAACAGGGAACTCCTGAAAGCAACCAGATTTTATCTACCAATAGATGCCAATCGGTTCGTAATTATGTTAATACTTTTGCAAATCAGGTTAACTTTAAGATTGAACTTGCTAAGGGAGAGTCTGAAAGTCTTGGCGATGAGGATGACCGAGATGATCACGTCGGTTATTGGCGTTCCGTTGAGATATTCGTTTATGAATTACAGCCGCCGCCAAGAATACGGGTGCCGCAACCGATGCCAATAGTGAATGTTCGCCGGATTACTCATCGTTCCTTCTTTAAAATTCGAACGAAGAACTCTGGAAGTAGTCCGGATCCTGATTCATCGTCAGATGACTTTAGTGATTTAGTTAAAGACACTCAGGAACGGTTATTGGACCCGGAAGGAGCCAAAGCGGGCGATGAAAATATTCCTGCCCGCCGAATTGCATCATTTCCGTCTAGTTTTCGTGTCAACCGGGTCATCTTCAATGTCAATGAGGAGCATAGAGTAATTTCTTTTGGAATTATATCTACCATAAATACAAACATAGAGTACCAGTGGGGATCACCTATGCCGAACATAGAGATCCTCACTACGACTAAAAGAAGCGGTTCGGGAGTAGATAGTACTTCTGAAGTGGAATTTGAGTTTCTTCCGCGAAGGAGAGCGGAAAGAAGACTCTTTGTTATTCCGCCGAGAGTCCCGTAGTAAAGTGAACGCTTATAAAAGTAGGGTGTTACGGTGCGATAAGTTCGCGCCAACTGTTTATGGCTGTAACGGCAAAACTATGGAAAGATTTCTGATCGCATTAGTTATCCACATATCCATAATAGTGCCGCAATAACATAGCTTCATATACAATTTAGAAAGGAAAAACCATTAAAATCAGAGAGGTAAAAATTATGAAAACAAAACTAACATCAGCAAAAATACTCGTCTTGGGTGTAATCGTCGGCGTTCTCATCGGGTTCGCCGTGTGGAACGTCAATCGGGTTAGCGCAATTAAAGAGGTTGACGGAAAAGTCCAATTCGGGATTGTCACCTTGCTTCCGGCAGTCCAAAACGCCCGGCTCAATTTAGTCAGAGTTGACGGTGACGGTTCGGTTGTGGATGACCCGAATCTAAGACCTTGCCGCGTCCAAATCAGGTTTTACGACGCGAACGGACGAACCTATGGAACGCCCGACACATTTAATTTACGACCGGGCGTTGCCGTCAGCCGCCTTGTTATCCCGCAGGGCGGAACGGCAATCGAAGGCGGATTTCAATTTCGCGCCGAGGTCGGCATTGACCCGGAAGACGCGACGCGGCGCAATCGCTGCACCGTCGTTCCGACAATGGAAGTTTTCAACAAACAAACCGGCGGAACTTTGTTTATGTATCCCGGACTAGCGGAAGGTTTTAATCCGCAGCCCGACCCGCCGGGACAGAATTAAATAATCAAATCTATCGTTTAGAAACGGGCGGCAATCCGTTTCTAAATGATTTTAATTTATTCGTTAACTGAAATGGAAAGAGAAAATAAAATGAGACGGTTAATTTTACACATCGCGTTAGCAGGATTTTTGTTTTTGCCTTTTTCGGCACACGCGCAAACGGAGAATTCCGCCGACGCTGAGGAACTCGTCGCGCTTTCAAACGAATGGATGCAGGCGTTAGAGCGCAAAGATAAAAATCGTTTGGAGCAAATTATTCATAAGGACTTTTTTATTCTCGGAATGGTAGATGACGATTCGCCGACTAACCGCGAACAGTGGCTGAAAAACGGCATTGAAGATTCCGACTGGCTCGACTTTCGTTACGACAATATGCACGTCACGACATTGGGCGATACGGCTGTCGTGCGCTCGACGCTGGATTTTACCGCCGAACGGCGAAGCGGATTTTTTAGAAAGGTCAGCACGACCGCGCCGCTCGTAGATGTTTGGGTAAAGCAGGACGGCAGATGGCAAGTTATCAGAAGGTATCCCGCGCCATGGACGGTGGCGCGTTGGTTTGACCGCGCCGCCGGCTTTCTTGTTGGAGTTATCGGAGTTATTGTAGTGATGATTTTGGCGTGGCTCTGGCGGAGGCGTTCACGTCGGACAAAGGCAGTTGTTTGATTTTCTTCGGTTATAAAATCCGCGTCGTAGAACAATAACGAGGTGAATATGAAACTTTCTTTTTTAATAATTTTGATTCTGATTGTAGCGGCATCCGCCGTTTCGCAGACAAAATCCAAATCTTCTGTAACAGAGGACGTTAAATATATCAACCGGATGAGAAGTGAAATACAGAAGGCGGAGAACGCGCCGAATGACATTGAGCCGCTCAGACGACATTCCGCCCCGGACATCGTTTTAATTCCCGACGGTCTGCCGCCCGTTTCAGGACTGGAAAACGCGCTTATTCTGATACGGCAATTGTGGACGATATTTGAGGTAAAAACGGAGTATCACAGCGAGGAAGTGCGGATCCACGGAGATACAGCCATTGACCGAGGCTGGGCAAAAGAAAGTTTAAAGAACAAGAAAACCGGCGAAATTACAGAGAATACGGCAAATTATTTATGGATTAGCAGAAAAGATAAAAATGGCGTGTGGAAGCAAACGCACGTTATTTGGAATAAACGCTCAAAATAATTTTGTAATACGCCCGGAACAAATTATTGGACGTGAGGGCGCGCACCGCGACTTTATTCGCGTTATCTTTTGCCCATTAGTTCGCATTTGGCAGTTTACGCCCACGACAACTCGGTTGTTAGACGGCTAAACCTTCAAGATTACATTTTAGAAAAGGAAAAATGAAAAGAATCAAGCCTATTGTGAAAGGAAAATAAAGATGAAAAACAAAAGTATCCAGAATGCGGTGCTTACCGCGTTGATAATTATTGTAATTTCCGTTGCGGTTTTTGTCGGAGCGCGGGCGCAGGTTCGAGAACGGCAGGAAAAGAAGACCGTGATGACATCTACCATCGCGTTCGCCAGTACGCGCCACAATCCTGCGGGCAAACTCTTACTCGATACCCAGATTTACCTGATGAATGGGGACGGCACTAACGTGCGGCGCATAACCGATAATAAATACGCCGACAATTTCCCGTCACTGTCGCCCGACGGGAGAAAGATTCTTTTTGAGAGCAGCCGTCTTCGGACTGAGGAAGAACCGCTTAACACTTCACACCTGTTTCTGATGAACGCGGATGGAACGGAACAGAAGCTGTTGACGCGCGGCAGTTCCGCCACGTGGTCGCCGGACGGGAAGAAAATTGCCTTTCACGCTTCGGCATCCGGCACGGGTCGCCCGACTAAACCCTATCCGGGTGCTGCCACTATTGACAATGACATCTTTACGTTAAACGTCAATGATGTTCTCAAAAAAACTGCCAAACCCAAGAACATCACGAACAGTCCTGATGCGATTGACGAAGACCCGGACTGGTCGCCGGACGGTAAGAAAATTCTATTTACGAGCCATTTAGTCGCCGAGGATAAACTTGACTCCGCAACCGCCGAAATCTACGTTATGAATGCGAACGGGAAGGGTAAGCGAGCGCGGCTGACCAATAATTCCGAAGAGGAGCGCGCACCCGCATGGTCGCCGGATGGCAAGCGTATTGTCTATGCGTGTCGGAAAGGCGGCACTGATTTTGAGATTTGCGTAATGAACGCCGATGGCACGGGTCAAATCCAACTGACCGACAACACGCTGGGCGACCTAACTTCCTCGTGGTCACCCGACAGCAAGAAAATTATCTTCCACAGAACAATGGGGCAGGGAACAGGCAGATTCCAACTCTGGTTGATAAACAGCGACGGCACGGGCGAGATACAAATAACCGACACGCCCGGTCTGAATGGATTTCCGAACTGGGGCGAACTCCGCGTCCCAAAAGAATCTCGTTAGATGCTTCGCGTAAAAGCATTTCAACTGCGGCTTTAGTGAAGTTGAACGAACGCTCTCTATTTCCCGCAACGCTTGGTATTCGAGGGAAACTACGCCGGATAAAGGAACAAACTTTATGAAAATCGAAAACGAAATAGAAACTGAAAAAGCCGCAAAGTTTTCTTTGTCGAAGCGGCACTTGATTTTCTTTCTGGTGTTGTCCGCGCTCCTTGGCTGCGCCGTTCTGCGCTCAAGCATTGCAACGCGCCTCGACAGTTTTACGCTTGACGAGGCTTGGCACATCGCGGCGGGCGTTTCCTATGTTCAAACCGGCGATTTTCGGCTTAATCCCGAACATCCGCCGCTCGTCAAGTTGTGGACGGGAGCTTTTGTTGCGGGTCAGGGATTTCAACTTTCCCCTTTTCGCAAACTTCAGGATAAGAACGACGAGCGCGGTTTTGTCCAGGATGATGTCTATCTCAACAATGATCCTGACGTGATTCAAAGCCGTTCGCGGACGGCGATGTTTGCTTTAAATGGCTTGCTGTTGTTTTTGTTCGCGTTGGCAGCGCGGCGCGTCTTCGGAGATGTGATTGCTTTAGCCGCCACTGCTTTTTTGGTGATTGACCCGACGGTCGCCGCAAATCTTCCGCTGGTAATGACGGATTTGCCCGTCGCTCTGCTTTCGACAACCGCCGTTTTGCTCTCTGTCGCGTCGTTTCGCTCGTGGCGTGCGGTTGATTTGATTTTTGCCGCGCTTGCTCTCGGACTGGCTTTGAGTGCGAAGCATTCAGCCGTTATTACAATGGCGGCAGTCGCAATTATCGGAATTGTGTCGGCGATTTTTATGGCAAAGGGCTTAACGGCTGCCGTTCGCCTGCGCCGCGTCGGATTCGTAGCGGCGGTTTTAGTCGGAGCGATGATTGTCTTGTGGAGTTTTTATCTGTTCCGCTTTAGCGAAAGTCCGGCAACGGGAGAAGAACAATTCAACCGTTCTTTAGCAGAGAAAATCAGCGATGTTAATTCACCGCTTTACCGAACGGGCTTGAATATAATGGCGGGCGGGCATCTGTTTCCCCGCGCATACACCTGGGGAATGGCGGACACGATTCGCGCCGGTGCGGAAGGTCGCGCCCGCTCCGTTTTCGCGTTTGGCAACAATTACAAGAAAGCTCCTTTCTATTTTTTTCCGGGCGTGATTGCCGTCAAACTCCCGCTCGGTTTGCTTCTTCTGACGGCAATCGGCGGGTTTTTACTGATTGCCCGCAAAATCCCGCGAGAATTCGTTGCGCCTCTGCTGGGCTTGATTGGTTTTGCCATAGTTTTTTTGATTGTGCTTGCCACAGGTTCGGCTTACGCGGGAATCAGACACGCGCTTCCGGTCGTCCCGCCGTTGGCTTTACTGGCATCGCTGGCGATTTACAAGGCTATCGAATCTAAATCATATCTTTTGCGCGGCGCGGTTTTCATCGCTTTGGTCGCCGCTTTAATTTCGGCGATTCCCGTGATGCGCCCGTGGGAGTATTACAACGAAACCGTCGGCGGCACGGCGAACGGCTATCTCTACTTTAGCGATGAGGGAATTGATATAACTCTGCGGACTAAGGAATTGGCAAAATATTATAACGAGAATTTGAGAAACGAAGGCGAAATTCCTTACATCATTTATCCGATGATGGTAGTGGAAAGGAAGAGTCGGGACATTGACTGGATCGGTAAAAATGACGAACGCGACGCGGAAAAGATTAACAACGTAATGCTCAGCGGCACGATTTTTCTGGGCGCGAGGCAAGTCCGCGGCAAACCCGCTTTCCGTGACGCGACTCCGATAGCGCGTTTTGGAAACTTGTTCGTCTTTCGCGGCACATTTCACGATCCTGACACAAAGGTGTTCAGGCTTGCCAATCGCGCAAAAAACAAAATTTACACAGCCGAGCCGGACATCGAAGGAGCGATAAAACTGCTGTCCGAAGCCGTTGCCCTTGACCCGAAAAAGTTTCACAACACCGTAGAACTCGGCAATCAATATCTCAAAACCGGCAAGCGCGAAGAAGCATTGCGGGCTTACCGGATTGCCAAAGAAAACGCTCCGGCAGATGACGCAATCGGCGAATTGCTCACCCGCCAAATCGAGCGCGTCGCAGCCGAACCGCTTGAACAGATTTCACCGCTGCGAAATCCAAAGATTGAATAATAAATTCGTGGGTCTGGAGCGGTTGAAAAAATAAGGCGACAGCCCGAATCACAGGCAGCGATAGTGAAAAATGTTGTTCCGTTTCCTGCGTTCGGACTGCCGTTTTATTTCTTGGGCGAGATTTCAAAAGATGTAGAAAAAGCCGCCGATGATCTAAAATCCTCGACGGCTTTTTCTTGATTTGCCATTTATTCAACCCGCACAAAATCCGTTCCCGTGCGTCCGAAAGTTTCCGGATGATACATTTCCTCAGCCTTTGCGGGCGGCACGACGAATTGTCCGGGCGTTGTCGCGCGGGCGACATACGAATAATTGTAAACGCCTTCCCACAAAAGCGATGAAAACGCTTCGGCGCGTTCATCGCGGAAATTCTGGTGTTCAAACCATTGGTAACGCCAATTGTAAAACCCGCGTCCGTAAGACTGCGAACCGTATTCGACGACCGGCGTGTTTTGCGTGTCCTGCGGAATCACTTCGGTAACGGCGAGTTCGGGATTCAAAATCTCCAGACCGGCGGGCAGATTATCAACCAGCGCGACGTGATAACGCCGCGCCTGCGCGACCATCGTCAAACGAACGCGGACGCGCGCGCCGCTCTTTATCGTCCATCCGCCGTCCGAATTTTGTTTGACATCTTCCGCATCGTCAACGGCTTCGTATTTTCGCAAAACGGTAAAACCGTAATCGGCTGGTTTCAAATTCAAATTTTTCGGCGCGTATTTCATTCCGATTCGATAATACAAACGCCCCGCGCCTTGTTTGTCTAAAATTAGATTTGAAGTTCCGCCTTGTTCGATTAAATAACTCATCGGAATATTCAAAAGATTTGAATCAATCGAACGACCTTTAAACGTTTCCTGTCCGGCATAAGTATTGCCGAGCCAAATGCGCGTGACAAAATCGGGCGTAACTTTTTCAAAGGCGTTGAAGTATTTGTCCAAAGCCAGCAAAATGAAAACATTTTCCTGCGTATTCGACCACGCGCCTTTCGTGCGATTAGCCAAAAGTCCGCGCACCAACTTCGGAATCAGATCGTTTTTCGGATCGGCTTT
>Ga0136611_10003352_pt1 | contig 11202 bp, 10 predicted proteins | sample AntDrymUQ2232306_2_FD_106645 | JGI IMG/M metagenome (GOLD analysis project Ga0136611, IMG submission 106645) | Polar desert sand microbial communities from Dry Valleys, Antarctica - metaG UQ223 (23.06) | ecosystem: Environmental > Terrestrial > Soil > Desert | place: Antarctica: Dry Valley... | reverse complement strand
CATCGAGGAAGGCGGCAGCCTGACCATCATCGCCACCGCCCTGATCGACACCGGCAGCCGCATGGACGAAGTGATCTTCGAGGAGTTCAAGGGCACCGGCAACAGCGAGATCATCCTGGACCGCAAGGTGGCCGACAAGCGCATCTTCCCGGCCATCGACGTCTTGAAGTCCGGCACCCGCAAGGAAGAGCTGATCACCCCCAAGGATCAGCTCACCAAGACCTACGTGCTGCGCCGCATCCTCAATCCCATGGGGCCGCAGGACGCCATCGAGTTCCTGCTCGACAAGCTGCGCCAGACCAAGACCAACGGCGAGTTCTTCCAGTCGATGAATACCTAGGCGGGCGGCTTCAGGCGAGGTGTCGCCCGAAGAACTCCCGCGTGCGGCGGTCGGCAAGCTCGGCGGCGGCGGCGTCGTAATTCTCGCCGCCCTCCCGCGCGAAGGCGTGGTCGACGCCGGAATAGGTGTGAAGCGTCACCTGCGGGTGTTCCCTCAGGCCGGAGAGCATAGCCGCCTGCTTCTCCGGTGGCACGAACCTGTCGGCCTCCGCGACGTGGAGCAGCAGCGGCCGGCTCAGCGCTCTCGCCTCGTCAAGCTGATCGGGAATGCTGATGCCATAGTAGGCGACCGTGGCGTCGCTGTCGGTGCGGCAGGCGGTCAGGTAGGCGAGGCTGCCGCCCAGGCAGTAGCCGACCGCCCCGGCCTTGCCGCTGCCGTCGGGCAGGGCCCGTGCGACGTTCAGGGTCGCGCGGATGTCTTCCACTGTCTTGTCCAGGTCGACCTGCGGGAACAGTGCAAAGGCGTGCTTCAGTTCCTCCGGCTTGCGGTCGTCGAGTTCGATGCCGGGCTCGAAGCGCCAGAACAGGTCCGGCACGAGGGCGAGATAGCCTTCCGCGGCCAGGTCGTCCGCCACCTGCCGCATGGTGTGGTTGACGCCGAAGATCTCCTGAACGACCACTACCGCCGGATGCGGGGCGGCGCCCGCCGGGCGTGCCACATAGGCGGAGAAGTCGCCGTCAGGGCCGGAGATCGTCAGGCGGTCGTCGCTCATGGGCTGGATCCTTGATCGGAGGCGGAGGGCGGTGTTCAGAGGGGGGCGGAGAGAAGAAAGGCGGCCCATGAAAGTCAAGGTCGAGGTGGAGTGCACGCCGGTGGAGGCGCGCGCCTTCATGGGCCTGCCCGACGTCACCCCCCTGAACGAACATCTGGTGGAAGAGATGCGCGCACGCATGGACGCCAACATCGAGCTGCTCGGTCCCGATCAGGTGCTGAAGTTCTGGACGTCCTTCGGCGGTCAAGCGCAGGAACAATTCCGCAGCCTGATGACCGCCGCGGCCGGCGCAGGGCTGGCCGGGGGCGCCGGACCGAAGCCGGGCGGGTGACTTCGACCATCTTCGCGCCGGCGACACCGCCGGCGCGCTCGGCCATTGCGGTGATCCGCCTCTCGGGTCCGCTCAGCGCGAAGGCGGTTGCGGTGCTCGCCGGCCGGCTGCCGACGCCTCGACGAGCGAGCCTGCGCATTCTGCGGTGCGGCGGTCGGGAGATCGATCAGGCGTTGGTCGTCTGGTTTCCCGGCCCACACAGTTTCACGGGCGAGGATAGCGCGGAACTGCACTTGCACGGCGGGTTGGCGGTAGTTGAAGCGGTCGCCAGCGCGCTTCTGAAGCTCGGGTTGCGGCCGGCCGAACCCGGAGCGTTCACCCGCCGGGCGCTGGAGAACGGCAAGCTGGATCTGGCTCAGGCCGAGGGGCTGGCCGACCTGATCGACGCCGAGACCGAGGCGCAGCGGCGGCAGGCGCTGGAGCAGCTCGGCGGCGCGCTGGGCCGGAGGCACGAGAAATGGCGGGCTCTGATGCTGGAGTCGCTGGCGTCCCTGGAAGCCGCTGTCGACTTTCCCGACGAGGATCTGCCTGAGGATGTATCGGATCGCGCCGGCGGCCCATTGCGGACGTTGGTCTGGGAGCTGGAGCGCGCCTTGGCCGACGGGCCGCGCGGCGAGGTCGTGCGCGACGGCTTCCGGGTCGCCCTGATCGGTGCGCCCAACGCCGGCAAGTCCAGCCTGCTGAACCGGCTGGCGGGACGCGATGCGGCGATCGTCGCCGCGACTCCCGGGACCACCCGCGACGTCGTCGAAGTGCCGATGGTCCTGAATGGGTTCAAGCTGCTGCTGGCCGACACCGCGGGGCTGCGCGTCACCGAGGACCTCGTAGAGGCGGAGGGGGTCCGCCGGGCCGAGGCGTGGGCGGCTTCGGCGCACTTGCGGCTCTGGGTCGTGGAACCTGCGCAAGACATCCCGGCCCGTCCGAACGCCGTGTCCCCGGGGGACTTGCTGGTCCTCTCCAAGAGCGACATCGGCCGCGCGCCGGTCGAGTTTCCTGATCTAGAGCAGGTGGCGACGAGCGTGGCGGCAGGGGGCGGCCTCGACCATCTTCGCAAGGTCCTGCGACGGCGGGTCGCCGCTGTCGCCGCCGGCGAAGACTTCCCGGCGGTCACCCGCGAGCGTCACAGGTCGGCCCTGCAGGACGCCCTCTCCCACGCTCGCGGTGCCCTTGCTTCGCTGGACCGACCGGAGTTAGCCGCCGAGGACGCGCGTCTCGCCAGTGGTGCTCTGGAACGAGTCGCGGGGCGGGTTATGCCGGATGACGTGCTCGATCTGGTGTTCGCGTCGTTCTGCATCGGCAAGTGATGTTTCGCGTGGAACATGGACGCCGCCTTGTCCCGCCCTCAGTGTTTCACGTGAAACATTGGGCGGCGGGGGTGGAGGTCCACACCCTCAGCCCCTACCTTGACGGGCGATGAGCGGGATGAGCTACGATGTGATTGTCGTCGGGGGTGGCCACGCCGGGACCGAAGCCGCCGCGGCGGCCGCCCGGTTCGGCGCGCGCACCTTGTTGCTCACTCACAAGCTAGACACCATTGGCGAGATGTCCTGCAACCCAGCCATCGGCGGGCTGGGTAAGGGCCACTTGGTCCGGGAGATCGACGCGCTCGACGGGCTGATGGGTCGGGCGGCGGATGCGGGGGGAATCCAGTTTCGGATGCTCAACCGGAGCAAGGGCCCCGCCGTGCGTGGTCCGCGCACCCAGGCGGACCGCAAACTCTACAAGGCCGCTGTGCAGGCGCTTCTGGGCGGGGTGGACGGTCTGGACTGCACCGCCGGCGCCGTGGAGGATCTCCTGATCGCCGATGGACGCGTCGTAGGGATCATCGACGGGGCCGGGCGGGAGCGCCGCGCCGGCCGTGTAGTGCTCACCACCGGCACCTTCCTCAAGGGCGTGATCCACCGCGGCGAGGAGCGGATTCCCGCCGGCCGCATCGGCGACCCCCCCGCCGTGGCATTGGCCGACCGACTCTACGCCAGCGGACTGGGCCTGGGACGGCTGAAGACGGGCACGCCGCCGCGCCTGGACGATCGCACCATCGACTGGGCCGCCGTCGACCGGCAGGAGGCCGACGCCGATCCGATCCCCTTTTCTTTCCTGACGGACCACATCACCAATCCACAGATCGCTTGCGGCGTCACCGCCACCACCGAGTCGACTCACCGGATCATCGCCGAACGGCTGGCCGAGTCCGCGGTCTATGGCGGCCGGGTGACTGGCCGCGGTCCCCGTTACTGTCCGTCCATCGAGGACAAGGTGGTCCGCTTCGCCGACAAGACCAGCCACCAGATATTCCTGGAGCCCGAGGGACTGGACGACGACACCGTCTATCCGAACGGTGTCTCCACTTCGGTGTCGGCCGAGACCCAGGACGCGTTCCTCAAGACCATTCCGGGTCTGGAACGGGTGAAGGTGCGGCGGTACGGCTACGCCATCGAGTACGATTACGTCGATCCGCGCGAGCTGCTGCCGACGCTGGAGGTCAAGCGACTGCCGGGGTTGTATCTGGCGGGGCAGATCAACGGAACCACGGGCTACGAGGAGGCGGCGGCGCAGGGGCTGCTGGCGGGGTGGAACGCGGCGCGCTCGGCGTCCGGCGCGGAGCCGATCGTGATCGCCCGCGATCAGGGCTACCTGGGCGTGATGGTCGACGACCTGGTCACCCGCGGCGTCAGCGAACCGTACCGCATGTTCACCAGCCGGGCGGAGTTCCGGCTGACCCTGCGCGCCGACAACGCCGACCAGCGGCTGACGCCGATCGGCATCGCCGGCGGCCTGGTGGGCGAAGAGCGGGCCCGCCGGTTCAGCGATAAGATGACCGCTCTGGAGGCGGTGCGGGGACGTGCGAAGGCACTGACCCTGACGCCGCAGGAGGCGCAGCGTCACCGCCTGGCGGTCAAGTTGGATGGGCAGCGGCGCGACGTTCCCCAGCTGCTCGCCTGTCCCGGCGTCGATCTCCCGGCGCTCGCCGTCGTTTGGCCGGAGATCGGGGCCTGGCCTGACTTCGCCCGCGAGCAGGTCGAGATCGACGCGGCCTACGCCGGCTACCTCGACCGGCAGGCCGCTGAAGTCGCGAGCTTTCGACGCGAGGAGGACCTGCGCCTACCCGAAGATTTCGACTACGCCGCAGTCGGCGGATTATCCAATGAAGTGAGACAGAAGCTACAGGCGATACGACCGCTGACGCTCGGGCAGGCTTCCCGGATCGAGGGGGTGACGCCGGGGGCTCTGACCGCGGTTCTGGCCCATGTCAAACGCGCGACCGCCCGAGCCGCCTGAGGGCCCGATCGACTCGGAGGCGTTCCAGAGGCTCACCGGCGGGACCGATGCGGCGGTCGCGGACCTGGAGCGCTACCGGGTGCTGCTGTTGCGGGGCGCGGCGACCGCCAACCTGATCGGGCCAGCCACCCTGCCCGACTTCTGGCGGAGGCATGCACTTGATAGCGCCCAACTTCTTCGACACGCCCCAGACGTCCGCCGCTGGGCAGACCTTGGCTCCGGCGCCGGTCTGCCCGGCGTCGTGCTGGCCATCCTGCTCAAGGGCAGGGCGGAGGTGCAGGTGCACTTGGTCGATTCGCTGAAGAAGCGGGTGCGGTTCCTGCACGAGGTCGTCGAGACACTCGCGCTGCCGGCTGAGGTTCACGACGCCCGTGCAGAGAGCCTCGCCCTGCCGGTGGATGTGGTGACAGCTCGGGCGTGCGCGCCGTTGGGCAAATTGCTGGGTTTCGCGGAGCCCTGGATGCGCAACGGCGCCGAGGGGCTGTTCCTCAAGGGCGAAACAGTCGAAGCTGAGCTGGCCGAAGCCCGGCGGTTGTGGACGATCGATGCCGAACTACTGCCCAGCGCCAGCGATCCTCGCGGCCGCATCGTCCGTGTGCGGAGGCTGAAGCATGCCTGAGGTTCGGGTGCTGGCTGTGGCCAATCAGAAGGGTGGGGTGGGCAAGACCACCACGGCCATCAATCTAGGGACGGCGCTGGCCGCCGTCGGCGAGCGCGTGCTGATCGTCGACACCGACCCCCAAGGCAACGCCTCCACCGGGCTCGGCGTGCCGCGGCAGGCGCGCGCCACCACCATCTACGACGTGCTGATCCAGGGTCGCCCGATCGCCGACGCCATGATCCCCACGGCGGTGCCCAACCTGTCGCTGGCGCCGTCCGACCCCGAACTGTCCGGCGTGGAGATTGAGATCGGCAAGGCGCCTCGACGCTCCTTCCGCCTGCGGGAAGCTCTGGCCGTGCTCCGCGACCGCGCCGACGCTCCGGCCTATGTGCTGATCGATTGCCCACCGTCGCTCAACCTGCTGACGGTGAACGCCATGACGGCCGCCGACGCCGTGCTGGTGCCGCTGCAGTGCGAGTTCTTCGCGCTGGAGGGTCTCAGCCAACTGATGCGGACGGTGGAGCTGGTCCGCCACAGCCTGAACCCGAAGCTGGAGATCCAGGGCGTGGTGCTGACCATGTACGATCGCCGCAACAGCCTGTCGGCCCAGGTGGCGGCGGACGTCCGCGCCCACTTCGGCGACAAGGTTTATGAGACGGTGATACCCCGGAACGTCCGGCTGTCGGAGGCACCGTCCTTCGGCAAACCGGCCCTGATCTACGACCTGAAATGCTCCGGCAGTCAGGCCTATCTGAAACTCGCTCGCGAGCTGATCAGCCGCGAGCGCCTGAAGCGGGCGGCGTGATGGCGGCGGAACGGCAACGAGGTCTGGGACGCGGGTTGTCGGCCCTGCTCGGCGAGGCGGACGCGGCCGACGCCGACGGCGACTGGGAAGAGGCGCGATCCCAAGGAGGACCGCGTGAAATCCCGGTGGAGGCGCTGCGTCGCAACCCGGATCAGCCGCGTCGCACCTTCGACGACGCCGAAATGGAGGAGCTGACCGACTCGATCCGCGAGAAGGGAGTGCTACAGCCGATCCTCGTGCGTCCCGCGCCGGAAGAGGAGGGAGCTTGGCAGATCGTGGCCGGCGAGCGCCGCTGGCGGGCGGCGCAGCGGGCGGGCCTGGCGCGGGTGCCGGTGCTGGTGCGGGAGCTGAACGACAGCGAGGTGCTGGAGATCGCCGTCGTCGAGAACGTCCAGCGCGCCGACCTCACCGCGGTGGAGGAGGCGCGCGGCTACCAGACCCTGATCGACCGTTTCGGCCGGACGCAGGAGGCGGTGTCGCGAATCGTGGGCAAGAGCCGCAGCCACGTGGCCAACGCCCTGCGCCTGCTCAGCCTGCCGGAAAGCGTGTTGCAGCGGCTGGACCGCGGTGAGCTGAGCGCCGGTCACGCCCGCGCCGTGGCCGCTCATCCGAACGCGGACGGACTCGCCGAACAGATCGTCCGGCGAGGCCTCAATGTGCGCCAGGCTGAAGCGTTGGCGCGTCGCGAGCCCGCTCCGGCCGGCCGCTCGAGAGGCGGTCGTCCGCCTCGGCGCGTGGGCAGCGCCGACACCGCGGCGCTCGAAGCCGACCTCGCGGAGATCATTGGCTTGTCGGCGGTGGAGATCCACGACCAGGGCGGCAAGGGCGAACTCCGCCTGGTCTACGCCTCGCTGGAGCAGCTCGACGACCTCTGTGACCGTCTCACCCGGCCTCGGTAGCGCTACAGGCCCAGTCGCTTCGCCCGCGCGGCCACCGTCAGGTACAGCCGCTCCGCCAGCAGAGCGTCCGGAGAGCCGGCCTGTTTGCAAGCGCGGTCTGCGTCGAGCAGCTCCGGCTGCACGCCGTCGAGCGCTTCGGCGGTCCAGAACCGGGCCTGGCGCAGGAACTCGCGTTCCTGTTTCCAGAACACCCGCGCCGCCTTGGCGGCTTCGGCGGCCGAGGCGCCGGAGGCGGTGAGCACAGCGGTCTTGCGCAGCCGACCGAGGTGGCCGCTCAGCGCCCTGATCGCATCGACCCCGGTCTCGCCCTCGCCGAACGCCCGCTGCAGGCCGGTGTGCGCCTCGCGCAGCCGGGCGCCGAAGGCGTCGACGGCCGCGTCGGCCAGCGAGGCCTCGGGTTCCACGCCCAGATGGTCGGTCAGGTCGTCGACCGTGGCGGTGACGCCGGAGCCGGGGCTCAGGTAGAGGACCAGCCGCTCGATCTCCTGGCGCGCCACGCCGCGTTCGTGCGGCAGGCGGGCGACGAACAGGTCCAGGGCGTCAGGCGTAAGGCCCACGCGCTCGGCCCGCAACGCCTCGCGGACCAGCCTGGCCACGTCGCCCGCCTCGTCCTCGTAGCAGGGGATGGCGGCCGCGCCGGCCGCCTGCTCCGCCGCCTTGCGGAGAGCCGAGTCCTTGCCGAGGGCGCCCGCCTCGATGGTGAGAAAACAGTCGGGGTTGTAGTCGCCGGCCGCGTGGGCCCTGACCGCCTCGGCCACCGCCTTGTCCACCGAAGCCTTTTCGGTGGAGAGCCGCAGGCGCACCGAGCGCGCGCCGCCCATCAGCGACAGGGCGGAGAGTTCGTCGGCCAGGCGCGCGCCGTCGCCGTCGAGGTCGGCGTCGGTGAGCACCGCGGCGCCGAAGGGGTCGTCCGCCACGTAGCCGCGCGCCTTGGCGACCAGGTCGGCGCGCTCGTGCACCCCGCCGCGGTCGCGCCCGTAGAGCAGCACCACGCGAATCCCCGGCGGCGGCGAGCCGAGGAAGCGGTCGACCTCGCCACGCTTGGAGACGATCACGGCCCGGCGGCGCGGCCCGCGAAGAAGCGCGCCAGGTCAAGCCGGATCAACCGGGCGGCCTCGGCGGCGGCGCGCTCACTGGCGTCCAGGTTGGCGGCAATGCCCTGATACGGCTGATCGGCGGAGTCGAAGCTGAGCAGCGGCCGCACCGACCCGCTGGTCACGCCGGCGCCGGTGGCGATGTCGAACACCGCGTAATTGACCAGCAGCGCCACCTCGTAGCGGTTGGCGGTGTTGTCGATGCGCAGGCCGCGCTCGTAACGGTCCTCGTCGTATTCCAGCGTCATCCGGTAGCGGGCGGGCTGGGTGCGGTCGGTGGCCAGCTGGTCGTCGAGCGCCTCGCGCAGGAACTGGCCGGTGCGGCCCTCGGCGGTGGGCACGGCGATCCGCGTCAGCGCCGGGGTGACGCCGGGCGTGGCGTAGAGCGGCTGGAAGCCGCAGGCCGTCAGCGTCAGGGCCAGAGCCGCCGCGCCCGCCGTCGAAAATGCTCTCATCGCCTACCCCGCCACGATGTTGACGATGCGGTCCTGGACCACGATCACCTTGCGCACCGTCATGCCCGCAAGGTGGCCCGCCACGGCGCCGTCGTCCAGCGCCGCCGCCTTGACGGCCTCTTCGGCCGCGCCCGCCGGCACCCGGATCTCCGAGCGACGGCGGCCGTTGATCTGCACCGGCAGCACCAGTTCGTCGTCCGCCGCAAGCGCCGGATCGAACGCCGGCCAAGGCGCATCCACCGCCAGCCCGTCGCCGCCGAGCCGCTCCCAGCAGGACTCCGCTAGGTGCGGAGCGATCGGCTGGATCAGCAGGGTCAGGGCGCGCAGGGCCTCCGCGCGGGCGTCGGCGTCGGCGCCCGCGTGCTGGCGGATTGCGTTCAGGAACTCGTACAGCCGGGCGATGGCGGAGTTGAAGCGGAAACCGTCGAAGCCCTCGGTCACCGCCTTGATCGTCTTGTGCGCGGCTCGCCGCAGAGCCGCGCTCGCGGCGGCGTCAGGCGATCCGGCGCTCCGCTCGGCGTCGATCTCCGCCCACACCCGGTTGACCAGCCGCCAGGCGCCCTCGATGCCGCCGGTGGTCCACTGCACGTCGCGCTCGGGCGGGCTGTCGGACAGCAGGAACAGGCGGGCGGCGTCTACGCCGTAGCTGTCGATCACCTCCAGCGGGGAGATCACGTTGCGTTTGGATTTCGACATCTTCTCGATGTCGCCGATCTGCAGGATGTCGCCGGTCTTGTCCTCGATGGCCACGCGGCGGCCGTTCACGGCATCCACCCGCACCTCGGCCGGATCGATCCAGGCGCCGTCGGCCCGGCGATAGGTCTCGTGGGTCAGCATGCCTTGGGTGAACAGGCCGGCGAAGGGCTCCCGCACCGACATGTGACCGGCGTCGGTCAGCGCCCGGGTGATGAAGCGGGCGTAGAGCAGGTGCAAGATCGCGTGCTCGATGCCGCCGATGTACTGGTCGACCGCCAGCCAGTAGTCGGCGGCTTCCCGGTCGATGGGTTCGTCCGCCCACGGATCGGCGAAGCGGGCGAAATACCAGGAGCTGTCGACGAAGGTGTCGAGCGTGTCGGTCTCGCGTTCGGCGGGCCCGGCGCAGGTCGAGCAGGTGGTGGTGCGCCGCCAGGTCGGATGGCGCAACAGCGGGTTGCCCGGAAACTCGAAGCTGACGTCGTCGGGCAACAAGATCGGCAGCTGTTCCACCGGGACGGCGACCGGGCCGCACGCGGCGCAGTGGACGATGGGGATCGGACAGCCCCAGTAGCGTTGCCGCGACACGCCCCAGTCGCGCAGGCGATAGACGGTGGCGCCCTGGCCCTGGCCTTGCGCCTCCGCCCGCGCGACAGCCGCGGCCTTGGCGTCTTCCACCGCCAGGCCGTCGAGGAATTCCGAGCGGTAGATCACGCCGGGGCCGGTGTGGGCCTCCTCGCCGATCGCAAAGGTCGCCGCGTCGGCGTCGGGCGGCAGCACCACCGGCAGCACCGGCAGCGCGTATCTGCGGGCGAACTCCAGGTCGCGTTGATCGTGCGCCGGACAGCCGAAAATCGCGCCCGAGCCGTAGTCCATCAGCACGAAGTTGGCGATCCACACCGGCAGGGTCCGGTCGGCGTCGAAGGGGTGGCGCACGCGCAGGCCGGTGTCGCGACCGATCTTCTCGGCCGTCTCCAGGGCTTCGGCGGTGGCGGCGCCGCGGCGGCATTCGACGACGAAAGCCGCGACGTCGGGGTCCTCCGCCGCCAGACGCTCCGCCAGCGGATGATCGGCGGCGACCGCAAGGAAACTGGCGCCGAACAGGGTGTCGGGGCGGGTGGTGTAGACCTCAACGCCGGCCTCCAGACCGGCGGGCGGCGCGTCGGCCCAGCGGAAGCTCAGCGTCAGCCCGCGGCTCTTGCCGATCCAGTTCTCCTGCATCAGCCGCACCTTGTCCGGCCAGCGGCCGGCCAGTTCGTCCAAGCCCTCGAGCAGCTCCTCGGCGTAGTCGGTGATGCGCAGGAACCACTGCGACAGCTCGCGCTTCTCCACCAGGGCCCCGGAGCGCCAGCCGCGGCCGTCGACCACCTGCTCGTTGGCCAACACGGTCATATCCACCGGATCCCAGTTGACGGTGGCTTCCCGCCGATAGACCAGCCCGCGGGCGAACAGGTCCAGGAACCAGCGCTGCTGGCGGCCGTAGTAGGCTGGGTCGCAGGTGGCGAACTCCCGCGACCAGTCGATGGAGAGGCCCAGCAGCTTCAATTGCTCGCGCATCTGGGCGATGTTGGCGTAGGTCCAGTCTTTGGGGTGGACCTTGCGCTCCATGGCGGCGTTCTCCGCCGGCATGCCGAAGGCGTCCCAGCCCATCGGGTGCAGCACGTTGAACCCGCGGGCGCGTTTGAAGCGCGCCACCACGTCGCCCATCACGTAGTTGCGGGCATGGCCCATGTGGATGTTCCCCGATGGATAGGGGAACATCTCCAGCACGTAGTATTTCGGCCGGCCGCCTGCCTCGGCCTTCGTCCGGGTACGGAAGGTCTGCTCGCGCTCCCAGACGGCGCGCCAGCGCGGCTCCGCCTCCTTGGGATTGTAGCGGCTCATGGGCGGCGGGCCGTCAGCCCCCGATGGTGGACAGGCGCAACTGACGCGCGCGCGTCAGGATGGCGTTCTCCACGTCGGTTTCGGTCTGCGGCGCCACCGCCGCGGCGGT
>Ga0136611_10003351_pt1 | contig 11203 bp, 8 predicted proteins | sample AntDrymUQ2232306_2_FD_106645 | JGI IMG/M metagenome (GOLD analysis project Ga0136611, IMG submission 106645) | Polar desert sand microbial communities from Dry Valleys, Antarctica - metaG UQ223 (23.06) | ecosystem: Environmental > Terrestrial > Soil > Desert | place: Antarctica: Dry Valley... | reverse complement strand
GCAATTGATTCAGCGCGAGCGACAGCTTCTTTCTCACGCCGACGTGGTTTTCGCCGGTGGCCGCAAAATGCACGAAAGCAAAAGCCGCTTCAATGCCAATTGCCATTTTTACGGCTGCGGCGTCGATGTCGAGCATTTCGGCAAAGCGCGCCTGTCACAAACCGCGACGCCGCAAGACATCGCGCATTTGGAAGGCGTAACGCTGGGCTATTTCGGCGTCGTTGATGAACGACTCGATTACGAACTCATCGCCAGTCTGGCCGATGCCGATCCGGCATGGAACGTCGTCATCGTCGGCCCGACGGCGAAAATCGACCCGAACGAATTGCCGCAGCGCGCCAATCTGCACTGGCTCGGCGGGCGCGATTATTCGCAATTGCCGTCCTACACCAAAGCCTTCGATGTCTGCCTGATGCCGTTTGCCCTCAACGAAGCGACGGAATACATCAACCCGACCAAAGCTCTCGAATACATGGCGACGGCGACGCCGGTGATTTCGACCGCCGTGCCCGATGTGGTTTCCAACTTTTCCTCGGTTGCAAAAGTTGCGAATAATTACGAAGAGTTCATCGCGCTTTGCGGAGCGGCGTCGGCGCGTCCCGATCAGTTCGCGATTGAGCGCGGCCTCAAAATGGCCAACGCCAACACCTGGGAAGCGATTGTCGCCAGGCTCGAAGGTCATATTCAAGACGTGCTAAGCGCGCAAAACATGGAACTCGAAGAAGCGACCAAGACGGCTTGAAACCAAAAGTACGCCTGAATTCAGGCGTACTTTTTATTTGCGTACATTCTCGGGCGCAGCGTGCTGCGCCCCTACAAACACTATGTTCGATTATTTAATTGTCGGTGCGGGTTATGCGGGCAGCGTGCTCGCCGAGCGGCTGGCGCGCGGCTCGAATAAAAAAGTGCTGATTGTCGATAAGCGTTCGCACATCGCGGGCAATGCTTACGACCATTACAACGACGCCGGCATTCTGGTTCATCGCTACGGGCCGCATATATTCCACACCAATTCGAAAGAGATTTTCGGCTATCTTTCACAGTTCACCAAGTGGCGGCAATACGAGCACCGCGTTCTGGCCAGCGTCGATGGCCAGCTTTTGCCGATTCCGATCAACCTCGATACGGTGAATAAAATGTACGGCTTGAATTTGACGAGCTTTCAGGTCGAAGAATTTTTCGAATCGGTCGCGGAAAAGAAAAGCGAAATTCGCACGTCGGAAGATGTTGTCGTGAATAAAGTCGGGCGCGAATTGTATGAAAAGTTTTTTCGCGGCTACACGCGCAAGCAATGGGGACTCGATCCTTCGGAGCTTGATGCGGCGGTTACGGCGCGCGTCCCGACACGCACCAATCGCGATGATCGCTATTTTACGGACAACTATCAGGCGATGCCGCTGCACGGCTACACGCGCATGTTCGAGAACATTTTGGATCACCCGAATATCCACGTTTTGCTCAACACCGATTACCGCGATGTGCAAAGCTTCGTGCCGTTCAAGGAAATGATTTACAGCGGGCCGGTCGATGAATTTTTCGATTTGCGTTTCGGCAAATTGCCGTATCGCTCGCTCGAATTCCGGCACGAAACGCACGATGTCGAAACCTATCAGAGGGCGCCTGTCATCAATTATCCCAACGATAATTTATATACGCGCGTGACGGAATTTAAATACTTGTCGGGCCAAACCCATCCGCAAACCAGCATCGTTTACGAGTTTCCGCAGGCTGAAGGCGACCCGTATTATCCGATTCCGCGACCGGAAAACGCGGCGCTGTACAAGCGTTATCAGCAACTCGCCGACGAAACGGCGGGCGTGCATTTCGTGGGTCGCCTGGCGACTTACAAATACTACAACATGGATCAGGTCGTCGGTCAGGCGCTGGCGGTCTACGCCAAAATCAGCGGCCAGAAGCGCGCCGATGCAGCCGGCGCATAACCAAAAGTACGCCTGAATAAAGGCGTACTTTTCAGGGAGGCAGCCATGAGCCTCGAATTCAATTCTCCTCTCGAACTCTGGGGCGGCGTCGAATGCACGGTCAATCGCGTTGGCGACCGCTATTTCGATCAGCTCGAACGCGCCGGCCACGCGCATCGGATTTCCGACCTCGATTTAATCGCCGATGCCGGCATTCGCACGCTGCGAATGCCGATTTTGTGGGAACGCTGCGCGCCCGATGGCGATTTAGCAAACATCGACTGGACGTGGCCCGACGCGCGTTTGAATCACCTGCGCGAACTGGGCATTCGCCCGATTGTCGGGCTTGTCCATCACGGCAGCGGGCCGCGCAACACCGATCTGCTTGACCCAAATTTCGGCGAAAAACTCGCCGAATTCGCGCGTCTTGTGGCGCGCCGTTATCCGTGGGTTGATGCTTATACGCCAGTCAACGAGCCGCTGACGACGGCGCGATTTTCGGGTCTTTACGGGCATTGGTATCCGCACGCGCGCGATGAAAAATCGTTTGGCGCGGCGCTCTTGAATCAATGCCGCGCTGTTGTTCTGGCGATGCAAGCGGTGCGCGAGACCAATCCGGCGGCGCAGCTTGTGCAAACCGACGATTTGGGTTTCACGCGTAGCACGCCCAGGCTTCGCTATCAGGCCGATTTTGAAAACCACCGGCGCTGGCTTTCCTTCGATCTTTTATGCGGCGAAGTCGGGCGCGACCACGCTTTATATCGCTATTTTCGGCGCATCGGCTGGCACGACGAAAATTTCGCGTTTTTTCACACCCCTCCGTGCCCGCCCGATGTCATCGGGATCAATTATTACCTGACGAGCGAGCGATTTTTGGATGAGCGGCTGGAGCGTTATCCGGCGCACTGGCACGGCGGCAACAAGCGCCGCAGGTACGCCGATGTTCCAGCGGTGCGCGTTTGCGCCGAAGGCTTGGCCGGCGCGCGCGCGATTTTGCAAGAATCGTGGAATCGCTATCATAGACCCGTAGCCGTGACCGAAGCGCACCTGGGTTGCACGCGCGAGGAACAAATGCGCTGGCTCCATGAAGTGTGGCAAAGCGCGCGCGAATTGCGCCAAAGCGGCGCCGATGTTCGCGCCGTGACCGCGTGGAGCTTGTTCGGCGCCTACGATTGGAACAGCCTCGTCACGCGCGACGCCGGCCATTACGAGCCGGGCGCGTGGGATTTGCGCGGCGGCGAAAGCGGCGCGCCGCGCGCGACGGCGTTGGTGCCGCTGCTGCGCGATTTGGCGACCGGAGGCGAATCGCAGCATCATGTTCTGGAAATTCCAGGATGGTGGAACCGCGCGATGCGCTTCGATTTCGCGTCTGTCGCCGACGATGATGGCGGACGAGAAATCTGCGCGCGCGAATCGCACAGCGCGTCTATGCGCCAATCGCGTTTTGAAGAACGCACAGCGCGCCCGATTCTCATCGCCGGCGCGCGCGGCACGCTGGGCCAGGCTTTCGCGCATATTTGCGAAACGAGAGGCCTGCCCTATTTTCTGGCGACGCGCGCGTTGATGGACATCGCCGACGCGCACGCAGTCGAGAAACTGGTGGACGAAATGCAGCCGTGGGCGATTGTTAACGCCGCCGGCTACATGAGAATTGACGAGGCCGAGTGTGAAGAATCGCGCTGCCATCGCGAAATCAGCGACGGCGCGGCGGTTCTAGCGCAGGCTTGCGCGCGCCGCGATTTACAGCTGCTGACGTTTTCGTCGGAACTTGTTTTCGACGGCAACGCCCGCCGGCCTTATGTGGAAAGCGATGCGCCGTCGCCGCTGGGTGTTCTGGGGCGGAGCAAAGCCGAAGCTGAAGCGCGCGTGCGCGAAATTTTGCCGTCGGCGCTGATTGCGCGCGCGGGCGCGTTTTTCGGGCTGTGGGACAATTCGAGTTTGCTGACGCAAGGTTTGCGCGCTCTGGCGGCGAATCGGAATTTCACGCTGCCCGGCGACTCGCTGATTTCGCCGACGTTCGTGCCTGATCTGGTCAACGCAGGTCTGGATTTATTGCTCGATGGCGAACGCGGAATCTGGCATCTGACCAACGGTGAGGCGACGACGTGGCCTGAATTCTTGGAACGCGCCGCGCTTCGCTGCAACATCGACGGCGGGCACATCGAAGCGCGCCCGTTGTGGGCGATGAATCTGGCGGCGCCGCGCCCGCAAAACGGCGCGCTGAACAGCGAGCGCGGCCAAATGCTGCCCCGGCTCGATGATGCGATGGACCGTTATGCCGCGCACTGCGAAGCTCTCATCCTGCTGATGCGGCAAGGCGAAGCGATGAAAAACGCGGCATGAAAAGTACGCCGTTATTCAGGCGTACTTTATTGCCTGGAGATTCTGTGAATCTTTTCACGAAATCGCGCGTTTGATGTTAAACTGGATTTATCATGAACACGATTTGGCGACGCGCAATCGACGAAGCGAAGCTAAGCGACATCGCGGAAAAAGTGGTGCGCGGCGAGCGGCTGAGTTTCGAGGACGGCCTGCGGCTTTACGCCGTGCCCCAGCTCAATGTCGTCGGTTATCTCGCCAACATCGTGCGCGAAAAACTCAACGGCAACGTGGCGTGGTGGGTGCGCAACCAGCACATCAATTACACCAACGTGTGTAACAAGAGTTGTTTGTTTTGCTCTTTTTATGCAAAGCCGAAAGACGACGCGCGCGCTTATGTGATGACGCCTGAAGACGCGGCGCAAAAAGTCGTCAATTATCTCCATGTTCCGATAAGCGAAATTCACGTGGTCGGCGGCGTCAATCCGAAACTGCCTTATAGTTATTACATCGAGCTGCTCGAAGCGATCAAAGCGGCGCGGCCCAAAGCGCACATCAAAGCGTTTACGATGGTCGAGATCGACCAGATCGTGCGCGCGGCCAGGAAATCTGCCGAAGAAGTTTTCGTCGATTTGAAAGCGGCGGGGCTTGACGCGCTGCCTGGCGGCGGCGCTGAAGTGATGAGCGAGCGGGTGCACGAAGACCTTTTCGCGACCAAGCCCAACGCGGCGCGCTGGCTGGAACTCGCGGCGGCGGCGCATCGCTGCGGATTGAAAAGCAATGCAACTCTGCTTTATGGACACGTCGAGCAGACGCCGGAAAAAGTCGAGCACTTCTTAAAATTGCGCGAGCAGCAAGACGAAAGTTTGAAAAACACAAGCGGTGGATTTTTGACTTTCATTCCGCTTTCGTGGCATCCCGAAAAAACCGCGCTGGAACACATCGCGCCGCCGACGGGCGTCGAAGATTTGCGCGAAATCGCCGTATCGCGCTTGATGCTGGATAACTTTCCGCACATCAAAACCTTCTGGATTATGAATTCAGCGCCGGTTTCGCAGTGCGCGCTTTGGTATGGCGCCGACGATGTGGACGGCACGATCATGGAATATGAAATCATCCGCGACCCGCACAGCGACCGCAAGCAGGTTTTGACTTCACTTCAACTGGTCGAGATGATCCAGGAAGCCGGGCGCGAACCTGTCGAGCGCGACCCGTTGTACAATGTTCTTTCGCGCGGAAGCGAAAACGTTTCGAGCGTCGAAAGCTTGCTGTCCGAGAACTTCGCCAACACGAATCACAACGCGGCGAATTTGAATATCCTATCGCGCGATGTCGTGACGGCGGCGCAAGGCCAAAAGGCGCGCGTGACCGAAGAAATGCTGAATTTAAAATAACCGCCAAGGCGCCAAGAACGCCAAGAGAAAAGAAGAAGAGTACGCCTGAATTCCGGCGTACTTTCCCTCTTCTTCTTGGCGTCCTTGGCGCCTTGGCGGTTTGAAAAATCATGAGCGAACAGTTTTCGATTGGCGTGGAAGAAGAATATCAAATCGTCGATGCGAAAGGCGCGCTGATGCCGGGCGGCAAAAAGGTCGTGCATCAAGCGCAGGGCGAAGTCGGCAATCAGGCGCAGCACGAATTGTTTTTGTCGCAAATCGAAATCGGCACGCCGGTTTGCGAAAATTTGAGCCAGGCGCGCGACGAGATCAAGCGATTGCGCCGCGCGGTTATCGACGCGGCGGCGGCGAGCGACGCGCGCATCGTGGCGGCGAGCACGCATCCGTTTGCGGTTCCCGGCGAGCAGCCGATTACGCCCAAAGTGCGCTATGTCGAAATGGCCGAAGATTATCAGCAATTGGCGCGCGATTTCTTCATTTGCGGCTGCCATGTCCACGTCGGAATCGGCGACCGGGAACTGGCGATTGGAATTATGAATCGCGCGCGCGGCTGGCTTTCGCCCCTTGTCGCGCTGGCGGCGAATTCTCCATTCTGGCGCGGCGGCGATTCGGGCTACGCGAGTTTTCGCACGGAAGTCTGGCGGCGCTGGCCGATGGCCGGAAGCCCGCAGGTTTTCAAAAATCGCGCCGAATACGACGCGTTGGTTCGCACACTTGTCGAGACCGGCAGCATTTCGGACGAGACGAAAATCTACTGGGACATTCGCCCCGCCGACCGTTTTGAAACCATCGAATTCCGCGCGTGCGACGTGTGCGTTTCGCTCGACGACGCAGTTGCAATCGCCGGATTATGCCGCGCGATTGCGCGCCAGTGCGCGATGGACATTGAAAACGACGAAAGACGCGGCGCGGTTTTCGTCCCGGTTCGCCCCGAACTTTTGCGCGCGGCGGAATGGCGTAGCGCGCGTTACGGCCTGGAAGAAACTTTAATTGATGTTCACGCGGGCGCGACGATTCCGGCGCACGAACTGATTTCCCGATTGCTCGAAACCGTGCGTCCGGCGCTCGAAGCAAACGGCGATTGGGACGAAGTTTCGGCTTTGACACAGCAGATTTTAGATCGCGGCAACGGCGCAAGGCGCCAACGCGAGGCTTACGCAAAGCGCAATTCGTGGGACGACGTAATGCAATTTCTGGCCGACGAAACGGGCAATGGGACGCGGATAAACACGGATTGAACGGATTTTCGCGGATAATAACAAATGAAAAGTACGCCTTTATTCAGGCAAACTTTCTTAAAATCCGCAAAAATCCGTTTGATCCGTGTTCATCCGTGTCCCATTTGGAACAAAGTTCTCGCGTGGCCGGTCGCAGATGGAGGAGGCCGGAAAAATGGAAAATTTTATTCCGCTCGAAGCGATTCAAATCGCGAATCCCTGCTCTGCCGATTGGGACAAAATGCGGGGCGACGACCGCACGCGCTTTTGCCAATCGTGCGCGAAAAACGTTTATAATTTATCGGACATGACGCGCGCGCAGGCGCAACAATTGGTCAATGAAAAAGAAGGCCGCTTGTGCGTGCAGTTTTATCAGCGCGCCGACGGCACGATGCTCACCGACCAATGTCCGATTGTTTTGCGTCCGGTGCGCAACGGTCTGCGCGGCGCGTGGAAACTGGCCGCAACAGGCGCGGCGGCGCTTGTCGCGATTTTCGCAAGCGCGGCGCAAAGTGCTGGAACAAACGACGGAAAAATAAGCTGCTCGGCGCAGAAACTGACATTGCGCGGCGAGATGTTGGCATCGCAAACAATGGGTTCGCCGGCGTCTCCCAAACCGGTGGCGAAATCGAAAAACAAAGCGAAGCCGAAAGTGAAAATTCCGCCGCCGCGATTGCGTATGATAGACCGTCCGGTTGCGACGACGAGAAAGCTGATGGGCGAGCCGACGATGAAACCGCAGCCGCAAAGAATGTTGGGCGGCCCGCAAGCCGCACCGATTAAAGGAGAAAAGCGATGAGCGACAATTTCATTCCCCTCGATTCGATTGGCGTTGCCAATCCGTGCCGCGCCGATTGGAACGCGATGAAAGGCGACGAGCAGGCGCGCTTTTGCGGCAGTTGCGAAAAGCACGTTTACAACCTGTCGGACATGACGCGCAATCAGGTCGAAACTTTGATTCGCGAAAAAGAAGGCCATTTGTGCGTGCGCTTTTATCGTCGCGCCGACGGTACTCTCATTACCGATAACTGTCCGGTCGGCCTGCGTCCGGCGCGCAACGGCGCGAAATGGATGATGCGCTCGGCAGTCGCCGGAATCGCGGCGTGCGTCGCGTTGGTGTCGGGCGTTGCGCACAGCAAAGGGCCTCGTTCGATGCCAGGCAGCGACATGGGAAAAACAACGCTGTTTTCAGACCGTGAAGTCATGGGCGATATGGCCGAGCCGGCGCCGGAACCCATTGAGCCAACACCGGAACCCGCGCCTGAACCGGAGCCGGCGCCCGAACCAACGCCCGAGCCGGCACCCGTCGAACCGCCAGTCGTCATGGGCATGATGATAATGCCCGAACCGACGCAATAAAAAGTACGCCGGGCTTATGCCTCAGCGAATAAATTCGCGGCAGAGGAGCCTTTGGCTAGAAGTCCGCCTGCGCGGACAAACCGTGTCCACGCAGGTGGACAACCGGCCAAAGGCCATGCTGCCGCGAATTTATTCGCTGGCTGCGTATGTCAAAAGTACGCCCGAATTCCGGCGTACTTTTCGAGGAAACCATGACCGCGCTTCTGGAAACTCCGCACTCCGCGCTCGCCACTCCGCACTCGATTGACGACATCGCCGAAAAAGTTTACGACGGCGAACGCTTGAATTTCGAGGATGGCTTGCGATTGATGCAGCATCCGAATCTGGCGGAGCTGGGTATTCTGGCGGATCACGTCCGGCAACGCGCGAATCCCCGGCGCGTTGTAACTTACATCGCGGGGCGCAACATCAATTACACCAATGTGTGCTGGGTGCAATGCAAGTTTTGCGCGTTCTATCGCTTGCCTGGAAAAGACGGCGCCTACACGTTGGAAAAAGAAGAAATCTTCCGCAAAATCGAGGAAATGATCGCGCTGGGCGGAATCGAAATCCTCTTGCAGGGCGGATTGAATCCGAAATTGCGCATCGAATATTACGAAGATTTGTTTTCGTCAATCTCTCAAAAATTCCCGACCGTGTGGCTTCACGCTTTGTCGGTTGCGGAGATTTTGTACATCGCCAAAATCTCGCGCATCAGTTTGGAAGAATGCTTGATACGCCTGCGCGACGCGGGCTTGAAAACGATTCCGGGCGCCGGCGCCGAAATGCTCGTCGACCGCGTTCGCAAAGAAATCGCGCCTTATAAAGACACGACCGAGGAATGGCTCGACACGATGAAATTGTGGCATCGTCTCGGTGGCTTTTCCACCGTGACGATGATGTACGGAACCGTGGAAACAACGGAAGAACGCCTGGAACATATTCTGCGAACACGCGACGCGCAAGACGAAAGTTTGGCGCACGGCGGCGGCAGTTTCACCGCGTTCATCGCCTGGAATTTCCAGCCCGATGGCACGCCTTTGGGCGACGAATTGATGGGAGGCGGGAAGCAGGCGGCGGGAAGCGATGGCTTAATTCAAATCGCGGGTTTAGGCGAGAAAACTCCGCACTCCGCACTCCGCACTCCGCACTGGAAAAAGGCGTCGGGTTTCGATTACCTGCGGACAATCGCCGTCGCGCGCTTGCTGCTCGATAACATTCCGCATCATCAGGCGAGCTGGGTGACGCAAGGCCCCAAAATCGCGCAGATCGGTCTGAATTATGGGCTGGACGATTTCGGTTCGACTATGATGGAAGAAAACGTCGTTTCGGCAGCCGGAACCGATTTCGTGATGCCGATCGAAGAAATCGAACGCCTGATCCGCGAAGCCGGTTACATTCCGCAACGCCGCAATACTTTGTATGCGAAAATGTAGGGACACGGCCTGCCGTGTCCGCCGGCAATGCAAAAGTACGCCTTTATTCCGGCGTACTTTTTTGTTTGCGGTCGCATTGACGACGTGGGAAACACGCGCACAACATCTTCTTCGCGCAAGATTTACCGCCGCGCAACTTGCGCGAAACATCTTCCAATTACCATTCTAGGTGCAACGCCACGTTGCCCCGCGCACGAAAAACAAGGCTGGAAACATGGACACAGACCCCAAATTCGGGCGCGGGGCAGCGGGCGAAATCTTTGGAGGTGTTGCTTTGCGCAACAATCTTTCGAGCCGTAAAAAATTCGTCGTTCTGGGAACGACCGTGGTGGCCCTTGCGGTCGCTTCACACACCGCTTCGGCAACGCCCGCGACGCTGGGCTTTTATCCGGCGACCGACATTTACGGGCCGGGCGCGTTTCACTTCGACGGCGACGTTTACGGGCGCGGCGTGCGCGGCGACGTCTCGGTTTCGACCGGCCTGACCTACGGACTCGGCGACCGCGACGGCGTGTTCGGGCGCAGCGAATTCGGCTTCGATTATTTCCTGAGCGCCGGCGGCGGCCAGCCGATCGGTCTTTCGGGAAACAGGCTCAGCGGCAGCAAGCGGCTTTTGTTCAACGCCAAAACGCAGCTTTACAACAACAGCGAATCGACTGTGCGCGTTGTCGGCGGCGTGTGGGGCGTGGGCGCCAAAGATTTCGCGGCGCCCAACGTCGGCTACATCACAGCGTCTAAGACATTCGGTTTTGGCCGCGTCCATCTGGGAGTCGCCAACAACTTCGCCGGCAGCGTCGGCGGCGCGCGCGTCACCAATCTGGGCGGCGACAACACCAAAGCGCACATCACCGCCGGCTACGACCGCTACATCACGCCCAAGCTGCAATTTGCCGTCGATTATTACACCGGCAAGAATTCTTACGCCGGCGTGCAGCCGACGCTGTATTACTACGTCAACGACAAAGCGAACTTCGGCCTCGGCCTGTTCCGCCTCAACTCGAGCAACGCGGCGATTCGCAACCAGGTTTACGTTTGCTTCGATTACAACTTCGGCGGCAAGTCGGCGCCCGCGCCCGAAGTCAATTCGACGCCGACACCCGAAACCGCTCCCGGCGCGCCACCCGCCAGCAATTAAAGCCGCTTAGTCGGGGAATGGATTAAAATAAAGGCGAGCCGCCTATCCAAGCGGCTCGCCTTTGTTTTCAAAAGTACGCCCATATTCAGGCGTACTTTTCCAGGAGCCATTTCCCGATGCGCGTCAAAAAACCGACTGCCAAAACTCCCGTTTCCGCCGGCGAAATCGCGCCGATTCCCGCTGCGCTAAAAGTCGCGGCGAAAACCGTTGCGACACAACCTCTTGCGGGCGATGATGAAAGCGACGAAATGCGACCCAAACCTTTTAAAACCGAAAGCTCGCGCGAGTTCGTCATCAAAACCGCGCGCGAACGCGGCGTGCGTTTTGTGCGCCTGTGGTTCACCGATATTCTGGGAACCTTGAAAAGCACTGCGATCACCGCCGAAGAATTGGAAAGCGCGCTTGACGAAGGCGTAACTTTCGACGGCAGCGTCATCGAAGGCTT
>Ga0136611_10003350_pt1 | contig 11203 bp, 6 predicted proteins | sample AntDrymUQ2232306_2_FD_106645 | JGI IMG/M metagenome (GOLD analysis project Ga0136611, IMG submission 106645) | Polar desert sand microbial communities from Dry Valleys, Antarctica - metaG UQ223 (23.06) | ecosystem: Environmental > Terrestrial > Soil > Desert | place: Antarctica: Dry Valley... | reverse complement strand
GACCACGAGCGCTTCCATCCTGGTGCAGAGTTCTTCCTGCACCTGCACGTTCGCCCAGCGCTTCCACTCCTCAGCTTCGCGGAGCTCCTGGATGCGCGGCGTGAGCGAGGCGCGCACGGCCTGCATGCGCACCATCAGGTCTTCACGATCCTGCTTGCCGGGCAGGGGGCCCATCGTGCCGACCGCCAGCTTCACGTCCTTCATGAGTTGATCGGTCTGCTTGAGGGTCAGGCCCTCGGCGGCGGCGCGGGTCTCGAATTTCTGCACCAGCGCCTGCAGCCGCTGCAGGTTTTCCGTCTGCTGCTGGCCCTTCGCATCACGATGCACCTGCTCGTGGCTTTCGAGCTTCTCGGCGGCCGCGTCGTAGCGCGCCTGCAGCTGCGCGTCGATCTCCACGTCGCGCGCGATCGCCTGCCACTGTTTGCGCAGCGAGTACCACTGGCTGCGAATGTCGTGGTAGTTGGGATTTTCCGAGAGCGTCTCCACTTCGGGCACGAGCGTCGGCAGCCGTTCGGCCGACTGCTTCGCGAGCTGGCGGCGTTCGAACCGCTTCTCAGCGGCGCGGCAGGCTTCACCGAAGCGGCGATCGAGCTCCGCGGCCCAGGTCGGCGGCATGGCGGGCATGCCGTCCCACGAGGCGCGTGCCTGCGCGATGCGATCGGCAATGTCGTCGCCCGTCAGGCCTTCGACTTGCTCGCAGGCGGCAATGCGATCGGCCTGTTCCTGCTCGACCACGCGGCGCTGGCGTTCGGCATCGGCGCGCGCCGCTTCGTCAGCGGCAAGGCGATCGCGAACCACGGTCGACGCGCTCTCGAAGTCGGCCTCGATGTCCGATTGAATGTCGACGTCGGCGAGCAGTTCCACCCACGCCACCCGGCCGGCGGCGTAGGCCTCACGCAGCGACGCGAAATCTGAGACCACAGCCAAGCCGGTCATTTGCGTGACCAGGTCGCGCGCCTTCTGCTGATCCGCGTCCTTGTAGGCGGGACCACTCGCGACCGGCAACGCCACCGGCGCGCTCGCCTTCAGGAGCGTGCGTGCTTTCTTTTGCGCCGCCTTGGTCCGTGCCTTCTCGGACAGCGCCGTCAGCGTGTCGCCGGATGGATTGTCGATGCGGTCGAGCGCGGCCACCGCGGAATCCGCGTGTTCGCCGCGCAGCGCCACGCCTTCGATCTCGGCGGCGTCGGTCAGGCGCTCGAGCGCGACCAGTCGCGCCCCCGCCTCAGCCGCGTGACGCGCGATGCTGCCGAGCGATCGCTGATCGCGCAGCGCGGCGATCGCGGCGCGCCGCACTTCGTCGGGGCCGGCCGCTTTCGCCACCGTGGCGAGCTCGCGCTCGCGCCCGAGGGACGCCAGCGCGGCCACCGCGGGCATCGCCGCCGCGGCATCGTGCTTCTGCGCCTGCTCGATCAGCTGGCCAAGCGCATGCTCGCGCACGCTGCCTTCAGACTCGTTGCGCACGATGTCCGCGAGCACCGCGGCATCGCCGATGCGCGCCACCGCCACGCGCCTGACGCGCGCGTCGCTGTCGTCCTTCGCGAACGCGCTCAGCGATTCGACGTCGCCCGGATCGAGCTCGTGAATCGCTGCGATGCGGATGTTGGGGTCGGGGTGCGTGGATTTGGATTGCGGACGAAGCTTGTCAAGAATTCCCATGGTGTTTCAGACCCCGGCGGCGCAGAATGCGTCGGCCGGTGCCTCCTCTAATGTGTCCTGTCAGTGGCCTTTCAGGGTGAAAGGCTCCGAAAGCGGCAAAGAGGGGATTATCTCATTTTAGGGGGCGCATCGGTGCATGGGTTCGGTGGCGTCCTTTGCGCTTCTCTATCTACTAATGTAGATTGGTGGATGTGAAAGAGGCGTCCGCGCTTTACCGCCTGCTGGGAGATGAGGCCCGGCTGCGGTTGCTGCGCGTGCTCGACAAGGAACGCTTCAACGTCAAGGAGCTGACCGGCATCCTTGGCCTGGCGCAGTCAGGGGTGTCGCGGCATCTCGGCCTTTTGAAGGAATCCAAGCTCGTCATCGAGGAGCGCGACGGCGTCTTCTCCTTTTACCGGCTCTCGCCCGCAGTTCGCGACGATGTGTCGAGCCCGTTGTGGCCGCTGTTGCAGGCGCAGTTTGCGGCGGCGGGGATGTCGCCGCTGGTCAAGGCCGACGAATCGCGGTTGCAGGAAGTATTGCGGATCCGCCGCGAAAATTTCGAACATGTCGGCCCCGATACGCGCGACGGCCGGCAGCTGGTGCCCGGCCGCAGCTGGGCGGCATGGTCGCGCGCGCTCGGCATGCTGCTGCCACCGCTCGAAGTCGCGGATCTCGGGTGTGGCGAAGGCTACCTCACCGTCGAAACGGCGCGTTGGGCGAAGCACGTCACGGCGATCGATCGATCCGCAGGCGTGCTGGCGCGCGCCAAGGCGCTCGCCGCGCGCAAGAGGCTCTCGAATATCAGCTGGAAGAAGGGCGAGCTCGAGGCCCTGCCGCTCGAGACCGCATCGATGGACGTGGCGCTGTTGTCGCAGGCGCTGCATCACGCCGCCGAGCCCACCGACGCGCTGGCGGAGGCGTCGCGCGTCCTCAAACCCGGCGGGCGGCTGTTGATCCTCGACCTGCGGCCCCACGACGAGACCTGGGTGCGCGAGAAGCTCGGCGATCGCTGGTTCGGATTCAGCGATGAGCACCTGTCCGGCATGCTGAACCGCGCCGGTTTCGGCGAGGTGAAAGTGCAACTCGGCGCGCGGCGCACCCACGACCCGTTTACCGTTCTCCTCGCGATCGGCACGAAGTCCGCCGTCGCTCGAACCAAGAAACGCGAGCTACAGCGAAATAGCTCGCCTTCAGCGAACCCCAAATCACATTTATGACCACCGCCGACACTCTTAGGCAACTGCTCGCCCAACGCATCCTGGTGCTCGATGGCGCCATGGGCACCATGGTTCAACGCCGCAGGTTGAGCGAGGCCGACTTCCGCGGTGAGCGATTCAAGTCGCATCCCAAGGATCTCAAGGGCAATAACGACGTGCTGGTGCTCACCCGCCCCGACGTGATTGCCGACATCCACGCCGAGTATCTGGAGGCCGGCGCCGACATCATCGAGACCAATACATTCAGCTCGACGTCGGTCTCGCAAGGCGACTATGGACTCGAGGCGATCGCTTATGAGCTGAATTTCGAAGCCGCGAAGCTCGCACGACGTGTCGTCGACGAAGCGACGGCGAAGAATCCGGCGAAGCCGCGCTTTGTCGCCGGCTCGCTCGGCCCGACGACCAAGACCCTGTCGATTTCGCCGGACGTGAACAACCCGGCATTTCGGGCGATCACCTTCGACGAGATGCGCGATGCCTTCAAGGACCAGGCGCGCGGGCTGATCGACGGGGGCTCTGATCTGCTGCTGGTGGAAACGCAGATTGATACGCTGAACGCCAAGGCCGCGCTGGTCGCGATCGATGAGGTGTTCGAAGAGAAAGGCGTGCGCCTGCCGCTGATGGTGTCGGCGACGCTGACCGATCGCAGCGGCCGCACCCTCTCGGGCCAGACCCTGGATGCGTTCTACCTGTCGATCGAGCATTCGAAGCCGTTCAGCGTCGGCCTCAACTGCGCGCTTGGCGCGCGCGAAATGCGGCCGTACCTCGCTGACCTCGCTCGCGCGGTGGACGGTTACGTGAGCTGCTATCCGAACGCCGGCTTGCCGAATGCGTTCGGCGAGTACGACGAGCAGCCCTCGGAGACCGCCGCGCTGATCAAGGAATTCGCGGAGAGCGGCTTCGTCAACATCATCGGCGGCTGCTGCGGAACAACACCTGATCACATTCGGGAAATAGCTCGGGCGGTCGAAGGGCTCACCCCTCGCGCGACAGGGATCGGGGATCAGGGATCGGGGATCAGGCTGACCCGGTTGTCGGGATTGGAGCCACTCGTCATTCGTCCCGACTCGAATTTTCAGATGGTCGGCGAGCGAACCAACGTCACCGGCTCGAAGAAGTTCGAGCGGCTGGTCAAGGCCAGGGACTGGGCCGGCGCGGTGACGGTTGCGATGGACCAGGTTCGCGGCGGCGCCAACATCCTCGACGTCAACATGGACGAGGGCATGCTTGATTCCGAGGCGTGCATGACCGAGTTCCTCAACTACATCGGCACCGAGCCCGAGATTGCGCGCGTGCCGGTGATGATCGACAGCTCGAAGTGGTCGGTGATCGAGGCGGGCCTCAAGTGCGTGCAGGGCAAGGCGGTGGTCAATTCGATCAGCCTCAAGGAAGGCGAAGCGGACTTCCTGCACAAGGCGCGCACCGTGCGCCGTTACGGCGCGGCGATGGTTGTAATGGCGTTCGACGAGACCGGCCAGGCCGACACCGTCGAGCGCAAGGTTTCGATCTGCGAGCGCGCCTACAAGCTGCTGACCGAGCAGGCGGGCGTTGAGCCGTCCGACATCATCTTCGATCCCAACATTCTCGCAATCGCCACCGGTCTCGAGGAGCACAACGACTACGCGAAGCACTACATCGATGCGACTCGGATCATCAAGCAGCGCTGCCCCGGCGTGAAGATCAGCGGCGGCGTCAGCAACCTGTCGTTCTCCTTCCGCGGTAACGACGTCGTGCGCGAAGCGATTCACTCGGCGTTCCTGTTCCATGCGATCAAGGCCGGCATGGACATGGGCATCGTCAATGCCGGGCAGCTGGTGGTCTACGAGGACATCCCAAAGGATCTGCTGGAACACGTCGAAGACATCATCTTCAACCGCCGGCCCGACGCGACCGAGCGGATGGTGACGTTCGCGGAACAGGTAAGAGGCTCGGCGACGAAGCGCGAGACCGATCTGAAGTGGCGCGAGGGCTCGGTCGAGTCGCGGCTGTCGCACGCGCTGGTGCACGGCATGGTGGACTTCATCGAGGACGATGCCGAGGAAGCACGGGTGAAGCTTGGCCGTCCGTTGCTGGTCATCGAAGGGCCGCTGATGGACGGCATGAAAGTCGTCGGAGAGCTGTTCGGCGCCGGAAAGATGTTCCTGCCGCAGGTCGTCAAGAGCGCGCGCGCGATGAAGCGCGCGGTGGCGTATCTCGAGCCGTTCATGGAAGCCGAGAAGCTGGCGCACGAGGCCCAGGGCGGCACGCGCAAGGCGCGAGGCAAGCTGGTGATGGCGACCGTCAAGGGCGACGTCCACGACATTGGCAAGAACATCGTCGGCGTGGTGCTCGGATGCAACAACTACGAGGTCGTCGACCTCGGCGTCATGGTCACGACCGACAAAATTCTCCAGGCGGCGATCGACCACAAGGCCGACATCGTCGGGCTGAGCGGACTGATTACGCCGTCGCTCGATGAGATGGTCTACGTCGCGTCGGAGATGCAGCGCCGGCACATGACGCTGCCGCTGCTGATCGGCGGCGCGACCACCAGCCCGCAGCACACCGCGGTCAAGATTGCGCCCGAGTATTCGCAGCCCACCGTCCATGTGCCCGACGCCTCGCGCGTGGTCGATGTGGTATCGAGCCTGCTCAGCGACGACAACAAGGCGACGTTTGATGCCTCCAATCGCGCGGCCCAGACCCGTCTTCGCGAGCAGCACGCCGGCCGGAAGGATCGACCCACGCTGTCGATCGCGCAAGCGCGCGCCAACCGCCTGAAGCTGGACCACTCCTCGCCCGCCGCGCCGGCGTTCACCGGGCTGAGGAAAGTCGACATCGCGCTCGAAGAGCTGGTGCCGTTCATCGACTGGCAGTTCTTCTTCACCGCATGGGAGCTGAAGGGCCGCTTCCCGCAGATTCTCGACGATCCGAAGATCGGTGCCGCGGCGCGGGACCTGTTCGATCACGCGCAGAAACTGCTCAAGCAGATCGTCGACGGGAAGCTGATTCGCGCTCGCGGTGTGTATGGGTTCTGGCCGGCGAACAGCGACGGCGACGATCTGGTGCTGTGGACGGCGGCGGAAGCGGGACGTGCTCGGAAGGTCGCGGCGCGGTTCCCGATGCTGCGCCAACAGGAAGTGATCGCCGACGACAAGCCGAACCGATCGCTGGCCGACTTCGTCGCGCCACTCGACAGCAAAGTGACCGATTCGGTCGGCGCCTTCGCGGTGACGGCAGGCATCGGCGTCGACGCGCTGGTCAAGAAATACGAGGCCGCGCACGACGACTACTCCGCGATCATCGTCAAGGCACTGGCCGATCGACTGGCGGAGGCGTTCGCCGAATACCTCCACGCGCAGGCGCGCAAGGATTGGGGCTTTGGCGAGGCGTTGGCGAACGACGATCTGATCGAGGAACAGTATCGCGGCATCCGTCCGGCATTTGGCTACCCGGCGTGCCCGGATCACAGCGAGAAGGCGCGGCTGTTCGACGTGCTCGGCGCACGCTCGCAGGGTCTGGATCTCACCGAATCATTCGCCATGACGCCGGCGGCATCGGTGAGCGGTCTCTACTTCTCGCATCCGGAGTCGAAGTACTTCGCGATTCAACGCATCGGCCAGGATCAGATTGAGGACTATGCGAAGCGCAAGGGCATGACGGTCGTTGAAGTCGAGCGATGGCTACGTCCGGTGCTCGCTTACGAGCCGTCGCTCGTCGGCGCGTAAACCTACAGCAGCTGTGACTTCCGTCGCAGCTGTGCCGGCTCGGGCATATGCCGTGCATGACGCTGGCGTCATGCCCCCTAACCACTAAAGCGCTCTGTGTCGGTATCGTTCTGATCGCTGCGGTTTTCTCGAGAATCGTGCGGACGCAGTCCGAACAGGACCCCCACCTGCCGCAGCGACAGTCCTATCCGGGTCCGAACGAAGTCATCCAGGTCGATGACATGTTGTTGACTCCGGAACGCTACGCCGAGTTGACGGCGCCGGCACCTGAGGTCAGTCGCCGTCAGGGCAACGTCTATGGCCTCGGCGTTCGCTTCGGCAGTTGGGACTGGGGCGTGATTCCGTATGAGTTGGCACCCGACTTTACGGAGTCGGAAAGCCGCAACCTTGCGACCACCATGCGAGGATGGGAATCGGTCGCGCCGATCGTCTTCGTACCACGAACAACTCAGAGCGGGTTCTTAGCGATCACGCGAGACGCCCCGCTTGCGGGCAGCACGATTGGCTCGCCATGTTTTAGCGACGTCGGACAGGGGCGTGGGCTGGGGCAGATGCATCGGGCGAACCTTGGCGGTCAATGTGGCAACAGTGTCAGCACCGTCTATCACGAGCTGGGGCATGCCCTCGGGCTCCATCACGAACACCAACGGGCCGACCGCGACAGTTATGTCACCGTCGTGTTCGACCCGGCGATTCCATCCTCGAATACAAATTATCGAAAACACAACTTCCCTCTGGTTGGCCCGTACGATCTGCTCTCCATCATGCATTACGCGCCAAGTGCGGCGATCACCCTCTTGCCCGAGTATCAGAGCTTCGCCAACCAGGTTGGGAGGGCCCCCGCACCCTCGGCCACGGATCAGAACGTCGTGGCGCTGATTTATAACGCGCAGCTGCGCGACAGCGCGATTCGCGTGCCCACCGAAGCGGCCCGATCGCGTTTCGATCGTGCCGACATGCTGCTGGCGATGGAGCGGCTGCACAGCTTCTACATGAGCCGCATGGGCCTGCAACGGCCGCAAGGTTTGTCGATTCAGGGCCGGCCCGATTTCCTTGGCATCGCCCAGTGGATCTTCGATATTTACCTGCCAGCTCGATCGGGCGGCTTCAGCCAGGTTGGCGCCTTCGACATCGTGGCCGCCGCGATCACGCGCACCGACGAGTGGCGGCAGAAAAATCCGGGGCGCACACCACTGACGCCGTCGGGTTATCGTGCGGCCGTCAGTTTGAACCGCGATGAGTTTCTCGACGTGCTGAACCGCCTCGATCGTTTCTACTCCGCACCGGAAGGCTTGCAGCGCCCGAATGGATTGTCGATCTCCGGCGGACCGGATTTCCTTGGCATCGCCACGTGGATATTCGATATCTATCTGACTGAACGGCTGAACGGCATCTCGCCGAATGGCGCATGGACCATCACAGAGAATGCGATTCGCAACACCGGCGAGTGGCGCAGTAAGCACTAGCGTAAGCGGCGAGCGGGGCTCTGCGTGATTGTGAAATAACTGTGGCAGCCGTAAACGGCTTGCCGAACGCGCATCGCGACGCTGCCGCCCGGAAAAACCTCGGACAAGGTCGTCCGCCTCCATCTCAGCCGCATCCTGACCAGCAAGACCTTCTCCCAGGTCGAACGTCTCAAGCTCTTCATCAATTTTATCGTCGAAGAAACCGTCGCGGGACGCGGTGGCGATCTCAAGGAATACGTCATCGGCGTACAGGTGTTCGGCAAGGAACCGTCCTTCGATCCGCGTACCGATCCGATCGTCCGCGTCCAGGCACGGCGGCTGCGAACGCGGCTCGCCCGTTATTACCGCGACGAAGGCAACAGCGATGAGCTGATTGTCGATCTGCCGAAGGGCGGCTACGCGCCGGTGTTCCGCACGCGCGACGACGCGCCGCCGGCGAAGCGCTCGCTGACCGCGACGCTGGTCGGCCGCAACACCGTAGCAGTGATGCCGCTCGCCGACGACAGCGCGAACGCGAGCCTCGAGTACTTCTGCCACGGTCTGCGCGACGAGATCGTGCACGCGCTGACCTCGATCAAGGCACTGCGAGTGTTGGCGGTTCGCCGCGACGACACTGAAGGGCAGGCCGCCAATCGCGAAGAAGCCGCGTTGTTAATCACCGGGGGCGTTCGTTCCGCGCGCGATCGGCTGCGCGTCACGATCCACCTGGTCGACGGTGCAAGCGGTTACTACTTGTGGTCCGAATCGGCGGACCTCGATCAGCACGATCTGGTCAGCGGCCATTAAGCGATCGCCAAGCGGATCGCCGAGAAGCTGATGCCGGAGGTCAACAGCGAGGCGTTCACGGGCGCGCGCCGGCAGTCCGACAATCTTGCCGCGCGCAACCTCTACCTGCAGGGCCGCTACCATCTGAATCAACGGACCGAAGAGGGGCTTCTCAAGGCGGTCGAATTCTTCGAGAAGGCGATCATCGAAGACACGCAGTTCTCGCTGGCCCACAGCGGCCTCGCCGACGCGTACGGCCTGCTCGCCCACTACGGCGTGCTGGGACCCGCGGATGTCTGGGCGACAGCCGCATCAAGCGCGGCGTCGGCGGTGATGCTTGACGGTCATTCGGCGGAAGCGCACACCTCCCTCGCCCATGTCAGGGCGACCCAGGACTGGAACTTCAGCGGCGCCGAATCGCTGTTCCTGCGCGCCATTCAATTGTCCGGCCATCCAGATTGATAGGTGGACGTGGCCGGCGTGCGGAGAAACACTCCACTCACACCGATCCGGCCGCCGCCGGGATCGTCGGTCAGATAGCGGAACCCCAGACGCAGCGTGAAGTCGCCGTACTGGCGGCTCGAGCGCAACCAGCCGCCTTCGCCTTCGACGCGTAGGAGTCCGTCGCGCACCGAGAAGCATATTGGCCCGCGTCCACGGCCCAATTGTTCAGACTCTTTCCGTCGAACAAGGGCGTGAATCCGTCCTTCACGGGCGTTTGCGCCCAGGTGCTCACGCCAAGCAGCAACGCCACGCCGACGCATCGACCAATGGTTTTCATCCCGATGACCCCTCAACTCGCATGCCTGCGGATACCCACCCGGTCGGCCGGCGTCTTCGGCGAATCTTAGCACCCCGATTGCGATCGTCACGCGATCCGATCGCCGGAAACACGCTCGTCGACAAGCCGGTCTACGTTCTGACGTCGGCTCGAAAAGTGTCGGCGGCCGAATACTTCGTCTACAAACCGAAGATGTTGAAGCGAGTGACGAGTCCAGGCGCCGTCCGTAACTACGCGCCCTATTCGATCCCGAGAACCGGATGCGGCTGGTACGGCTCTTCCACCGTGCGCACTTCGTCCTGCGTCAACGCGATCGGCAGGCCCGCGAGCAGCTGATCGAGTTGTTCGACTTTGGTTACGCTGATGATCGGCGCCGCGACCCCTGGCCGCGATAGCATCCACGCCAGCGCAACCTGAATCGGCAACACGGCCTTGCGCTGCGCCACTTCCACAACCCGGTCGGCAACCTCGTAGTCAGAATCGGCGTAGTACAGGCTGTGGCCGTAGCCGTCGTGCCGCTCGCGCAGGGTCGCATCGCGCTGGCCGCGGCGGCGATTGCCGGCGAGGAAGCCACGCGCCAGCGGGCTCCACGGCAGCAACGCCATGCCCTGGTCGAGACAGAACGGATTCATCTCCCGCTCTTCCTCGCGATAGACCAGGTTGTAGTGATTCTGCATCGTGACGAACTCGGTCCAGCCGTGCGCGCGTTGCGTGTAGATCATCTTGGCGAACTGCCACGCGAACATGCTCGACGCGCCGATGTGGCGCGCCTTGCCCGCTTTCACCACGTCGTGCAGTGCTTCCAGCGTTTCCTCGATCGGTGTGTGCGGATCGAATCGGTGAATTTGGTACAAATCAACATGATCGGTTTGCAGCCGGCGCAGCGAGTCGTCGATGGCGCGCATGATGTGCGCGCGCGACAGGCCGCCCTGCTCCGCCGCTCCGGCCACGGGGTAAAAGACCTTGGTCGCAATCACGACGTCGTCACGCGTGACCGCGCCCTTCAACGTCGCGCCTAACAGCTGTTCGCTGGCGCCATTGGAGTACATGTCGGCGGTATCGAAGAAGTTAATGCCGCGCGCCAGCGCATGCCGGATCACCGCCGTACCTTCGGGCGGATCGAGCACCCACGGCCGCCATTTCGACGCGCCAAACGACATCATCCCCAGGCACAGGCGCGATACCTTCAAGCCGGTCTTGCCGAGCGTGGTGTAATTCATGGCTTATTCAAATAATCGGCGGCGGCGGGATCTCATCGCGGGGGGTGGCGGCACGCGAGGCCCAGTCGCGCTTCTCCATGGCAAGAAAATACGGGATCGACAACAGGGCGATCGCCCCGGCCACCCCGAACGCGCGCCCGAAACCGTAGCGCTCGCTGATCCACCCGACGGCGATCGAGCCGGTGCCGATGCCGGTATCAAACGCGCCGATCAACGCGCCAAAGGTGGCGCCGCGGCGATGCTCCGCCACGTGGTGCATCAGGTGCGCGACGAAGATCGGATAGGCCGAGCCGAAGCCGAGGCCGAAGAACACCGCCGATATCACGAACATCGCCTGGCTACTGGCGATCGCCAGCAGCCACACCCCCACCACGATCATCGCCAGGCAGGGCACGATCACGCGCGCGTG
>Ga0136611_10003349_pt1 | contig 11206 bp, 15 predicted proteins | sample AntDrymUQ2232306_2_FD_106645 | JGI IMG/M metagenome (GOLD analysis project Ga0136611, IMG submission 106645) | Polar desert sand microbial communities from Dry Valleys, Antarctica - metaG UQ223 (23.06) | ecosystem: Environmental > Terrestrial > Soil > Desert | place: Antarctica: Dry Valley... | reverse complement strand
CGCCGGAGCCCAGGAGCAAGCCGGGCCGCTGGGTCAGCCCGTGCCCGACCGCGGGCCGACGGCCAAACCCGCGCCAAGTTCCGAGGGCCGGCATGACGACGCCGCTCGCCTGGGTGAGGGCGCCCAACCCGACGTCTGGGAGGTCTTCCGGCAGGAGAAGGATGGCGACCCGATGCGCCACGCCGGCAACGTGCGAGCGCCGGACCGCGACCTCGCCACGCACTACGCCCGCGAGCTGTATTCGCGGCGCCAGGAGAGCGTGCGGCTCTGGATCGTCTCCCGAGGCGACATCACCGACCTCTCCGATCCCGACCTGCTCCAGCCGCCGCTCGACCGGACATTCAAGAAGCCCGGCGGCTACGTGATGCGCGACAAGCTAGATGCAGCACGCAAGCGTGCTGCCGCGTCCGACGGGTCGAAAGAGGGCGGGTCGGCGGGCGGTGGCGCCGAGGGAGGGTCGGCCCGCGGCGACGGCGAGGAAGAGTCCGCATGACCTCGACACCTCAGCGCCCGGTGACGGCAGACAGCCCCGCCAGGGCCGAGCCTCAAGCCACCCCCGACACTCCGCCCGCGACGCCCGCGACGCCCGCGACGCCCGCGACGCCCGCGACGCCCGCGACGCCCGCGACGCCTGAGCGCCGAGCCACGCGCCGGGTGGCCGAGCCCGACCTGCCAGGATTCGACATCGGTGACCTCGATGCGTCCACCCGCGACGCCCTTTCCGGCCTGCTCCTGACCATGGCCGACGATGAGTTCGTGCTCGGCTTCTGGGACTCGGAGTGGACCGGCATCGCGCCCATGCTAGAGGAGGACGTGGCCTTCAGCTCGCTCGCCCAGGACGAGATCGGTCACGCCCGCCTGTTGTACGAGATGCTGGCTCAGCTCCGCGGCGGCAACGCAGACGACATCGCTTTCGGCCGGACGGCGGACGAGTACCGCCACTGTCGTCTGCTGGACCATCCGCGCACGGACTGGGCCTTTTCAGTCGCGCGTCGATGGCTTTACGACAGCGGCGATGCGGTCCGACTCAACGCCCTTCGCCGCTCCTCGTTCGTGCCACTGGCGCAGGTGGTCGAGAAGATCCGCCGCGAGGAGACGTACCACTTGATGCACATGGATGTGTGGATGCGTCGCCTGGCCGCCGGTGGCGAACCGCGCGAGCGACTCGAGGAGGCGCTGGCGAGCCTCTGGCCGGACGCGCTCTCGATGTTCGCCTCGGTGCCAGATGAGGGGCGCCTGGTCGAGGCGGGCATCGTCGCGTCACCCATGTCGGAGCTGGCCGGCCGGCAGTATGAGCAGCTGCTGGCCGTGCTGACGAATCTTGGCCTGGACGTGCCGGCCTCGCGCCCATCGCACGAAGACGGTCGTGACCGAGCCCAGGCGTCTGAGTCGTTCCGCTGGCTGTGGGGTGAGTTCACCATGGTCCATCGACTCGAGGAAGGGGCCTCATGGTGAGCGGGCTCCGGGCGCTCGAGCTGGCGCCAGGGGCGTCCGCGGCGTCGGAGGGGGCCGAACGGTCGATCATGCCGCTCGAACAGGCCGTCTGGGCCGCACTCGAGGACGTTTATGACCCGGAGATCCCGGCCATCTCCGTGGTCGATCTGGGTGTCGTACGCCGCGTGGAGGTCGCGCCGGGAAGCGTGCGCGTGGAGCTCCTGCCCACCTTCGTGGGCTGTCCGGCGGTGGACCTGATGCGCCGCGCGGTCGAGGATCGGCTGGCTGGCTTCGCGCCCGACGTGGAAGCGGTCATCAGCTTCGCCGCACCGTGGACCAGCGAACGGATCACGCCTGAGGGCCACAAGCGGCTGAGGGAGAGCGGCTTCGGGCCGCCCGCACCGGCCGCGGACGAAGAGCGACTGCTGCCCATCCTACCGGTGCTGCCCGTCGCCCCGTGTCCCTACTGCGGCTCCCTGGACACCAGGATCGAGAACGCCTTCGGCCCGACCCTCTGCCGGGCCATCTACCACTGCGCCGCCTGCCGCCAGCCCTTCGAGCAGTTCAAGACGGTCTAGTCGAGCTTGCGGCGTCTCCGCAGCGATGCGCGCCCATCAGCGCGAGCCCTGGTTACGCCTTCGCGACCGTCTAAGGGATGGTCTAGGCGGTTACGCAATATGCGTAGTAACATGCAGACATGAGAACACCCCACGGCGAGCGCACTGTTGAGGCTGTCGTCGCCCTGAGTCAGAGCGAGGCTGATCTGCGCTTGACGGATCTTGCAGATGCGTGCCGTGCCCCCCTGACCAGCATGCAGCGGGCGGTCGAGAGCCTGGTCAGAAATGGGCTCGTCATTTCCGATCGACGACGCCATCAACTCGTCAAAGAGCACCCAGCCGCCAGGGCATTGGTCGAGTTCTCGCTGCGATCGCTGCCGGTGGACACGGCGCTCGAGATCGTGCTGCGGGCCAACCGCGCCGTGGAGTTCGCCGGCGTCGACCGTGCCGGTTATTTCGCCGTCGAGTCGCCATTCGCCGAGCCGGCCGACCACGCTGTCCTGCGCCGCGCGGTGCAGCTCATCAACCGCGACCGGAGCGACGCGCGCAGCGTGGAGATCGTCCAGCGCGCTGAGCTGCGCGATCGGCTCATCGATACGCCGGAGCTGCGCGCGCGAGGGCTGGCGATGCGTGAGGTCAAAGGCTCGGCCGTGCGTGCGTTCCGCGACCCGCGTGGCCGGGGCTCGTTCGAGGCGCCGCGGCTGGGACGCCTGCACGATGCGCTGCCCCACGTATCGCAGCGGGCGATGCATCAGTTGGCGGATCGATATGGGGTAGCACGCCTGATGGCCTTCGGCTCGGCGGTGCGCAGCGACTTCCGGCCAGATTCCGACGTTGATGTGCTCGTCGAACCGCAGGCGGATCGGCGCTTCGGACTGCGCGAGATCGTTGGTCTGCGCCGGGACCTCGAAACGCTGTTCGAGCACGACGTGGATGTCGTGGTCCGGCGCGCGGCGCGCCCGAGCATCCTTCGACGCGCGATGAGCGAGGGAGTGGTCCTGTATGGACGTGCGTGATCGCGAGCTACTGGAACAGGTGCTCGAGAATGCCCAACTGGCCATTGCCCACGTTTCCGGTCACCGAGATTCGTCAGCTGAGCCGACAAGATGCGCGACCGATCAGGCGGGCCAGGACGCCTTCGTGATCCACTCGTCACCGTCGCGGTGATGTGATCGATCGTCGGTCTGAGACCCCCTTCCCGGCGGCCTGGCTACCCTTCGACGAGAGCCGTGCGGTTCTCCCGGCCTCGTATGCGCTCGCCCGACTGCGGATAGAGGAGCAGGTAGTCGTCGTGAATCAGAACGTCCTGGGTGTCGAAGTCGTCGACAGGCACTGCGTGCATGTAGCGCTCGACGATCCTGCGATCCCCATGGGTCATCTCTTCCCGTGGATCGGGCCGTCCCACCCGCGAACGATGGCCTTCAACCTGCTCCGAGAATCCGTCGCTATTCGCAAGCCAACGGAACGGCCGAATAGGTGGATTTGACCCGCACCGCTCCGGCCGGGGTCACGACATACGAGAAGCTGTCGGCATATACGGGCGAGTCCGCCACGTTCCACCAGTAGTCCGACGTCCAGGTGCAAGGACCCCCGTCGAGCCGAAACGCCTGGTCCGGTGGGGCGCCCTGGAATTCGGGGACCATGACGGGTTCGTCGCTGAGCGTGCAGACCTGGGTCTCCAGGGCGGAGCCGTCCGGTCGCTCCACTCGTACGAGGAATGAGCATTCGGCCCGCATCAGCGATCCGAGTGGAAAGCTGTCGGAAGACGCCACCGCAAGGACGGTGTCGAAGCTCTCGATCCGATCGACCGATGCTCGGTCGGCAGAAACGGGTGAGGCGGTGACCAGGGCCAACAGGATTGCGACCGTCACCATCAGTAGACGCTTGCTCATCTGGACGCTCCTACGCTGGGAATGCTTTGTCAGCGCTGCCGATGCGCCTTGGCCCAAGCGTACGGATGGAAATGAAGGCGGGGTTCCCTATGTTTCGGCGGGCGGCTCCCCATCTTTCGTCGCCCGGCGTGCCGCGGCGGCGCGATCGTGGACCCCAAGCTTCCGAAGGATTGCCGAGACGTGGTGATCGACGGTCTTCGGCGACACGACGAGGCGCTCAGCAATGTCTGCATTGGATCGTCCGTCCCTCAACTGCGCGAGCACCTCCACCTCGCGTTCAGTCAGGCGAGCCGGGTGCCGCCGAGTCGACCGGCGGGGCCCGCGGGCGATGCTCCGCGCTCCGATCGCCCGCAGGCGGTCGCGAACCACGCGCGCCAACGGCTGGGCATCCAGAGCGTTCAGGAGTGGCAGCGCATTGCGCAGGTCCGCTTCCTCGGCCGAGTCGGCCAGCGCCTGCGCCTGGTGGTACGGACAGCCCACCCGCTGCCAGGCGATGCCGGCCTCGTGATGATGGCCGGTGGCATGGAGCAGGTACGGCAGCGGGGTACCGCCGGGCAGTTCCCGGATGAGGCCGGTCCTCCATGCCCAGAAGCCAGCCTCCCCCAACCACCACACATCGTTTGGGTATCTGGTCGCCAGCGCCAGCCCCCGGCGGGCCTCCTCCGCCGCACGAGTGACGTCTCGCTGGAGCCAGGCCGCCTCGGTGCGGGCCGCGTAGGTGGGACACAGATCCTGGTGGTCACCCGCTGGTCCGACGAGTTCCAACGCCTCATCGAGCGGCGCCCAGGGATCTCCGTCCCCGCGTCGAGCGCGGAGGCGTCCGATCACTGCGAGGCCCTTTGCGCGAATCAACGGTGCGGTTCGGCTATCCGTCATGAGCGCATCCGCCCGTTCCGCCGCCTCGTCCCATTGCCCGCGCTCGAGAGCAAGCTCCGCAAGATCGCCGTTCAGGCGCCGACGGTAGAGGTCGAGGTCATGGTCCTCGACGTATGCAACGGCCTCATCACGGAATCGATCGGCCCTGTCATATCTCCGCAGGTCCCGTCCTGTCTCGACGAGGTTGATCAAGGCGCGCGCGGCATCCTCCTCGAGACCCGCAGCCTTGGCTCGCTTGGCGCTCTCCTCAAGCCGTGTCCACCCCGTCTCCATTCCCAGGAAGGCTTCAGAGAGACCGATGGTGGTCAGAGCATGCACCGCGACGCGCTCCTCGCCGATCGAATTCGCCAGCCGAAGGGCCCGGCTGGCCATGGCCGGACCACGCTCGTCGTCGCCGGCGTTCGTCAGCCGCTGCGCGAGCGCTGCGTATGCACGCGCCAGCTCCGGGCCGTGTGGCGTGACCGGTTCGAGCATTGCCACTGCCTGCTCAGCGGCCTCCAGGGCACGCTCGCCGTCGCCTGCGTACCAGAGCATCGGCGAGAGGGCCTGCAGGCAGTCCCCTTCACGCCGGACGTCCTTCAAGCGGTGCCAGCGATCGATAGCCTCCGATTGCGAGGAGACCGCGGTGTCGATCCGGTCGGTGATCCGGCATTCGCGTGCGTACGCCTCCAGCAGCTGCGCGTGCCGACGCCTGTCCATGCGCGCCGCAAGCGGGAGAGCGGCTGCATAGTGCGCCGCCGCCTCACGGTGTGCCCCCAGGGCCGCGGCACGCTCTCCGGCCGCCGGCGCCAGGACCAGGATCGCGTCTGCATCCTCAGCGTCGACGGCGTGTCGAGCGAGCCGAGCAGGATCCACCGCCGCCGATCCGGAGCGAAGGACCTGGAGGGCGCGCGCGTTGAGCCTGACTCGCTCCGCGGGGCGAAGCGAGTCTCGAACCGCTTGCTGGGCGAGGTCGTGGCGGAAGGCCGCGAGGCCCGCTTCTTCGCGAAGCATCCCTCGCGCGCGGCACTCCTCGATCGCTCGATCCTCGCAGCCCACAACCGCTTTAAGCAACTCCGGCGCCCAGCGTGGGCCCAGGACCGATGCGGCGTCCAGCGCCTGGCGTGCCGGCGCGGACAGCCGGGCGGCGCGCGCGAGAACCGCATCCCGCACGCTGGGTGGCACACGTCCGCTTCCGATGGCGATCACCTCAGTCGCGAAGAACGGGTTGCCGGCAGTAAGAGCGTGCAGGGCCGCCGGATCCAGATCGCTGCCGCGCGCCATGAGCGCGATTGCTGAGGTCGAAAGCGGCGGCACCTGGATCTCCGTGACGACCCCTGCCGGCAGGTCGCCGAGCGCCAATCGCAGCGGATGGTCGGCGGGGACCTCGTCGTCCCGGTACGTGGCGATGATGAAGACGGTCAGGTTTCGAAGGCGACGCCCGAGGACACGCACCAGGTCAAGGGTCGCGTCATCAGCCCAGTGAAGGTCCTCGAGGACGATGGTCGTGGGACGGTCATGACGGCGGAGCGTCGCCAGGAAGGATTCGAGGACGCCATCGCGGTCGGACACGCTGAGGGCTCGAGCGAGCGGGCCGCCCAACGTGTCGGCGATGTCGACGAGCGGAGCGAATGCCCGAGGCGGCGTAATGGCGTCGCACGAACCCCGGATGACCCGGGTCCGTGCATGCGCTTCACAGAATGCCTCGACGAGCGACGTCTTGCCGATGCCCGCCTCACCGGAGACAAGGGCGAGCCTGCCAGGCCCGCGATGCGCATCTCGTTGGAGGCCAGCAAGCTGTTCGAGTAACTCCGCTCGCTCGTAGAGGGTCATCGGCACATCCTAGGCGCACGCTGCGCGGGTACGCAGGCGCTGCATCTTCGATTCACCGATGCGTGGTGCGCCGGAGGCGACCCCGTGCCGGCGCTCAGGCATCTGCTCGCTGATGAGTTGGCGAGGCGTGGCCCGCCAAGGCCCCCAGGGCGACAAACCAGCGATACATGCGCAAAGCGGGACGCATCCGACGGGTCGCCTTGAGACGAACGACGTCGACCTCGACGCCGGCACTATGCGTCTCATGGGCAAGGGACGCCGCGAGCGGATCGCCTTCCTATCGCCCAAGGCGGCACGGCCGTCGACCGCTACCTGCGCCTGCGCGCCCGACACCATTCCGCCGCGCTCCCCTACCTGTGGCTGGGCCAGAAGGGGCGCATGACCGCGTCGGGGATCACCCAGATCCTGCGCCGTCGTGGCCGAACCGCCGGCGTCGATCAGCTGCATCCGCACCTATTCCGCCATATCTACGCGCACGAGGCGCTATCGGCCGGCACGCAGGAGGCCGAGGTCATGGCCCTGGCCGGCTGGCGCAGCCGCGAGATGCTCTCCCGCTACGCCAGGAGCGCCGAGCGCGAGCGGGCCATCGCCGCCGCTTGGCGCGTCAACGTCGGCGATCGGCTGTAACCGATCGCCTGGTCTGGAGGCGCTCGTCGACAATCGACGAGCTGACCTTCGACAGGTCCCAACGGTCAGTACCCGCCGGCAGCAGGGGTTGAGCCCGAGGGCGCCGGATCGGGTCGTTCGCGCGGATGGCGGTCCCGGGATGGGTCAGGCTGCGCGTGGTCGGGGTGTCCGAGGGCGTTACGGCCTCGTCCTGGACCAGTGTCGACGTTGACGCCATCGGCCACCGCCCGCTCGTGGTCGTACTCCATCACCAGGTTCTGGTTGAAGAAGCCGAGCGTCTGCTTGGACGGGGTGGCCGTCAGGCCGATGACGAAGGCGTCGAAGTACTCGAGCACTTGGCGCCACAGGTTGTAGATGGACCGAAGGCACTCATCGGTCACGATCACGTCGAAGGTCTCGATCGGGATCCTCGGGTTGTAGGCCACCGGCAGCGGCGCATTTGTGAGCGTCGGCGCCGCCTGGAAGCTCGAGACCTCGTCGGCCTCCTCCGGCAGCTCCTCGGCGCCCTGGAGCATGGAGTACATGCGCTGGATGGTGCCGACCACCACCTTGGCGGTTGGGTCGAGCACGTTCGAGCTCAGGTGCTGCACAACGTACAGCTCGCTGAACTTGCGCCCGTCGTCGGGCGTGACGAACTGCTCGAACTCCTTCCTGGCCTGGCGACCCAGTTGCCGCGGTCGACCAGGAACAGAATGCGCTTGGCCTTGCCGAACTTCGCCAGCCGATAGGTGAAGTTGGCCGCAGTGAATGTCTTGCCCGAGCCGGTCGCCATCTGGATCAGGGCTCTGGGCTTGTTCTGCGCCAGCGACTGCTCGAGGTTATCGATGGCCGTTATCTGGGGCGGCCACAGGCCGTCGGTCATGAGCGGTGGCAGGGTCTTGAGTCTGGCACGGAGCGGTCTTGAGTCTGGCACGGAGCGTGTCGCCCTCGGCGTACGGTGCGGGCGACTCGGCGACGCCGGGGAGGGAACGACGGCTCTGCTCATACCCGGCCTGCTGGAGCCATTCTCTGTGTGTCTCGGGGCGGTGGAAGGTGAATACCTCACGGCTGCGCGGCTCAGGGTCGAGCAGGTTGGTGAACTGCGTCTCGACGCTGGTCGACTCGTACAGGAACGGGAGCGGCCGGCGGTAGGCGGGCAGCGCGTCGGGCAGACCTTCGCTGTAGCGCCTGGACTGCGCCTCGACCCCGGAGAGCGTCCAGCCCTCCTTCTTGGCTTCGACCGCGCCAGCCGCCGCGCGATCGACGTACAGGAGGTAGTCCACGGGACCGCCCTTCAGCGGAAACTCGCGGACGGCGACGCCGGGTCCGGCTGTGAGATTTGTGGCGGCCCGGTCCTGCACGATCCAGCCGGCATCGGTCAACTGGCGGTCGATCCTCTGGCGAGCTCGGGCTTCCGGTGGAGCAGTCAAAGCCTGTCGAGGGTACCAAGCCGCCGCTGCGGCACGACCAGTCACATTCGGCCCGCTGCTTGGGATCAGCCGGCGGCGCAGCCCCGGCAACGGCCAACGACGGACAGGTGCGACAGATCCAGCGCGAAGCCGCGGTGTCGGTCCAGGGAGCGCACGAGGTCATCCGCCTCCGCGGCCTCGATGTCCCAGGAGCCGCCGCAGGTCGTGCAATGGAGATGCCCGTGCTCCGTCTCGGGCAGGACGTGGAACTCCTCACGACCGTCCGCGGCGTGGTTGTGGCGGATGACGCCCAGCTCCTCCAGCACGTCCAGCGTCCGGTAGACGGTGGAGGGGATGGTCTGCGGATCTTGCGCCCGGCACCGCTCGACCAGCTCAGCGCTGCTGATGTGACCGTTGGCTTGCGCCAGGACTTCCACCAGGACGCGGCGCTGAGGCGTCCAACGCAGCCCACGCTCGCGGAGGCGCGTGCGCACGGAGGCCCAGGTCTGGTCCTTGGTATAGGCGGTCGATCCATTCGCGCTCATGAGGCGAAGTATAGGCAGATCATTCTTGCAGCGCTATGCTGTTGCAAGAGATTGTGATAAGTCAAGGTCGAGAGGTGCCGACGATGATGCTCCGGATGCGTCGCTGGGCGACCCTACTGATGCCGCTCCTTCTCGTGGTGACCGCGTGCACGGGCGGCGGCACCGGAGACCCGTCGGTCCGGGCTGACGCCAGCCATGGTTCGGGAGGACCAAGAGCCGTGGGCTGGCAGGACGAGCTGACCGATGGGGACGACAAGCTGGACGTGGCGACGACAGTGGCGCCCATCAGCTCGCTAGCTCGGAGCGTGGGCGGGAACCGGATCCGTCTGAGGGGGATCGTCCCGGATGCGACCAATTCGCACACCTTCGAGCCGACTGCCTCGGACGCACAGACCATGGCCAAGGCGGACCTCATCGTGGTCAATGGCCTCCACCTCGAGGAGCCGACCCTCGACCTGGCCGAAGCCTCCAAGAGAGCTGACACGGAGATCAAGCTCCTGGGCGACGCGACCATTACCGAGGACGAATGGCTGTTCGACTTCGGCTTTCCCGAGTCGGAAGGCGACCCCAATCCTCACCTCTGGATGAACGTGCTCTATGCCCGTGACTATGCGGAGCTCATGCGGAACTGGTTCTCAGAGGCCGATCCGGCCAACGCCGGCTACTACTCGTCGAACTTCGACGCCCTGGCCGTGCGGCTCGATGACCTGGACCGGCGCATCCGGGAGGCAGTGCAGACGGTGCCCGAGCAGAACCGCAAGCTGTTGACCTACCACGATTCCTGGGCGTACTGGGCTCGTGAGTACGACTTCGAAGTCATCGGCGCGGTCCAGGCCTCTGACTTCTCCGACCCGAGCCCGCAGGAGGTCGCTCGCTTGATCGACCAGATCAAGGCGGAGAAGGTGCCCGCCGTCTTCGGCTCGGAGGTCTTCCCCAGCCCGATCCTCGACCAGATCGCCCGTGAGTCAGGCGCCGAGCTGGTGGATGCGCTTCGTGACGACGAGCCGCCCGGCGAGCCGGGCGCACCGGAGCACACCTATCTGGGCATGTTGCAGAAGGACATGACCATCATGATGGAAGCCCTGGGGGGTACGGCGGAGGCCTTCGCCGATATGCCCGTGGCGGATTCGTTCTCTCCGTGACGTCATCGGCTCCCGAGCTCATCCGCTTTGAGAACGTGTCGTGCGGCTACGGTGGTCGACCCGTTCTCGAGGGCATCGATCTCACCATCACAACGGGGGCCATCGTCGGTGTGGTGGGACCCAGCGGGGCGGGCAAGACCACCCTGCTGCGCGCGATGGTCGGAGCGGTCCCTCGGATGACGGGATCGGTCACCGTGGCAGGGCAGCGCGTGACGTTCGGGGGCACCCCGAACGTCGGGTGGGTGCCTCAGCTGGAGACCGTGGACTGGGACTTCCCGGCCACTGTCAACGAGGTCGTGCTGATGGGCCGCTGGAGGCGGTCGCCATGGCGGCCGTGGATCACGGCGGACGACCGGCGTGTCGTTGCGGCCCTCCTGGAGCGCCTGGCCATCGGGGGCATCGGTGATCGCCAGATCCGCCAACTTTCCGGTGGGCAGCAGCAGCGCGTGTTCCTCGCCCGCGCGATGATCGGCGATCCCGTGCTCCTCCTACTCGACGAGCCGACTAGCGGCGTAGACATCAAGACGCGCGACGACATCCTGCACCTGCTTGCGAGTCTCAACGAGGATGGCATGACCATCGTGCTGACCACACACGAGATCAACTCCGTCGCCGCGCACCTGCCCTGGGTCGTCTGCGTCAACGGCCGGATCGTGGCCGAGGGCGATCCGGATGAGATCTTCACGGCCGCTATCCTCAACGAGACCTATGCCGCCGATCTTCGGGTCGTTCGGGAGGGCGGCACGGTCCTGGTGGCTGATGCCGCGCCGCACCGACTGCGCGCCGCTCTACGGCACACACATGACGGCTACGAACATGCGCATCACGACCACGATGAGGATCGTCGGTGACCCTGCTCAGCGAGCCCTTCGCCTACGAGTTCTTCCGTCAGGGCCTGTTCGCCTCGATCATGGTCGGAGCCGTGTGTGGCTT
>Ga0136611_10003348_pt1 | contig 11206 bp, 6 predicted proteins | sample AntDrymUQ2232306_2_FD_106645 | JGI IMG/M metagenome (GOLD analysis project Ga0136611, IMG submission 106645) | Polar desert sand microbial communities from Dry Valleys, Antarctica - metaG UQ223 (23.06) | ecosystem: Environmental > Terrestrial > Soil > Desert | place: Antarctica: Dry Valley... | reverse complement strand
GATTTCAGATCGGGCGCCTCGACGGACGACGCGATTACCCGCACGCCGTCGATCGTCTCCGACGCTTCGATGAGAGCAGCGCTTCCGTTCGTGGTGGCGGCCGTTCCGATGGCGCCGCCCGACCGGCGAGCTTCTGCGACCTGCCGCTCAGACTCCCTGTTTTTCTCGATCAGCATTTGCACGCGCTTGACCGCCGCGCCCGGTTGCGCACGCACCAGCCGCTCGATCTCCGAAAGCTCACGCTCCTTCTCGAGCATCGACTGGAATGCAAGAGGCCCCGTGACCGCTTCAATGCGGCGCACGCCGGCGGCGACGCCCGTCTCACTGGCGATGCGAAAGAGGCCGATCTCACTCGTATTCCGGACGTGCGTACCGCCGCACAGCTCGGTCGAGACGCCGGGCACTTTCACGACCCTGACGACGTCGCCGTACTTCTCGCCGAACAACGCCATCGCGCCTTCGGCTATCGCGTCGGAGTAACGCTTCTCCTCGAAGGTGAGCGGGATCGCCATGAAAATCGCGCGATTGACAAGCTCCTCCACGGCGGCAATCTGCTCGGGCTTCATCGGTCCGTTGTGCGTAAAATCGAAACGCAGCCGGTCAGGCGCGACGAGAGACCCGGCCTGGTGCACGTGCTCGCCCAGTACTTCGCGGAGTGCGGCGTGCAGGAGGTGAGTCGCCGTGTGGTTGCGCTCGGTATCCAGTCGGCTCGTGCGCGGAACACGCGCGGTAACCGGGCCGAAGCTAAACGCACCTTCGACCTTGCCCACGACCGCGATTTTTCCTTCGACGCGGCGGACTTCGTCGACGTCCAGTCTCCAACCTTCGCCGACGACATCGCCGGCGTCCGAGATCTGGCCGCCCGACTCGGCGTAGAACGGAGTCTCCGCGAGTACCAGCGCGACTCTGCTGTTGCCGAGCTGTTTGCGGGCCACTACCTGCGTCGCAAGCTCAGTTATCTCGTAGCCCACGAAGGCCGGCGCCGGGAGAGCGGAGAGGCTGTTTGTGGATTGTGGTGTTTGGTTTGCGGGAGACTGGCCGACGTCGCTCGGCTCGCTCGGACCCGCACCCTTGCCTCCCCCTTCAACTGCCTGATACTCAGCGGTGCGCGCGCCGACGTAGGTCTCGGCTGAAGGAATTTCCCACCCTTCAGCGAGATCTTCGGTAGTGGACACGGCGATTTTCTTCGATTTGCGCTCCTGCTGGGACTGTGAGCGCTGCGCGCCGAGCGAGCGCTCGAAGCCGGCGATATCCACGGTGTAGCCGCGCTCGGCGGCCATTAGCTGCGTAAGGTCGATTGGGAATCCGAAGGTGTCGTACAGGCGAAACGCGTCCTCGCCGGAGATCGTGCCCTTGAGATCGGTCGAGCCCTGCGTGGTGGAGCGCGGCGCGAGCTCTTCGAACCGGCGCATGCCGCCCTCGATGGTCGCGAGGAATCGTTCCTCTTCCGCGCGCGTGGTGTCCACGATGTGCTTGCGCCGCTGGCGCAGCTCAGGGTACGCGTCACCCATGGAGGCGATGACCGATTCGACGGCGGCGTGCAGCACCGGACGATTTACACCGAGCAGCCAGGCGTTGCGCACGGCACGGCGGAGTATGCGCCGTAGCACGTAGCCGCGACCTTCGTTGGAGGGGAAAACCCCGTCGGCGAGCAGGAACGCGACCGCGCGCGCATGATCGGCGATCACACGGTGAGAGGAGTAAGAACCCCGCGAACGTGAATCCGCTCCGCTGCTCGCGGTCGCCGCAATCTCGAATTCGTCGCCGCGCGGATCGTACTGCACGCCGGTCTCCTTCGACACCGCGGCGATAATCGGCTCGAACAGATCGGTGTGGAAGTTGTTGGTTTTTTTCTGCAGCGCCGCGGCAACGCGCTCGAGTCCCATCCCCGTGTCCACCGACGGTTTCGGGAGCGGGACGAGCGTGCCGTCGGCCTGCCGGTCGTACTGCATGAACACGAGGTTCCATATCTCGAGAAATCGCCCGGCTTCGGCGCCCTCGACAAACGCGTCTTCCGAAAACTCCTTTCGATCGAGCTCGGTCCACTCGCCGGTCGCTCCCGCGGGAAACGCCCAGTCGTCCGCGACGTGCGCGAGGTCCACGTAGATCTCCGAGCACGGTCCGCATGGACCCGTGTCGGCCATCTGCCAGAAATTGTCCTTGTCACCGAGCCCGTAGATGCGCGACGGCGGCAGCTTCGCTATCTCGGCCCACAAAGCGCGCGCTTCGTCGTCGGTATGATGAACGCTGACGCGCAGGTGCTTGGGGTCGAGCTTGAGGTCGACGGTGAGAAACTCCCAGGCAAAGCGGATTGCGTCCCGCTTGAAATAATCGCCGAAGGAGAAGTTGCCCAGCATCTCGAAGAACGTGTGGTGCCTGGCCGTATGGCCGACTTGCTCGAGATCGTTGTGCTTCCCTCCAGCCCGCACGCACTTCTGCGACGAAACCGCTCGACGCGAACCGCCGGGCGGCTCCGCTGCTCCGAGAAACACTTTCTTGAACGGCACCATCCCGGCGCTCGTGAACAGCAGCGTGGGGTCGTCCACCGGGACGAGCGAGGCGCTCGGCTGCACAGTGTGGCCGTTGCGCTCAAAGTACTCGAGAAAGGCGCTGCGAATGTCCGCCGATTTCATCCGCCAAATGTAAGGCGGTTCGGGGTTGTCGGTCGGGGTCGCAGCTGTGGAGCGGGGCGCACGCCGGGCCCAGCCCCCGAAGCGTGCGTCTTAGCGAGCGCAGTTTGCTCGCGTAGCACGCGCAGGGGGTCTGGGCCCGGCGTGCGCCTCGGACATAGCTGCGGCGACACCACCTACAACCCATACCTGCATGGCTTCACGGATGAATTGGCAGCCACTCGAACCCCTTTCTCTCACGCTAACAACGCGACGGTTCGTTTGATGTCCTCAAGATCGTACCCGCGACGGGCGAGGAAGGCGAAGAGCCGCTGGCGGGCGACGCGCGGGTCTAGCCCCGTGAGAGTTTGCGCCTTCTTCCGCGCCACCTTCTCTATCGATGCCGCGGCGTCAACCTCCTCCGCATCGACCACGCGCGCGATGGCCGCTGCGACGAGGTCGGCGGCGATTCCCTTGCGCACGAGGAGCTGCGCTACACGCCGCTTGGACGCGTTTTCGTTGACCAGTTTGCCACGCGCAAACCGCTCGGCGTACGATGCGTCGTCGAGCAGACCGGAACGTTCGAGCCGCTCAATAGTCGCCACTACCTCCTCCGGAGCGTACTCACGCTGTACGAGCTTCCGCCGGAGGTCGCGCACGGTGTAGCTGCGGGCGGTGAGCAAGCGCAGCGCGTACTCGTGCGGAGACCCGCGAGGACGCGCTGGCTTTTCGGCGTCCGTCCCCGTGGCTCCGTACCGTCGCGCGCGCGTCATGGTGGAGGCGCGGTTTGCCGCGGGCTCACCGGTGCCCGGGCGCGGTCGGAGCGATGGGTCGTCGAAGGCCGCGTCTTAGCGAGCGCAGTTTGCGAGCGTAGCGGCCGGAGCACGACCCATCGCTCCGACAGCGCGCTGCGCAAGATCCAACCCCTACTCTTCGACCACCTCGACCGGCTCGATCTCGGCCCCAGGGGGACGGATGCCGAGGACGACCTTCACCTTCTCCTCCACTTCCGCGAGCATCGGCGGGTTGTCCTTGAGGAACATCTTGGCGTTCTCGCGACCCTGGCCGATGCGCTGGCCGTTGTAGCTGTACCATGCGCCGGACTTGTCGATGATCCCCGATTCCGATGCGATGTCGAGCACCAGCGACGCGTGGCTGATTCCCTCGGCGTACATGATGTCGAACTCGGCCTGCTTGAACGGCGGCGCGACCTTGTTCTTGACGACTTTGACGCGGCAGTGCGAGCCAGTGACCTCTTCCTTGTCCTTCACCGCGGCGATCCGGCGAATGTCGAGCCGGACGGAAGCGTAGAACTTGAGCGCCTTTCCACCAGTGGTCGTCTCCGGGTTGCCGAACATGACGCCAATCTTTTCACGGAGCTGGTTGATGAAGATCACCGAGGTCCGCGAGCGCGCGATGGCGCCGGTCAGCTTTCTCAGCGCCTGGCTCATTAGCCGCGCCTGCAGACCGACGTGCGAATCGCCCATGTCGCCTTCGATTTCGGCCTTCGGGACGAGCGCCGCGACTGAATCGATCACGACCACGTCCACCGCACCGGAGCGCACGAGGATCTCACATATCTCGAGCGCCTGCTCTCCCGTGTCGGGCTGGGACACGAGAAGATTCTCGACGTCCACGCCGAGCTTCGCGGCATAATCGGTGTCGAGCGCGTGCTCGGCATCGATGTAGGCTGCGACGCCGCCCGCTTTCTGGGCGTTCGCGACCACGTGCAGGCAGAGCGTCGTCTTTCCGCTGGACTCGGGGCCGTAAATCTCAGTGATCCGGCCGCGTGGAATCCCGCCGACGCCGATCGCGGCATCAAGGTTGATGGCGCCCGTTGGAATGGCATCCACCCGCACGCGGGAATCCGACCCCATCTTCATGATTGAGCCCTTGCCGTGGGCCTTCTCGATCTGCGCGATGGCGAGGCCGAGGGCTTTCTTTTTCTCTTCTTGCATCGCGGGGGAGGAGGCCATGATGAGTCCGGTGAAAGTGGTCAGGTATCAGATAACGGCGCTGCGTACTGCGTACTGCGCTTAACTGCAAAAACGGCGATTTTTGGCCGATTTTCCGGCCCCCGAACAAAATACGAAAGCTGTTGGAAATTAGCAAATGGAATCTCCGGCATCGAATGCGTTGGGCACATGCTTCACTTTGACCCCGGTGGGGGTCCGGACGACGCCAATTACGTCGAAGCGGTAGGCCTCACCAGGGAGCCCGTGGCGGGAGATCCAGACCTGGGCGGAGCGGCGGAGCTCACGCTGCTTGCGCCAGTCGACTGCCTCGACAGGGTCCCCGAACTGGAGCCCCGCCCGCGCCTTCACTTCCACGAAGACGACCGTTTGCCGCTGCTGTGCCACGATATCGATGTCCCGATGACCGTTACGGTACCGGCGGGCGCGGATCCACCAGCCCTTGCTCGCGAGCCAGCGCGCGGCGACCCGCTCGCCCAACTCCCCTAGTGCCCGACTCGCTGTCGACATGCCGCGAATGGTGCGGCATGCCGGAACTCAGCGCGTCATCATTTCGCCTTACGGATCAACAAAAACCATCCCGCGTGCCCGGCCACTTTAGCGGACGAGCGCGGAGAACGTCACTCGCCACCGTCCTGGCGTGGCGGACGCCGTGATTGAATCAGCTGCGGGAGCTTCGTGACTTACCGGAGCGAGTCTATGCGGAGGACGTAATCGCCCGTGGGTCTGCGTGGAGACAGCGAGTTAGCGCGTATCGCATACTGTCCGGTGAACGGCAGCGTTATCTCCAGCCGGGAATGAGTGCCGCCCGCTCCATCGTCCGCGGACTCGATTGCGCTGAAGACCCCGTTCGTCACCGTCCCGATCGAAACGAACGCGTCGAAATCATCGGATCGAAGCGTGATGCGAATAGTTTCGCCCGCTCGCCCGGCGTAGTTCCACAGGTCGTACGGCGTTCCGTCGTGCATCTTCGGATCGGCGTCGGCCAGCTCTCCAGACACGGCGGTATTACCCGCGATCGTCGTGCCCGCCTCGGCGCGCAGCCCGAAGCGCGTAGCGAGCGTGCTGGAGCGCAGCACCAGGGTGTATGAGCCGCTGCGCCCGGAGTACCGGCGCTCCGCGCGCATCACGTACTCCCCGGCAGCGGAAATCCTGTAGGTAATCCTTGAATTGAGCCCGCCCCCACCATTGTCGTCCTGAGCGACGCGGGTCACACCGCCGCGACCATCGATCGCATAGAGCGTGAGAAACGGGTCAAACTCGCTCGAGCGCAGATCGATGGTGATCGTTTCGCCGGAGCGGCCAGTGTAGCGCCAGTCGCCTTCGCTGCTGCCCACGGGCCCGCGCACATCCGACCGCAGTTCTCCGGCCACCGTCCGCCCGGAGATGAGAACGCGCGAGTCCGGCGGCGTGCGCTTGGCCGCGGACGCCAGCTTGTCCGACGTGACCGCCAGCACCGCCGGCACCGCCATCGTCGGCGCCCTTGCGACGCGAATGTTGGACTCGACGCTTAGGCGATACGCCCCAGCCTCGCCCCGCTGGGCGCTGGTCACCGCGATGACGTACTCCTCGGTCTCCGGGAGGGTGAGCTCGACGCGGGCATCGTTTCCACCGGCGCCGTCGTCGTCGCGCGCCAGCATCGGAGCGGTCCCGCCCGGGTACCGCTGCACGAGCACGTACGCGTCGAGTTGTATGGAGCGCACGGTAATGACGATGCGCTCGCCGCGCGTGCCCGAATAGACCCATAAGTCATAGCGGGCGCCGCTGGTCAGCCTTTTGTCACGCGATGTCAGCGCGCCGCTAACGGTCTCGCCTGCCGCTATCGGCGTTTGGGCTGATGCCGCAGTCGGCAGTCCGATCGCGGCAAGCAGGCACGCCGTTATGAGTAAACGGGTCATGCTGCGGCACGTTGCGAACTTCGCGCCACTCGCTCTCGTTCCGCCCCTCTTGCTGGCATCGGAGCGATGGTTAGGGCGCGAACCTCGCGGACAGCCGAGCTCCTCGCACACCCGGTCGCCCCCGAGCCGCGCACGGTGCCTGCCGCGGGCGTGCGGTCCGGGGTCGTCCCTAGGCGGCGTCTTAGCGAGCGCAGTTTGCGAGCGTAGCCGCCGAGGACGACCCCGGCCCCACGCCCGCCCGCGCGCCAGGCCAGCGGGTCTAGCCGCGCCCGCCGCAAATACGGTCCAACTCGTCCAGGCCGACGAGCACGTCGCGGGGCTTGGAGCCGTCGGGCGGGCCGAGGACGCCGGCAGCGTGGAGCTGATCGATGATCCGGGCGGCGCGGCCGTAGCCCACCTTCAGCCTGCGCTGAAGCAGTGACGTCGAGCCTTGCTGGTGCTGAATCACGGTCTCGGCTGCCTCGCGGAAGAGCTTGTCCCGGTCGTCGTCGCCGCCGTCGTCTCCCTCTCCGCCGCCCTGCTCGGCGATTTCCTGCTGCCGCACGAACTCGAGGATGTCCTCCTCGGTAGCAATCGATCCGGACATGAGCGCCTCCTTCCGCGCCGCGGCACGCACCTCGAACCACCCCGTCAGCCGCTCGGTGTCCTCGTTCGAGATGAAAGCGCCTTGAATGCGCGACGGCTCCGCCTTCCCCGGCGGGATGAAGAGCATGTCGCCGTTGCCGAGCAAGGATTCAGCGCCGATGCCGTCGAGAATCGTGCGACTGTCGACCTGGGATGCGACCCGGAACGCGATGCGGCTCGGAAAATTCGCCTTGATGAGTCCTGTGATCACGTTCACGCTCGGCCGCTGCGTCGCAAGAATGAGATGGATTCCGATAGCGCGGGCCTTCTGCGCCAGCATCGCCAGCGGGCGCTCCACTTCGCCCTGCACGGTCATCATCAGATCGGCAAGCTCGTCGATGACGAGGACGATGTACGGAAGAATGCCGCCCGTGTACTCGAGGTTCTCGAACGCGACGTCTGGGCGCTTCGGCTTCGACAGCTTCGCGCCTTCCTGGACCTTGCGGTTGAAATCCTGGATGTTGCGAGCGCCGTTCGCGGCGAGCAGCTTGTAACGGTCCTCCATCTCGAGCACGGCCCACTTCAGCACGGCAGCCGCGTCACGATTGTCGGTGACGACCTTGTGCCTGAGGTGCGGCAGGACGTTGTACACGCTCAGCTCGACCATCTTCGGATCCACCAGAAGAAAGCGCAGGGTCTGCGGCGTGTGGCGGTACACGAGGCTCGTGATGAGCGTGTTTATGCAGACGGATTTTCCCGAGCCGGTCGCGCCGGCAATCAGGAGATGCGGCATCTTCGCCAAGTCCGCGATGACGGGATTTCCTTCGAGGTCTTTCCCGAGGATCATCGGCAGCGCGGCGCGGGCGCTCTGAAAATCCTTGTGGTCGAGGAGCTCCCGGAACCCGACCATTTCCGCGGTTGGGTTCGGAACCTCCACGCCGACAGCGCCGCGGCCGGGGATCGGTGCGACGATCCGAATGCTGGCTGCGCGCATCGCAAGAGCGAGATCGTTGGCGAGGTTGGCTATCTGCCTCACCTTCACGCCCGCGGCCGGGGCGACTTCGAACTGCGTGACGGTAGGGCCCGTCGTCCGCGCGAGCAGCTCGCCCTCCACCTTGAACGTGCGGAGCGCGTCCATCAGCTGGACACCCATCGCATCGAGCTCCCGCTTGCCGAGATCGGCGTTGCGCGGAGGCAAAGCGGCGATCAGCTCCGGCGGCGGAAGCTCGTCATCCGAGTCGTCCCGCACGAAGGCGGGCCCGGCCGCCGGCGCGGACGCTCCCCCGCCCGAAGCACGCGGACCGGGAGCCGCTTTCGGCTTTCTCGCTCGCTGGGCGCGGGCGCGCGCCGGCTCGGAATCGCCGATCTCAGCGGATGAGTCGTCGAGGAGACCCAGGTCCAGGGCCGGCATCTCCTCCGGTGACGGTTCGAGCGCGCGCGCAGCGGACGAAGCTGAGACCGGCGCCGTGTCGCCTTTCGCGATGGAGCGTCGACCAGCGCGCTCGGTGGGATCGTCGGCGAGAGCATCAGACCCGCTCACGTCAAGCGGGCGAGCCCTGCGTCCGATCAACACCCGGACCGGATTCCACGACAGCGTGACCGCCATGAGCGCGCTCACCGCCAGCAGCCAGATGATCCACGCTCCCGCCGTGCCGGCAAACCGCAGCAGGTAAAACGCGGCGAACCCGCCCCAGACGCCGGACAACGCGTTCTGGTCTGCCGCGCCGCCGAGCGCGAACCCGAAGGCGATGGGCAACAGCGCGACCATGCCGAAGAGGAAGATTCCCCAGGAGCGATCCGTCCCGCGATCCAGCCGGCCGAACAGCGTCATCGCGTGAGCGGCGGGCGCCACGGGAATCAGCACCGCTGCCGGCCACCCCAGGAGCGACGTGATCGGTCGGGCTAGCGCCTCGCCGAGCGAGCCGAAGCTGCCGCGAAGATCGGCTTGGCCGTCGGGGCTCGCGCTCAGGAGAGAGTACCCATGGACGGCGAGAGCGCCGGCGATGAAGACGGCGAAAAGCAGCAGCGCGATCGCCGCTACTTCGCGCCTGACTTCGTCCGACCTGGAGGTTTCCTCGCCGTCTATCCCGGACTCATCACTTTCCGAGCGTGACGATCTGGCGGTCGCTGTAAACGGGGACAACAGGGAACGAATCCAGCCCGGCGCAGAGGGCGAGGTCGTCGCCGAATCCCGCGCTGATGAGCGCTTGCCCGTGCTGCGAGTCTTGGAGGAGCTTCGCGATGTTCTCGCCATACTTCCTGTCGATGAGAGCGCACGCGGTAGCGCCGTCGTTGGTCGCGACCCCGTTGAGACCCTTCTGAATAGCGCGAACATAACGTCCGGCGCAACCCGCATCTTCCAGAGTGAACCGGCGCTCGTGTCCCGAGCAGAGGATCACGACGTCGGTATCGCTGCGCACAGCGGCCCGCAACATGGCCGACACCGCCGAGAAATTGACGTACGAAGCGACGACGATGTCACGCGCGCCCTGGGCAGCGAGGACGGCCCCGCTCCCATTGGTAGTCGTGAGAAGAACGGTCTTGCCCGCCACCCTCTCCGGGGAGAACTCCCCGGGGGAGTTCCCGAGATCGAAACCCGGGATCGGGAGCATCTTCTGCTCTCCAGCGAGCAGCACGTCCGCGCGCCCGAGCTGCTTCGACTGCGCAACAGCTTCATCGGAAGTCAGAAACGGAACAACGGCCCGCGCGCCGTTCGCGAGCGCTGCCGCGATCGTCGTGGAGGCCCGAAGGACGTCGATGACGGCAACCACCCGGCCGGTAACGTCGGCAGGGGTAAGCTGCTGGTATCCGAAGTGAACGTCGAGCCTCACGGGGCGACGTCCTTCATGAGGTTGGGCTCTCGCTCGAGGAATTTCGTGTCGACATTGCCCGACTGAAACAGCGGGTTTTCCATCACGCGCGCCAGAAACGGTATCGTCGTCGTCACGCCTTCGATGATGAAGCTCTCGAGGGCCATGTGCATCCTGCGGATCGCCTCCTGCCGGTCTCTCCCCTGACAGATGACCTTGGCCAGCAGCGAGTCGTAGTAGGGCGGCACCGTGTAACCCGCGTACACGTGCGTATCGAGGCGCACGCCGGGTCCTCCCGGCGGATGGAAGATGTCGATGCGCCCGGGCGACGGCTGGAAATTCTTGGCAGGATCTTCCGCATTTACGCGACACTCGATCACGTGGCCGCGAAGCGGAGGCATCGACTTGAACGACAGCTTCTCGCCCGCGGCCACCCGGATCTGCTCCTTCACCAGATCGATTCCCGTCAGCATCTCCGTGACCGGGTGCTCGACCTGGATCCTCGTATTCATCTCCATGAAATAGAAGGATCGATCTTCGTTCAGGAGCATCTCGATGGTCCCAACGCCCACGTAGTCGATGGCCTTGGCGCCGCGCACGGCGGCGTCGCCCATCTGCGCCCGCAGCTCGGCGTTGAGCGCGGGACTCGGTGCTTCCTCGATGAGCTTCTGGTGACGGCGCTGCACGGAGCAGTCGCGCTCGCCTAGGTGGACGACGTTGCCGTGCCGGTCGCCGATGATCTGGAACTCGATGTGGCGCGGACGCTCGAGATACTTTTCCACGTATACGTCGGCGTTGCTGAACGCGGACAGCGCCTCGGAGCGCGCGAGCTGAAATGACCGGGCGAAATCGTCGGCGTCTTTCGCGACGCGCATGCCCTTGCCGCCGCCACCGGCTGACGCCTTGATGATGACCGGAAAACCTATCTTCGCGGCAAATTCGAGCGCCTCGTCGACGTCCTCGACGGGGCCGGGGGTGCCCGGTATGATCGGCACGCCGACCTCCTGCATCGCGCGCCGCGCAGACGCCTTGTCCCCCATCGTGCGGATCTGCGACGGCGTGGGCCCAATAAACTCGATGTTCGACGCGGCGCACGTCTCCGCGAACTCGGCGTTCTCCGCGAGGAAGCCGTACCCCGGGTGAATTGCGTCCGCCCCGGTAATCTCCGCGGCCGCGATCAACCGCGGGATCTTGAGGTACGAATCCCTTCCCGGTGGCGGACCTATGCACACGTCGTCATCCGCAAACCTTACGTGCAGCGACTCCCTGTCCGCCTCGCTGTACACCGCGACCGTCTGTATCCCGAGCTCCCTGCACGCGCGTATCACCCGCAGTGCGATCTCGCCCCGGTT
>Ga0136611_10003347_pt1 | contig 11215 bp, 13 predicted proteins | sample AntDrymUQ2232306_2_FD_106645 | JGI IMG/M metagenome (GOLD analysis project Ga0136611, IMG submission 106645) | Polar desert sand microbial communities from Dry Valleys, Antarctica - metaG UQ223 (23.06) | ecosystem: Environmental > Terrestrial > Soil > Desert | place: Antarctica: Dry Valley... | reverse complement strand
TGCCGTTCGTGGCCCTCGGCTTCACGCAGGGACCGTTGGTCGGCCTGGGCTGTGCCGCCTTCTTCGTCGTCTACCTGCAGGTCGAGAACAACGTCGTGTCACCGCTCATCGTCGGTCAGGCGGTCAAGCTCTCGCCACCGGCCACCATGGTGGCGGCCTTGATCGGCATGTCTGCGGGAGGGGTCGTCGGCGCTCTCGTCGCCATCCCCCTGCTGGGAGCGGTCAAGGCGACCTATGTCGAGCTGCGGCCAGCCACCCCGGCGGCGCCTCTCGGTGCGAGGGCCGCTACGGCTCGTCCGTGAGGTGCATGGCGGCCTCCTCGGCCGAGAGCGAGTCGCCGTCTTCGCCACCGACGACCTCGGACGCGACTACGTCCTTCTCGTCGTCCACCGCGTCCACGTCCTCGTCGCCCGGGGCCACGAACCGGCCGGAGGACATGCCGCCCATGGGCAGGTCGGCGTCGGCCTCGTTGATGTCGTCGGGAGAGACTTCGGGCTCCTCTCGCAGGAGCCGCTGCGCCATTGGTTCCTGAGCTCGCTCCTCGGCTGCGGTGACGCCGAACTCCTCCGCGCCCTGCGGATGGTCCCGAGGCGGGATCATGCCCTCGTCGTCGTTGATGGGGTCGTCGAGGGCGGGGATGCCCTCGGCGTCGAGCTCGGCGGCGTTGTCGTAGGTCGGATCGGACATGTCCCCGGTCCTACCCCCCGGGCGCAGGGCGAGGCAAGCGGGATCGAACGTTCAGGCGCCGGCAGGCTCCATGGGCGATGCGGTGTCCGCCGAGTGAGGCCCCGCGGGCGGGCTCCGCCGCGCCATCGTCACCAACCCGGCGGCCCCGATGAGGCACACGACCCCCGGCAGCGCCCAGGCGGCGCGGTAGCCGGCTTGATCGGCGATGAAGCCCACCAGGTAGCCGCCGGTGGCGGCGCCGAGGTCGAATGACGCGGTGAACGAGCCCAGGGCCTCACCCCGCTCCCGCTCGTCGACGCGGTCGACGGTCATCGACATGAGGGCCGGGAAGACGAGCGCATGGGCCGTACCGAACAGGGCCACGCCCACGTAGGCGGCGGCCGGGCTGGGCACGGTGGCCAGCACCGCCATCCCGGCGGCACCGGAGAAGAGACCGGGCAGGGCCACCTTCACGTTGCCGAGACGATCGGCCAGACGACCGCTGACCAGGCGCACCACCAGGATGGTCATGGCGAAGGTGACGTACAGGGTGCCGGACGACTGCATGCCGATCGACCGGGCGTAGAGCGGAAGGAACGAGGAGATGGCGGTGTAGCCGACGGCGACGGTCAGGAGCACGAGACCGGGCCCGACGGCCGCAGGGTGCACGAACCGTCGCCTCTTGACCAACGGCTCCAGCGAGAGGTCGGTCGGCTTGGTCTCGGGCACGAACCACACGATCGACACGGCCACGGTGCTGGCGGCCAAGGCGAACAGCCAGGCGGCCGAGTAGCCCCGGGCCTCGATGAGTGCCTCGCCGACAGCGGGCCCGGCGGCGAACCCGGCGTAGAGGAAGAGGCTGAAGCGGGAGATGTGTCCCGCCCGACTGTCGGCCGGAGCCATGTCGGTCGTCACCGTGGCCGCAGCCGTGTAGAAGGACGAACCGGCGACACCCTGCAACATCCGGATGGCGACGATCACCGGTAGGGACCGAGCCCCCAACAGGGCGACGGCCGAGAGTCCCACCAGCACCGGTGCGGCCCGAAGGAACGGCACTCGGCCGACTCGGTCGACGCGGCGTCCGATGAATGGGCGGGTCAGCACGGCCGTGACCGAGAACGCGCCGACGGCCAGACCCACTGCGGCTTTCGACCCTCGCAGCTCCTCGCTCACGAACAGCGGCAGGCCCGAGAGGAACACCCCCATGGCGAGGAAGTGGAAGAAGGTGCCCGCGCAGAGCAGAGAGAAGGCTCGCCGTTCGGACACCCCGCCAGTAATGCACGGCGTGACCGGCCTGGGCCAACCGAGACGGCGCTGAGCTCCCGCTATCAGAACAAACGTTCGCTACGCTGGCGGGATGCGCTGGACTCTGGCCGACGAAGAAGGGCCGCAGGGTTCCCTCTTCCCGGAGGAGGACCTGGTCGACCGCCACGTCGGCATCGGCGAGTACCGAGGGCTCGAGTTCCTGCACGTCCGGGCTCAGCGCATCATCAACGAGGTCCCGAGCGCCAGCCACCTACCGTTCCATTGGACCATCAACGCCTACCGCGGATGCAGCCATGCCTGCGTGTATTGCTTCGCGCGGCCGACCCACGACTACCTCGGGCTGAACATCGGGTCGGACTTCGACACCAAGCTCGTCGTCAAGGTCAATGCCGTCGAGAAGCTGCGGGCCGAGCTGAAGGCCAAGCGGTGGGCGGGCGACCACATCGCCATGGGCACCAACACCGACCCCTACCAGCGGGCCGAGGGCAAGTACCACCTGACCCAGGGGATCGTGAAGGTGCTGACCGAGGCGGCCAACCCGTTCTCGATCCTGACCAAGTCACCGCTCATCCTGCGCGACCTTGACCTGCTGCGGAAGGCCAACGACGTGACGGACGTGCGGGTCAACCTCAGCATCGGAACGCTCGACGAAGCCACGTGGAAGGCGACCGAGCCAGGAACCGCCCATCCCAGGCGCCGGGTCGAGGCGGTGAAGCGACTGGTCGACGCCGGCATCGAGTGCGGGGTGCTGGTGGCGCCCATCATCCCCGGCATGTCCGACGGCGAAGACCAGCTGGCAGAGGTGGCCACGGCCTGTGCCGAAGCTGGTGCGGCGTCGGTGAGCGCCATCAGCCTCTTCCTGAAGCCGGGCGTCCGTGAGCACTGGATGGACTGGCTGAGGTCCGAGCGACCCGATCTCGTGCCCATGTACGAGCGCCGCTACGCCCGGGGCGCGAGGCTCGACAAGCGCGAGCAGCAGACGGTGTCCGATGTGGTCCGCCGCGTGACGGCCGAGTCTCGTTCAGGGCGAACCAAGGTGATCCCGACGGGTGACGGTGACATCCGGCGCGTGGCCCGGGAGCAGCGCCTCGGGCCTGGTCGTCGTCCGCGGGAGGCAACCCCTGAGTACGAGCAGCCACGGCTGCTGTAGCCCCCGCCCGGGGCGTAGCGTGGCGGCGCCGTGAATACGACTCCTCTTGCCACCACGCCGAAGTCCAACGACCCGTGCTGGTGCGGGAGCGGACGCAAGTTCAAGCGGTGCCACAGGAACGCAGCTGCGGCGGCCCGCCTGCGCCCTGGGAAGGTGACGGCCATGCGCACGGTGCCGGCTCGCATCGGGCGCCCGCCCTACGCCGACACGGGGAACGTGGTGCGGGTCGCCGGCACCGGTGTGCAGACGCCGGAGGTCATCGAACGAATGCGTGCGGCCGGGCGGGTGGCGGCCGACGTCCTCCAGCTCGTGGGGAGCCACGTGCGGCCCGGCATCACGACCGAGGAGCTCGACGTACTGGCCCACGAGGCCTGCATCGAGCGCGGCGCCTACCCCAGCCCGCTCAACTACCACGGGTATCCGAAGGCCATCTGCACCTCCGTGAACGAGGTGATCTGCCACGGGATCCCCGATGACCGTCGCCTCGAGGACGGTGACATCGTGAATCTCGACGTCACCGCCTACCTCGACGGTGTGCACGGCGACACCAACGCCACCTTCCTCGTCGGCGAGGTCGACGAGGCGAGCCGCCGCCTGGTCGCCGTCACCAAGGAGTGTCTGGACCTGGCCATGGCCGAGGTGCGACCGGGGCGCCCGCTCAACGTCATCGGCAGGGCCATCCAGGACCACGCCGAAGCGGCCGGCTACGGCGTGGTCCGCAGCTTCATCGGCCACGGGATCGGCGAGCAGTTCCACACCGACCTGCAGATCTTCCACTACTACGAACCCCGCCTCACTCGACCGATGGAGGTCGGCATGACCTTCACCATCGAGCCCATGATCACCATGGGAGACCACGCCCACCGCATGTGGGAAGACGGCTGGACCGCGGTCACCGCCGACTTCAAGCGCACCGCCCAGTTCGAGCACACGCTGCTCGTGACCGATGACGGCGTCGAGGTCCTCACCCTGCCGACCTGACGCTCAGTCGAAGACGACCACGATCTTGCCGAGCTTGCTCCCGGCCGCGAAGCGGTCGTAGGCGGCGGCGATGTCGTCGAGCGGGAAGGTGGCGGCCACCGGCACGACGATGTCCTCGGCCTCCAGCAACGGGAGGACCGACCGCTCGACGCGGCGGGCGGCGTCGGCCTTCTGCTCCAGGGGGCGGGAGCGCAGCGTGGACCCGTGGATTCGAGCCCGCTTGCCCATCAGGGCCAGCAGGTTCAGCTCGGCGATGGCGCCCCCACCGACCCCGATGATGCTGATGCGGCCACCGATGTCCAGCGAGGCCAGGTCATCGGCCAGGTTCGGTGCGCCCACCAGCTCGAGCACCACGTCGAAGGGCCCATGGTCGACGAACGCTTCGGGCGGCACCACCTCGGTCCACCCCACGGCTGAGCCGAGGGCGGCGACGGCCTCGCGCTGGTCGGGGTCACGAACCGTGGCCGTGACCCAGGCGCCGGCCGCCGCCGCCAGCTGGATGGCTGCCGTGCCGACCCCACCAGCGCCTCCGTGGATGCACACGCGTTCACCCATCAACAGCTGGCACTGGGTGAACAGGGCGTCGTGCGCAGTCGTGAAGACCTCGGGGAAACCGCCCGCCGCGGTCCATTCGATGCCCACCGGCACGGGCATGGCCGCTCGCTCATGCACCACAGCCAGCTCGGCTTGTCCACCACCGGCCACGACGGCCATCACACGATCACCCGGCTCGAACCTGGTCACACCGGGACCCACGCCCACCACCAGGCCGGCCAGCTCGAGGCCGGGGACGTCCGTCGTCCCGGGCGGCGGCGCGTAGAGGCCGCGCCGCTGCAACATGTCCGCCCCGTTCAGGCCGGCGGCCCGCACCGACACGAGAACCTCGCCGTGGCCTGGCTCGGGGTCGGGACGGTCCTCCACCACCATCTGGCCACCGGCCACTGCTGCGGCGCGCACCGCTAGACCAGCTCGGCCACGGTGGCCGTGGTGGCTTCGATGTTGTCGAACGGGACGGCCACGAACTCGGTGGCCCCCTTCTCGAACACCTGGCCGATGGCCGCCTTGACGGTCGCCGCGTTGCCGACGATGGCCACGTCGGCCGGACCGGCGGCGCCCTCCCGATCGAGCATGGCGCGGTAGGACGGCAAGAAGCCGTAGTTCCGGAAGGTCTGGGCAGCCTTGGCCCGAGCCGCGTCGGGGTCGTCGGTGACGCACACCGGGAGGGCGCACACGATGCGTGGGGCGTCGCGTCCGGCGGCGGTGGCGGCTTGGCTCAGCAGGGGCGCGATGTGCGACCCGATGGTCTCCGGGCCGGTCATCCACGTCACCGTGCCGGCGGTCGTCGAGCCGGCCAGCGCCAGCATTCGGGGGCCGAGGGCGGCGACCACCACTGGTACGTCCGTCGCCGCCGGCACCTGCAGCTGTCCTGCGGCCGTGACCACCGCACCCCGCACGTTCACCGCTTCACCTCGCAGCAGCGGCAGCAGAGCCGAGAGGTACTCCTCCATGTGCCGGGCGGGCTGGTCGTACGAGTAGCCCCACATGCCCTCCACCACCACCTGGTGCGACAGGCCGATGCCGAGCGTCAGGCGCCCTCCGCAGGCGAATGACGTGGTGAGCGCGGACTGCGCCAACACCATGGGATGGCGCGGGTAGGTGGGCACCACCGCCGTGCCGAGGCGGACCGAGGGAACTTCGCGGCCGACGATGGCGAGGGCGGTGAGCGCGTCGAACCCGAAGATCTGGGGCGACCAGACCGATGGGATGCCGGTCGCGGCCACGGCCTGCACTCGGGCGATGTACGCATCGAGGTCGGCCGCGCCATCGACCATGCGGGTGTTCTCCACGAAGACGCCGATCACCATGTCGGCGGACCCTAGCGGCCGCTCAGAAGCTCGCTCAGCTCAGAAGTTCGCTCAGCTCAGTCGGCCGGCCCCGACGTAGTCGCTGCGGTGGATCGACGCGTACCGTACGTTCTTGCCCGTCTGGTCGCGCAGCTCGTCCGGTGTCTGCTGCTTCACTGCGCCGCCGCCTTCACGTACTGCGCGATGCGCTCGAGGTCGCGTTGGGTCGGGCGTTGGCGTCGGTGTCGGCCACCTGGGCCTCGGCGACCTCGTCGGCCTGCGCCGGGGAGGAGGCTGGCAACAGCTGGGAGAGGAGCACCAGCACGAGACGGCACCGGTGCGCCTCGAACGGTGCCAGAACATAGGAGACCAGCTCACCGTGGGGCGGGGAAGGCGTGGACGGCGTGGACGCCAACGGGACACAGAGTTCGTCGGCCACGGACGGCTTGGGTACCGTTCGACCCATGACGGCCGACGAGCAGGCGGAGTACCGAATCGAACGGGACACGATGGGTGAGGTCAAGGTGCCCGCGTCGGCCCGCTGGAGGGCGCAGACCCAGCGAGCGGTCGAGAACTTCCCCATCTCCGGCGTGCCCCTTGATCCCTCCCTCATCTCCGCGCTGGCAGCCATCAAGGGAGCCGTCGCCGCCGAGAACGGTCGGCGCAAGGTGTTGCCCAAGGCCAAGTCGGAGGCCATCCAGGCGGCCGCCCGCCAGGTGGTAGATGGGGAGTGGGCCGACCAGTTCCCCATCGACGTGTTCCAGACCGGCTCCGGCACGTCGTCCAACATGAACATGAACGAGGTTCTCGCGTCGCTGGCCGCAGAGACGCTCGGCGAGTCGGTGCATCCCAACGACGACGTGAACGATCCGCTCTCCTCGAACGACATGTTCCCGTCCGCCATCCACATCGCCGCGGCGCGGTCGATGCAAGAGGACCTGCTGCCCGCGCTACGCCACCTGGCCGCCGGCCTGCGCCGCAAGTCGAAGGCCTTCAAAAGGGTCGTGAAGTCGGGACGGACCCATCTCATGGACGCCGTTCCGGTCACGCTGGGCCAGGAGTTCGGTGGCTATGCCGCCCAGGTCGAGCAGGGCATCGAGCGCATCGAAGCCGTGATTCCGCGTGTGGGCGAGCTGCCCCTCGGCGGCAGCGCCACCGGCACCGGCCTCAACGTGCCGAAGGGCTTCGCCGCCCGGGTGATCGCCAAGCTGGCCGAAGACCTCGATCTGCCGCTGATCGAGGCGCGCGACCACTTCGCAGCCCAGGCGTCGCGTGACCCGCTGGTCGAGGCATCCGGCCAGCTGCGCACCATCGCCGTGAGCCTCACCAAGATCGCCAACGACCTGCGCTGGATGGGTTCTGGCCCCCGCACCGGGCTCGGCGAGATCCTCCTGCCCGACCTGCAGCCGGGTAGCTCGATCATGCCCGGCAAGGTGAACCCGGTGATCCCGGAGGCCGTGACGCAGGTGGCCGTCCAGGTGTTCGGCAACGACGCGGCCGTGGCCTTCGCCGGCTCGCAGGGCGCGTTCGAGCTCAACGTCTACCTGCCGGTGATGGCCCGCAACCTGCTGGAGTCCATCCGCCTGCTCTCGAACGTCAGCCGCGTGTTCCAAGACAAGTGCATCTACGGCATCGAGGCCAACGTGGAGCAGTGCAAGGCATACGCCGAGTCGTCGCCCTCGATCGGCACGTCACTGAACCCCCACATCGGCTACGAGAAGGCGGCCGAGGTCATCAAGGAGTCGACCAAGACCGGGCGGTCCATTCGCGAGCTGGTGCTCGAGCGGGGCTGGATGACCGACGTCGATCTCGACAAGGCCCTCGACGTATTCGCCCAGACCAAGGGCGGCACCAGGTAGGTCCCAGCAACGCCCGGCACGGCTCAGGCCAGCGCGGGGGAGCCCTCGAACGGACCGGGATCCTTGGGCATGCCCAGGGCCGGCGCTGTCCACCTGGTGACCTGCGCTAGGTGCTCGGTGACGCGTCGCCAGCTGGCAGGGTGCCAGCCCTCGGCGCTGTTCCGTACGGTGCCGTCCATGGCCAGGTGGACGATGGCCGGAAGGCGCTGGAGACCCAACGCCTTCACCACGTCGCGCTCGGCGTCCTTGAACACGAGCGCCTCGCGTGACAGGGGCCCGAGGAAGCGCTCGCAGTCCCTCGCGTCCGCGGTGACCAGCCAGGCCACCCGCACGTCGGCCTGCTCGAAGCTCCGCATGATCCGCTCGGCCACGGGGAGCACCCACGACGACTCGGACGTGTACGGATCGAGCCCGATCAGCAACAGGTGGAAGGTCGTCAGCCATTGGCTCACCGTCCGGCCCTCGCCGTTCAGCGGCGTGAGGAGGAGATCGGGGGACGGATCGCTGGCCACGGCAGAGAAAGGTAGCGAGTCGGTGGCTGTGCAGGTCTAATCGCGACCGGGGAGGCGCCCGGATACTCTCGGCGCTTCATGGCGGTCGCCTCCGGTCGGAGCCGCCGTTCTTCGGGTGAGGAAGAGGAGGACCATGGGTCCCGCTGGCGGCCTTTACAAGGCACTGTTGCTGTTGCACATCCTCACCGTCGTGTTGGCCTTCGGCCCCTTGGCGCTCAACGGCCTCTACGCCGCGCAGGCCAAGAAGCGCCAGGGTGAGGGCGGGGTGGCCATCACCGAGGCCAACCACTTCGTCAGCGGCGTGGCCGAGAAGATCGTCTACGCCGTGCCGGTGTTCGGCATCGCATTGGTGCTCGTCAGCGACGGCCAGATCGAGTTCAGCGAGCTGTGGATCTCGTTGTCCTTCGTCCTGTACATCGTGGCCATCGGTGTCTCCCACGGCGTGATGATCCCCTCGGCCAAGCGCTCGCTCGCCCTCTCCAAGGAGCTGTTGGCGGCCGGGCCGTCGACCGGTGGGACGCCCCCGCAGGTGGCAGCGATGGACAAGCTCGAGCACAAGATGGCGGCGGGCGGGATGTTCCTCAACCTCATGCTCGTGGTGATCATCGCCCTGATGATCTGGCAGCCCGGCAGGGGCGTCTAGCCGACCGGCCCGCAGTAGGGTCCGGTCGATGCCACACCCGATCGAGCGGTTGCGATGGGTAGCCCGGGCGGAGGGTGCAGGGCCTGGCGTGCTGACACGCGAGGCAGCGGTCGCGCTCGCATCGGGAGGTGGCGACGTCGCCGGCATGGTCACCGGCTGTCGGAGGCTGGTCGACCGCCACATCGCCGTCGGGCCCGTCTGGTGGTTGGCGGCCAAGGTGCTGGTAGCCAACGACCCGTCGGCTGAGGCGTGGGCAGCCGCCTCCGAGTTGGAAGCCGATCCCACCAGCGCAGTCCTAGCCGCCCACATCCCCGACGAGGCCACCGTGACGGTCATCGGGTGGCCCGAGCAGGCCGCCGAGGCCCTCCGACGCCGAGGCGACATCGAGGTGCTCGTGGTGGAGTGCAATGGTGACGGCCGGGCGCTCGCACGGCGCCTCGACGCCACGGGCGTCGAGGCCTTCGATGTACCGGAAGCCGGTCTTGGGGCGGCGGTGCGTGAGAGCGGCCTCGTGCTGCTGGAGGCCAGCGCACTGGGTCCCGACGGGTTCGTCGCCCAGTCCGGGTCGTTGGCTGCCGCCGCCGTGGCCAGGAGCCTGGGCATCGACGTGTGGGTCGTGGCCGGCGTTGGTCGAGTGTTGCCGGGGCGGCTCTGGCAGGCGCTCGTCGAGCGGCTGGCCGACACCGATGACGCGTGGGCGCTGCCCGATGAGGTCGTGCCTCTCGACTGGGCCACCTCGGTCATCGGACCTGGAGGTCCCCAGTCGCCGGACGAGGCGTGGAAGCGCGCCGACTGCCCGGTGGCTCCCGAGCTGTTGCGGTTCGCAGGCTGATGAGCCGCCGGAGCTCGATCGCCATGTCCGACGCCGAGGTGGCTGCGTTCCTGAGCGGGCGGCACGTGCTGAACGTGGCCACGGTGCGCCCGTCGGGCCGAATCGATCTGGTGGCCATGTGGTACGGGTTCGTGGGCGACGACGTCGCCTTCTGGACATACGCCAAGTCGCAGAAGATCCGCAACCTCCTGCGGTCGCCGGGCCTCACCGGCCTGGTGGAGGCGGGGGAGGCCTACGCCGAGCTGCGGGGCGTACAGCTGGTCGGGCGCGGTGTGGTGGTCGACGACCCCGACTACGTGCGGGCCGTCGGCGAGAGCGTCTACGAGCGCTACACCGGACCGCTCACCGATGCGGCCAGAGTCAGCCTCTCGAAGATGGGTGCGAAGCGCCTCGCCGTGCGGCTGGACGTCGAGACGATCGTGTCGTGGGATCACGCCAAGCTCGGCGGCCGCTACTAGGCCGGACCGGCGGGCGGTACGTTCGCGCCATGGGTGACATCGTCGAATATCCGAGCAACGGCACGAACGGCCGGGGGCACCTCGCGCTGGCGCAGGATGACCCGGCGACACGACCGGGCATCGTCGTGATCCAGGAGTGGTGGGGGCTGGTGCCACACATTCGGGATGTCGCTGAGCGCTTCGCCCGAGAGGGGTTCAACGCGCTGGCGCCCGACCTCTACAACGGCGATACCACGACCGAGCCCGACGAGGCCGGCAAGCGCATGATGGCTCTCGACCTGGAGAAGGCGGGCCGGGACATGAGCGGCGCCGTCGATCTCCTCCGGGACAAGGGCAACGGGCGGGTGGGCGTGGTCGGCTTCTGCATGGGCGGCGGGCTGGCCCTCGTGCTGGCCACCCAGCGTCCCGACGTGGTGAGCGCGGTGGTGCCGTTCTACGGCCTCATCCCCTGGAAGGACGTCCAGCCCGACTACTCCCAGCTTGGGGCCTCGGTGCAGGGCCACTACGCCGCCGAGGACCGCTCGGCGACGCCGGACGCCGTGCGCTCGTTGGAGGCGACCCTGCGCGAAAACGGTGTCGACGTCGAGATGTTCATCTACCCCGGCGCCGACCACGCCTTCTTCAACGACGCCCGTCCGGAGGTCTACGACGCGGAGGCGGCCGAGCTGGCATGGTCACGAACCATCGAGTTCTTCCGCTCCCGGCTTGGCTGACGCCGGGCCGGCCCTGCCCATAGAAGACGTCGCCCGCTACCCCCTGCCCGGCACCGCGGTGCCGGGCGCGGCGGCGTTCAGCCCCGACGGTCGCTGGGTCACCTACCTCCACAGCCCTGATCGGTCGCTGCGGCGCGAGCTCTTCGTGGTCGACACCGAGACCGGCGAGAGCAGGTCGCTGTTGGGGCGCGCCCCGTCCGAGGTGACGGAGGAGACGCTGACCCTCGAGGAGAAGCTGCGGCGCGAGCGAGCTCGGGAGCTCGGCGTGGGCGTCACCTCTTATGCCTGGGT
>Ga0136611_10003346_pt1 | contig 11215 bp, 6 predicted proteins | sample AntDrymUQ2232306_2_FD_106645 | JGI IMG/M metagenome (GOLD analysis project Ga0136611, IMG submission 106645) | Polar desert sand microbial communities from Dry Valleys, Antarctica - metaG UQ223 (23.06) | ecosystem: Environmental > Terrestrial > Soil > Desert | place: Antarctica: Dry Valley... | reverse complement strand
GTTTTTGAACGATACGAACTTTTCATCAATCTTTTGATGAAAATGCACAAACAATCGCCAAACGAAAATTATGCGGTCGAGGCATTGCAGGCGGCGGAAAAATCACGGGCGCGTTCGATGTTAGAAAATCTGCGTTTGTCGGAAGCGAATTTTAACAAAGACGCAAATCCCGAAACGGTCAGGCGCGAAAAGGAAATTCGTAATCTGCACAATATCAAAGCCGATATATTGATTGACGCTTTGAGCCGGAACGCCGACAAAGCGAAGATTCAAAAACTGAGCGATGAAATCGGCGAATTGGAAAATGAACTCGAACAAATCAAAGCCGATTTAAAACAAAACAGTCCGATTTATTCGGCGATAAAAAATCCCGCGCCGTTTGATGTCGAGGAATTTCAGAATCAGATTTTAGATGAAAACACTTTATTTTTAGAGTTTTCTTTCGGCAAGGAAGAAAGCTATCTCTGGCTAATCGGTAAAAACGAAATTAATTCCTACGTTTTGCCGCCGCGTGAGCAAATCGAAGCGAAAATACAAAAATTGCGCGAACTTCTGGCTTCGCGGGAAATGAAAAAAGATGAAGAAATCGAAGCGTATCAAGCGAGAATCGTCAAAGCCGATAACGATTATTGGCAGATTGCCAAGCAATTGAGCAGTGAACTTATCGGTCAGGTTTCAGATAAATTCGGAAACAATCGTCTGGTTATTGTGCCGGATGGAAAACTCAATTATTTTCCGATTTCCGCTTTGCCTCTGCCGAACGCGGAAAATAATGAACCGATTTTGCTTTCAAATGAAGTAATTTACGAGCCATCGGCTTCGACGCTTTTGATTTTCTCGAACAGCCAAAATCAATCGTCCGTCGCTTCAAAAAATTTGCTTGTTTTTTCAGACCCGATTTTTTCAAACGACGATCCGCGGATGTCGGCGGAAAACATAGCGGAAGAAAATTTAGCGGCGGAATCTCAGCCTTTGGAAAGTTTTCGTTTTGCCGAATCCTCGAATTCGTTGGCGCGTCTGACGGCTTCAAAAGTTGAATCCGATTCTATAATTGATATTCTGGGAACTTCAAATGCCGACATTTATTCGGGTTTTTCGGCAAACCGCGCTCAATTCTTAAATGCGAATGTTGCCGATTACAAAATCTTACATTTTGCGACTCACGGACTCATCAACGAAGAACGCCCTGAACTTTCGGGGATTGTGCTTTCGCGTTTTGATGAAAATGGGCAAAAGTTAAACGAATTCGTCCGTTTGCAGGACATTTACGGATTGAATCTCAATTCCGATTTAGTCGTTTTGAGTGCGTGCAGTACCGGCATCGGCAAGGAAGTCAGAGGCGAAGGCTTGATGAGTTTGAACAACGCTTTTCTGCAAGTTGGGGCAAAATCCGTGATATCGAGTTTATGGAAGGTCGACGACTATGCAACGGTCGAATTAATGAAGAATTTTTATCAATCTTTAGCCGACGGCAATTTGTCCGCCGCGCAAGCTTTGCGCCAGGCACAAATCAAATTACGACGTAATCCGCGCTATCAATCGCCATTTTATTGGGCGGCTTTTACTGTCCAGGGTGATTTTCAAAAAGCCGTCGTCGTCAATAAGCCATTCACGTTCCGTTATTGGTGGTTATTGGTGGTTTTATTTTTGGTTGGCTCATTTATTGTAGCGGTAAAATATCGGAAAGAAGCAGTTCACGAGATAGTCGGTAATATGAAAAACATTATTCAAAAGATAAAGATTAAATCGCAATTGAAATAAACTTACGCGCTTGCTTTATTTTTCCTTTGCCAAGTAGATGGACAAGCATTAAAGCAAATTTAACCCACAGATGTTCACAGATAAAACACAGATAAGAAACGATTGGTGAGACTTTAGCTCTATCAATCAGCTATCTGAGTTAATCCGTGTAAATCTGTGGCTTAAATATCTTTCATTGAACGACAAACAAATAAGAAAGAGGCGCGGAATTTGTTTGCTGGTTTTGCAATTCGATAACGTATTGTCCTTTGCTTAAAACTTCGGCGGGCAAAAGCAGCCTGATTTCCTGACCGAATTGATTGTCGTGACTGCGAATTTGATTCAAACCGAATATGACCTTACGGTCTTTTAAAAGTTTGATTGAATAACCGGAAACGCTTTTGTTTTCCGGGGGCAGCACAAGGCGAAAAAGCGTATTTTCCGGCAAATTATCCGCTGAAACCTTGCCTGAACCGCCGCTGTTAGGCGCACCGCGCAGATTTCCCGAAACCAAAATCAGAGTTGACGATTGTTTGAATTGTCCCAAATCGCTAAAATCTCGTTGATTTATTTGCTCGTATTTCTTTTCCAAAGTGGCGAATTCGCTGCTTGTTTGATTTTGATAAACCAAAATTCCGACGACGCAGCCGATGACAATCAACATTGCGAAAGCCAAAGCCGGGCGCGACATCAGACTAAAGTAATTTGAAATTTTCCGAAAGAAACCAACTTCGTTATCCTTCGGCAAACTCGAATGTTCGGCTTCGCCGGTCAATCCGGCAGCACATTGTTTCATCATTGCGAATATTCGCAAATTGTCGCGGCGTTCGGCGGTAATCAGATAATTTTTCTCGAACAACTCATTTTCCGATACAGTCAGCTTCGCCTCTAAAAAATCTTCCAGTAAATCGTCTTCCGCTAATTGCACCGTTTCCGTAAAACTTTCGTCGCCGATAACGCGCAGTTCTATCTCTTCTACCTCAGTCTGCGGCAGCGCGCCGAGAAAATAATTTTTTAGCTGTTCATTGGACATATTTTTTGTTCCCTAATACATAATGAGAAAAAACCGCCTAATCTTACAAATTATTTTTGATTCAGACATTTTTTTATACAATCGCGCAAACTCAGCTTCAAACGACAAACTTTTGTGTGCAGGTTGTTGAGCGTTAGATTTACCTCTTTCGCCAGATTCAACCGCGACTGCGCCCGGTCCGTCGTTTCCGTGCAGTAATATTTGACAAATATTTGGCGGTCGGACGTTTGAAGGTTTTGCAGACAATGTTTCAAACATTCCCGACCTTTTGCGGCAAATTCATCAGCCTGCGAAAACAACTGTCGGGATTGCTGCGATAAATCAATTTCGGGTTCCAATTGCTTCTCTATTCTACCGTTGGCGGAAATCTGTTCGAGGTAAATGTTTCTGGCAAATCCGTAAAACACGGCAAGTGGTTTAATGTTTTGAGACAAGTCGAGTCGGGAAATTTTTGCCGTCACGCGGCTTATCGTTTCATCGGCAAGATTTTCCGAATCGCCGCAACCTTTTACCAGAAAGAATCTAATCAGTCCCCGGCGAACAGTTTCGTATTCCTCTCCGGCTTTTTCTCTGTCCGCAGAAAACCAATCAAGTAATTTATCGAAATCTTCTTGCCGCAGGAGAATTTGTTTTTTCATTTGGTCATTTGGTCATTCTGTCGGAGCAAATCAGAAATTATCTGCATTTGTAACACAAAAATTCGCCGATTGAAAACAGTGAACTGTCAATCAACCGGCGAATTTTAAGAAAAATGCGAAAACCTGCCAATAAAGAAAAGAGTTTTAAATTTCGGCTTTCAAATTAAAAGTCGGAACCGCACCCAAATTTGAAACCTAAACCGTAACTGTCGTTCCGTCAAATTTCGTTAAACTGAAACCGTCGAACCGCTCGTTATAACACCCCTTCTGATCTTTTAGAATACTGATGGCGATGGCTTCACCCAATTTGAGCGACTCCGTTCCATCTGAACGCCAATGAACGCCCGCAATATTGCGTCCGAGCGCGACATTGGAAGCGATTTTGTTTAATTCGCCGCCGACGGTCAGATTATCGCCGGTATAAGGCGTTAAAATTTGTCCAGTCGAATCAGGCACAACCGGATTTTCAATCACGGTTGTGTCGTCAAACCACGCCTTCAAAATCGTTACGCACGCGCCCGCCACCGTCGCGTGTCCCGCGCCGTAAGCCGGATGCGTCGGCGATCCTTCGGGAAATGCCATCGGCAAAAGCGCGTTGCCCGCCGGAAGATAGCCGCCGAGCCGCGAATTTGCGCCGATTGATTTCAAAATTTCCCCGTGAACCGGATAATTCGCTCCGTGATAAGCCGTGCGGTCAACCCGGGCGGCGAAAACTTCCGGTCGCAGACGACGATGCACAAACCATTTTTGATTCCAGACGGATTTCAACGCACGAGTCGAAACTTCGCATAAAAGCGTGGCGATATGAGGTCCGCCGAATGTGGCGAAACCGTCCTGCGTTTGTGAATTGTGATACGGATTCCCGCTGTCTGCATTTACGCCCAAAGTTCCGGCGATAACCAGAAACGCCTGGAAATAACCTTGAAACAGAACGTCAACGTGAACCCATTGTCCGATGTCGCGCCCGTTGCGAATGTAGCGCGGCGTCGGGTCGAAAATACCTCCGTTCTGCGGCGAAACGCCGTTTTGCACTTCCAGCCAACTCGCAAAATCGGTCATATAATTCTGACCGCCGTCGGCAATCGTGCGGACGGTTCGGATGCGTTGATTGAGTTCGTTGGCACCGAAAAAACAAGGCAAATACCAGAATTGCGACATTGTCGGTCCCGCTTTGTCGCCTGCGGTCAGCCCGCGAAACAATAAATTCGGCGTAACCTGTCCTTGTGAATTTTTCGCGCCCCTAAAATCCGCGCCGAAAAGATTTAAATCGGCGGCGGCGGCGGCGGCAATCGCGTTTGTCGGATAATCGCTAAAAGGAACGTCCCGAAGCAGCGCCATCCAATAATTTTCGGCAATTTCCGCCGCAATCTCACGCGAAGCAAAGGCGGGCGGCGGCGGCTGAATCATCCCGAACGAATCCTTTCCTTCAAGGTCAAACGCCAAACCCGATTGCGGGTTGGTCAAACGGCGATTACCGCCCAGCGGAATCTGCTCGAACTTGGTCGAATCTCCGGTTTTGAGCGCGTCGAGAAGCGCGCTATATGCCGTTAAATTAACTTCGCCGTTGGAATTGTGCGGCAAACCTTTCGAGTAATTGGCAATTTTATTTTGATATAAATCTTCGTCGCCGTTATTCGCGCGCGAAAAAAGCGGCGGCAGCGGTTGGAAATTAGCTTGGGCAGCGTCCATGCGAACTTGAAAACACGCCGCCGCGCGTTTTTGATAGACGGAATTACCGCGTCCGATTTGGGCGATAACCGTTGATTTTTGGTCAAGCAGAGGCGCGGCGGCAACGGCGGCGGCGGCGGCAATTCCCGCTTTGCCTAAATTGCCGAGAAATTTTCTGCGGTCGGTTTTCGCGGAAACTTCCGCCGATGATTTTGATTCATTTTCAAATTTATTTTCAGATTCATTATTCATATATTCTCCGGGGGTTAAAGAATTGTGGCAAGTCACATTATCGAAGATTGCGATTCGGCGCGAATTTTCAGAAAAAAAATACTTTCTTCAAATCGTGCTGCAAATTTTCGATAAAAAACTCTAAATTTTTTTTGCAAATAAAGGTGAACTTTTTATTTATCAATACTTCGGACAGTTTTTGACAAGTAATTTTCGCTAACTTACTGAAAAATAAGGAAAGCGACTATTTAAATCAATGTTAGCTCAACACCTAACATTGATTTAATGTTGAAAAAGAATTCGGGCATTCGAGAAGTCCTGATTTTATTGGACTTCAAGCAAACAAAAAACTGTCCGAAGTATTGATTTATAAAAGTTGTCGCTATTTAAGCATGGAAAACTATAATTTGAAAGATTTTTTCGTTTTTACGGAGATTTTTTCTGCGAAAAGGTGAAAGTTATCGAATTTTGCTTTTGTTTGATGAACTGTTTATTTGATTTTCAGAAACCGACAAAGACCGGTTCAGGCTTTAATTCCACTCCGAATTTTCTTTTTACTTCGGTTTGGATTTCATCTTTGAGAGCGAGAATTTCTTTTGCCGTCGCGTTTCCGCGGTTAATAAGCGCCAGCGGATGGCGCGTCGAAAGTCCGGCACCGCCTTTGACATAACCTTTCTCGAAGCCGGATTTTTCAATCAGCCAGGCGGCGGGGATTTTGACGGAACTTTCATCCACCGTAAAACACGGCACGTTTTCTATTCCCAAACTTTGAGCGGTTTTGGTTATTTCGGCAAAATTCGCGCGCGAAACAATCGGGTTTTTGAAAAATGAACCGACGCTTTTCGCATTCGGGTCTTCTTCTTCGATGACCATTGATTTGGCGCGGCGGATGGAGAAAACAGCTTCGCGCGTTTCCTGCAAAGACGGCTTTACAGCTTCAAAAAATTGAAGCAAATCTTGATAGACGATTTTCGGTTCGCCGTTTTCCTTCAAAGCGTAAGTAACGGCTAAAACGATAAAACGATTGCGCCCGGTCGTGTTGAAAAGGCTCGTCCGATACGCAAACCGGCAATCGGCGTTCGTCAGTTCAAAAATCTCTCCGCTTTTCCGGTCAAGGACGCGGACGTTCGCAATCGTTTCCGAAACTTCCTGCCCGTAAGCGCCGACATTCTGCACCGGAGTTCCGCCGACGAATCCGGGAATTCCGCTTAAACATTCGATTCCGGCGAGATTTTTTTCAACGCAGAATTTAACGAATCCGTCCCAATCTTCACCCGCCTGCGCCGTTACGTAAATATTGCCGCCGCTTTCCCGAAAATCCGAAATTCCCTTTGAGGCAATCTGCAAAACAAGCCCGTCAAAACCTTCGTCCGCGATTAAGACATTGCTTCCGCCGCCTAAAACAAAAATGTCGAATTCGTTTTTTTCGGCAAAATTGAACGCTTCGACGACTTGCTGTTCGGTTTCGGCTTGAACAAAAAACCGCGCCGCGCCGCCGATTTTTAACGTCGTATAAGCTGCCAGCCGAATATTTTCCCGCACTGAAATTGATGTTTTCACCGGATTTTCGAGTGTTGTTGTAAAAGACTTTTGTAAGTTAAAAACTAAATTAACTCCGGCTTCCGATTACGGCATATAAAAAAATTGAACGCCGGTTTGTTAATAGTATTTAAGATCGATTAATTTAGAATCCTAAATAATCCTCATAAATCTTAACAAATCAGCGTTCAACTTCTTTTAGCAACATCCCGTTTTTTTACATTTTAGGAACCGAGGCTGAAACCTTTAAGCAGAATTTCGAGTTTTTTCGCTTCATTGTCGGCTTTCAGCTGCCTCAATCTGCCAATAATTTTCTCGGTTTCTTTTTTATTATTATTGCGAAACTCGGATTCACCGAGCGCCGATAAAGCCGCGATGTAATTCGGCTGCTTTTCAACCGCCTGGCGAAACTGCTTGACGGCATTATTAATATCGCCGCTTTTGCGATAAGCGACTCCGAGCGCGTAATTACTAAAATTCCATTCCGGGCGTTTTCGGTCACCGGTTTTAAGGCGGCAATCGCTCCCGCGTAATCGCCTAAATCAATCATTGCGACGCCGAGATTGAGTTTCGGAGCTTCGATAAATGCCGGATTCAAGGCGATGGCTTTTTGCAGAGCTGTTTTTGCCTGTTCCAGTTTAGCCTTTCCTTCAGCTTCCCTTTTCTGCACAATATCAATCTTTCCGGCGTTGTAATAAGCCCAGCCCAAATTGGTGTAATCGGCGGCGTTCGGGCTTAATTCAACCGCTTTCTCTAAATTTTTAATGGTTGTACTCCATTTGCACGGAATATAATTTTTAAAATTGTCTTCACATTGTCTGCCGACGACATAACCGGCATAACTGTAAATCTGAGCGGCTTCTTCGCGGCTGAAATTTTTATCTCTTTGTAAAAACATCGCCGCCAGATTATAACTGCCTTCCGCTTCGCTAAAACTTCTGACCTGACGATAAGCGTCGCCGAGATTGGCAAACGCCTCAAAGCTGTCATTTTTAACTTTGGTCGCTTCTTTATATTTAGCAACCGCTTCCGGGTATTTTTCCGTTTCGTAGTAAGCCGCGCCAGCATCGAAAAGAGCTTCAAAATATTTCGGTTTAATTTTTATCGCTTCTTCAAATTCGGCGATTGCTTCATTTGTTCGATTTAAACGCATCAATGCTTTTCCGGTGTAATAATGCGATTCCGCGCTGTCTCCATTACCTTTTATCGCTTCCTGGAAAGCCTTCAGAGCTTCTTCATTACGGTTTTGCGTGTAGCGAATCATACCTGCAAAGTATTGCGTCTGTGAATCGGCGGGCGAAGTTTTCTGCGCTTTGCTGAGAAATTCGTCAGCTTTGGCGATTTCGCCTTTTTGATAGTAAAGAATGCCGAGCGGAACATAAATCTCCGTTAAATCTTTATCGAATGAGAGCGCTTTTTCGTAATTGGCAAGCGCTTCGTCTTCTTTGTCGAGTTCGTCCGCTATTTCGCCTAAGCCGTAATAAGCGACGGCATTTTTCGGGTTGTATTTGATTGATTCTTCAAAAAAAGTTTTTGCCTTTCCAGGTTTTTCCTCGGTCAAAAACTGATTTGCCTTTAACGCGAGTGCTTCGCTCAGACCGTTTTGGGCATTTTTATTTTTTGCATCGAGCGTTTCTGATTCGCGGAAAATGTCGATGGCTTTGTCAACTTCCGCCCTTTCAATATAATATTCGCCGACTCCGGCAAAAACCCTGGCGGCTTCAACCGGACTCATTCTTGTAATGTCTCCCATTTTAACCGGATCAACCGTCTTTTCGCGTGTGCGTCGCGGAACTACTTTTGCGACGACAGTAAATTGTCGGGCGACCTTTTTGATGGTTTCAACGCGCTGCGCCTTTGTTCGGACGGGTTTTACAGTCGAAACGAATTTTTTAGGCGGAGCTTTTCTCGAAGTGCGAAAAACGAAAACGCTCGAGCCGCCCGAAATATCGCTTATCGGAATAAGGTCTTGTCCGCGCGCGGGCAGACAGCCAATCAAAAAAGTCCAAACCAGAAATACGGAAATTACCGTTTTTTGCCGACGCATTTTATTTTTCATTTTTTTACTCAACAAATGTTTCTAACTTATTTTATTTCTTTATTTTTTAAAGACAAGTCGCCAACCCTACGATGCTCTAACGCTCTTTCGACGTTTCCCGCACGACATTTTTGCCATTGAAAAAAAAATTTTCTTCCTGCCCTTTCGTTGATTGGTTTTTCAGCGTGATTTATTCAAACTTATTCAATCCTTTCCATTTAGTCATTAATTTTCGATACAAGCGAAACGGCGTTTTGTTGGCGAATTGGCGGTAATAATCGTTTGACTGGAGCGAGTAAATATAACTTTGATAATTATTTGTCAGCCTTTCTAAAATCGCTTTATTTTGGTGAAGCGGAAAATCACCTATTTCAATAACGAAAAGGATGTCAGGTAAATTGTACGCGCGAAATTTTATCGAGTTGTCCTGTAAATGTTTGATACAGTTAGAAATCCCGTTGTAGGTAATTGAAGCGTCGTGGAAAATAATTGCGCCGTTTTCGGCTAAAACATCCAAGCAAAATCTAAAATCCGACAAAACCGCTGCATCGGTATGTTCCCCGTCAATAAAGCAAAGCGACATTTTATCTTCAATTTCCGATAAGTTAATCTGGCGGGTATCGCCATTAATAGTTGTAATTTTTCCGATTTCTTGAGGTGCGACTTCACTTAAAAGCTCCATCATTCGTTCAGTTGAATTGTTTAAATAGGTGTAATCTACTCCGCGTTCGTCGGGCTGGTGCAGAGGTCGTTTGTCAATCGAATAAATCCTGGCGCATTTTTTGTCCAAAAGATGCGGTTGAATGCTTCCGCCGAGATAAGAACCGATTTCCAAATAATTGTAATCAGGCTTTAGTTCGCGGCTGGTGAGCTGGCAAGCCAAAAGAGATTGTTTATCGTCATCAGTAGATTGACTATTGATTTTCTCAAAAAGTTTCAGGTCGAGGTTCTCGATTAATTGTTCAAAATTATCCATATATTTAAATTAATGCAAATCCGTATTGAAAAACGAGCCAAATAAATATAGTTGAATCAGTTGATTTTTCGGGGTAAGAGAATTCTATTTTGGTGATATTCAATCTTCCCGTCAAATCTGAATTGATTATTCGACCACCTTGCGGATTAGGCGATACATTTTGGCAGTTAAATTTTTAACCTTATCTTGCCCTTTTCTTTGATGTCGTTTAAATTACATTCTACCTACAATCAGATTCAAGACACGAGATTCAGAGTTGATACGGAGTCATAGATATTTGAATCCCAAATCTTGAATCTTGAATCTTGATCTTAAATTCTAAAAAAAGGAGATTTTTGCCGATTATGAAAGCATTTTCAACCGAAAATATTAGAAATCCAGCTGTCATTGGTCACGGCGACGCGGGTAAAACTCAGCTTGTGAGTTCGCTGCTTCACGTTGCCGGCGCAACTACGCGGTGGGGAAAAGTTGATGAAGGAACAACCGTTACCGATTACGAAGAAGATTCGATCGAGCGCAAAGTAACGCTCAATAATAATTTTGCCCATCTCGAATACAAAGACACGAAAGTAAATTTGATTGACACGCCCGGTTACGCAGCGTTCGTTTCGCACGCGCGTCCCGGTCTGAGAGTTGCCGACTGCGCTTTGGTCGTGGTTGACGGCGTAAACGGCATTGAGGTTCAGACGGAAAAAACGTGGTCTTACGCCAACGAATTTTTGCTGCCGCGTTTTATGGTTATCAATAAGATGGAAAAGGAACGCGCCGATTTCGGACACGCGCTCGACACGGCGACACAATCTTTTGCCCGTTCCATTGTTCCTTTTACGCTGCCAATCGGACAGGAAACCAATTTCAGCGGCGTGGTTGACGTTGTTCATCAAAAGGCTTACGAATTTGACGCGAGCGGCAAAGCGAAGGAAATTCCGATTCCCGAAACCGGGCGCGAAGTTTTTGAAACGACGCGCGAACGCATTATTGAACTCGTTGCCGAATCGGACGATGCTCTGATGGAAAAATATTTTGAAAACGGAACCTTGGACGAAGAAGATATTTATCCGAATCTGGCAAAAGCCATCGCTGCCAGCAAACTTTGTCCGGTTTACGCCGTTTCGGCGTATTCGCTGGTCGGGCTTTCAATTCTGCTCGACCATATCGTCGAGTTTGCGCCCAATCCGGCGACGCACGAAGCCGAATACGGTTTCACCGATTCCGACCAGAATGGCGAGCGCATCACCAGAAAATACAGCAACGACGAACCGTTTTCGGCTTACGTTTTCCGCACGATTGCCGACCCGTTTGCCGGTAGAATCAATGTTTTGAAAGTCGTTTCCGGCAAAATTTCGTCCGAC
>Ga0136611_10003345_pt1 | contig 11217 bp, 10 predicted proteins | sample AntDrymUQ2232306_2_FD_106645 | JGI IMG/M metagenome (GOLD analysis project Ga0136611, IMG submission 106645) | Polar desert sand microbial communities from Dry Valleys, Antarctica - metaG UQ223 (23.06) | ecosystem: Environmental > Terrestrial > Soil > Desert | place: Antarctica: Dry Valley... | reverse complement strand
TCATCGTGCTGGCAGACCGTGGCTTTGGCCTGGGCGCAGTCGTCACAGCGCGAGAGATGACCACGCGGGAGAAGGGGCTGTATCACTCAGTGCGGAGGTGAAGGCGATGGATGAGCGGGAGCTGGACGAGATCGTGCAGCGGTACGAGGAGGGTGACACCTGGCATGACGATGACGAGGTGGTTGAGGTGTCGCCTCCGCCACGCAAGCGGCCGGTGGACAAGGTTCTCCCTATCCGCCTCTCTGGGGACGAGTGGGAGAAGCTCCGGGAGATCGCTGGCGCGCGCAAGTTAGGACCAAGCACGTTACTGCGCGCGATGGCGCAGCAGTGGATTCGAGAAGCATCTGAGGAGGTGCATGAGGTGATGAAGACCGCGCAAGGGTCACAGTATGATCGCGTCCGGCTCAAGGACGGGCGATGGGTGGACTTCACTGAGGAGCGGCGGATGCCTGACGATGCGCCCGTGGCAGCGCGCTGGGGAGACGGCGCCATAAAAGTATCGTCGAATCTGCTCCACATCCTTCGAGCGTTTGTGTACGATCGGGAGAACCGCGAGCAGTTCACCGTGGAGTACCGCGTATCCGGCCCCGGCGACCCGAAGGACCGGGACGCGCCGCTGCGCCGAGAGGTGGACCGCCGGTTGCGGGCGGACGATTGGAAACTCGAAGAGGCGTACGAGGTTACGCCGGTGCGGTAGGCGCGTCTTTGCGATCCGATACAGCGCCGGCGTGAGGCAACTCACCCGGCACCTCGTCGCCCCCCTCGTGTCGGGTTACCATGGCCTCCGCCGTTGTCTCAAAGCTGATGGCTGATTCAACCGTCGGGTGAAGCTTCAACCCTTTAGCTGTACCTCGTGTTTTAGTTCGCGTGCTGTGGCTTGCAACTCTTTACTGGACCGATGGCTGAACCACCAATTGATGAGGGCACCGATCGCCCCTCCGGCCACGGTGCCGATTACGGTGCTCAGCATTGTCTCGCCGTCCATCTCCGACTCCTGACAGCCATCGTTCGTCGGCACGGCGCAGGATGCCCATAGCCACGCCCTGAACGCGCTCACGCCCTGCTAAATGCTTTCCAGTAATCCTGCATCATGACTTTGGCCGCCTGCGTTCGGGGGATGCGGCAACTGTTCCCGGAAAGCATTTAGCGGGAATCCAGCTCGCGGTCATGGGCGCGCACATCGCGCACCAGGCCCTCCTGGACCGCGAATGCCGCCGCCTGCTGACGATTGCGGAGTTGCAGCTTATCGAGAATATTGCGCAGATGCACTTTGACCGTGTTCTCCGCGATCACGAGTTCTGCCGCGATCCCCTTGTTGCTCTGGCCCATCGCGGCGAGTCGCAACACCTCGCGCTCACGCGGGCTGAGGAAGGTGATCCGGCTCGGCCCCTGCGCCTGGGGTGTCGGTGAGCGGGCGGCAAATTCCTCCAACAGGCGTGCAGCGAGATGGGGCGTGATCACCGAGCCACCATCCGCAAGCAGCGTGAGCGCGCTACAGAGTTCGTCAATCGAGATCGTCTTGACAAGATACCCACGCGCGCCCGCGCGGATTGCCGCGAAGAGATCCGCATCCTGCTCTGAGATCGTGAGGATGCAGACCGCGACCTCCGGGCGCTCGGCGAGCACCGCCTGCGTCGCGACGACGCCGCCGCCCAGAGGCATCGCCAGGTCCAACAGCACCACATCGGGGCGCAGGACGATGCTCTTGCGCACGACATCCGCGGCATCTTTGGCCTGCCCAACCATCTCCGCCGCCGGACATTGAGCAAGGAGGCTTGCTAGCCCTTCACGGAAGAGCGCGTTGTCATCGGCAAGTAAGACACGGATCGTCATGCACTGCTCCTGGGGCGTCCCCGCCATGCGCATCATATACGAACCTCACCCCCGCAGATGTCACAGGAAACCCCTGAGGCCAGCACCGGCGGAGATTCTCACCCAGAGGGTTAGCTGATGCTGCATCAGGGAGCGCGCTGCCAAGTGATCACGCCGGCGGGCACGCTATAGCGGTAGTGGAAGCTGGTGATGTCCTGGCTTAGCAGAGGCGTCAGGGCGGCGGCGAACCGCGCTACGTCCGCGGCGCTGGCACCCACCGGGGCGAGGTCACGCGCGAGCGCGGTGGGGGAAGGATGCGTGAGACGGCGCGTTTCTTGGACCATTTTGAGGTCGGCGGCGATCCCGATCTGGCGGAGGCCGCCCAGGATGTAGAGGTAGGTGGGCATGTCCGGCTCGCCGTCTCCGCCCCAGATCGCTTTCACGAGCGCGCGGTGGGGTGGCGTGGGCACGTCCGGCGCGACGATGATCAGGGTGCGGCGTGTGGCTGTGACGAGCCTTTCGAGCGCGGCACGCAGGTCAAGCTGGCGATAGAGCGACCAGGCAGCAAGGACCACATCATGGGGCGGCACGGCGGTATCCTCGAGCGCGGCCTCGATCACCGTCAGGTTATCTATGCCGGCGGTGGCTGCTTTCTCGCGTAGGATCGCGAGCATCGCGGGCGCGTGGTCCAGCGCCGTGAGTTGGCGCACGCTGCGCGCGAGGGGAATTGCAAAGCGTCCGGTGCCCGCGCCCACGTCAAGCAACGTGTCGCTGGCGCGGACCAGTGCTTGAACGAGGGCGAGCGTCTTTGCATACGATCCGGCCTGGGCGACGCGCTCGTCATAATGGGAAGCGTAGCCGTCCCAAAAGGCGCGATCCGCCTCGGCATCCAAGCGGAGGTTGCTGCGCCCGGTGAGGAATGTCTGCCAGGCACCGAGGAAGTCAACCGCGCCGGGGGTGTCAGTCGCTCGTGAATTAGGTGCGTTTTCTGTCTGCATTGCTGGCCTCCGCGCTAGAGTTGGCGGCGGTCTGGAGCGGTGAGGAGCGCATCGGCAAGCAGGTTTGCGCCGAGCGAGACAAGCACCACGCAGAGCGCGGGCGGCAGTGCCAGGTAGGGCGCGGAGCGGAAGTACGGACGCGCATCGCTCAGCATCGTACCCCAATCGGCGGTCGGTGGCTGCACACCGAGACCGAGGAAGGAGAGCGTTGCCACGCTCAGGATCACACCGGCGAAGCGCAGGCCGGCGAAGGCGAGGAAGGGACGCGCAACGTTGGGGAGGATGTGACGGGCGACGATACGCGCATCGCCCGCACCCGCGGCGCGCGCCGCCTCGATGAAGGGCTGCGCGCGCGCGGCCAGCACCGCGCCCCGGAAGAGACGCGCATAGGAGACCCAGCCGAGCAGGGTGAGCGCGAGCGCCATGTTCCAGAGGCTCGGCCCCAGCACGGCCACGAGCGCAATCGTCAGGATCAGATCCGGCAGCGCCAGGAGCATCGTCAGGACGGCGCTCGCCGCTTCGTCCACCCAGCCGCCATAGTAGCCCGCAACCGCGCCCACCAGCGCGCCGGCGCCGACGCTCACGCTCAGCACCGCCGCCGCCACGCCCAGCGCGATCCGCCCCCCATAGAGCGTACGCGAGAGCTGGTCGCGGCCGAGGAGGTCGGTACCGAGCGGATGTGCGCGTGACGGTGACTCAAGGCGCGGGCCGGTAAAGAGCGCGTTCGGATCGTATGGTGCCAGCCAGGCAGCGCCCAGTACCGGCGTCAGCGTGAGCAAGAGAAGCAGTCCGCCCGCGAGGCCACTCCCTTGCAGACGGCGGCCCCGCCGCGGGCGTTGACTACCCGCGGCGGTCACGCGCCACCGACGCGCAGGCGTGGGTCTACGACGCTGTAGAGGAGGTCCACGATCAAGTTGACGGCGATGTAGAGTGCGGCGCTGAGCACGACGAGACCCTGAACGACGGGGTAGTCGCGCCGGAAGACGGATTCCACGGAGAGGCGACCGATCCCCGGCCAGGCAAAGACCGTCTCCACGACCGCCGCGCCGCCGAGGATCGCGCCGAAGTGGAGGCCGACGGCGGTGGTGACGTTGAGGAGCACGTTGGGCAACGCATGGCGCAGCGCCACGCGGCCGCGCGCCAGCCCCTTCGCGCGCGCCGTGCGCACGTAGTCCCGCGCCAGCTCGTCCACCAATTGCGTACGCGTCAGGCGCAGCAGGCGGGCGGCCTCGCCCAGGCCGAGCGCTAGCGCCGGCAGGACGAGCTGCGCCAGACTGCCGTAGCCGCTTGTCGGTAGCGCGCGTAGCTGCTCGGCGAAGACGACGATCAGGAGCATCCCCGTGAGGAAGACGGGCAGGGAGGCGACGATGCCGCTGAGCGTGCGCAGGAGCGCATCGAGCGGGCCACCCGCCCAGCGTGCGCAGACGAGGCCACCGGCGACGCCGAGCACGGCGGCGAGGGCCGTCGCCGTGACCGCGAGCAGCAGCGTCGCGGGCAGGCGTCGCCCAAGCTCAGTGATCACTCTCTCGCGCGTGCTGTAGGAGACGCCGAGATCGCCGCGGCTGAGCCGGCCGAGCCAGTGCAGATATTGCAGCGGCAGCGGACGGTCGAGGCCCCAGCGGTGGCGCAGCTCCAGCACGGCGAGCGGGTCCGGCTCGTCGAACGGGCCTTGGCGCAGCGCCTGCACCGCCGGGTCGCCCGGCGCGATCACACCGAGCGCGAAGGCGATCAGGGTGGCACCGAGCAGCGCGAGCACCCCGGCCAGCAGGCGACGCACGAGCAGGCGCGCGTTCACTTCCGCCACGCCGTTTCCAGGCTGACGCCGCCGCTCGTGCTAAGCACGTAGCCTTGCACCTCTTTCGCGACGATCACGACACCCTTTTCGTAGAAGAGCGGGATCACGGGCAAGTCACGCGCGGCGGCCTGCTGGAGGCGCACGAACTGCTCCTTGCGGCGCGCCTCGTTGGATTCGCGCAGTAGCGCGCTGAGCGCCTGCTCGACCTCCGCGCTGGCATAGCCGAAGCTGAACCCCTTGTTGGTGGCGCCGTCCCTGCCGAGGTAGCCGCGGAAAAGGCTTTCCGGGTCGCTGCTGGCGAGACCCTGCGTGCGGAGGGCAAGGTCGTACTCGCCGTCCGCCGCCACCTTGTTGAAAGCGGCACTCTCGAGGATGCGGATCTCCGCGTCAATCCCCAGCGGCCGCAACTGCGCCTGAAGGTATTCACCGAGCGCCTTGTAGGGGTAGCGGTCCAACTGGAAGCTGGGGATGATTACGACTGCGGCCTGGCGGCGTCCGCCCAGCACCTCACGCGCGAGTAACGCGGCGCGATTCGGATCGGCGGGCAGCGTGATTGACGGATCATGCCACTGCTTCGAGACGCTGCTCAACATGCTCCCCGCGGGCAAACCGTAGCCGTTGAAGAGGTCATCCACGACGCGGCGTCGGTCCACGGCGAGGCTGATCGCTTGACGGAGGCGCGCGTCGCTGAAGGGCGCGCGGGTGCCGTTGACAAAGATGTAGTGCGTGATCGCGATCGGCGCGCTCGATTCCTGGAAGTCGCCCCCGCGCGTCAGCGCCTGCACAGCCGCGGGCTGGATCGCGCCTAGGTCAAGCACGCCCTGGATCTCGCCCGCCCGCAACGCGGAGACGCGCGTATTCGGGTCCGGGATCGTGCGCACGCGGATGCGGGCGGAGCGCGGCGGTGTGCCCCGGTAGTGTGGATTGGCCTCGAGGAGCACGTACTGGTCGGGCCGCCGCTCCACGACACGGAACGGGCCGGTGGCGATCGGCGGGCCGGTAAAGTCTCCGTTCTCGGCGAAAGACGCGGGCGCAAAGATCGCGCTGAAATAAGTGGCGATCATCGCGGGAAAGCTGGGCGCGGGCGTGCCGTGGACGAAGCGCACCGTAAAGGGGTCGAGCTGCTCTACACGCGTCAGGTCGCCGTAGGCGACGGTCTTGTTAAGCGAGTAAAAGGGAGAGGAGCGCGGGCTGATCGCGAGGTAGCGGTTGATGTTGGCGACGACCGCGCCGGCGTTGAAGGGAGAGCGATCGCTGAAGACGACATCCTGGCGCAGGTGGAAGGTCCAGCTCAGGCCGTCCGCGGCCGGTTCCCAGGAAAGCGCGAGCTGGGGCTGCGGCGTCCACTCATCGTCAACGGTGACGAGGCTTTCCCAAACCTTGAGTGTTGCCGCGGCGTAGTAGGGATCTTTCTCGCCTGGTGCGAGGTCGCGCGGGGCGGCGAGCACCAGTTCCTTCGTTGACTGTGGCGGCGGTCCCGTCTCTGCGCTCGTGGCGGAAGGGACGGCATCGCGGCCACCGCTTGGTGTGTCCGCGCCGCCACGACACGCGCAGACGAGGAGGGCCACGGTGATCATGCCGAGCCTGAGGGAGCGCGTGCTCATCGGTACCTCCCCTTTCTGGCCGTACGCCGTCCCGGCGACGGCAACGCAAAAACCCGCCGGCAGACAGGTTGCCGGCGGGTAAACGCCAAGTCCTGCCCGCCTCAATGCGCGAAGGCGGTGCGCGGGTGCGGGCCGTGGCAGGTTCCCTGACTTCCCCGCGGACGGGGTTACAGTTGCGCGACAGCGCCGGAGTTGCACCGGCTTTCCCTGTGAGGTTCACGGCCCTATTCGATTGTTGCCTTCATTATGGATTGTGCCCGGTTGGCGCTCAAGCAGGCCCTGCGCCAGCATCCCCGGTGGGAGGCAGGATGGCGTGCTTCGTCCCCGGTTCCGTGCATCTCCGGGGGGACGATGAGCGCAATCGTCGCCCCAACCGGCACGTCGTCTGACAGGTCAATCATTCCTACACCTGGCTGTAGCCGCTCCCCTTGCGCTCGCCGTCTACGCCCGTGCCCTTGTATTCCTGACCCGTGTCCCAGCCGAACTCTTTGAGGATCTGCTGCGAGTAGGTGACGCGACCAGTGACCTTGTCCAGCGGCTCCGTCGCGAGGAGCAGCGCGGCCTTCGCCATCAGGATCGGCGGCTCGCCGCGCGGGTCGTCCATGCCGGTGACGAGCTTGTGGAAAACAGTGCCGGGCGTGGGCACGGCCTGTGAGGGCGAGACGCAGGTGACGGAGACGCCGTTGGGGTAGACCTCCTGCGCAAGGCCCTGGGTGAAGCGTTCGAGCGCCGCCTTCTCCGCACCGTAGCAGGTGCCGCCACCGACGCGCGCGTTCGGGTCGTAGGGGCCGCGGCCGGGACCGATCGCCGCGCCAGAGGAGATGTTGACGATACTGCCGCTCCCCCGCACGATCATGTCCTCGAGCACCATATGGCTGAGGATGAAGGGCGCATGAAAATTGACCGCCCAGGAGCGCATCCAGCGATTGAGCGGATAGTCCTTGATCGCAATGAAGTAGGTGAGCGCGGCGTTGTTGACGAGCACGTCCACCGGACCGTAGGTGCTGCGCGCCGTCTCGATCAGCTTCTGGCAGTCTTCCGGCAGCGAGAGGTCCACCGCGGCAGCGGTGGCCTCCCCGCCCTGCTCGCGGATCTCGTTGACCGTATGCTCAAGTGAGCCGGGAAGGGGATGCGCGCCCTCCTGAAGCGTGCGTGCGGCGCAGATCACTTTGCCGCCCTCCGCGGCGAATAGCTTGGCGATCTCCTCCCCGATGCCGCGGCTCGCGCCAGTCACGACCACGACCTTACCGTCCAGCTTGCCCATCGTGATGCTCCTCTCACTGCGCCGTCTCTTCCGACTGAGCGGCGAGGGTAGTCTCCCGCTTGAGCGAGAGTAGCGCAAGGCCAGCGCATGATCTCCCGCGAACCACGCGGGCAGGCTACGCTCAATGCAGTCCGGATCGCCGCCCGCCTCAGGGCGAGGGGGTCGCGGGATGAGGGATTCGCAATGAAGCTGATTATGACAGCCGCCGTTGCCGGCCAGTTCGGCGCACAGGTTCGCTCCGTCGCAGCGGGGATCGAGCTGGTACGGCTCAACCCAGACCGGACGTGGGCCGATGATCCGGTGGAGGCGGAGGCGGCGTATCTCTCTGTGGACGCGCTGATCAGCGGCTCGATGCTGCGGCTCTTTGACGACCTACCGCACCTGACGCGGCTGCGCTGGCTGCACACCTTCAGCATCGGCGTGGACCACCCCGCATTCCTGCGCGTTGTCGAGCGCGGGATCACGCTCACAAATGGCGCGGGCACGCAGAGTATCCCGATTGCCCAATACGTGTTGCTGATGATGCTCCACCATGCGAAGGGAATGACGAATTGGGAGCGTGCCCAGGCGCGACACGAATGGAGCCGCCACGGCTCCGAGGAGCTTACGGGCAAGACCGTCGCGCTGCTGGGCGCGGGCGGGATCGGCGGCGAGGTGGCGCGGCTGGCGAAGGCGCTACGGATGGATGTGATCGCGCTCCGCCGCAGCCGTACGCCGGTGGAGCATGTAGACGAACTCCTCCGACCCGGCGAGGAGGGCGAGTTGTGCGCGCGCGCCGACTTCCTCGTGATCTGCGCGCCGCTGACGCGCGAAACCAAAGGCGTGATCGGCACGGCAGAGCTGGCACGGATGAAGCCCTCCGCCTACCTGATCAACGTCGCGCGCGGGCCGCTCGTGGATGAGCGGGCGCTGATCGCCGCGCTGCGGGAGAACCGGATCGCCGGGGCGGCGCTGGACGTATTCGAGGTCGAACCGCTGCCGGCGGAGCACGAGCTTTGGACCCTCCCCAACGTCGTGATCACGCCCCACCTCTCACCCTCCTCCCCAATGCACATCGTGCGCGGCACCGACCTCTTCATCGAGAACCTGCGCCGCTTCGTCGCGGGCGAGCCGCTCCAGAACATCGTCGACGCCGCCGACGTTGGCACCATTTGAATTGCGGATTGCGGATTAGGGAACGTACCCGCGTCTGGCGTATTCCCTAATCCGCAATCCGCAATCCGCAATCGTCAGACAGCTTGCTCGATTGCGCGACCGAGGCGGCGGATGCCCTCCTCGATTTCGGGGATCGTGGCAGTGGAGAAGCAGAGACGAAGGTTGCGCGCGCCGCCGGCACCGGCGAAGAACTGCGTGCCTGGGCGTGCGATCACCTTTTCCTGGGCCATTGCATCCTGGAGCTTGGCGGGATCGACCGCGTCTGCAAGTGTGACCCAGACAAAGAAGCCGCCCTCTGGGTGGGTCCAGCTGGCGTAACGCGCGCAGCGTTCATCGAGCGCGCTCAGCATCCGGTCACGCTTCTCCTTGTAGATCGGCAGCACCGTCTCGAGGTGGCGGTCCTCATCGCCGGAGACGCAGAACTCGGCGACGGTGCGGACCAAGAAGGGTGAGAGGCCGCCGTCGTAGCGCAGGCGGACGAAGGTGTCCACAATCTCCTTCGGTCCGGTGATCCAGCCGATGCGCAGGCCGGTGGCGAGCATCTTCGAGACGGTGCTGAGACGCAGTGCCCCCTGGCCGCCCGCGATCTTGTAGTAGGATGGCGGGCGCTGGCCCTCGACGCGGATCTCGCCATAGGCGTCATCCTCGGCGATCAGGATGACGAAGCGGTCGCAGAGTTCGACGATCGCCTCACGGCGGGGCACGCTTGTGGTGATCCCGGTGGGATTGTGGAGCGTGGGCATCGTGTAGAAGAGCTTGGGGCGCTTGCCGGCGGCGACGAGTCGCGTCACGGTCTGCTCGAACGCCTCCGGCAGCACGCCGTCCGCGTCCATCTCCACATCCGCGATCTCCGCCTTGTAGGCGCGCATCGGGCGGAGCCCGCCAGAGTAGGTCGGACGCTCGACCAGGATCACATCGCCAGGGTCAACGAAGGTACGGATCGCCATCTCAATCGCCTGGCCGGAGCCGTTCGTGAGGACGAAGTGCTCCGCGCTGACGCCCGCGTCTTCCTGACGGTTGAGCCGCTCCGCCAGCCATTCACGCAGGATCAACTCGCCTTGCGTGCCGCCGTACTCCAGCGCGCCAGGGCCGTCATGCTCCAGTACGCGCCGCGCCGCCGCGATCAGCCCCGCGCTCGGCAGCGATTCCGGGTCGGGGATACCACCGCCGAAAACGATCACCTCGGGGTCAACCGCGCCATCGGAGCCGCTGCCAGAGGGTGCGTGTCGCGCCCAGTTGGAGAGGATCTCGTTGAGGTCGAGGGAGGCCCAGCGGCGCTCCGTACGGTTGTCAAGAGCCGTCATGTGGTGTCCTTCTTCCGAAGCTATGGTCTAGGGATCGCCTTACCGTGGCGCAATCCCCTTCACTTCACGTTCCAGTTCCGCCAGCTCCGCGCGCGTTGGTTCGACATGACCGTAGCGCGCGGCGGCGAAGCGGTCGCTCAAGCGATCCGGCACCGGTGAGCTAAGCGTGCGCGTCAGTTCCGGCGCGAATTCGTGCGGGGTGGAGGGCGGCGGGCGCACCGTGCCGCGGGTGGCGGCGTCATCTAGCACGCCGATGTAGAGGCGGCGCAGGCGCAGGATCTCGCGCGAGAGCGGCGGCTCGCGTCCGCCGGAGGACTCGCGGTGGAAGCGGTTGAGCAGGCCGCGAAAGAGGGCGTTGAGGTCCTCACCGAGCGTGCCGTCGCGCATCACCGACTCGCGCTCGTCATCGGCATCCGCGGGCGGGCGGCGGAGGTGGCGGAAGACACGGTAGAGGATATAGCCGACCAGCGCGGCGAGCGCGATCAGAAAGAGGAACTTGATCAGGAGCAGCGTGATCACGGCGAACCGATTCGGGTCTCCCTCCTTGAGCAACTCCTGCGCGCCGTCGCTTGCCGCCTGGCGATTTGGCTCCAGCTTGAACTCGCGCTGGCCGATCAGGTGAACCAGAATCCAGGTGAGTAGCCAGCCGATCGGCACGGCGATGATGAAGATCACGATGTCGAGGATGAAGAGCGCCAGCCGCCCGACCGGCGCGAGCAAACGGTTGAAGAGGTCCAGGGGGAAGAGGCCGAGCAGCGCGCTCACGAGCGCCAGCCCGCCGACCGTGCCACCCATCACCGGCAGCCACGGCCCGCGCAGGAAGGTGCCCTCGGGCTGCTCCGCGCGCCGCAGCTGGATCAGCGCCAGCGCAAAGAGGCCGCAGACGAAGAAGGGCAGCGCGGAGAAATTGATCGCGGTACCCGCGCGTGACCCCTGCCCGACGAGCATCACGATCACAAACAGGCCGAGACCGGCGGAGAACGACGTCACGACCAGTCCGTAGGTGAAGTCCCGCTGCGCCACCTGCACCGAGCGGAACCAAGCGGCGATCATCACCAGCACGCCCCACATCTGCGGCCAGCGCGGTGTAAGGTACCCGTCCGGTGAGGCGATGAAGCCCGTCAGCCAGGAGAACGAGAGCGGACTGCCGTGCGGGTTGTACTGGAGATTGAGCAACACTACCAGCGGCAGCACGGAGAGGAAGACCCCGATGCCCACCGAGACAGCCGGGCTGACGTCGATCCGCTGGAGCCCACGCGCGAGCGCGTACCCGGCGACGGTGATC
>Ga0136611_10003344_pt1 | contig 11218 bp, 10 predicted proteins | sample AntDrymUQ2232306_2_FD_106645 | JGI IMG/M metagenome (GOLD analysis project Ga0136611, IMG submission 106645) | Polar desert sand microbial communities from Dry Valleys, Antarctica - metaG UQ223 (23.06) | ecosystem: Environmental > Terrestrial > Soil > Desert | place: Antarctica: Dry Valley... | reverse complement strand
TCGCTCTACGATCGGGTCGGGACCCGCATTCCGGCGCGCGAGCTCATGCAGTTGATGATCCGTCGCTCCAGCAACCTCGCGACGAACGTGCTGATCGCCACGGTCGGTGCAGATCCCGTCAACAGTACCGCCCGGCGGCTTGGTGCATCCCGCATCCGAGTGCTGCGCGGAGTGGAAGACATTGCCGCCTTTGATCGCGGCATGAACAACACGACCACGGCGCGTGATTTGGCCATTCTCCTGAACGCCATTGCTTCACCCGGCGTCGTGTCAGCCTCGAGCCGGGCGGAGATGATCGAGGTGCTGCTCGGGCAGGAATTCAACGATGAGATTCCGGCCGGCCTGCCTCCCGGCACGAAGGTGGCGCACAAGACCGGACAGATCACCAGGGTTCTGCACGATGCGGCCATCGTGTACCCCGAGGGGCGGGCGCCGTACATTCTCGTCGTGCTGACGCGAAACATCGCCGACGAAAAAGTGGCGCAGCGATTGATCGCGGACATAGCGCGTCTGGTGCACGCGAGCGCGATGCGAAGCGTGGCTCGCTGACCTCCGACGTCCCCTCATGCGCGAGGCAATGCACGAACCAATGCACGAACCGCATGACCCGGCCGGGTCTCGAACCCGGGACCTACGGATTAAAAGTCCGTTGCTCTACCAACTGAGCTACCGGGTCCAGAGCTGAACAATATAGCCGGGTTTCGGGATTTCGGAGACGTCCAACCGCTGCACTGACATGCCAAGGGGGTTGCCCCTTCGCGCCGGACGGCATGGAAGTCGCACGCCTCGCGCGAATGAGTGATGCAGTTCCGGGTTCCGGCGCGCGGGCGGGGCCTCCGCGCCCCGCGGATCGAGTGCTGTTGGTTGACGACCGCGTTGACAATCTCATCGCGCTCGAGGCGATCCTCGAGCCGCTCGGGCTTTCGCTCGTCCGTGCTTTCTCCGCGGACGAGGTGCTGCGCCGCGTGCTGATCGAGGAGTTTGCCGTCATCCTGCTCGACGTGAAGATGCCAGGGACCGATGGCATCGAGACGGCGCGTCTGCTGAAGACCCGTGAGAAGTCGCGTGCCACCCCGATCATCTTTCTCACCGCGCTGGATCATGACCGCCGACGGGTCACCTCGGCATACCAGTCGGGCGCCGTGGACTATCTCATCAAGCCGGTGGATCCCGACGTGCTTCGGGCGAAGGTGTCCGCATTCGTCGAGCTCCACCGGAAACGCACGGAATCGGCGTGGCAGGAACGCCGTCGGTATGCGGACGCCGCCATTCGCGACAGCGAGGAGCGTTACCGTCTCGTAGTACAGGCCACCAACGATGTTGTCTGGGACTGGAATCTCATCACCAACAGTCGCCTGTGGAACGACATGGCCTCCCAGACCTTCGGCTACCCGCGCACGGCACTGAAACAGGCTGGGGCGTGGTGGACCGATCGGCTGCACCCCGAGGACAGGGATCGCGTCGTGGACGGCATGCGCACGGTAATCGACGATCCCATCGGCCACTTCTGGAGAGAAGAGTATCGTTTTCGCCTGGGCGACGATTCCTACGGGACGTTCCTGGATCGAGGGTACGTCACACGCGACGAGCGCGGCCGAGCGGTGCGAATGATCGGTGCGATGCAGGACATCACCGTACGAATCCGCGCCCAGCGTGAATCCGAGGACGCCCGGCGATCCGCGGAGAGTGCTCGGGCCGAAGCCGAGGAGGCGAATCGCGCGAAGAGCGAATTTCTCGCAACGATGTCGCACGAGCTGCGGCAGCCGCTCAACGCCATCCTCGGGTATACGCAGCTTCTGGACATGGGACTCGTGGGACCGATCACAGCGGAGCAGCACGACCACCTCATGAGACTTCGCGCCAGCGGCATTCACCTGCTGAGTCTCGTCAACGACGTGCTCGACCTCGCGAAGGTCGAGGCCGGCCGGCTGACGATCGCGCGCATCGAGGCGCGCGCGATGGCGGCGATGGACGCTGCCCTGGCACTCATCGGACCGCTGGCCGTCGAGCGAAACATTCAGATCGAGCTGCGCTCTGACAATGGTACCGACGTCGCATATGTCGGCGACGAGGGGCGCGTGCGGCAGGTGGTCATCAATCTGCTCTCGAACGCCGTCAAGTTCACGATGCCGGGCGGTCACGTGGTCGTGAGTTGCGGGCATGCCGACGCCGCGCATCCCGGTGCCAAACTGCCGGGCGATGGCCCATGGTGTTTCATCCGCGTGACCGATACGGGAGTCGGAATTCCGGAGGAGCAGATTGGCGCGATGTTCGAGCCCTTCGTGCAGGGTGACAGCAGTTACACCCGCGCCCAGGGTGGAACGGGATTGGGACTGAGCATCAGCCGGCGGCTCGCGCGGCTCATGAGCGGCGACGTGACGGCGATCAGCCGTATCGGTGAAGGCTCGACGCTCACCCTTTGGCTGCCAGCCGCAACGGATACGTCACGCGCCGCGGCCGCCGGCACGACCGGCGAGCATGCCGGGATATCCGAGGAACTGCTGGAGATGTCGCCTCTGATCGCGGCAGAGCTGGTGTCCGTCAGCCGGCGACTGCTCGGCAGCATTGAGCCGACCATCGAACGTTACGCACAGCGAATTCGGCACAGCGGCCTGCCCCACGTGGAATCCCTCGGCGAGGTGCAGATCAGGGATCACGCGGCGCCCCTGATCGCCGACGCGATCAATTCACTGGATGTCGTCGGTCAGGCAGGAGGGCGTGCGCCTGATCTTCTTCGGGATGGCAGCGAGATTCAGCGAACGATATCCGAGTTGCACGGAGCGCAGCGATATCGGCTGGGATGGGGAGAGGCACACATTGCCGCGGACGTCAAGATTCTGCGCGAGGAAGTCATCGCATCAGTCGATCTCATACCGGCGTCCGAGGAGGTGAAAATCCGGGCACGCGATCTGTTACAGCGACTGCTGCGAGCGGCGGAGCAAATCAGTATTCGTGGTTACCGCTTCGCGAAGTCCGCAGATTCACGCTGAGGCGGTCGCGAAGAAACGCTACGCGAGCCGGTCCTGAATGTGGGAAGCGTCGCCCGCGTCCAACAGCAGTGGCTCTGATTCGCCCAGCGCTTCGAGCACCAGGGACAGATCGTCTGCCGTGGCGTCCAGCGGCGAAGAGAGAACGCTCGGTGCAAAGTCGAAGCTGATCTGCCGGACGGGGACGAAGCTCTGCCGGTGATGCCGAGTGGCGCCGTGGGCGTTCAGACCGGCCATGTGATCACGCGTCGCGTAGCCCGCATTATGCTCCCATCCAAAACCTGGGTGCCGCGCCGCCAGCGACGCCATCAGTCGATCGCGAGTGACCTTCGCGAGAATGGATGCGCACGCAATGCTGTGACAGCGTGCGTCGCCATGCACCACCGCGGTGTGCGGTACCGCCAGCGCCCGAATGGCGCGACCATCCACGATGACATGGTCCGGCCGGAGGGTCAGCCGGCGCAGGGCCCGCATCATCGCGAGCGTACTCGCATGATAAATGTTGAGCCGGTCGATCTCGCGCACTGACGCGGCGCCCAGTGCATACGCCAACGCACGCTCGCGGATCCTGCCGGCGAGGCGGTGGCGTTCCTTCAGGGAGAGCAGCTTGGAATCGTCGACGCCGGGAATCGCGCGCGCGTCAGGCGGCATGATGACGACGCAGGCGACGACGGGGCCAGCCAGCGGACCACGACCGACTTCGTCGACACCTGCGAGAAGCGGGCCCCTGGAGGCCCGCAACTCACGCTCGATGGACGTCCAGCGCTTTGGAGAACGATAGGCCGGACGCTTAAGACCGGCCATCGAGACCTACTCGGCCGATCCGGGAACCGCGACGCGAGTCTTCTTCTCCTTGATACGCGTGGCCTTGCCGGTGAGGTGGCGCAGGTAATACAGCTTGGCGCGGCGCACCCGACCACGGCGGACGACAACGAGCGTCGCGATCATTGGGCTATGGAGCGGGAAAATACGCTCGACGCCAATGCCCCCCGATACCTTCCGCACGGTAAACGTCTCGCTGACACCACCGCCCCGGCGCGCGATGCACACACCTTCGAACGCCTGGATACGCTCCTTGTCGCCTTCACGTACGCGAACGTTCACGCGAAGCGTGTCGCCGGCGCGGAAAGGCGGGATGTCGCTACGGAGCCACTCTTTTTCGGTCTCGCTGAATGCATGCATATGACACTCTGGGCTGAAGGGCCGGCCCGTGGAAGGCTGAATTGTGGAGATCGGCAAGTTAACACGTGATGCCCCTCTATGCCAGTTGGCCCATTACCTCGTCTACTGCGACGACCGTCCGGTCGAGCGTGTCCCGGTCATGCGCCGTCGAAACGAAGCCCGCTTCGAACTGCGAGGGAGCGAGATAGACGCCAGCGTGCAGCAGCGCGTGGAAGAACCTGGCATATCGGGCTGTATCCGCGCTGCGGGCAGTCGCATAGTCGGTGACCGGTGTCCCGGTGAAAAAGAACCCCCACATCCCACCGATGGCACCGGACTGGAGGGGCACCCCCGCGCCATTCGCGGCACGAGAGACGGCGCTCGCCATGCGCTCACTCGATCGCGCGAGCTCCGCATAGACGCTCGGGCGCCCAAGCTCGCGCAGGGTGGCCAGGCCAGCCGCCATGGCAATCGGGTTCCCCGACAACGTTCCCGCCTGATATACCGGTCCTGACGGTGCAATCTGTGACATGAGGTCGCGCCGGCCCCCATACGCAGCGGCTGGTAATCCGCCGCCGATGACCTTGCCGAGGCAGGTGAGGTCGGGCTCGATGGCGAATGCAACCTGTGCCCCGCCCCATGCCACCCGGAAACCGGTCATGACTTCATCAAAGATCAGAAGCGCGTCCTCGCGGGCGGTAATGGCGCGCAGTCCTTCAAGGAATCCCGCACCCGGAAGCACGAAGCCCATGTTGCCTGCGACGGGCTCCACGATTACCGCGGCGATTTCACCCCGATTTGCGATGAAGAGTGCCTCAACGGCTTCGAGATCGTTGTAGGGTGCCACAAGCGTCCCCGCGGCGGCTCCGGCAGTGACGCCAGGACTGTCGGGAAGGCCCAGGGTCGCCACACCGGACCCCGCCTGCACGAGCAGCCCGTCCGCATGGCCGTGGTAGCATCCGGCGAACTTCACGATCTTCGTTCGGCCGGTTGCGGCGCGAGCCAGTCGCAGCACGCTCATCACCGCTTCCGTTCCACTGGAGACGAAACGCAGCATCTCCACCGCCGGCAGCGCGCCGACGATCATCTCGGCGAGTTCTGCTTCCACCTCGGTGGGCGCGCCGTACGACGTGCCGCGCCCGGCCTGCCTCGTGATCGCTTCCACCACCGCCGGATGGGCGTGGCCCAGAGCCAGAGCGCCCCATGACAACACGAAGTCGATGTAGCGGTTGCCATCCACATCGATAAGGGTTGCACCCTCTGCGCGATCAATGAATCGGGGAGTTCCCCCGACCCCGCGAAAGGCACGTACCGGACTGTTGACGCCGCCCGGAAAAAGCGCCAGCGAGCGTTCGAACAGCCCGCGGCTTACATCATCCTTCGCCGTCGTCGTGGCACGGGGAGACGCGGGCGCCCGTCTCACTCGCCCGCTCGCAGCCACTCGGCGGCCTGCTTCGCGTAGTACGTAATGACGATGTCGGCGCCCGCTCGCCGAATTCCGGTGAGCGTCTCGAGCACCGCGCGCCGCTCGTCGATCCATCCACGCTCGGCGGCCGCCTTGAGCATCGCGTACTCACCGCTCACCTGATAGGCTGCGAGCGGGACGTCGACGGCGTCGCGCACCTGGCGAACGATGTCGAGGTACGGGCCCGCGGGCTTCACCATCACGATGTCCGCACCCTCTTCGAGATCCAGACGTACTTCGCGAAGCGCCTCGCGCGCATTGGCGGCGTCCATCTGGTAGGCGCGGCGGTCGCCGAACGAGGGGGTCGAGCCGGCGGCGTCGCGAAAAGGCCCGTAGAACGCTGATGCGTACTTGGCCGAATAGGCCATGATGGCGACATGCCGATGTCCGGCATCATCGAGGGCGCGGCGAATGGCTCCAACCTGATGGTCCATCATCGCGCTCGGGGCGACCACGTGTGCGCCGGCGTCGGCGTACGCGACGGCCGCCTCCGCGAGCAGCGGCAGGGTCGCATCGTTGTCGACCTGGCCATCGCCAGTCACGAGGCCGCAGTGCCCGTGATCGGTGTATTCGCAGAGGCAGACGTCGGCGATGATGATCATATCGCTGTTGGCGCGCTGGATGCCGGCGATCGCGCGCGGTACCGGGCCGTTGGCATCGCTTGCACCGCTCCCGCGCGCATCCTTGAGTGCCGGAATGCCGAACAACAGCACCGCGTTGAGACTGGCCGAGGACAGGGCTCCAATCTCGGTTTCGAGCGATTCGACCGTCCAGCGCGACTGCCCGGGCATGGACACGATGGGCTCAGCCAGTCCGCTGCCGGCGGTGACGAACAGCGGGTGCACGAGCGCCGCTGCATCGAGTCGCGTCTCGCGCACGAGCCGACGCAAGGCTGGGGACTCACGAAGACGGCGCGGGCGCACATTGTCGCCCGTCGCCAGTGCGGGGAGCGTGTCGGAATCAGTCACGTTACGCATTGGCATCTCGTGGGCGGCTGAACCAGTCGATCAGCGCCTCAGTCAGTCCTTCCGCATCGAACGTGCTCGCGACCGCATCGACAGGCAAGCCGGATGCGCGCGCCGCGGAGGCCGTCACGGGGCCGAGGCAGATGATCGCAGGGCGCGGCGAGGCATCTCGCAGAAATTCGGCGTGAGGACCGGACCGCAGTCCCTCCAGAAAATATCGCACCGTGGACGAGCTGCTGAAGGTCACGGCATCAACGCCACCCGCACGAAGCGTTTCGCCGAGCTGCGCGATTCCGTGGCCGGGCACGGTCCGGTACGCCACCACATCCTCCACCACCGCGCCCCGACCGCGCAAACCGTCTCGCAGAGTTGGCCGAGCAATGTCCGCTCGCACCAGGAGTACGCTTTGCCCAGTGAGATCGCCAAAGGTCTCGACGAGTGATTCGGCAACGTATCGCTCTGGTATGGCAGTCACCGGGAGCCCATGGGCTTCCGCCACACGAGCGGTTGCGGCGCCAACGACGGCAACGTTTGGCGGAGACGCCGGCAGTGTGCGTGAGCGGCGGGCCATGCGATCCAATAGTGCCGTGACGCCGTTGCCGCTCGTGAACACGATCCAGTCGAACTCCGCGAGACGATCAATGGCCGCGTCCAGCCGGTCGAAGCTGTCGGGGGGGTCGATCTGGATGGCCGGGCAGATTATCGGCTCCGCACCCAGCGACCGAAGGTGCTTCGCGAGCTCTTCGGACTGATCCTGCGCCCGGGTGATCACGATGCGTCGGCCGGCGAGCGGTCGCCCGGCGAGGTCAGCCGACGCGAGCACGTGACCCGGAGGCCAGGAGTACTGCGCCGCCACGCTCGAGGAGGCCGCGCGCGAGATGGGTCCCGAGCGATTCGGCATCCGCCACGGGACCGCTGACGGTATCGCGCACCACCTCGCCCGTGGGTGACGCAATCATTCCGCTCAGGTGCAGTGTTGATCCGGACACCGTGCCGTACGCGGCAGTGGCCGTGAGACATCCTCCGCCGCTCGCGCGAAGGAATGCCCGCTCGGCGTTCACCGCCGTTGCGGTGGCCGCATCATTCAGCACCTCGACGATCGCAGCAGTGACATCATCACCGGCGGTCACTTCGATGCCGAGCGCGCCTTGTCCCGGTGCCGGAAGCATCATCGATGGATCGAGCCACTCGGTGATCTCGGACTTCAGGCCGAGCCGGATGAGACCCGCCGCCGCCAGGAGCAGTGCGTCGTACTCTCCGTCGCGCAGCTTTCTCAGGCGAGTGTCGACATTGCCGCGCACATCGACCGGATTGAGGTCCGGGCGGAGTGCTCTGAGCTGCGCGGCACGCCGAGGGCTGCTGGTGCCAACGCGGCCGCCGACGGGCAGGTCGTGGAGACCGCCGGAGTTGGAGACGATGACGTCGCGCGCGTCCTCCCGTTTCGTGAAGGCCGCGATACGCATGTCCGGAGGCTGCGTGCTGGGCAGATCCTTGGCGCTGTGGACTGCGAGGTGCACCCTCCGCTCGCGCAACGCCTGTTCGAGCTCGCTCACGAACAACCCCTTGTCGCCCAGGTCCGCCAACGGTCGATCGAGCATTGTGTCGCCCTTCGTGGTGATCCGCACGACTTCAACTCGAAGACCGGGATGGCGCGCCAGCAGGGCCTGTTCGATAATCGCCGTTTGCGCAAGGGCGAGCTTGCTCGCGCGGGTCGCGATGACGACCGTGCGGCCTGCGCCCGGGACTGTCAAACGGTCGCGACTACAGGAACGGGACTCGCCGGCACCGGTTCGCGCGCGATCGCGGCGATGGTGCGGACAAAGGCGGGCAACGCGTTCGGAAGAGCGGTCCGCCGAAAGTTCAGCCCGAGCTCGGCGGCCCGCGTCTTCGCCTCGTAATCGATGTCGTAGAGGATCTCGAGGTGATCCGACACGAAACCGATCGGGACCTGCAGCACCGACTTCACGCCGCGCTCTGCCAGTGTGGTGAGCACATCGAGGATGTCAGGTCCAATCCATGGTTCACCGGTGGCGCCGGCGCTCTGCCACCCGATTTGCCATTCACCAATGCCGGCGGCCGCCGCGACGGCGGTCGCGCTCTCGCTCAACTCTCGCTCGTACGGATCATCCCACTCGCGGATACGCAGTGGAAGGCTGTGCGCGGTGAACACCGTCATCACGCTCGCACGCTGTTCCGCCGGAAAGCGATCCAGCGCCTCGCGAACGAGCGATGCAATGAGTGCAATGAAGCCCGGATGGCGGTGCCAGCTCTCGACCATTTCGATCGAGAAGCACTCACCGAGCTTTCGGTTCCCCTCCTCCAATGCCTTGCGGTAGCCGCCGATGCTGATCCGCGAATAGTGTGGAGCGAGTGCGATCGCCCTGATCGAGCGCACGCCGTCGGCTGCCATTCGCGCCATCGTGTCCGCGATGTACGGGTGCCAGTGCTTCATGCCGATGTACACGCGCTCGGCGGAACCATCGCGCACGAGCTCCGTCTCGAGCGCGACGCGCACCTGCTCCGTCGTGTCGAGCAGCGGCGTCCGTCCACCGACCAGCGCGTAGCGCTCCTTGAGGTGCTCCACCGCCTCGGGTGATGGCGTGCGTCCGCCGCGAATGTGCGTGTAGTAGGCTTCCACCTCGTCGGCGGAATCGGGCGAGCCGTAGGCCATCAACAGGACGGCGTGCGTCATGCGACGCCAGCCTGAACGCCGCTGCCCTTCACGACGTCGATGAGTCGAGCGATGTTGTCCAGAGGCGTTTCCGGGTACAGGCCGTGACCGAGATTGAAGATGTGGCCGGGCCTGCCACCGGCACGACGCAGCACGTCGAGGGCCCGGTCCTCGATAATGTCACCAGGACCCATGAGCACGAGGGGATCGAGATTGCCCTGAATGCCGAGGTCGTGACCAATGCGCGACCAGGCGACGTCGAGGGGAATCCGCCAGTCCACCCCGATCATGGTGCCACCGTCGGACTTCATTTGATCGAGCAAGGTGGACGTGTTGGTGCCGAAATGGATGAACGGCAGGCCCGATGGCGCCATTGCCGCAAAGATTCGTTTCGTATATGGCCGGACGTAGATCTCGTAATCCGTGGGGGTCAGGCACCCGACCCAGCTATCGAACAGCTGGAGCGCATCGATGCCTGCGTCGACCTGCGCCTGCAGGTAGCGAATCATGATGCCGGTGAGCCGCTCCATCAGCGAATGCCACAGCGCGGGCTCCGAATACATCATCGTCTTTGTCGCCACAAACTCGCGTGTCGGACGGCCTTCGATCAGATACGACGCCAGCGTGAATGGCGCGCCGGAGAATCCGATCAGTGGAATCCGCCCGGCGAGCTCCTCCCGCACGATGCGGATGGTCTCGAGAACAAATGGCACGTCTTCCTGCGGATTGATCGGCCGCAGCGCCTCGACCCCGCTCTGATTACGGATCGGTGAGCGAATCACCGGACCGACATTGTCGACGAGCTCCAGATCGACACCGATGCCCATGAGCGGCAGCATGATGTCGGCAAACATGATCGCCGCGTCCACGTCCAGGCGACGGACCGGCTGCATCGTGACTTCGGCGCAGAGGTCGGGCTGCCGGCAGATGTCCAGCAGGGTCCACTGCTTCCGGATCTCTCGATACTCGGGGAGAATGCGTCCCGCCTGACGCATGAACCAGATTGGCGTCCGCTCGGTGCGCTCGCGGCGGGCCGCGCGGAGGAACAGTGACTCGGTTGCGATCAGTGTCATGGTGGTCAGCCCATCAGCGCGAGGGCTTCCCCGAGCGGCCGATGAATGGCGGTATAGATAGGAGTATCTCGGAGTGTGTAGCGACGTCCTTCCGTGCTCCGCAGGTCGATGACAAGCTGCTGATGCCGCTCGAGGCTGTTGGTCTCGTAGGCAACCACGAACTCCTGGTCGTCGAGGCCCGTCGCGTACACCAGCAGTTGTCGCACATCGGTGAACTCATGGCCGACGCGAATGTGCTCGTTCATCATCCCCTGGCGAGCCTCGCGGCTCATCAGGTACCACTCGGTGGTTTTCGCGAATGGATAGACGATGAGGTATTTGAGGCGGTCGGGCTCGTCGAGCGCCTGCTCCTGCGCGGTCCGGCGCTTCGTGTAAACCGAAGGGCGCGTCATGCCGAACAGCACGTGCGTCACTTCGAGATACTGACCCAGTCCGGTGTCGAGCAGACGTGCGAGCTGCTCCTGCTGTGCTTCGGGAGTGCCTCCCTTCTGCCACAGCAGCAGTGACGTCATCGCCTTGAAGCCCAGCGTGCTGTAGGAGTGCGACTCGATCTCGCTGGCCGCCGACGCTACCTGGGCAAATTCGTGGCGGCCCTTCTCCCGCGTGCCCGCCGGCAGGCGGCGCCAGAGCGGGTCGGCACGAAAGAACAGGTAGCGTACGAGTTCCCCTTTGGGTGTCTCCCCTTTGGGTGTATCGCCCCTGGGCCCCGCGCCCTCGACTGGCTCGCCGCTCATTCGGCGCTCGTGAGCGAACGACTTTCATGCGGGCACGCGGCTTCCTCGGCTGGCGCGGCTGCGCCCTCGATCGCCTTCGTCTGCATTCCCGGGCCCACCAGCGACGGATTCTTCGGCAGACCGAACAGCTCCTGCAGCGCCCACGCGAGATTCGCCCCTTCG
>Ga0136611_10003343_pt1 | contig 11218 bp, 12 predicted proteins | sample AntDrymUQ2232306_2_FD_106645 | JGI IMG/M metagenome (GOLD analysis project Ga0136611, IMG submission 106645) | Polar desert sand microbial communities from Dry Valleys, Antarctica - metaG UQ223 (23.06) | ecosystem: Environmental > Terrestrial > Soil > Desert | place: Antarctica: Dry Valley... | reverse complement strand
GAGAAGTACGGGTCGGGGACGAGGCCGGTGCGCTCCCGGATGAGGTCGACGGGTAGCTCGGCGCAGCGCGCCGCCGTCCTCCGGTCCTGCCAGACGAGCGCGCGGCCGACCGGTCGGCCGGTCGAGCGATCCCAGACGAGAGTCGTCTCGCGCTGGTTCGCGATCCCGAGCGCGTGCAGCTCGCCCGCCGAGACGTCCGCGTCCCTGAGGGCCGTCTCGGCAGCCGCGAGCACCGTCTCCCAGATCTCCTCGGGCTCGTGCTCGACGAGGCCGGGAGCGGGGAAGTGCTGCGCGAGCTCGCTGTAGCCCCGACCGAGGATCTCGAAGTTCTCGTCGACGACGAGACAGGTCGTTCCCGTCGTGCCCTGGTCGATCGCGAGCAGCATGCGCGGAGCCTAGAGGGGGGCCGGCCTCCTCCTCAGGGATGACCGGGGGTCGTCGCCGCGGATGACGCCGCGGGAACCGCGGTTGAGTACCGTCGGTTCGTGAGCCTCCGCTTGCCGAAGCTCGTCCGACGCCTCCTCCGCGCGCCGAAGACGGGAGTCGAGCATTTGGCCGCCGCCGACGCCTTGCGCGCGATCGAGGAGGAGCGCGGGAGAATCGCCCGCGAGCTCCACGATGTCGTCGCCCATTCGGTCAGCGTGATGACGGTTCAGGCCGGCGCCGTACGCCGGCTGCTCGCGCCCGAGCAGCAGCGCGAACGCGAGGCGCTGCTCACCGTCGAGGAGACGGGGCGCCAGACCCTGACCGAGATGCGCCGCCTCCTGGCCGTTCTTCGGCAGGAAGGCGAGGCCCCCGCGCTCGCCCCGCAGCCCGGGCTCGCGGCGCTCACGAGTCTCGTCGCACAGGTTCGGGAGGCCGGACTTCCCGTCGAGCTGAGGTACGAGGGCGAGCAGATCAGCCTTCCCCCGGGTATCGACCTCTCCGCCTACCGGATCGTCCAGGAGGCCTTGACGAACACACGGCGCCGACCCGACCCGCGGCGGCGACGCGAGCCGGAACGGCGAGCCGTACGGCGAGATCGGGCTCGTGACCACCGGCGACGCCGACTTCGGCGCCCAGCACGGCGGCCCGCGCGACCCGCAGCCCGGGCACCAGGGCAACGGACGCGACCGCGGCAGCCTCGGCTTCTCGATCGCGCCGGCGGCCGCTGCCGCGACGATCGGGCCGTCCTCGCCGACGACGATCACGAGCACGCCGTCTTCCACCTCGAGCCCGGTCGTCACGCCGCCTGCCGAGCCGATCAGCCTCCCGCCCGGCCGGGCCAAGAAGTAGTAGCGCCCGTCGCTCGAGAGGCTAGGGCCCTTCGAGCACTGAGAGGATGTTCCCGGCCGGATCCTTGAACCACGCGATCGTCGGGCCCTCGTTGCCGCGCGCGATCCCCTTCTCGTCCGTCCCGAGCTCCTCGTACCGCTCGAAGCGCACTCCGGCCTCGGTCAACCGATCGACCGCCGCGTCGACGTCCTCGACGGGGAAGTTGAGGACGGTGAAGCTCGCCGGGGTGTGATCCGGCTTCGGGTAGACGAAGACCTCGCCGCCGCCGGTCAGGTGCAGCCCGAGGCCGCCCATCTCGTCCGTCACGTCGAGCCCTAGGGTCTCGGAGTAGAACTGCCTTGCCCGGGGCACGTCGTCGACCGCGAAGCTCGAGAATGCCTTGCTCTCCTTGAACATGGAACTCCTTTCAGTCGACCTGCGCGGTCGCGGGAACGCCAACGGCGCCCTCGCCGGCAGGGGCGGGAGACTCTCGGAGCAGGGTGGCGCCGATCACGGCCGCGGCGATCGCGAAGAGCGCGCCGACGAGGAACGCCGCGTGGTAGCCCCCGTTCAGCGCCTGGAGCTGTCCGTCGCCGGAGGAGCTCAGGCCGTCCGAACGAGAGGCGGCAAGGCTCACGAGTACCGCGAGCCCGAGCGCGCCGCCCATCATGAACGAGGTGTTGACGACGCCCGAGGCGAGCCCTGACTGGCTCGGCTCGACCTCGCTCATCGCCGCCAGGAGAACCGGGTTGAAGGCGAGACCGGCGCCGATCCCGAGCAGGATCATGCTCGGGAGGACATCGACGACGAAGCTACCGTCCACCGGAGCGCGCGCGAAGAGCAGGAGTCCCGCAGCGGCGACGAGAAGCCCTGCCGCGAGCGGCTTGCGCAGGCCAAAACGCAGCACGAGCTTCGCCGAGATGCCGAGCGAGAATGCCCCCATGATCAGGTTGGCCGGCAGGAACGCGAGTCCCACCTCGAGCGGGCTGTAGCCGAGCACGAGCTGGAGGTAGAGCGCCGAGACGAAGAACCACGCGAACATCGCCGCGGCCCAGAGGACGCCGACGACGTTCGAGACGGCCACGCTGCGCAGCTTGAAGAGCCCGAGCGGCATCAGGGGCGAGCCGTGTCGCGCCTCGATCAGGAGGAAGAGCGCGAGCAGCGCCACGGAGCCGCCGAGCAGGCCGAGCGTCCGGCCGGTCGCCCAGCCCACCTCGTTGCCCTTGACGATCGCATAGACCGCGACCATGAGAGCGGTGGTGACGGTAATCGCACCGGCCACGTCGAGCCGCCCTTTTTCCGCCGTCCCGCGGTCGGGTGTCAGCAGCCGGAGCGAGAGCGCAACCACCGCGATCCCGATCGGGACGTTGACGAGGAAGATCCAGTTCCAGGTGAGCGTGTCGGTGAGCACCCCGCCGAGGAGAACGCCGAGGCTCCCGCCCCCCGCGAGGACGAAACCGAAGACGCCCATCGCCTTCGCGCGCTCCGCCGGCTCGGTGAAGAGGAACATGATCAGCGAGAACGCAACTGCGGAGACGACCGCGCCGCCGAGCCCCTGGACGGCGCGTGCCGCGATCAGGACTCCCTGCGACGTCGCGAGCCCGCAGCCGATCGAGGCGACCGTGAAGAGCGAGATCCCGGCGAGGAAGAGCCGCCGGTGACCGAAGAGGTCGCCGAGCTTGCCGCCCAGGAGGAGGAAGCCGCCGAAGGTGAGGAGGTAGGCGTTCACGACCCAGGCGAGCGAGGTCTCGGAGAAACCCAGGTCTTCCCTGATCGACGGCAACGCAACGTTCACAACCGTCGTGTCGAGCACGATCATCAGGTCTCCCAGGCACAGAACCAGGAGCGCGAGCCAGCGAGTGCGGTCGTTCATGATCATGGGCTTCCCCTTTCGGCAGTCGAAGAGTCTCGGAGGGTAAGACCGGCTGCCGCAGAAAAACTCATCGGCGCGGTTTCGGCGGCGACACAGTGGGGCACTCAACCTCCGACCTGTTGCCGGCTCCCGTGTTGCGAACCAGCTGAGTGTTCCTGCCGAACGACTACAGGCCGGCCGACGACACGCAAGGGAACCGAGGAGACGAACATGAGCCGCACGCACAAGCTGATCAACCTGGCGGGGATCGCCTTGCCCTTCGTCGGCCTGATCGCCGCGATCGTGCTCCTCTGGGATCGGATGGTCGGCCCGACCGAACTCGCGATCCTCGCTGTCGGCTACGTCCTGACCGGTGTCGGGATCACCGTCGGCTACCACCGGCTCTTCACTCATCGAGCCTTCGAGACTTACAAGCCCGTCCGCTATACGTTCGCCGTGCTGGGCCAGATGGCGGTCGAGGGCGACGTCCTCGCCTGGGTGTCCGACCACCGCAAGCACCACCAGTTCTCGGATCAGGAGGGCGATCCGCACAGCCCCCACGCGGGCTTCGGGGGCGGCGTCTCCGGTGCGCTCAAGGGTCTCTGGCACGCGCACACGGGCTGGCTCTTCTCCGAATCCGGGCGCGCCGATCAGGCCCGCTACGCCAAGGACCTGATGCGCGACAATGGACTCCGGGTGATCGCGAAGCTCTTCCTCCCGCTCGTGATCGTCTCGCTGATCGTCCCGGCTCTCGTCGGGTGGGCGCTCCTCGGCGGTTGGTACGGCTTCTTCGCCGGGCTCGTCTGGGGCGGTGCCGTCCGGATCTTTCTCCTGCACCACGTCACGTTCTCGATCAACTCGATCTGTCACTTCTGGGGTCGCCGCCGGTTCGCCTCGCGCGACGAGTCCCGCAACGTTTGGTGGCTCTCGTGGCTCTCATTCGGCGAGTCGTGGCACAACAACCACCATGCCTTCCCCACGTCGGCTTTCCACGGGCTGCGGAAGCTGGAGATCGACCCGGGCGGCTGGGTCATCTGGTCGCTCGAGAAGCTCGGGCTCGCGTGGGGCGTCGTGCGGATCCCGATGGACAAGCAAGCCAGCAAGCTCGCCCCTCGCTGAAGCGAGCGTCGAGCGCCGCTAGAAGTCGATGCGCATGACGACCCGGCGGAGGGTCGGCCGGCTGACCTTCGCGAACCCGGCAGCGACGAATGCTCCGTGGGTGCCCACGTGCAGCTCGCCCAGCAAAGCCGCCTTCGTGGTCGTCGGGTAGCCCTCGAGGGCGCGGGCACCGCGTGCCCGGGCGAAGCCGACGGCGGCGCGCGCGAGCGCGTAGCTGATCCGCTCGCGCCGGAACCCTGTGCGCGTGACGAAGCACGTTACCGCCCAGACGCCGTCGTCGGCCTTGTCCTCTGTCCGACCCACCCAGGGGACGCGGTTCGAGCGCAGCAGGCGCGCGTAGGAGGTGCGGGGCTCGACTGCGCACCAGCCGACGGGCTCACCGGCGAGGTAGGCCACGAGGCCGCTCGTCGCTATCGAGTCGGGGTGACCGCAGTCGGTCTGCTCGCGAAGCCGGAAGCCGAGCTTCTCGGCGCTGACCGAGGCTCAGGACTCGCCGGGCTGCAGCTTGAACCGCTGGCACCAGCATCTCGCCGGATCGCCGCGCGTGCCGAAGACGGCCTGGAGATCCTCCCAGCTCGCCTCGTTCGCAGGGACGATCGTGACCTCGGGCGTCTCGGCCGCAGCGGTAATGCGGGCACCGTACTTCACCGGCCCGGTTCGGAGCGCTCTGGTAGCGTCTGCCTCCGATGTAAGCGCCACTTCTCGATCCCTCGACGTTCGCCGGCCGCTCCTCGGAGCGCCGCGGTCGTTCTCCCTACGTCTCTGGAGGTCAGAAGTGAGTCGTCACCCGGAGGGGTCGCACGCCGGCTCCGACACCGAAGATCGCACCATCTTCCAGCATCCGCTGGCGTATCTGCTCGGGTTGGAGGGAATCGCGCTCCTGCGCGCGTACTCCGGCTCTTACGACCGCGAGTTCACGCTCGCCCGTCTGCACGAGATCAGGGAGCTGCTCGAGTCGCCGGACGCGTTCGGCGCCGGGACCGAGGCGCGCCCGATCTCCCTCCGCGACGGCTACGACCGATGGGCGCCGTGGTACGACGAGCAGTCGAACCAGCTGCTCGAGATCGAGCAGCCGATCGTGCGCCAGATCCTCGACGCCCTTCCCGTCGGCGTTGCGCTCGACGCCGCGTGCGGAACCGGACGACACGCCGCGTACCTCGCATCGCTCGGGCACACCGTGATTGGCGTCGACGCGTCACCGGGGATGCTCGCGCTCGCACGCGAGAAGGTCCCGGAGGGCGAGTTCCACGAGGCCGACCTCAACCAGTTGCCGCTCGCGGACGAATCCGTCGACCTCGTCGCCTGCTCGATCGCGCTCGTGCACCTGCCGGACCTCGACGGCCCATTCGGCGAGTTCGCGCGCGTCCTGCGCCCGGGCGGGCACCTCGTCGTCTCCGACCAACGCGGCCTGATCGGCGACATCGGCGCCCCGGTCGGGTTCGACGGCCCGGAGGGAGAGCAGGGCTACCTCCCCGTCCACATCCATCTCACGAGCGAGTACCTCGCCGCGGCGCTCCCACTCGGCTTCCGGGTGCTCAGATGCGAGGAGCCGCGCGTCCCCTGGCCGATTCTCGACGAGGAGGGCAGGACGATCCACGACGGCGAGCGGCTGCCGCCGCAGGATTCGAACGAGCCGCCGTACACCTGGGCCCTGCACGCCGAGGTGATCGACGCGACGAACGCCGCCTGGCGCGGAAAGCCGTCCTCGATCATCTGGCACTTCCAGCTCGAGCTCGTCTGATGCGACGAGAGCATGGGCCGTGTTGGGCTCGAACCAACGACCTTGGGATTAAAAGTCCCCTGCTCTACCAGCTGAGCTAACGGCCCCGCAAGCGAGTCTAGGGTAGGGCAGTATTCCGGCGTGGACGTTCTCGAGAAGCCACGCCTGCGCGGAGTTTTCCACCAGTACGCCTTCTATGTCGCCGTTGTTGCGGGACTCGGGCTGGTCCTCTTCGCCGACTCGCTGCGGGAGCGGCTCGCGATGTGGATCTACGCGTTCGCCCTCGCCGCGATGTTCGGGGTCAGCGCGCTCTATCACCGGGTCAACTGGCGTTCCACCCGTGTGCGCACCTGGATGCGCCGGCTCGACCATTCGACGATCTTGCTCCTGATCGCCGGGACCTACACGCCCTTCGCGCTCCTCGCCTTCGAAGGAAAGCTCGCCGACGCGATCCTGATCGTCGTCTGGGCCGGTGCGGGCGCGGGACTCCTCCTCAACCTCCTGTGGGTCGACGCTCCCAAGTGGCTGACCGCCGTCGTCTTCATTGCGCTCGGGTGGGTGGGGGTGGTCGCAGTGCCCGACCTACTCGAGGTCGGCGTGGTGCCCGCAGTGCTCGTCTTCGTCGGAGGAGGGCTCTACACGCTCGGGGCGGTCGCCTATGCACTGAAGCGTCCGAATCCGCGTCCTGCGGTCTTCGGCTACCACGAGATCTTCCATCTGCTCGTGATCGGCGCGGCCATTACCCACTTCGTCGCGATCGCCGCGTACGTCCTGCCGCTCTGAGCCAGCGCTTAATTTTCCTGTAATCGGGCACTCGCTACCCTGAGCTCATGGAAACCAAGGTGCAAAAAACAGACGCGGAGTGGCGCGCCGAGCTCACGCCCGAGCAGTACGAGATTCTTCGTCGCAAGGGCACCGAGCGCGCGTTCACCGGCGAGTACAACGACATGAAGGACGCCGGGGTCTATCGCTGCGCCGGCTGTAGCGCGGAGCTCTTTCGCTCCGAGGCGAAGTTCGATTCCGGTTCCGGCTGGCCGAGCTTCGTCGAGCCGGCCGACCTCGAGAGCGTGGTCACCGAGACCGATCGGAAGTTCGGGATGGTTCGAACCGAGGTGATGTGCGCCGCGTGCGGTGGCCATCTCGGACACGTTTTCCCGGACGGCCCCGGGCCGACGGGCCAGCGCTACTGCATCAACTCCTGCTCGCTCCAGCTGGAGCGCTCATGAACGCCATGACGCCGACGGGGCTCGAGAAGGCGACGTTCGCGGCCGGCTGCTTCTGGGGCGTCGAGGTCGAGTTCCGGAACACCTCCGGGGTGAAGGACGCGCAGGTCGGCTACATCGGCGGCCAGACCGAGAATCCGAGCTACAAGGACGTCTGCGGTGGGAACACCGGTCACGCCGAGGCGGTCGAGATCACCTTCGACCCGGCCGAGATCTCCTTCGGGGAGCTCGTCGACCGCTTCTGGAGCCTGCACGATCCGACCCAGAGAAACCGGCAGGGTTGGGACGTGGGGACGCAGTACCGCTCTGCGATCTTTGCGCACTCGCCCGAGCAGGTCGAGGCCGCTCGCGCTTCGCTCGAGCGGGCGCAGTCGGGCTTCAAGAAGCCGATCGCGACGCAGATCGTCAGCGACGACAGCCCGTTCTGGCCGGCGGAGGAGTATCACCAGCAGTACCTCGTCAAGAACGGTCGCGCCACCTGCGCGATCTGAGCGCAGGACACGAGAGCTACGGAGCCGACGGCGGAGACGCCGTCGGCTCGAGTTCCTCGATGCGCGTGAGCTTCCAGGCCGTGTAGACGGCGAACCCGATCCAGAGCACGTCGAAGAGCCCGAACACCTCGTCGAGGTTCTCGCGGAAGAACCTGAACATCTCGCTCGAGAGCACCCCGACGCTCAGACCGACCTCTTGGGCGTCCTGCTGAACGGCGAACGCGAAGCTGAGGTACTTGCCGAGGAGGATCCCGAGCAGAGCGCCCGCGACTGCGATCGCCACGAGCCGGTGTCCGCGCGCGCCGGCGCTGACCGTCACTGCGACGGTTCCGACGACGAACCCGATCGCCCAGGCGACGATCCCGACCTCGTAGCCCGTCCACCTGACGATCAGACCCCAGAGGATCCCGCCGACGATGCCCGCCGCCAACGCGGCGGCCAGGGCGGGGACGAGGGATCGCGAGTTGGCGGAGTCCGTCGGGCCCGGCGCGGGAACGTCGTCGTGATCCCCGCGTTCGCTCATCGCGCGGGAGCGTACTCGTCGGGGCGAACCCGGCACTCGACTGGCGCGCGCCCGAAGCCGGGAGCGAAGCGACCCTTCAGGGATCTTGCGCGCTGAGGGATCCCCGTGAGGGGATCCCTCAGCTTGCGCCACAAACATGGGCGGTGAGGGGCTCGAACCCCCGACCCCCTGGGTGTAAACCAGGTGCTCTCCCAGCTGAGCTAACCGCCCGTACGAGTCGGAATAGGTGCCCCCAACGGGATTCGAACCCGTGCAGCCACCTTGAAAGGGTGGTGACCTAGGCCGCTAGTCGATGGGGGCGGCCCGGGGAGGATAGCCGCCGCGCCAGGAGGAGGAACAGCAGCCGGCAGCGCGAATCCCCGTGGTTCCATGCGCCTTCGTCCGACCGTCGCCGTCGCGGCCGTCGCGCTTCTTCTCGCCGCGCCGGCTCGAGCCGCCAACCCGCAGATCGCAGGGTTGCAGGTCGCCCTGCGCGCATATGGCTTCTATCTCGGGCCGATCGACGGAGTCTCCGGTAGCGGTACCGCCACCGCCGTACGCGCCTTTCAGCGCTCGAGCAAGCTTGCGGTCGATGGGATCCCGGGCTCGACGACCCGCCGGGAACTCGGTCGGCTCGGAGCGCCGCTGTATGGCAAGCGGACGCTCGTGCAGGGCCGCGTTGGCTGGGACGTGTCGGTGCTCCAGTTCCTGCTCGCACGACACGGCGTCGGTCGGGTGATCGACGGTTACTACGGGACGGAGACAAGACTTGCGGTCAGGCAGTACCAGCGCCGGGCGGGGCTCACAGTGGATGGGGTCGCCGGGCCTGCGACCTTGCGCTCGCTCGGCGCCCGGTCGCGCAGCACCAAGCTGCCCGACCGGAGCTACACCGTTCGGTCGGGCGACTCGTTGACCGCGATCGCGGAGCGGCACGGGACGACGCTCCGCTCGCTCGCGAGCGCGAACCGGATCGACCCGGCGAGGCCGCTCCTGATCGGCGTTCGCCTGAAGATCCCGGTGGCGACGTCGGCGCCGCTCGCCGCTCCTCCGTCCTCCGTGCGCGAGACGATCACCGTGACGGCGACGCGCTATGGCGTCGATCCCTCGCTGGCCCGGGCAGTCGCCTGGATGGAGTCCGGCTTCCAGCCGCACGTCGTTTCGTCCGCCGGCGCGCTCGGCGTCATGCAGGTGACGCCTCCGGCCTGGGACTTCGTCGAGACGGTTCTGCTCGGAAAGAAGGTCGCGAAGACCACCGAGGGCAACATCCAGGTCGGGATCGTCTACCTCAGGCACCTCCTCCGCGAGTTCGGAGGCGATGAGCGGCTCGCGCTCGCCGCCTACTACCAGGGCGCGCGGGCCGTTCGCCAGCACGGGCTCTTCGCCGAGACGAGGACGTACGTCGAGGCGATCCGGTCGCTCAAGGGCCGCGTCTGAGCCACGGTCCCGAGTGGACCGCTCGAGCCCGCTCCTTCGGCGCGAACGCCGACGCATACGAGCGCACCCGGCCCTCGTACCCGGAGAAGGCCGTCCGCTGGCTCGTCGGGGACGCGCCGAAGCGCGTTCTCGATCTCGGTGCCGGAACGGGCAAGCTGACCCGTTCGCTCGTCGCTCTGGGACACGAGGTGATCGCGGTCGAGCCTTCGCCGGAGATGATCGGGCAGCTGCGGCTCGCGTTGCCGGGTGTCGAGGCGATCGAGGGCGCGGCGGAGCGGATCCCCGTGCCCGACGGGCGGGTCGACGTCGTCACCGCCGGGCAGGCGTTCCACTGGTTCGACCCGGAGCTCGCGCTCCCCGAGATCGCCCGGGTGCTGCGTCCCGGCGGCTCGCTCGGTCTCGTCTGGAACCTCTGGAACGAGGAGAACGCTGTCGTCTCGGGTCTCTACGCCCTCCTGCCGCCGTTCGGCGGTTCCGGCGAGTCGAAGGACGCAGTCGTCCGGAGCGAGCTCTTCGGCCCGCTCGACGAGGCCGCGTTCGACTGGATCCGCCGCTACGGGCGCGAGGAGCTCGTCGAGCGATTCGGAACGCAGTCGTCGGTCGCGGCACTCGACTCCCCAGACCGCGCCGAGCTCCTCGCCGCGGTCGCCCGCTTCTGGGACACCGAGTCCGTCGACGGAGTCCTGGAGCTCCCGTACCGCACGCACGGCTATCGAGCCACCCGTCTCTGAGGGACGTGTCCCAGGACAGACCCTGGGACACGTCCCGTTCGATCAGTGGGCGTCGCCGTTCCCCTCGAATTGCGCTTCCTCGGTCGAGCCCTTCAACGCGAGCGTCGAGCTGGCGCCACCCGAAACCGCCTGCGCGACGCCGTCGAAGTAGCCGGCGCCGACCGCCCGCTGGTGCCGCGTCGCCGTGTAGCCGTGCTCCTCGAGCGCGAACTCCCGCTCCTGCAGGCGCACGTAGGCGCTCATCCCTTCCGCGGCGTAGCCGCGGGCGAGCTCGAACATCGACTCGTTGAGCGAGTGGAAGCCCGCCAGAGTGATGAACTGGAAGCGGTAGCCCATCGTCCCGAGCTCCGACTGGAAGCGTGCGATCGTCTCGTCGTCCAGATGCCGGCGCCAGTTGAAGGAGGGCGAGCAGTTGTAGGCCAAGAGCTTCCCGGGGAACTCGGCCTGGATCGCCTCGGCGAACTCCCGCGCCTCGCCGAGGTCGGGGGTCGACGTCTCCATCCACACGAGGTCCGCGTACGGCGCATAGGAGAGTCCCCGTGCGATCGCTGCCTCCACACCCGAGGTGACTCGGAAGAAGCCCTCCGCGGTGCGTTCGCCGGTGATGAAGCGGGCGTCGCGCTCGTCGACGTCGCTCGTCAGGAGCGTTGCCGAGTCGGCGTCCGTGCGAGCGACGACGAGGGTGGGCACGTCGAGCACGTCGGCGGCGAGCCGGGCGGCCAGGAGCGTGCGGATGAACTGTGACGTGGGCACGAGAACCTTCCCGCCGAGATGGCCGCACTTCTTCTCGGACGAGAGCTGATCCTCGAAATGCACGGCCGCCGCGCCCGACTCGATCATCCCCTTCATCAACTCGAAGGCGTTCAGGGGGCCGCCGAAGCCGGCTTCGGCG
>Ga0136611_10003342_pt1 | contig 11219 bp, 10 predicted proteins | sample AntDrymUQ2232306_2_FD_106645 | JGI IMG/M metagenome (GOLD analysis project Ga0136611, IMG submission 106645) | Polar desert sand microbial communities from Dry Valleys, Antarctica - metaG UQ223 (23.06) | ecosystem: Environmental > Terrestrial > Soil > Desert | place: Antarctica: Dry Valley... | reverse complement strand
CGGTCGCGAGCAGGGATTTCTCGAATCCCTGCAACGCCTCGAGGGGACCGTTCAAAGGCGGCGCCTGCTTCAGGTATGCGAGGAAACCACTCCAGATCTGGTCCTCACTACGTTGCGACTGCGCTGAGGGATTGGCTCCAATGACGGCGAGGACCATCAGTGCAACGGCGAAAGCGCGGCGTCGACAGTTGAGCATGAGGACAGTCTAAGTCACCTCTGATCGCTTCAACGAAATCCTAATCGAGCGTCACGAATCGAAGTGCCGCTTGGCGAATTCACGGCCCGATCCCGACTTCAGGTAGCGCTCAAAGCGGATCGCCCTGCCTTCGTCCGGGAACACGACGACGACGTGAAGTTGCCATGGCCGGTGGCGAGAGGTGTTGGAAAAGCGGCCGGCGTTATGGTCGTCTAGTTGCGCCCGCACGTCGGATGTCAGACCGACATAGAAGCGGGGATTGTGGTCGGCGTTCCTGAGGACGTAGACGTAGCGCTTTTCTGCGGGCATGGCCCTGTCGATAGCAAGCCAGGTGCCTCACCAAAATAGGGCGGAATCGTCGCGAATCCATTCCGGCGACGGATCCGCGTAGCAATTCTTAATAGCTCTTCGAAAGGAGGACTGGCCGTTTCTGCGGCCCGGAGGGTCCAGATGGCCGTCGGCGGAGGAGAGGATCAGCTGTCCGGTAGAAATTGCCATCGCTGGCGCGAATCATGCCGCACCGCAATCGGCCGCATGGCGCGGCTGGAGTAAGTGCGATACAACAGAGGTATGAGTAATGGACATCAATCGGGCGGCGGCGGCGAGCGCGACGACAACATCCGGCCGGTGGCGGGCGACGGCGAACGGGGCAGGGACTTCAACCCGAGTGACGTGCCCGAGGACTGTGATGCGGACCGCTCGGCGCCGCGGCCGGCACCGGCGCCGCAGAGCCCGGCGGGCGACGAGGAATACGACCGTCTGAAGGAGGCGGCGCGCCAGGAACGCCAGCGCCCTGGCGGGCCCGCGCAGGAAGATCCAGCCGGGGAAAAAGCAGGATAGCGGTAGTATCCTCTCCTCCCAAAGGAGGGTGTCTATGGCCGCTAAGAAACGGACGGCGAAGCGCACTACCAAGCAATCCTTGCCTCGAGGTCCTGGTGAGACATCGACGCAACCCGCACTGCGAGGCCGGGCCGCGCGCGGAACGGAGATGACCCTGGACCTGGGTCCCACTCCGATGGCGGCCGGCGCCCCCCAGCAAGAAAAGCGCGAGTCCCGGCCCTACACCACCCGCTATCCGATCCCCGACGAACAGTTCGCCACTCTCAAAGCAGCCGCCGTCAAAGCCAAGAGTCCGAAAGGACTAGTGCCGGCATCAGCCGACCGCGGTGCCAAGGTGGAAGTCGGCGAGGCCGCACTGGTGCCTGGGCCGGTCGCGCTCGGGCCGTCGGCCGCGTCGACACCGTCGACGGCCTTCGCAGGCATTCCCGCGACCGGATGGCTGCCGCCGGATTGCACGATGGCCGCTGGCCCGACCCACGTGCTGCTCTCGGTCAACTCGAGTCTTGCGATTCACAACAAGGCTGGCGGGGCCCTGGTGCTGCAACGCACCCTCACGCAATGGTTCGGCGCGCTGGCGACCGGTCTTACGGTGTTCGACCCGAAGGTCCTGTTCGACCAGCATGCGAGCCGCTGGGTGGTACTGGCGGTCGCGTTCCGATCCAATCCCAACCGGAGCGTGTTCCTGCTCTCGGTCTCGTCGACATCGAATCCGCTTGGCGCATGGCGCAACTACACGTTCGACGCGATGAAGGACGGCAGCACTGCGACCAACAACTGGGCCGACTTCCCGGGATTGGGAGTCGACGCGCACGCGCTCTACGTGACCGCCAACATGTTTGCCTTCAACGGCGGGTTTCAGTACGCGAAGATTCGCGTGATTCCTAAAGCCGGTCCTTATTCCGGCGGCGCGGCGCCGTTCTTCGACTTCGTCAAGATGAAGAATCCCGACAACAGCATGGCCTTCACGATCCAGCCATGCCACACCTTCGGCGCACCGCAGGTCGAATACCTCGTCAATTCGCGCTTCCCCCAGGGAAACTCGCTCACGCTGTGGCGCATCACGAACCCGGTGGCCGCTCCGACGTTGACGCGTGCCGCGGTGGCGACGTCCCAGTACTCGTTACCGCCAAACGCGGAGCAGAAAGGCGGCGCGCCTCCACTCAATACCGGTGACGTGCGCGTGCTGCACGCGGTGTTCCGCGGCGACTCGGTGTGGCTGGCGCTGACCACGAACCGGAACTGGGGGCTCGGCAACCGGGCATCGGTTCACTGGTTTCAGGTTCGCGCGGCGGCGAACGCGCTGGTCCAGGAAGGCGTGTACGGCACCAGGGCCGCGCACTACTTCTATCCCGCCGGCAGCCCCGACAACAATGGCAACTTCATCGTGGTGTTCAGCCGGTCATCGACCACCGAATTCGGATCGATCGGCTACACCGGCCGGCGTGCCACTGATCCGCTGGGAACACTGCAGCCGAGCGCGTTGCTCAAGGCCGGCGTGGCGACGTACCAGGGGCTGGACAGTCACGGCCGCAATCGCTGGGGCGACTACAACGGCGTGGCGGCGGATCCAGCCAACCCGCGCGTCATCTGGATCTACAGCGAGTTCGCCGCCGCGGTGAACACGTGGGGCACCTGGGTCGGGTCGTCATTCTTCTGAGAAACGGGCACGCTCATGCTGCTCGTCCTGACCGCGATCTCGATTGCGTTCCTCGTCTCGGCGTCGGCCGGGCTGGGCGGATCGCTCGTCCTGGTCCCCGTGCTGACGCTCGCGCTTGGCGCGAAGTCGGGCATTAGTCTCGCGGCGCTCCTGCTTGCTGGGAACAACATCGTCAAGCTCTGGGCGTATCGCCGGACGTTGCCGCTGCGCGCCTCGGCGAGCGTCACGCTCTGCACGCTGGTCGGCGCCGCCATCGGTTCGCGGCTGCTCGTCATCCTGCCCGAGCAGGTGCTGCAAGCCATCGTGGTGTTCTCGCTTGCGTTGGCGCTCCTGGCCGAGCGGTCGGAATTGCGGGCGCTGCGTGCGTCGCTGGGGTCGTCGTTGGCGGTGATGGCGGGCGCGATGTCCGGCGTATCAGGCACGTCCGGGCCCCTCAAGGGTGTCGCGGTGCGGGCGCTCGGCCTCGATCGAATGCACACGATCGGAGCGGCGGCGGTGGTCTCCGCTGCGTCGGATCTCACCAAGACGGCGGTCTTCGCCGAGGCCGGGCTGCTGGGGGGCGACGAGCTGCGGCTCGCGCTGCTGTCGATTCCGCTGATGATCGCAGCGACGTTTGCGGGACGTCAGTTCGCGATGACCATAGGCGAAAAGGGATTCGCGCGTCTCTTCTGGATCGTGATCGGAGGCTACACCGTCCGGCTGATGCTGTAGTCGCTCGCCGCATGCAGTTTCAGGGTTTACCGAGCCGTAGCTCGCCGAAGGCGAGCAAAGGATGGTGGACCTGGACCGCGCCAGTTGGAACCCGATCGCCAATTGGCTGCCGCAACTGGCCGCCGTGGAACGGCACGACCCACGAGGTGAGCCCATCCACTCTAATCACTCGCATCACGCGCATCTTGCCCTTGCCCTGTCGGATGATAGGAAACATTAGGGCCGTCGCGGCTCACCTCACGCTCCTTCTCGGACTCTACTCAGCCAAAAAACTTCAGGGCTGGCGCGCCTGCGCACGCCAGCCCTGAGTGGCTTCGGGATATCCGCGAAAGGGAGCTACTGCACCTTCAGGAACCAAATACCCTGTCCGTGCGTTGCGGCATAGATCCCGTCTTTCTGGCGGACGTATTCGAGGTCCGTTACGAGCATGTTCGGGAGTCCGGCCGGCGCCATCTTCCACACGGTGGATGTCGGCTCCTTGACGACCACGCCGTAGTCGTTCGCGACGTAGTAGGTGCCACGATCGGTTACCACAATCGACTGCGCCGGGATGTCCCCGTAGCCGTTAATCTTGTGTCCGTCGCGGTTGATGAAGACTGTGCCCTCCGGGCTGTAGAACACCTCGAAGACGTGGCCCGGCGTTGCTGGGGTCTTCGCGTTGTAGCCCGAGTACGTGATCCAGGCGTGGTCCGGGTTCTTGGGGTCGACATAAATCGACGTCGGGTAGCGCGGCGGGTCGTTCGTTGCCGTCGGATCGTTGTCAATGCGATCGAATGTGACAAGCGCGGGATTCGGGTGGTCCGCGTTCTTCGAGACGAAGATGCGGCCAGTGCTCGTCGCCGCCCACAGCGTGCTGGTGTCTCCCTCGCCGCGCATGATCTCAGCCACGTACCCGCGGGCGCGCGCGTCGGCTGGATTCGAGCCGCTGTACGTCGCTGACGTCAGCCGGCCAGCCGGACCAGGATCGCCAAGCGGCTTGAAGTCGTCGCAGAGATCGGTAAGTGCCTCGTAGGTGCCGTCGTTGTCGACGTCGCCGTCGCCGGTCCAGACGTTACAGTGCAGCCGGTGCGTGTCCTTCGTCAGGACCGGGTTGCGGCCCCAGTTGGTCGAGCGGAAGACGTGCTCGCGGCCCGTCCAGATCCAGCCGGGCGTGACCTGGTCGGTCATCGCGTCGGCGATGAAGCCCGACTGCTCGTTGCCGTAGAAGACGAACAGCGTGTCGGCGGACCAGTTGACATCGTACTGATCGAGCGGGTTGTATTTGATCTCGATTTGACCCGACTGCCACCCGGTGAGCTGGTATTCGGGATCGCCGCCAGGCGCGTCGAAATCGTTGTGACCACCGTCGGCAACGTTGATGTTCACCCACGTCTCACGGTCGCCGAGCGTCTCCCACGAGCCGTTGTCCTGCGTCCCACCCGCGAGCCGGTCCGGATTCTTCCGGTCGAACGCCACGTTGTAGAAATGGAGCGTCCGGTACCCGCGGTTGATGGCGTTGAGGCGCTCCGGCACCTGGCGGAGCCGGTTCTGGCAGAACGTGAGCCGTGTACCGGTGTACAACTTCGGCGCGGCCGCGCAGTCGGCGGAATCATCGACCATCACGCCGTTGGAGCGATTGATGCCGCCATCACCGAGGTCGAAGAACTGTCTGTAGTTGGTTGGGTTCACGACGAGCGCGTGGTGATCCGGGTGCAGCGCGCCGGGATGCGTCGTGCCGACGCTGTCCTCCGTCATGTCATAGAACGACACGCCGGCGTTCTCGGACAGCAGCAGCGCGCGTCCGTTCGAACGGCCGGTGACGTGGTTGTTCTCGTTATACTCGTTGTCGCCAAGAAGATATACGACGTCCGGACTGGCGCCCCCTCCCGCGATCGTGTTGTTGTCCGGGTTCGCCGGCGCGAACACGTAGTTGTCGTAGTGGCACTGCCCGTCGCAGTAGCCGAAGCTTGAATATCCTTCTGTGTTCGGCGTCGGGTTCGTCAGGTCGGCCCAGCTCGCCTGCACGGCTGCCGCAGGGGCGTTGCGGACGTTTTCGTTCCGTCGGAGCCGCGCGTACACGCCGCCGCCGCCGACACCCACGTACATTCTGGTTTCGCCGTTCGGCAGCGCTACGACATCGAACTCGGCGCGCTCGGTCGTCCCCGCCGGGTTCGGACCCACGCGAGCCATGATGAGTTCCCAGGTGCCGGGGTCGCCGTTCGCGCGCGAGCGCCAGATGCCGCGCGCGAAGAACGACGCGTAGATCGTATTCGGGTCGACCGGGTCGATCTTGATCCGGCGGGCGCCGCGCGGGGAACAGGCGGTCTGGTTCAACGAGACGACGTCAGGATGCGACGCCGTGCAGAGCGCATCAGCGCCCTGATTGACCAGGAGCCAGGACTTGCCGCGATCCGTGGACCGATAGACGCCGAAGTGCGGCGCGCCGGGTGTCAAGGAATCGGCGCCGCCGCAGCAGGTGCTGGAGACGCCGCGGACGGCACGAGCCGACGCGACGAAGATGGTATCGGAATCGCCCGGCTTCACCTGGATTGAGCCGATGCCGCGGCCGAAGAAGTGCTTTTCGCCGAGGGGACCTTGCCAGCCGTAGGTGCCGTTGGTCCTGCTTTTCGCCGACCGCGTGAGGTAGACGCCCACGCCAATCTCGCAGCCCGAGCCGCAGGCGTTTGGCTCGCCGGTTCCCGCCCACAGCGTGTTGCCGCTCGGGTCGTTGGGGTCGAGTTCGAGGGCGGAGACGTTGTTATGCTCGAAGGTCTCTGAGACGTACTCCCAGTTCGGACCCTCGTTGTCCTGGGTGGCTGGATTGTCGGTGGCCAGCGCGTTACGCGTCATCCAGACGCCGCCGTTCGCGTTCGCGACCCACATGTAGCACTCCTCGCCGGTGCACTCCTTGTCGATCACCCCGTGGACCGTGCGGCCGCCGAAATTCTCGGTGCCGGCGTTGTAGACCGAGCGGTCACGCGCGAGATTGGTCAGATCGTTGATGCCGTTCGACGGCCCGAACGGCACCCACTTGCCGGTGCCGACCGCCGGGCGGCCAAGCAGGCCGTGCCAGTCGTTACGCGCGGTTGCGAAGTTGAAGAAGGTAGGCGGCCCGTCGCCGTTGCCATCAACGGAGCGCTGGTACCAATCCTGGTCCGCCCAACTCTCGGGATCGCCCACGGCTTCCGTGGCGGCCGCCGGCGCGAACTTCGCGAATGCGGCGCGCTTCATCGCAACCAGCTGCGGAACCTTGCTGTGAACAAGAGACGGGTCGGAATCGGTCGCGTCGCGCTGCGCCACCACCGTCACGAGCGCGATAATCAGGGCGGCGTACACGCCACCGGCCACTCCTACTAGGGCTTTTCTCACGGTGTACCTCCGAAAACGTACTGAGCGTCGTGTCCGTACTCTGCCGAGCCCGCGTGTTTTACACTGCATCCGCGGTACCGTCAAGCCCGGAAAGTCACGGGCACGCCGCATAACGGGCAGTGTGAGGGCATCGGCCTGCGCTGTGATCCTCTAGTCTTGCGTGCACAGCGTAACGGCGAAATCTTTCGGAGCACGAATCTGGATTGCGCTTATTGCCATCATGGTGAGATGACCGGTGGCGATTTTTGACCAGGGCGCGAGCTGGCCGGGTTGCTGGAACTGCACTGGCGGACCGTAGATTCAGGGTTTACCGCGCCGTAGCTCGTTCGGAGACAGAGGAGAGCCCTACGCGTTGCTTCCGCCGGCGCGCTTCGGCGCGACGAGACGAACGCTACGGCGCGGCATCCTCCGCCTGCATTCATGAGCGGAGGATGGTGGACCAGATTTGTCCCAGATAGAACCGGGTCGCCGTTTGGCTCCGTGAAGCAGAGTGCTTTTCGACTGTGGCGTAGCTGCGCGTTCCACTTCTCATGGAAGCTGTAACCAGCTCGAAATCAGCGACTTACAGATGCGACTAAGGCTGATGTGCGGACTGCGTCACTCTCCCGAAGCTTCTCACCCTCGCCGCGCTTCGGACTGAAGGTGGCGTCGCGATTCAAGTCGGCCTCGGATTGCTCCGCCGGTGACGTGCCCGGCTTCGGATGTCCTGCGCTCATGCGGAGCGATCGCCACTTCAACTTCAGGTCGGCCAATCGATGCGCTGGCGCTTGATACCCGTATGCGCGAAAGCGGCCGGGAGGCGCGGCCTTTACGCGCCACGAACGTCGCGGCACGGTCAGCCCAGGTATCGACGGCGGCCAACACGCCGTCGTGTCTGGCCAGATCTTCGGCCTGATTGCGAACCGTCGGGGGAGAGTGGTCAACGCGAAACATCGTCTCGTTGGTGAGAAAGGCCACCTTGTCGACCCCTGGAATCGGCGGCGCGGTCGGTCGGCCGCCGGTCGCAATGACCGCGCGGGCGAAACGCAGCCGCTGACCGCCCACCACGATTGTGCGCGCGTCGGCGAAACGACCCTCGCCGAAGATGACGTCGACGCTCGCCACTCGCAGTCGCGCCGCCGCGTCGTGCTCGGCGATCGACGCGCGGCGTTCCCGCATGCGCCGCATCACCGCGGCGAAGTCGACGGAGGCGGCGCCTGGCGTGATGCCGACCGCCGCGGCTCTCCCCAGCTCGCCGACGATTCGCGCCGATCGGAGAAGAGCCTTCGACGGCACGCAGCCCGTGTTGAGACAGTCACCCAAGCAGGTGCCGCTCCACCAGCGCGACGCGCGCACCGAGGCCGACCGCGTCCACGGTGCACACCAAGCCCTGCCGTGCCGCCACCGAGCACGACGAGATCGTAGGTACCGTCAGTCGCCGCATTCGACCAGTCCGGCGGGTGGACGTGGCCGAGCCACGTCCGATTGGCTGCTTCGTCCGATTCCGCGTCGATCTCGCCGGAACGTTGAACGGCCATCATCGTGCCACTCGACTGATCTCCTCGATGACGCTGCTCATTCACAAGAGTGGCCATCTGACTGCATCTCCAACATGCATCGACAGCACGGCCGTGTCTTGTCTGTTCCAACTGATCGACTGCATACCCCGTGCCGAGCGCACTTATCGGAACGCGAATTGCACCCATCGAAAGGGTCTGAACCTGCTAATGGGTAACGACGATTGGGGTATCAGCGATGAAAAAATTGAAGCAGGTCATGTGTATGGGTGCGGTCGGTCTGCTGTCGATTGGTCTGGCGGCCCAGGGCACGGATGCGCAGAAGCCGATGCAGGGCGAGAAGAAGCCGATGCAAGGTGAAATGCAGCACGCCAAGGGAAACATGAAGGCCGAGCAGGTGATCGCGTCGTGGAAGCCCGCGCCGAAAATGGCGGCCGAGGCGATGATCAAGAAGTACGGCGAACCGGCCGAGGTGACCAGCATGCGGATCGTCTGGCATAACAACGGTCCGTGGAAGTACACCGAGATCATGAACAAGGAGATCGAGCACAACTTCCCGATGCCACACAAGGACGCCATGCACCAGGCGGTGAACTACAACGTCGACCCGTCGAAGGCAGATGAGATCCTGCAGTACGACGGCAGCATCATCTTGAACCGGACGGAAGGCATGCTCGGCGCGATCTGCGACAAGGAACCGGCGAACTTCCTTGCCGTGAACCTCGCGCACGAGGTGGCGACAGGCAAGAAGAGCGTCGAAGAAGCGCGCAAGCAGTACGCCATGTCGATCGAGACGATGATGAAAGAGAAAAAGATGGACAAGTACACATCGGGCCTCACCTTCGAGCCGCCGACGAAGGCTGGCTTCTCGGACGCGCCGTTTGGTTCGATGGGCACGAACGACAAGAAGCAGTAGCCCCGACGGGTCCGGATGTGTAGGCTGATGATCAGCATTCGAGAGGCCTTTCGCGGGAGCCTGGTGCTGGCTGCTGCGGCCGCGATGCTCGTACTCTCGTGGGACAGCGTGCGTCGTTTGGACTGAGCCCATTTATCGAGCAGGAGACAGTGATGCCTTCACGTCGTGCTTTTGTCGCCGCAACGCTTGCCGGCGCCGCGCTTTCGGCGCTCCCCGGAGCTACTGCGCAGGGCGGTGGCCAGGGGTCCGCAAGGCGCCGGCCTATTCTTGTGTTTGATGTGAACGAGACGATGCTCGACATCAATGCGTTGGAACCACATTTCGCGCGTGCGTTCGGCGACGGTCAAGTCCTCCGCGAGTGGTTTTCGACCGTCCTCCAGTATTCCAACGTCGCCACCCTCGCCGGTCCGTATTCGGATTTTGGAGCGATTGCGGGCGCGGCTCTGGACATGGTGGCCGCGGCGCGCCGCGCGAGCCTCACGCCCGGGGATCGCGACCTTATATTGAGCGGCACTCGCTCGCTCCCGCCTCATCCCGATGTCCGCCCGGGTCTCGATCAGCTACGGAAAGGCGGATTCCGCCTCGTCACGCTGACCAACTCGGCACCGCTCGCGGTCGCGCAGCAACTGAAGAATGCCGGACTCACGGACCTGTTTGAACGCTCGTTCTCGGTGGATACGGTGAAGCGCTTCAAGCCCGCCCCAGAGCCGTACCGCTACGTGGCACAAGAGCTGGGAGTCGGCCTCGGTGACTTGCGAATGATCGCCGCGCACGCGTGGGACATCGTGGGCGCGATTCAGGCAGGCTGCCTCGGGGCATTTATCGCGCGACCGGGAAAGGTGCTGTATCCGCTCGGACCGAAGCCGGACATCGTCGCGCCCGACTTTCAGGCCGCGGCGAAACAGATCCTCGCGCTGGACCAGCCCCGCTAAACCCGACGGCCGATGCCCTGCGCCGGCTTGAGGCGCTGCAGCACCTCAGGGTGCCGCCGACGCCGAAGGCCAGGCCGTTGCAATGCTCAAGCATGCAACCGAAGAAGCGACCATCATCCGATCCGAGGCCAATGCGTTGCTTCAGTTGGCTTCCGCGGCTGCCTTGGACGAACGGACTGCGGCAACCAAGCGCGCGAAAGAGGTGCGGGAACAAGCCGATGCCCTGCTCGACCACGCCACGCGCGAAGCCGGACGAATCGTTCAACAAGCCGATGCGAACGCAACCAAGATTGGTGGCGACGCCTACATCGCGTTGCGCGACAAGGAACAGATCGATCAGGCACTCACCGCGATCCGAAACGTCGTTGAGGGATACGGCGACCGCTACGTTGTACCTACACGCAGCTTGTGGACGATCTCGCTGCTGAGTTTGGTCATACGGAAGCTGGACGCGCCCTGACCGCGGCGCGCGAGCAGACCAAACCTATGGTTGAGGAGGGCCACACCGCTCTGTGCACGGCCCGCCGGATGTCAGACCAACGTAGAAGCGGGGATTGCGATCGGCATTCTTAAGGACGTAGACGATGTGTTTCTCTCCGGGCATGCGGTTGATCGGTGCAAGCCGGATACCTTGAGAGAAACAGCGCGATCAGGCCAGAAATCCTCCACGTGGGGCGATGGAGATGGCAGTCTTTGCGATTCGGGTGAGCCTGATGGCTCGATATTTTTGAATGGCAACGCATGCGGCGGCGTGCCTAGCGAAAACTGGTGACAGAACCGTAGATGCTGAACTGACTTGTCGGAATCTCAGAGCTGGTGATGACGGTCCGCGCCGGCGAACTACCCATGAGCTGATGGCTTCTGACCGGAGGGAGCGCACGAGCCGTACAGCTTGTCTACGTCCGTAGCGCGAGGGCCCTGCTTCGCATGGCGCTCCGCCCTGTAGGGAGGTTTGTCCCACGGCATCGTTCCGACGATCAGCTTCGGGATGTTGATGAACACATCCGTCCCGCTCCGTCTGACCACCGCGTCCAGCGGGATATATGTGTCGGTCTTGAAGATCAGCCCGCGCGGCATAAGCAGGTAACCTTCGGTTTCGGTCGTCGCCACGACGACCTTTTCT
>Ga0136611_10003341_pt1 | contig 11220 bp, 8 predicted proteins | sample AntDrymUQ2232306_2_FD_106645 | JGI IMG/M metagenome (GOLD analysis project Ga0136611, IMG submission 106645) | Polar desert sand microbial communities from Dry Valleys, Antarctica - metaG UQ223 (23.06) | ecosystem: Environmental > Terrestrial > Soil > Desert | place: Antarctica: Dry Valley... | reverse complement strand
GCATCTACCGGTCGCTCGGTGTGGTGGAGAAGGGCCAAGTGGTCGAGACCGATCGGGCCGGGCTGGTCTCGGGCTATGTGGGTCAGACCGCCCTCAAGGTCATGGAGGTGACCGACAATGCCATCGACGGGGTGCTGCTGATCGACGAGGCCTACGCCCTGGCCCGGGGCGGCGAGAACGACTTCGGCCGTGAGGCCATCGATACGCTGGTCAAGGTCATCGAGGACCGCCGCGACGAGCTGGTGGTGATCGCCGCCGGCTACCCCGACGAGATGGCTGACTTCATCGCCGCCAACCCCGGCCTCGCCTCGCGCTTCCCGAAGACGATCTTCTTCCCCGATTACACCGACGAAGAGCTGTGGGCCATCTTCTCCTCCATCGGGGAGAAGGCGGGCTACCAGCCCGACGAGACCGCCGAGGTCAAGGTACGAGAGTGGTTCGCCTCGGTCCCTCGCGACAAGGGTTTCGGCAACGGCCGACTGGCCCGGAACCTGTTCGAGGACGCCGTGGCTCGCCAGGCCGGCAGGGTGGTAGAGCTCACCGAGCCCACCGACGAACAGCTCACCACGCTGACCGGGGCAGACATCGCCCCGCCGGGGGCTGGCCCCCGGCACGGGAACCAGGGTTGACGCCGGCCCACGACCGACCCGACGGTAGCGTTCGCCCATGAAGGAGCGTGTCCTGGCCATCTTCGGAGCGGTCGCGCTGATCGCCGTCGCTGTCGTCGTCCGCTCCCTGGTCACCGACGACCAGCAGGGCGGTGGAGGGGGCGGCAAGGGACAACGCCCAGTGGTGGCGTGCGCCCCCGACCTCATGGCTATCTGCCAGGCCCTGGCCAACGACGGGAAGATCGCCTCGGACCCGCCCGCCCTCGACCTGGGTGACGAAGCCATGGCCGACGACACCATCGACGGCTGGATCACCTGGGACCCGGCGCCGGGCGTCGCCAACATCGACGCTCCCGGGACCTGGGGGACCAGCCGAGCCCTCGGGTCCTCGCCGCTCGGCGTGGCCACGCGCTCCGGGGCCACGCCGAACCTGCCGGCGGGATGCGAGTTCGCGTCCCTGGACTGGTCGTGCATCCCGTCGGCAGCCGAACAGGGCCTCGCCGTGGGCGTGGGAACGGGCACCACCTCGGAGAGCCTGGCCCGGCTCTACCCCGTGGCCGCCGCACTCGTCCCCGACGGCGGCGACTTCACCGAAGTCCGCGAGGCAGAGCTGGCCACGGTGCTCACGAGCCCCGCCAGCCGGCAGCAGGCATTCCCCGATCAGTTCCGGACCTTGCAGACCGCCCCCGGAGCGCTCGGTCTGCTGGTCGGCCCGCTCGGGGCGCTGGGCTCACCGAATGCCATCGTGGTCGCCCAGCCCGAGCCGGCCGCCGATCTGGTGGTGGTGCTGGCGCCCCGAGATGGCGGTGCCGACCTGCTCAGCGATGCATTCGAGAACGGCGGAGTGGCCGACACCCTGCGCGACGCCGGCGTGACGCCGGGGGAAGGCAAACTGGCGCCCGAGGATCGTGCCGGCGAACTTTTCGCCGTCCGACAGAAGGTGGCATGACCATGGCTCGCAAGCGATCGATGCGATTGACAGCGGTGGTGCTGGCGGCCGGCCTGGTGGCGGCGAGCTGCGGCGGAGGGGGAGGAGACGACGGCAAGGGCGGCACCGACGACGGGCTCGGCGACCCTGGGGACTGCACCGTGGTGGACCTGGCCGTATCGTCGGAGAAGATCGACCTGATGAACGCCCTCGCCAAGTCGTTCAACGGGTCCGACGCCGCCAAGATGGGCGACGGCTGCGCGTTCGCCAGGCCCTACTCGAAGGCATCCGGCGGGGCCACCGACCTCCTGGCCAACGGATGGCCCGAGAGCGGCGAAGGCGAGCGACCGGTCATCTGGTCGCCGGCGGCATCGAGCTGGGGCCAGATCCTCAACCAGCGCCTGTCGAACGATGGACAGGACAAGATGGTGGGCGACGCCGTCTCGTTCCAGCTCACCCCGCTCGTGATCGCCATGCCCCAGCCCATGGCGGCCGCCCTCGGCTACCCCGAGACCCCGGTCGGGTGGGAGGACATCGCCAAGCTCTCCACCTCCCAGGAAGGCTGGGCCGCCTACGGCCACCCCGAGTGGGGCCCGTTCAAGCTCGGCAAGACGAACCCGAACTTCTCCACCAGCGGCCTCTCGGCGCTCATCGGCCAGGCCTACGCGGCAACCGGCAAGACACGAGGCCTGTCGCAAGAAGACCTCGACGACCCGGCCACCGCCAAGTTCGCCACCGACGTCGAGTCCTCAGTGGTCCACTACGGCGACATCACCATGAACTTCCTCAACAACTGGTTCCGCACCGATCGCGAGGGCACGTCGCTGCTGTACGCCTCGGCCGTGGCCGTGGAGGAAAAATCGGTGATCGACTACAACAAGGGCAACCCCGACGGCGTGCTGGAGCCCGGCGAGAAGGCCCGCAAGCCTCGCGTTCCCCTGGTGGCGATCTATCCGAAGGAGGGGACGTTGTACAGCGACAGCCCGCTGTACGTGCTCGACGCCGACTGGGTGGACGACACCGAGAAGAAGGCCGCAGAGCAGTTCATCGACTTCGTCCAGCGTCCCGACAGCCAGAAGAAGGTGCTGGAGTTCGGTTTCCGACCCGGCAACCCCGACGTCGCTGTAGGCGCTCCCATCACGAAAGAGAACGGTGTCGACCCGGATCAGCCGTCCACCCTGCTCCAGGTACCCGAACCGCCGGTGATGCTCTCGCTGCTCGAAAAGTGGCGCGAACAGCGCAAGAGCGCCCGCGTGCTCCTGGTCCTCGATGTGTCCGGATCCATGAAGGAGCCGGCTGATTCCGGCGACCCGAGCGGCCCGACCAAGCTCGACCTGGCCAAGAAGGCAGCCATCGAATCGCTGGGCGAGTTCAAGAGCGACGACGACGTGGGGCTCCGGGTCTTCACCACCAACCTCGGTCCCAACGGAGAGGACAACTTCGTGGACATCCTCGAGGTGCAACCCATGTCCACCAACCGGGAACAGCTGGCTAACAAGATCCGCGACCAGATCCCCCAGAACGCCACTCCGCTGTACGACGTGGCCGCCGACTCGTACGAGTTCATGACCGAGGGCTACGACCCCGCCAAGATCAACGCGGTCGTCCTGCTCACCGACGGCCAGAACGACGATGGCCAACCCAACGACGACGGCGAGCAACTGTCGAAGCTGCTCAGCGACCTCCGCAGGGGCACCGAGGGCGAGAACGCCAAGCCGATCCGGATCTTCCCGATCGCCTACGGCGAGGACGCCAGCTTCGATCGCCTCGAGGAGATCGCCGAGGCCACCAACGCGTCGGCCTACGACGCCAGCAACCCCGAGACCATCACCAAGGTCTTCACCGCAGTGGTGTCCAACTTCTGAGACCTGCATACGGCACCGACCACAAGGGCTCGCGCCCGGTCCTTCCTCATGGCCCGGTTCGCCTCTCGTGGTCGCCTTCGGCGTCCGTCTCATGGTTCCGCCGAAGCAGGTCTCGCTCCGCTGCGGCGCTTCGACGGCGTTCTCCCGGTTGGCTCGCAAGCTCGCAAACCGAGCGAACGTGGCACTCGCTCTGGCGTCGCCGCCATCAGGCAGTAGAAACTCTGCGATGGCGTCGCTCAGCTTCCGGGACCGGTTCTACTCGCCGTCGGTTGCTCGCGCCCTCACGTCGCCCAGCGGCATCCTCGCCCTCGGCGCCGGCGCCGCCGCCGGCATCGTGTTGACGGCCCTGGCGGCGGCGGCCGCCCCCGTCACCATCGCCGCTGCGGTCGTGGGCGGCGCGATCGGCTACGGCGGGCGCGTGGCGATGGCCATACCCAAGAAGGGCAAGCCCGAGCGGATCGACCCGTTCGGGGTCAAGGAGCCTTGGCGCCACGCGGTGAAGGACGCCGTGCAGGCCCGAAACCGGTTCGCCGAGGCGGTGAAGACGTTCCAGGCTGGACCCCTCCGCGACTCCATGACCGCCATGGCCGCGCAGCTCGACGAAGCCGTGTCGGAGTGCTGGCGGGTGGCCAAGCAGGGCCAGATCGTGGCCGATGCCCGCCAGCGCATCAACGACCGTGAGGCGAAATGGGAGCTTCAACAGGCCCAGTACGCGGTGGGCGAAGGGGGCCAGCCCAACCAGACCCAGGCCCGCACCATCGCTGCCCTGGAGAGCCAGCTCGCCACTGCGGCGCGCATGGATGCCATCGTGGCCAGCACGCGCGACCAGTTGGCGCTCCTCAATGCCCGCCTCGACGAGAGCGTCACCCGGGCGATCGAGCTCTCGGTCTCGAACCGCCTCAGCGACGCCGCGACCCTTGGTGACGACGTGGGCGACATCGTCACCGACCTCGAGTCGCTGCGCATGGCCATCGAGGACGTCGATGATGCCGATGCGAGCGCCGCCGACCGACCCGGGTCCGGATTCGCGTTCGGCGAAGATGGTGCGGACCTGGGCCCGGCGAGCGTCGACACCCGCCCGCCGCCACCACGGCCCGCTCCGCCGCCGCCCACCAGCGAGCCGGGAGGCCAGAGCCAGGCCTCGCCCGGGTCGTGACGGCCGGGCCAGATCGGCCGGCCGGCGACGGCGTCCACCGGCCACGCACCGTCACGCCCGGCCTGAGCGGCCAACCGGCCACCGTGGCCCACCCTCGTACCGTGGGCGCCCTGGGCCGACCCGACCCCATCATCACCTCGCCCAACGAATCGATCGACGGTCCCCCTCGGTCGCAGCGCACCTGGCCGATCGACCACCACGAACCGAGCTTCGACGACCCCGAACCGGCGCCCGAGGAGGTCGATGAGCCCGATCCTCTCAACCCCGATGACCTCTGGGTCCACGACTCGCGCGACTCCACGATGGATCGCAAGCGGTCCCGTGCCACTGCGGGCGCGCCGCCGGTTGCCGGCCAGACCGAGGCCGACGTCCTCTTCGCCGAGCCGGCGACCGGGGTCGATGCCTCTGAACCCGGGCGGATGCTGCGCAACAACCTGTTCGTGGCCAGCGGCACACTGACCTCACGGTTGACCGGCCTGGCCCGGTCCGTCCTGATCGTGGGACTGCTCGTCGAAGGGCTCGGCGACGCCTACCTCACCGCCAACAACACGCCCAACATGATCTACGAGCTGATCCTCGGCGGCGTGCTGACCGCCACCCTGGTACCGCTGTTCACTGATGACCTCGAGAAGGGCGGGAAGGGAGGAGCCACCGACGCCATCATCTCCTTTGCTCTGGTGGCACTGGCGATCGTGACCCTGGTGGCCGTCGCCGTGGCCCCGCTGATCATCCTGGTGTTGTCCACGGGCTCGACCGGAGCCGATCGCAGCGACTACGTGGCCGTGGCCATCCCGCTGGCGCTGCTGTTCGCACCCCAGGTGTTCTTCTACGGGCTGATGGCGGTGTGGTCGGCCGTGCTCAACGCTCGTCACCGGTTCCTGGCCGCCGCCTGGGCGCCGGTGCTCAACAACCTGATCGCTATCGCCACGCTGGTCGTCGTCTGGCAGATGGTCGACGGTTCCCCCACCCTGATCGACGCCAAGGATGACTCCAGTCTCCTGGTGGTGCTGGGGATGGGCACCACGGCCGGCATCGCCGTCATGGCCCTCTCGTTGTACCCGAGCCTCCGGCGGGCCGGGGTCCGGATGCGGTTCAAGCTGGACCTGAAGCACCCGGCAGTCCGGCGGGCCCTCCGCCTCTCGGGCTGGACCCTCGGCTACGTGCTGGCCAACCAAGTGGCGGTGATCGTCATCGGCATCTTGACCAAACCCGGTTCCGACGGCACCCGCGACTACCAGACCGCCTACCAGTTCTTCCAGCTGCCCCACGGGCTGCTGGCGGTATCGATCATGGTCACGTTCGAGCCCCTCCTCGGGCGGGCCGACGCCCGCGGGGACCGCACGGCCTTCAACACTCAGCTCTTGTTGGGGTTCCGCCTCATCGGGTTGCTGGTCATACCGGCGGCAGTCGGCTACGTGGCGCTCCCCAAGGGTCTCGACCACCGCACCTTCGTCGCCACCGGCAACCTCGACACGGCGCTCGGACTCACCGGGATCATCGCTGCGTTCGCCGTCGGCCTCCCCGGCTTCTCTTCGTACCTGTACGCACTGCGGGCGTTCTATGCGATGAAGAACACCAAGATCCCGTTCCAGATCAACTGCTTCGAGAACGTGGTCAACATCGTCACCGCCGTCGTCTTCGTGCGCATCTGGGGGATCGTCGGACTGGCCCTGTCGTTCGCCGTTGCGTACACGGTCGCCGCAGTGGTGGCCACGGTCGTGCTGACCCGCCACAGCCCCGGCTTCGATTGGAGGGGCCTGGTCCGAACCTGGGTTCAGCTGCTGCTGGCGGCAGCGGTCATGGGCGGGATCGTGTACGGCATCATCGTGGCCATCTCTCCCGGCTCTGCGCTGGCGATGATCCCCACGCTCACCGCCAGCATCGCCGCCGGCGCAATCGTCTACTTCGCCTCGATCTACTTCCTGCGGGTCCAGGGCATCAGCGAGTTGTTCGGGCGCCTGCCGGGGCTCCGCCGTTTCGCCGACTCGGCTCCCCCGGGCGCCCGCGGCACGTGACGCTGCGCTCCGAGCCGGACAGGTCCGCATAGTGCTCCAGGCGTGGATTGCGCCGCCGCCCTGGTCGCTTAGGCTGCCGCCATGATCAAGTTCTTTCGACGGTTCTGGAAGTACCTGACGGCTGGTGCCAACCAGAAGTTCAACGAGAAGGCCGACCCCAAGATCCAGCTGGAGCAGGCCATCATCGAGGCCCAGGACCAGCACCGGCGACTCAAGGAACACGCTGCCAACGTGATCGCGCAGCAGAAGCAGACCGAGATGCAGTTGAACCGGGCCATGGAACAGCTCGAGAAGCTGAACGCCAATGCCCGTCAAGCGGTCACCATGGCCGATTCGGCAGCGAAGGGTGGCGACGCCGCCAAGGCGGCCGAGTACAGCCGGGCCGCCGAGACCATCGCCACGCAGTTCATCTCGGTCGAGGGCCAGGTCGAAGAGCTCAAGACCATGCACTACAGCGCAACCCAGGCCAGTGACCAGGCCAAGGCGGCGGTGGCCCAGAACGGCCAGCTGCTCCAGAAGAAGCTCACCGAGCGCAACAAGCTGCTCGGCCAGCTCGAGCAGGCCAAGATGCAAGAGCAGATGAACAAGGCGATGTCGTCGCTGTCGGAGACGGTCGGCCAAGAGGTCCCCAGCCTCAACGAGGTGCGGGACAAGATCGAGCAGCGCTACTCCCGGGCCAAGGGCATGAGCGAGCTCACCGAGGCCTCCACCGAGAGCCGGATGATCGAAATCGAGAACGCAGCCGCCAACTTCGAGGCCCAAGACCGTCTGGCCTCGATCCGGGCCCAGCTCGGCATCGAGGACGCATCGGCGCCGGCCAGCGCCGCCGAGCCGGCCACCGCCACCGAGCCGCCCGCCGCACCCACCCAGCAACCCTCCCCGGGCGTCTGACGACCGCTCGTTCTCCGAGTTGGGTGCACGCAGGTACGTATAGCGACCCTGGCTACACCCGGCTGGTTCGGTCAGGGGACGATCACGAGGTCGTCCCGGTGGACCACGAGGTGCGACACGCCGTCGGGCAGGTCTGCGGAGCGACGGCCGGCGGTCCGCCGCAGGTCAGCCGCCGAGACCCGGGCCAGTCCCTTGGCGAACGTGACTCCGTCGGGCCCCGCGATCTCGACGGCCTCATCGGCCACGAACCGGCCTTCCACCTCGCGCACGCCCGCCGGGAGCAGCGATACCCCACGCTCGAGCAGGGCCCGACGGGCGCCATCGTCGACCAGCACCCGACCGGTCGTGTCGACGGCGAAGGCGATCCACAGCTTCCGGGCCGACATCCGCTGCGGGCGAGGATGGACGACCGTACCGACACCAGCGGCACCGCCGACCGCGTCGGCCAGGACACCGACGCGACGGGCGGACGCGATGACGGCCCTCACCCCGGACCACGAAGCCATCTTGGCTGCGGCCACCTTGGAGGCCATGCCACCGCTCCCCCGCACGGAGCCCGTGCCGCCGGCCAGTGCCTCCAGCGCGGCATCGAACTCCACGATCTCCTCGATCAAAGACGCCCGCTCGTCGAGGCGGGGATCAGCGGTGTGGAGCCCGGCGGCGTCGGTGAGTAGCACCAGGACATCGGCGCGGACCAGGTGAGCCACCAGGGCGCTCAGGCGATCGTTGTCCCCGAAGCGGATCTCGTCGTCGGCGATGGCGTCGTTCTCGTTCACCACCGGCACCACGCCGAGCTCGAGCATGCGCAACAAGGTGCCCCGGGCGTGCAGGTACTGGCGCCGAATGCCGAAGTCGAGCGGGGCCAACATCACCTGGCCGGCTACCAATCCGTGGGTGGCAAAGCAGCCGTCGTAGACGCGCATGAGACGGCTCTGGCCGATGGCCGACGCCGCCTGGAGGGTGACCGGGTCGTTGGGCCGGCGATCGCCGCCCATGCCGATCGCAGGTAGGCCGGCGGCGATGGCGCCCGAAGTGACCACCACCACCAGGTGGCCGGTTTCGCGCAGCTCCGCCACCTCGGTGCAGAACTTGGCCACTGCGCTCGCGTCGATGTCGCCGTGGTCGTCGGTGATCGACGACGTCCCGATCTTGGCCACCACCACCTGCGTCACGCCCGAGAGGTTGCCCGGCGGCACCCCACCGAGTCGAACCCGTTCCGCCGGAGAGCCGGGCTGGTCGTGGGCGTCGGTGAGGTCAGTCGGCGTAGAAGTCGAACGTGAAGCCGCCGATGTGGACCGTGTCACCCTCCTGGGCGCCCGCCTTGGCCAGTGCCTTGTCGACGCCGAGGCTCTTCAGTCGCTCCTGCACGTAGGCCAGGGCCTCGAGGTTGGTGATGTCGGAGAGGGCGACCACCCGCTCCACGGCGCGGCCTTCGACCACGTAGGCGCCGGTGTCGATGCGGTGGATCGACAGGCCCTCGGGCCTCGGCCGATGCACTACGAACGGCTCGGGTTCGGGTTCGATCGCCCGGGCCTTGCGCACCGCTTCGGCCATGGCCCCCACCAGCTGGGGAACGCCGTCACCGGTGACCGCCGAGAACGTTGGCTCACCCCATGCCGCGAACCGCCCGGGAACGGCGATGTCGCTGCGGCTCCCCACCAGCACGCGTGGCCGTTGGACCAGCTCGGGCCGGTACCCCTCCAGCTCGGCCAACAGGATCCGTTCCTGGTCGGCTGGCTCCAGCTCGGTGCCCGAGGCCAGGTCGATGAGGATCACGAGGGCCCGTGCCCGTTCGATGTGGCGGAGGAACTGATGACCCAGGCCACGCCCCTCGCTGGCGCCCTCGATGAGACCGGGGATGTCGGCCACCACCATCTCGTCACCCTCGTCCATGCGGACCACACCGAGGTTGGGCTCCAGCGTGGTGAACGGATAGTCGGCGATCTTGGGCTTGGCCGCCGAGATCCGCGAGATGAGGGTGCTCTTGCCCACGTTGGGAAACCCCACCAGGGCAACGTCGGCCAGCAGTTTCAACTCCAGGCTCAGCCACCGCTGCTCCCCCGGTTCGCCCTGTTCGGCGAAGGAGGGGGCCCGCCGGCGGTTCGACAAGAAGCGGGCGTTGCCCCGGCCACCGCGCCCGCCCGCTGCCGCCAGCCAGCGGTCACCGGCGCGGACCAGGTCGGCCAGGAGATCACCGTCTTGGTGGTGGACCGTGGTGCCTTCAGGTACGGCAACGATCAGATCGGTGCCGCTGTGGCCGTGCTTGCGCTTGCCCTGACCGTGGGCGCCGCTGGTGGCCTTGCGGTGCGGGTGGTCACGGAACGCCAGCAGCGAGGACACGTTGCGGTCTGCCACCAGCCAGATGTCGCCACCCTTTCCCCCGTCACCGCCATCGGGACCACCGAGCGGCACATGGGCCTCCCGTCGCACGGCCACCGCCCCGGCCCCGCCGTCGCCGCCCTTGACGTTGAGTTGGGCCTCGTCGACGAATCCGGACATGGCTGGCAAGGGTACCGGTAGGCAGTACCCCCGGTGCCGGTCCGTGGCCCCAACCGAGGTCTTCCCTAGGATCAGCGGTGATGTCGCCCGACTCCACCAATGGCCCCGCCCCCGCTCTGGCCCATGCTGCCCTCCAGGTGGGTGAACCAGGCAGCTTCCTGCCCGAGCGGGGGGCGCGTGAGGAGCGTGAGCACGAGCTGCTCGCAACCCACGCCACCCGGGCGGAAGGGGCCGGCGAGCGGGCCGTGGCCGAGGAACCCGACCGCTTCCGGACCTGCTTCGAGCGAGACCTCGACCGGATCCACCACTCCAAGGCCTTCCGCCGCCTGGCCGGCAAGTGCCAGGTGTTCGTGGCCCCCGAGGACGACCACCTCCGGACCCGCCTGACCCATGCCATAGAGGTGTGCCAGGTAGCGGTCTCCATCGCCCGCCCGGTCGGGCTGAACGTGGCGCTCACCGCAGCTGCGGCCACCGGCCACGACTGTGGCCACGGCCCCGCCGGCCACGCCTCCGAGGGAGCGCTCTCACCGTTCGTCGACGGCGGGTACCACCACGCCGTCTACGGAGCCGACGTGGTCCTGACGCCGCTTAACCTGTGCGTCGAGACGCTCGATGCGATCCGCAACCACTCGTGGAACCGTCCGGCCCCGCTCACGCCGGAGGGCGAGGTGGTGGCCTGGGCCGACCGGATCGCCTACGTGTGCCACGACTTCGAGGACGCGCTCGATGCCGGCATCATCGAACGCGCCGACCTCCCTGCAGCAGTCACCGAGGTGGTGGGGGCGGATCGGCGGTCGCAGCTGCACGGCTTCATCACCGCCGCGGTCGACACCATCGCCGCCACGGGCGTGGTGGGCCTGCGCCAGCCCGAGGCTGAGGCGCTGGCTGCGTTCAGGTCGTTCAACTACGAGCGCATCTACCTGCGGCCCGAAGCCGTCGATCAAGCCGATCGAGCGGCCAGCCTGATCGCCGGCCTGGTGGAGTTCTTCTTGGCCAACCCGTCGAGACGACCCGGCGGGGCAGTGCTCACGCCGGGTTCGCCCGAGGCCACGGCCGCAGCCGTGCAGTACGTGTCAGGCATGACCGACCGGTTCGCCCACCGCTCCGCTCTGGACCTGCTCGGCTGGCACCCGTCAGCCCTCCCCCGCTCCGCCTAAGCCCGCACACGAGCGTGGTCCCCCCGGGTTCGGGTCATGTCATGGGGTTCCGAGGAAGGGACGGAGCGAAGCGACGTCCCTGACGAGGATCAGTCCGGGAG
>Ga0136611_10003340_pt1 | contig 11228 bp, 9 predicted proteins | sample AntDrymUQ2232306_2_FD_106645 | JGI IMG/M metagenome (GOLD analysis project Ga0136611, IMG submission 106645) | Polar desert sand microbial communities from Dry Valleys, Antarctica - metaG UQ223 (23.06) | ecosystem: Environmental > Terrestrial > Soil > Desert | place: Antarctica: Dry Valley... | reverse complement strand
GCCATCAGGGCTTCAGGGCGTTCGTCTGGTCCCGGCCACCGGTGGTCGCGTCGGGCTGACCCTTCGGGACCAGGGTGAGGTAGACCTCGCCGAAGCGGGCGAAGAAGATCGCCTTCTCTGCCTCTCCGGCGTCTAGCGCCATGAGGTAGGTGAGGCTCGCCTGGGTCTCCAGCGTCCTGGAGACCTGGCCGGGGGTGGGCTGGAGGTTGGTGACCGTCGCCGGCGCCACCTCCTGGCTGACGTCCAGGACCTCGACGTTGGACAGCACCATCTGCGAGGTGGCCTGGGCGGCCTTGGGGTCGCCGCCGGGGCAGAGGCCCTCGCCGCACAGCGGCGTGACGCTACCGTTCAGCTTGCCCACCAGGGCGTAGAGGTTGATGCGGTCACCGGGGCCGACGTAGCCCCCGCCCGCGTTGGTGAACGGGATCTTCATGGCCACGGCCTGCTTTCCGGCCGGCACCTTGATGGCGTCGCCCCGGACGGTCCGCTGGCGGAAGAAGGCCGAACGAAGCTGCTGGCCCGGGCCGATGTCCACCGTCGTCGTGCGATCCGCCAGCTCGCCCAGCGAGACGAGTGCATCGCTGGCTCGGCTCACCGAGGGCACCTGCTTGACCTCGACGGCATCGCCGAGGTCGCCTCCAGCGGAGCCCAGGGCAATGGCTCTCTTGCTCACCAGGACGGGTACGTTGCCGCCCTCTCCACTTCCTGTCGCCACACCACTGTCTGAGCCACGGCCGAGCAGGAGCAGCACGAGGCCGCCTCCCACCACCGCGGTCACGAGACCCAGCACGATGATCAGGTTGTTCGAGCGCTTCTCAGCTGCCACATCTGCTCCCTTGGTCCTGTGCGGGCACCGAGCCCACAACCGGCGACGAGGGATGCATCGTCACGTTTGGTCCCAGGGTCGAGCGGTCGCGATGACCATTGAGGAAATGGCCCGATTGGGCCATGGAGGCCACGTGACCTCAGGTCGATGATCTCCCCGATGGCACAAACGCTCTCTGCACAGAGGTTCCGCCGACGAGGTGAGGAGGGCTCGTCCCTCGTGGAGTTCGCCCTCATCGCGACCCTGCTCATGACCCTCCTTCTCGGGATCGTGGTCTTCGGGTTGCTCCTCTCCAAACGCCAGGTCCTGACCCAGGCGGCGGCCGAGGGGGCTCGCTACGCAGTGCCGGTCTCCTACAGCTTCGCCTCGCCGACCAATGCTCTGAACGCGGCCCGGATGAAGACGAACCAGTCGCTCGAGGCCATCGGAAACCGACAGTGCCCAGCCGGGAGCATCTCCAACGGGATCGCCCTTGGCACCTTGACAGCGGATGGCATCCAGTGCACGTTCACGGTCTTCGACTGTGCGTCGTCACCTCGGACCCAGCTGGGCACCAACACCTTTGACTGCATCGAGGTGAAGGTGGAGCTCTCGGTCAACCACGCCCCCGCGCTGGTTCCCGGCTCCAGCCTCATCGACCCGCTCCTGCCCAACTCGATGACCGGCACCTCGATCGTCAGCCTCAGCGGGTTGACAGCATGACGTGCTCACGCAACGAGCAAGGTCAGGCGCTCCCCTTGTTCGCCCTCTGCGTCGTCACCCTGCTCGTCGCCGCCGCCCTGAGCGTCGACATCGGATCGTTGGCCGCCACCAACCGCCGCCTCCAGGGCGTCGCGGACTTGGCCGCCATCGACGGCTCCCGGGAGCTGACAGGAACCACATGTTCCGACACCTACGTCTTGCCCACGGATGCATCCTCCACCGCCACCAGCCAGTACGACCACGTGGCCAGGGCCGCCGTGGCCAGCGCCGGGCGCAACGGCTTCGTCATGGGCGGCAACAAGAACATGACGATCGAGCTCGGCCTGGTGACACGCGACCTGACCGGCGTCCCCGCCTTCACGGCGCTGCCGAACCTCTGCGCCCAGGTGCCGGATTCGGTGCGGGTCCGGGTCGGCGACCGCACGGGCTTCAGCTTCGCCTCCGTGATCGGGCAGAGCGGTCGCATCTCCGCTCGGGCAGGGGTCGGCACGCTGGAGGGGCTCGCCACCTTCACGCTGGGCTCGGCACTGGCCACGGTCGACACGAGCCGCTCGAACCTCCTGAACCCGATCCTCTCCCAGACGATCTGCCGCCTCCAGCCGGGGGGGTGCAACCTGACCCTGACCGCCGCTGGCTACCAGGGTCTCATCGACTCCAGAATCACCTACGGGGCCTTGGCCACCCAGCTCGGGTTCCTCACCACGAGCGAACTCCTCAATGCCAACCTGACCATCGATCAGATACTCAGCGCCGCCACCCTCCTCGCGGATCCGACCACGACCGCCGGAGCGAACGCTCAGACAGCGCTCAGCTCGCTGAGCACCGCCGTCACTGCGACGACCACGCTCAAGCTGCTGAACCTGGTGACCGGCGACCTAGCCAACGGCAATGAGGCGGCGTCCGCCGAGCTCAACCTGTTCCAGCTCGTCATGGGCACGGCCGCCATCGCCAACGGAACCAACGCCGTCAGCATCCCGAACACGGCGGTCACCATCCCGTACGTCTCCAGCATCACGGCCAGTGTCTCGCTGATCGAGGCCCCCATCACCATAGGGAACAAGGCAGGAGCTCCCGGCACCACCAGGCAGTTCTCGGTCACGATCAATCCGGTCATCAACCTCAACACGGCCAACCTCCCCGGCCTGAGCCTGGCCGGCCTCAACCTCGGCTCGGTCACGGGCTCCCTCCCCACCACGATCAGCGCTGGCCGAGCAACCGGCACCCTGACCAGGGTCCGGTGCGGCGCGGACAAGGGGATCGACACCACGGTGGCGGTGGAGGCCGCCGCCCTCGCAGGATCGGGCTCTCTCAACGTCGGGTTGAGCACCTCCAGCAACGTGCCGCTCCTGCAGGGCCTCGTCGGGCCCCTCGGCACGGTGACCGGTGGCAACCCGATCACAACGACGCTCACCGCCAGCGGGACCGGTGCGTCCACCACGGTGGGGACGACCCCGGTGTCGTTCACCTACCCGACCGGTTTCGGCCCCTCCGGAAGCCAGCACGTTGGGAACACCACGGTCGGCCTCAACAACCTGGTGTACGGGGCTGCGAGCCTCTCGATGTCGGTGCCGCTCGTCAACGTGCTGGGGGTCTCCCTCAGCACCACCGTGAGCCTCGCCGTCAGCCCGTCTGCCATCGTCGCCCTCCTGGCCCCGGTGCTGACCGCCATCGACAACGGGCTGGTCAAGCCGCTGATGGACGCGCTCGGGCTCGACCTCGGGGCGGCAGACCTCACCGCTCAGTCGATCCAGTGCGGCGTCCCGACCCTGGCCGGCTCCTAGCCCATCGGATGGGGCCGCCGGGGCCACCCAAGCAGCTCCCGTAGCCTTCCGATCATGGTTGTCGTCGGCCTGACGGGCGGGATCGGGTCGGGGAAGTCGACCGTGGGCCGGCTCCTCGTCGAGCGGGGGGCGCTCCTGGTGGACGCCGACGAGGTGGCCCGTCAGGTCGTCGAGCCCGGGCAACCCGTGCTCTCCGCCCTCGTCGAACGGTTTGGGGACCGGGTGCTGCAGGCCGACGGCCACCTTGACCGGGCCGGGCTGGCGGCGATCGCCTTCGCTGACGACGAGGCTCGGCGGGACCTGAACCGGATCACCCACTCGGCGATCCGTGAGGAGATGCTGCGCCAGGCGGATGCGGTCGCCGCGGCCGATCCCGACGCCGTCGTGGTGCTGGACATCCCACTGCTGGCCGAGGGGGGCCGTGACCGTTACCCCTTGGCCGGCGTGCTCGTCGTGGACGCCCCGCTCGAGGTGGCCGTCGGCCGCCTCTTGGCGAGCCGGCGCATGACCGAGGCCGAGGCTCGGGTTCGGATCGCAGCGCAGGCCACCCGCGAGCAGCGGTGGGCGATCGCCGACCTGGTGATCGACAACTCGGGCGACCTTGCGCACCTGAAGACGGAGGTCGATCGGGTCTGGGCCTGGATCCAGACGCTTGACAAACCCCGTTCTGGCTGATTGGAAAGGGTCTGCCGACCCTGAGGTAGGGCCGGGCCTGCTGCATGCCGTGCACCAGCGGACGAGTAGGCCACCGGGGCCGGCAACGGGTGATCGGCGCGGAACTTCACGCCGATGCAATTCAGTCGCGGCCGAGGAGGCCGATGTTCGCTCTGTGCGAGTGGTGACCTCGAGATCACGACGTCGACAGGCCGACGAGCGCGGATCTGCACTGGTGGAGATGGCGCTGGTGCTCCCGCTAGCCACGGGTCTCCTGCTCGGCATCTTCACGGGTGGGAACGCCTACTTCCAGAAGATCAGCATGACGGACGCCGCTCGCGACGGTGCCCGCTACGGTGCCAGCCTGAAGGTGCCTGTCGGCGGCCTTGACGCCTGGCGACAGGCCGTGAGGGGCCGGGTGGCCCAGCTGTCGGGGGGTCAGCTGACCGAGGTTGACGTGTGCGCCGACCTTGTCGTCCCCACAGGGGTGAACCTCGCCTGCGGGGTGGCGGATCCCAACGGCGCCGCCTCCGATCCGACCTTCCTGACGCCAGCCAGCGTGGTCAAGGTCGCCGTCACCAAGCCCGCGAAGCTCGAGTTCATGTTCTTCACGACCACGCCGAACCTCTCGGCCAAGATCGCGGCTCGCTACGAGCGCGACATCATATGAGGAGGTATCGGCAACGGGCGGCCGACGAGCGGGGCATGGTGCTGGTCCTGTTTAGCGTGGCCCTGACGGTGGTCCTGATCGTCACGGCCCTGGTCTTCGACCTCTCGCAGCGACGGGTGGACCGCCGGGTGAACAAGAGCGTCGCCGACATGGCCGTGCGGGCCGGTCTCGGCTTTCTGCACCTGGGGCCCTGGTCGGGCCTGTGCCGGGCCCGTGAGTACCTAAAGACCAACTCCCGGATCTCATCCTTCGACGCCGGTAGCGAGAAGTGGTTCCAGCTGGGCCTCCCGCTGAGCACCCTCACCTCGAGCCCCTGCCTCAACACCGCCGGATTCCCGTTTCTCCAGCTGTGCCTGCCCGGCGAGCTCGGCATCCCCCGCACCGACACCTGGGGGAAGCTGACCGCCACGGCCGGCGGCGGTCGTTACTCGATCGAGATCCAGAGCGGCTACACGATGCCCGACCCCCGGTTCCCCGAGGATGTCGTCTCGGCGGCCGACACCGGCGACGTTCTGAAGGGGGCCTGCGACAACCTGGTCGTCACGATCAAGGAGAAGCGGCTCCCGCTCTTCGGCGGGATCGTGGACCGGGCCGAAAAGACGACGATGATCCGGTCGGTCGGTCGCATCAGCAACGCCGACACCGGCGACTACAACCCGGCTCTCCTCCTTCTCGAACGGCACGGCTGCGCGGTGCTCACCAGTAGTGGTGCCGGCACCAGGGTGTTTGCCCAGCCGTACCTCGACCACCCGGGCGTGCTCCAGATCGACAGCGCCGACGACCAGGGCGGGTGCTCGTCGAACCAGCCGGTCCTCAACGGCCAGACCACGACGGGGGGCCCGTCGATCGTCGCCTGCAGCGCCTCGGTCCTCAGTCCGTCACCCGGTTGCAACGCGGCGCTGGCCAACAAGCCCGGGCGGATCGGGATCTATGCCCTCAACTTCCCGCACGCGCCGGGTGACTACGTCACCTCAACCTATCCCAGCTCCTACGGCGACGTGCGAGCCGTGCCGGCGGCCCAGTCGGGGCGAACACCCCTCGACGCGCCCTACCGGAACACGGTGGTGAACCTGGACGCCGACGCCCGGTCGGTCATCACTGGCAACGCCGGGAAGCCACCGGGATGTTCGGCTGTTGTGAGCAATTCGTGCACCGGCACAGACGGCACGTGGCTGGTGCTGCAACAGGCGGACTGCAACAGCTACGGCACCTTCTTCACCTCCGTGCTGGCCCCCCTGCGGGCGGCCTCGCCCCTGATCTGGTTCAACTGCGACCTGACGGTGGACAACTCGCTGCTCCCGCCGGCCGGCTTGGTCCTCTCTGCGCTCAACTCCTACGTCGTCATAACCGGCAAACTCACCGTGTCGAGCACCTTTGCGGTCATCGACCCGCGCAAGGTCTACATCGGCGGCCGCTCGGGCGGGAACGGGGTCGGCCTCGACGTGGGAAACGGCGGCAACCTCAACATCGGGAACCCCCTACCCGGGGTCGACTGCATGCTGCCCAGCCCGATGCTGAAGTACAGCAGGGTCGTCGTGGGGGACGGCTCGTTCAAGCTCGGCTCGGGTGGCTCCGCCCACCTGTGCGGCACCTTCGTCCTCATGGCCAGCGGCTACGGGAAGATCCCCTCCTACAACGGCAGCGAGCCCTGCGCCACGCCGTGCAGCACCTACAAGGGCTCGGTCGAGATCGGCAGCGGCTCGACCGTCGACTGGTCGGCACCGAACCTGGTCACCATCCGCCGGCCCACCCTGTTCGACCTCGAGAGCACCAGCCCCCTCGAGGATATCGCCCTGTGGACCGAGGCCGGTGGGGCCGGCAGCGGGGCCACCGGCGGCGGCGCCAGCAAGATGACCGGCGTGTACTTCCTGGGGAACGCCCACCCCTTCAAACTGGCCGGCGGCGGCGGGGCCGACGTCTCCCTCAGCGCCCAGTTCATCTCGAGGACGATGGTCGTCACAGGTGGATCCACTGTCAACCTGGTGCTCAACCCGCTCAACTCCGTGCCGCTCGTAGTGTACGAGCTCATCCTCGTCCGGTGACCGGCGGGGTTAGCCGGGTCGCCTCTCTCCGCCCACCGCCGACCTGGTCCGTGACAACGCGGAGGACGGAGCCCATCTGCGGGCAGAGGTCGATCGGGGCTTGCCTTGTCCAGAGTGTGGTTGTCACGGCCTCGTCGTACCATCTCAAGGGCCATGCCCGACTTCCAGGTGGTCTCGTCGTACTCGCCGGCCGGTGACCAGCCGGGGGCCATCGCCGCCCTCACCGAGGGGGTTCGCCGGGGCGACCGGTTCCAGACGCTGCTCGGCATCACCGGGTCGGGGAAGTCGGCCACCATCGCCTGGACCATCGAGCAGGTGCAGAAGCCCACCCTGGTCATCGCCCCCAACAAGAGCCTGGCCGCGCAACTGGCGAATGAGTTCAAGGAGTTCTTCCCGAAGAACCGGGTGGAGTACTTCGTCAGCTACTACGACTACTACCAGCCCGAGGCGTACATCCCGAGCTCGGACACCTACATCGAAAAGGACAGCTCGATCAACGACGAGATCGATCGGCTGCGCCACTCGGCCACCTCGGCGCTCCTGACCCGCAAGGACGTGATCGTGGTGGCCTCGGTGTCGTGCATCTATGGCATCGGTTCGCCCGCGAGCTATGCCAAGCGCATCCTGCACGTCGAGGTGGGGAAGGAGCACGACCAGCGGGCCATCCTGCGGCGGCTCGTCGACCTTCGCTACGACCGCAACGACCTCAACCTGGTGCGGGGCAAGTTCCGGGTGCGGGGCGACACCATTGAGGTCCACCCCGCCTACGACGAGCACGCCGTGCGCATCACCCTGTTCGGCGACGAGGTCGAGCGCATCACCCGGGTCAACATGCTCACCGGAGAGACGCTGGAGGAGCTGCACGACCTCGTGGTCTTCCCCGCCACCCACTACGCCACCGACGACGACGGCATGGAGGGGGCGATCAAGGGCATCGAGGCCGAGCTGCAGGAGCGGCTGGCCCTGTTCGAGCGGGAGGGCAAGCTACTCGAGGCCCAGCGGCTGCGGATGCGCTGCTCCTACGACCTCGAGATGTTGGCCGAGGTCGGCTCGTGCAATGGGATCGAGAACTACAGCCGCCACATCGACGGCCGGGCCCCCGGTGAGCCGGCCTTCACACTTATCGACTTCTTCCCGAGGGACTACCTGCTCGTCATCGACGAGAGCCACGTCACCGTCCCCCAGACCCACGGCCAGTACGAGGGCGACCGCAGCCGCAAGGAGACGCTAATCGACCACGGCTTCCGGCTGCCGTCGGCCGCCGACAACCGCCCGCTGCGCTTCGACGAGTTCTACGAACGCATGGGCCAGACCATCTTCCTGTCGGCCACGCCCGCCGCCTACGAGCTGTCCATCTCCAGCCAGGTGGTCGAGCAGGTGGTGCGGCCCACGGGCCTGCTCGACCCGGAGGTGGTCGTGAAGCCCACCAAGGGCCAGATCACGACCTGATCGAGCAGATCGGCGACCGGATCGAGCGGGGCGACCGGGTGCTGGTCACCACCCTCACCAAGAAGATGGCCGAGGACCTCACCGACTACCTGCTGGAGCGGGGCATCAAGGTCCGCTACCTCCACTCGAACATCGACACCCCCCAGCGCATCGAGATCGTGCGCGATCTGCGCCTGGGTGAGTTCGACGTGCTGGTGGGCATCAACCTGCTGCGCGAGGGTCTCGACATACCCGAGGTGTCGCTGGTGGCCATCCTCGACGCCGACAAGGAGGGCTTCCTGCGCTCGGAAACTTCTTTGATGCAGACGACGGGTCGGGCCGCCCGCAACGTCGACGGCCAGGTGGTCATGTACGCCGACCGCATCACCGACTCGATGCAGCGTGCCATCGACGAGACCAAGCGGCGGCGGGCCCTCCAGACCGCCTACAACACCGAGCACGGCATCGATCCGCAGACCATCCGCAAGGCGGTGTCCGACATCCTGTCGCTGATCCGGCCGGAGGGAGCCCTGGTGAAGGGCCGGGGCGCCAAGCGCAAGGCCCGGAGCGACTTCGCCGAGCTGCCCCGCGTCGAACTGGCCAGCCTCATCCGCCAGCTCGAGGAGGAGATGCACCTGGCCTCCTCCGAGCTGCGCTTCGAGGAAGCCGCCCGCATCCGCGACGAGCTGGCCGAGCTCAACCAGGAGCTGACGGCCGCCCGCTGAGGCAGACGACCGCAGGGCCGGAGCCGCAGGGAGCTCAGGGTGCTGCGGTGCCGCCGGACGGGACCTTCCAGACCTTCACCGTGCCGTCGTCGGCGAGGACCGGCATGGCGAGCGACTCGACGTAGGCGTGGGCTTTCGGCAGGGGTAGGTCGCGGTGGTACACCACAAAGGCGATCCCGGCGGAACGCAGGTCTTCCGCTGTGAAGCGAGGTACATCGATGTAGCCGGGTTCGTCCTCCAGAGCCAGGACCTGGCGGTAGAGGGGGTCGCCGGTCAGCCGCATCAAGCGGGAGGCGGGATAGCGCGAGGCGTACCCCGAGACAAGGGGCCGCTGGTGGGTCGTGACGAAGCCAAGGAGGTACGAGTCCTCTCGACCAGCAGCAAGGTCGCCGATCACATCGGTCCCGGTAGACCGCTGGAGGGGGAGCTCGAGCACCGCCCCCTGGTCACGGTCGGCGGCGATGGCTCGATAGGGCGCCGGCGCCCGTTCGGGCACCGTCGGGAGCGGCCCCGGGAGCAGCTCGACCGCGGTCACCACCGAGACGAAGGCCACCACGGCTCGGCGCCGCCACGGCGTGGTGACGGCGCCTAGGGCCTGCGCGGGCAGGAGGGTGACAGCGAGGACGCCGAGGAAGAGGAACCGAGCGGGGACCCGCAGGGCATCGAGCCCTGGGAGGAGCCGCAGCGCCATGAAGGGGAGCGGCACACTGAAGGAGTGGCCGGCGTAGGTAAAGAGCGCTCCGCTCCTGCCTCCGAGGTGGAGAAAGGGACCGAGGGAGAGCACGAAGGCCACCAGCCCGAGGGCAACCCAGGGCCGCCGGCGCCTCCGGTCGACCCACTTGCGGCTGAGGATGGCGAGCCCCAGGAGAAGGAGACCTGGGTAGGCCAGGCCCTCGGTCGGCGCCGGATCAGCGACGGGGAGCAGGCCGCCGAGGACCGGGTTGGTCTTCGGCGGGATGACCCAGGAGAGCAGGTCCGAGGAGTAGAACCACGAGTCACCCAGTCCGATGACGGGATCGGCCTCGCCACCCCACAAGGCGAACGCCATGGGGACCAGCAGCGGTGCCGCCACGGCGAAGGCGACGGCGGCCGCGGTGACGACCCGGCGCCAGGCGTCGTACAGGGCGTGGCGTCGTACGACCCCCAGCACGGCGAGGGCGACGACCAGCATCATGGCGAGCTGCGGATCGACGAGGAAGGAGACGCCCATGGCCGCCCCGAGCAACAACGACCGCTTCCGGGACGGGACGTCCCCGAAGCGGAGGAGGGCCAGGATCCCGAGAGGAAGCACCCAGACGTTCACGAGGTTGAGGTGGGTGAGGTGGACGAAACGGTAGGGCGCGAACGCGAACGCCGCGCCGGCCAGCCCGGCGGCGGCACGACTCGGGGTCAAGCGAAGGGCGAGGGCGTAGACCAGCAGTGCGGTCAGCAGGACCGAGCCCAGCTGCACGGCATTGACCTGCGCCGCCGGGCCGAGGACGGTCCGTAGTGGCCACAAGAGGACTGCCAGGAGGGGCACTGTTGTGGTGAGCGCCAGGTCGGCCCCGACGGGGAAGAACGCGTCGGTCGTCTGGAAGGGGTTCTGGCCCCGGCCGAGGGCGTGCGGGACGGCCCACCACGACCAGATGAAGAGCTGGCTGTCGCCGGTGGACAGCAGGTAGCGGGAGCGGAAGTGGCGGATGGCGGGCCAGAGCACCAAGACGGTGAGGACCACATAGGCGGTAAGCACGGGGAGGTGCTCCCGGCGAGGTCGGCAAGTCGCCGGGGGCGAGCGGACGTCGAGATCGCGAAGGTTCGGGCGGCCGTGGTCGATCGTCGGGCCGGGGCGATCCGGGTCAACGACGGTGGACGGCGGCATCACCTCCCCCTTTGGCCGATCCGCCCCCAATCAAAGGGTGGCGCTACTCCTTTGGCGGCCCCGTTGAACAAGCTGAACCTGGTCGAGTGGTCGTCGGCCCTCGATCCGGGAGGACAGAACGACGGTGATCGGCGGACCGCTGGCTCAGCCGGTCCTGAACCGGGATTCGACCAAGCGCAGTGACAGCTCGGCGGCCAGGAAGGACAGGGCGAATCCGAGGGCGGCGCTCGCGAGGCGGAGCCGGCTGCCATCGAGCGCTCCAAGGGCGGCGAGCACGGGTACGTGCCAGAGGTAGAGGGCGTAGGACAGGCGCCCGACGTGGACCAGCGGGCGCCAGCCCAGGCGGTCTCGGACATCCTCTCCCTGATCCGGCCGGAGGGAGCGCTTGTGAAGAGCCGGGGCGCCAAGCGCATGGCCCGGAGCGACTTCGCCGAGCTGCCCCGCGACGAGCTGGCCAGCCTCATCCGCCAGCTCGAGGAGGAGATGCACCTGGCCCCCTCCGAGCTGCGCTTCGAGGAAGCCGCCCGTATCCGCGACGAGCT
>Ga0136611_10003339_pt1 | contig 11230 bp, 11 predicted proteins | sample AntDrymUQ2232306_2_FD_106645 | JGI IMG/M metagenome (GOLD analysis project Ga0136611, IMG submission 106645) | Polar desert sand microbial communities from Dry Valleys, Antarctica - metaG UQ223 (23.06) | ecosystem: Environmental > Terrestrial > Soil > Desert | place: Antarctica: Dry Valley... | reverse complement strand
GGTCGGCGAGCTCGCCGACCTGCTCGAGTCGGACAGCGTCGACCTGCTCCTCGTGTCGCCCGAGCGGCTGGCCAACCCCGAGTTCGCGGCGAAGGTCATGCCGCTCGTCGCACGGCGACCCGGGATGATCGTCATCGACGAGGTGCATTGCATCTCGGACTGGGGGCACGACTTCCGTCCCGACTACCGCCGGCTCGCACAGGTGATCGCGCGGCTGCCGGGGGAGTTCCCGGTGCTCGGGTGCACGGCGACGGCGAACGATCGTGTCGTGCTCGACGCGGCGACGCAGCTCGGTGCACAGCTCAACGTGATCCGGGGTCCGCTGCGCCGCGACGGTCTGTCGCTGCAGGTGATCGAACTGCCGCAGGCGGCGCAACGGCTGGCATGGCTCGACCATCACCTGCCGTCGCTGCCCGGGTCGGGCATCGTCTACTGCCTCACCGTCGGCGACGCCGAGCGGGTCGCCGAGTGGCTGCAGCTGCGAGGGCACTCTGTGTTGCCGTATACCGGGCAGACGGACCAGCAACTGCGCGTCGAGGCGGAGGCGGCGCTGCAGGCGAATGACGTGAAGGCGCTCGTTGCCACGTCGGCCCTCGGAATGGGGTACGACAAGCCGGACCTCGGGTTCGTCGTGCACTACCAGTCGCCAGGCTCTCCCGTCTTCTATTACCAGCAGGTCGGCCGCGCCGGTCGTGCGGTCGACTCCTCGGTCGGCGTGCTTCTGCGCGGCGACGACGACGAGGCGATTCAGGACTGGTTCATCGAGCAATCCTTCCCGGACGAGCGGCGGGTCACCGAGGTGCTGCGCGCGTTCGAGCAGTCGGGCGGACCGACCACGCTCGGGTGGATCGAGGAGCAGGTCAACATGAAGCGCGGTGCGCTCGAGCTCGTGTTGAAGCAGCTGACGGTCGAGGGTGTGCTCGTCCGCCACAAGGCGCAGACGTACGAGCGCACGCCGGAGCCGTGGACGTACCCGCACGAGCGGATCCGCGCCGTGACGTCAGCACGCCGAGCGGAGCAGGAGCAGATGCGCAAGTACGCCGCGACCGACGTGTGCCGGATGGTGTTCCTCACGCGGCTGCTCGATGACCAGAGCGTCGAGCCGTGCGGCGTGTGCGACGTGTGCAGCGAGGCGCGCCATCGCGAGCAGCCGGCGGCAAGAGTGGTCGCCGAGGCGCTGACGTTCCTGCGGCAGGGGTCGATCGTCGTCGAGCCACGCAAGCAGCTGGTCGGGAGCGGGCTGAAGGCCGAGCTGCGGGTCGAGCCCGGACGTGCTCTGTGCATGTGGAGCGACCAGGGGTGGGGGCCGGTCGTCGCCGCCGGTCGTGAGCGCGGCGAGTTCGACGAGGAACTCATCGACGCGCTGGCGCGGCTCGTGGGGGAGTGGCGGCCGCAACCGGCGCCCACGTGGATCGCGGCCGTGCCGTCGCTGCGCCGCCCGGCGGTCGTGGCAGACCTGGCGCGGCGGGTTGGTCAGGCGGTCGGCCTGCCCGTGCACGACGTGCTGGTGAAGCTGGGCAACGCGCCGCCGCAGAGCGAGATGCGCAACAGCGCGCACCAATTCTCCAACGTACGCGACTCGTTCGGCGTGGCGGGCACAGTGCCGAGCGATCCGGTGTTCCTCGTCGACGACCTCGCCGACTCACGGTGGACGATCACCGAGGTCGGCCGGCTCCTTCGTGCCAGCGGCTCAGGGCCGGTCTTCCCGCTCACGCTCGCCTCGACTCTCGGCCGAGACACCTGAGCATCAGTGGTAGTAGGCGATCACGTCGATGATCATGGCGTCCGGTTGACGCCGGCGAAGACGTTGATCCCACCAGTGGGCCGCACCACCCGCGTCATCGTGGTGTTGGCGAGGATCTGATTCGGCGCGAACCAGTTGACGCTGCTGATGAACGGACGCGGCTGGTCAGCCGCCCAGATCGTGAGGTGCCCCCCTTCGCCCTCGGTCGCATCGACGGTCACGGTGATCATTGCCGCACGTGATCCTTCCGGCACCGCGGAGTCGCCGGCCGTCGACGTCTGCAGCGAGAACGAGCGCACCACGTTCGCCGGCAGCTTGGCCCCGCCGTTGAGGCGAGTGTCGACGGCGCGCACCGGCGCATCGAGGAACACCAGCCCGCCGACGCTGCCGACGAGGTTCACGATCTGCACCGGTGGGCCGCTGGCGGTCGCGTAGAAGAGCCTTCGTGTCCATCCGCGCTCACAGCGCGACCTCGCCGTGCTCGCCTGTCTCCTTGCCGTCCGTCAGCTTGGCGCGGAGGAACGAGATCACCGAACCGAGGTGACCTCCCTTCGGGCCGGCCCAGTACGTGCCGCGATCGTGGCGGACCGTCAGCACGGCGATGTGCGGGTTCGCGCGGCCTCCCTCGAAGTAGGCGTCGGCGAACGGATTCCAAAGCGCGTCGATCCGCTTCGGGTCGCGACTGATCTCGGCGGACCCGTTCAGCGAGACGTACGTGTTCTCGCGGTCGTTGGAAATCGTCGAGTGGACCTGATCGCCGTCGCCGAGGTGCTCGGCCCACGGAGCGCTGTCGTCGATGAGGTACGAGAGCTGCTCGCCGTCGACCTCGGCCACCGTGAGCGGACGCGACTCGAACGAGCTCCGATCGGAGCACACGCCGACCATGACGGTCGTGCCGGGATCGGCGAGCTCGGACAGGTGCTTGGGTTGATCGTTCGGCATGGCCGTCATGTTCCCCCTGCCGTCGATGGTCTGTCGGATCCTGCTCGGGGTTCGGCAGGGTTGGTGGGGATCGTGGGGATCAGCCCGGTCGCCGACCGCAACACCGCCCAGGCCGCGTCGAGCAGCTCACCCTCGGACATCTGCTCGACCAGGCGAGCGTCGTCGCCCACGGCGAACGCGCACAGGGTCGGCGCGCCGCGCACCGCGCTCACGTCGACCCACAGCTCGAACATCACCGGCGGATCGGCGGCGACCCAGAACGCGCGTCGCGGCGCCCAGAACGCCGAGCCGAACGAGAAGAACGCCTTCGTCACGAGCCCGCCGCCGATCCGGTCGAGCGACTGGCGGAACGATTGCGGGAGCGGAGGGTCGAACGCGATGGCGTCGCTCTTCAGCACGTTGATCGAGGTCGTGACGACGACGGCATCGGCGACGAGCTCGCCGTCACCTGTCGTGACGCACCATGCGTCGCCGCGACGCGTGATCGCAGTGACGGGCGAGTCGTAGGTGATGGTCACGTCGGCGGCCAGCTCGCCGATCAGCTCGTCGGAGGCGACCGTGATCATCACGTCGTCGCCCGGCAGGCGGAACGGCTCGGAGTGGAAGCGCAGCGAGAGGTCGGACGGGGGAGCGGCGTAGAGGTTCTCGTACTCGCCGCGCATCCACGAGCGCAGCACGGTGGCCGACGATCGATCGGTCGTGAGCCCGTCGATCGCCGGGAAGAGCACGTCCGCGACCGTCTCGCCGGCTGGTGCCGACTCCGCCGCCGAGGTGATCTGCGAGTGGACCACCTCCTGCATCCGGGTCAGCGACGCGAGCTCGTCGCCCCGAACCTCGCCGTGACCGGCGAGGAACGTCGTCAGCTCTCGGAACGTGCTGCCGGCGTTCGGTGCTCGACGTCGGTCGAACGGCGCGAACAGTGGATGCCCATCGGTGCCGTGCATCCACGCCGCGCCGACGTTGACCGCACCTCCGAGCTGCCGGCCGGAGGTCGCACGCCCGCCGAGGCGGCATGTGGCCTCGAGCACGGCGACCTCGGCGCCGCGTTCCCGGGCAGTGAGTGCAGCAGCGATCCCGGCCATCCCTGCGCCGACGACGAGGACCGTTCGTGTCCCGGGTGCGCAGGCTCCCTCGGCGGCACGCTGCCCGCTGAACCAGGCGCCGTGTGTCGTGCCGGGAAAGTCCCGCGACGCCGCCTCGCCGGCGAACACGAGCCCGGGAGCCACCGGCTCGGCGATCACGTCTCGGTCGTCGGGGGTCCCGTCGGCGCGGAGGTACGAGTACGCGCACCGGAACCACGGACTCGTGCACCAGTCGGTCGCGAACGCTCGCCGCGGCGCGTGCGCGTCGGTACGGATCGCCATCACCGTCACGGCATGACCGTTCTTCTCGGTGCGCGCGGTCGCCCGCCATCCGAGTCGCTCGTAGAAGTCGGCCGACTCAGTGTTGAAGAGGTGAAGTCGTTTGATGCCATGCGCGCGAGCGAAGTCGACTGCAGCGACGGCGAGCTGTCGTCCGACGCCGTGCCCACGTGATGGCGGTCGGACGTACAGGCTCGCCAACCACGGCCCGATGTGCTCGAACCCCGACAGCTCGTCGTCGTCGATGATGCTGACGGAGCCGACGACATCCTCAGACGCGCGGCCGGCACCGTCGAACGCGACGATCGTGTGCGGGACGCCGTCGCTCGTCATCGCCCCGAGTTCGGCGACAGCCGCTTCGTTCGTCCACTCCGGGTACAGGTGTCGCCACTCGCGCACATGCCAGGCTGCGAGCAGCGGAACGATCTCGGGGTGACGAGTCAGGTCGTCGAGCTCCACTGCGCCGACTGTACGCGGCAGCTCGATCGGACATCCGGAGCCCTTGAAGCACAGCCCGCCGGGCGGGCGCGAAGACGAGCTACGTGGCCGGTGTGACCGCGGCGGCCGACAGTCGACGGTACGAGCGCGAGGTCCACGCGACTGCGGTGACGGCGATGCCGAGGAGGCCGGCGATCGTGAACATCAGCGCGATGCCGCGATCTGATCCGGTCCCGAACCAGCCGCCGATCAGGTCCGCACCACGGCCGTCGGTCATCGTCGGCATGAAGATCGCCTCGGCGAGCGGCGCCATCAGGAACGCCGTCAGCGGTGCGGCGGCGTTCTCGATCATGTGCGCGAAGCCGAACACCCGGCCCTGCTTCTCGAACGGGATCGCCCGCTGGAGGATCGTCTGCTCCTCGGCTTCGATCACCGGGATCATCGCCAGCCAGACGACCATCCCGATCGTGACGAGAACGATCGACGAGCGCAGCGCAAAGACGGAGCACACCGCCCAGTTGACGAGGTTGCCGATGAGGAGCAGCCGCAGCGGCCGCTCGCCGAGCCCCCACTTCGCGACGACGAGACCGCCGGCGATGAACGCCATGCTGATCCCGCCCCACAGCAGACCCCACGTCTCGACGGACACGAGCTCGAGCCCGTACGCGTCCATCAGCGCCATGAACACGCCGCCGAGCAGGTTGTTGAACGCGGCGAGCAGGATCAGCATGCGGAGTCCGGGCACCTCGCGGATCGCCGCCACGGCGGTGCGGATGTCGAACGCCCGCGCCGCTCCACCGTCGGACTCGCCGGGCGCAGGCTCGGGCTCGTCGAAGCGGATCGTCGCCATGTGCGCGAGCGCCACTGCGACGAGCGCGAGCGCCATGCCGTACGCCCGGCCCATGTCGAGCATCCCGATGACGAGACCGCTGAAGACCGACGTGATCGCGAACGACACTCCGGTGACCGTGCCGACCATTCCGTTCGCGCGGTCACGTGTTTCCCCCGGCACGAGCAGCGTCACGCACGTCGACAGCGCGATTCCACGCAGTTGTGCGGCGACCGAGCCGAGCAGCGTCGTCGCGACCAGCAGCCAGAACCACGGGCTGCGCAACCGGAGCAGGTCGTTGCCGCCGACGCCGACATAGATGAGCGACGAAGCACGCGAGGGGGATCGCCGTCATGACGAGCAGGACCGTGCGCTTGCCGGTGCCGGTCGACGAACGTCCCGAACAGCGGCGAGAGTCCGGCGGAGGCGAGGCTGTACGCGCCGCCGATGACACCGGTCGCGACGACCGAGCGCGTCTCGGTGTAGACCCAGAACGTCAGCGCGAACCACAGGAACGAGCTCGTCACACCGGTCGCCAAGGTGTTCAGCAGCAGCCGCCGGAACGCACGTGGGATCGGCGGCCGAACGGCGTCGATCGCGGCCGCGCCGGAAACGTCGGTTCCGTCGGTCGTCAGGTCCGGAACCGTCGCCACGTCGCTCATGATGTCGCGACGACCGCCGGATCACGAGCGAGATCGTCGAGGACCGCCTGCAACTGCGCCTGTACCGCGTCGGCCTGCGCGGCACCGTCGGCTCCGTAGAGGTAGGCGGCCAGGGTGACAGAAGATCCGCCGTCCGTGCCCCAGCCGTAACACGACACGAGAGCGGGCGTGGGACGTTCGATCCGCAGCAGGAAGTGCTGGTCGATCGAACGCTCGACGAGACCGACGAATCCGCTCGAGTCGACACGATCGTCCACGGCGCCGACGCCGAGTGCGATGCGCACGCGGTCGACCGCCTCGTCCGTCGTGCCGGCGAGCGTCGTCGTCGCCGAGACGCCGGTGCTGTCCTGGTCGGCGAAGTGGGTGAGGTAGACGCGGAGGTTGTCGATCATCGGGCCCCAACCGCCGGTCATGCCGGTCCAGAACTCGTTCTCCCAGTCGGCGCCAGTGCCGTACGCGCTCGTCACGACGCGCACGACGCACGTGCCGCCCGACTTCGCCTCGACGAGGAACTCGGTGAGCAGCGGGGTGACGCCCTCGGTCGGATGGCCGGCGAGCGACGCCCAGTCCTCCTCGTAGGCGAATCGGCGGCTCGGCTCGAAGCCGGTGACCTTGCCGACCGACGACATCTCGGGCCCCATGTCGAACTTCACGACGCCGCCTTCGCGGGCGTCGAGCTCGGTCGGCAGCATCCAGGCGCTGATCCCGTCGGCGGAGGCGATGGCGTGCCACACCTGCTCCGGCGTGGCCGGGACGGTGAGCTCGACTTCGAAGCGGTGTGGGACGTTGAGCGTGGTCATGATCTCTCCTCGGGGTTGTCCGGTTGTGGTGACGGATCGAGTGCCGCCGACTCATCGGCGGGCGACGGGTGCGACGCGATGACGAGGCGGTGCGGACGCCCACCGTCGTGGTGGTAGCGGGAGACGAGGTCGAGCACAGTGGCCGAGAGCTCGTCGGCGAACGCCCCGCGATCCTCTGCCGACCGGAAGCGGACCTCCGCGTCGAGGGTGAACGTGGGCAGGCGACGGCCGGCTGCGTCAGCGTGGCGCGCCTGCGCGCCGACCTCGTGCACGGTCCGCCCGGCGAGCGAGATGAGGTAGTCCGCCGAGAGCTGATCGGCGACCTGCTCCGGCCGCGCGCCGTTGCCGACGATCGCGGCGGGGGAGACGATGTACGTGGCGGACGTGGCGCGCAGCATCCGCTCCGAGATCCCGCCGCGCATCCGCACCTCCGCCAGCTCCACGAGACCGTGCGACTCGAGCGTGCGGAGGTGGTAGTTCACCTTCTGCCGAGCAAGGCCGACGCGAGCAGCGAGCGTCGCCGCCGACGCCGGTTCATCGCGCAGCTCCGCCAGGAGCCGAGCCCGCACCGGATCGAGCGCGACGACCGCCGCCGCCGGATCCTCGATGACGTCGACCTGCCGCACTGCGAGCAGTGTCGCGCTTGACAAGAATCTTTGTCAAGGGCGGCTGCGCTGGTCCGCGACGTGTCGACGAACTGGCGAACGTCCGCACGGTCGACGCGCTGACATTCCCCACTTCGCTGCCGGCGTCCCGGCACGACGATCGCGGCGATCACGAACTGATGGTCGTTGCGGAAGCGGTAGATGCCGCGTCCCAGAAGGTCGAACACCTGCGACTCGAGCCGCAGGTGCCGCCCGTCGCGACGCAGCACGACACGGCCGACGTCCAGCTCGCAGTCTTCGACACGTAGATCACCGGTCCGACCTCCAGCGTCGGCAGTGCAGTCTGTCACGGCGGGCGGAACTGCCCGGCGGGCCGACCGCGAAGTGAAGATGAATGAGCCGAGGACGACCACTTCTGTCGTCACCTCGTCGAGGAGCGGCGGCCGGCGGCCCCGACACTCTCGTCAGTGTCTCAGTTCGACGCACGCAGCTGCGTCCGGCCTGGCATCCGTGCTGATGCCACGACTGCGCGATCGACGACCCCCGTGGCGATGGGGCGTCAGTCGACCCGTGTGAGCTCGGCGACGTCCTGCTCGACGGCTTCCTCGCCCGGCCCGTTGTACCACCACGCATGCCGCAGCCGACCCGGCTCGGGCATCGTGACGACGACCTTCATCGGGTACGGCGAGCCCTCGTCGGGCCCGAGCTCGAACGTGCCGGGCTCGGACTCGGACTCGTGCAGGATCGCGACCGAGTCCCCGTGGGTGTGGCCGATCACCATCACCGAGCGACCGTCATGCGTCCTTCCGATGACGGTGTGCTCGACGTGCCCGCGGATGTCGTCCGGGAACGCCGGATTGAGGATCTCGTCGTCGAGGGTCACGCCGGCGCCTCCGGGGAGCCCGTAGCACGCGGTGCTACGGTCACCGCGTCCCGGTGGCATTCAAGTGCTATCGTTGTGGCATGCCGCGGACCAGGATCAGCACCACCGTCGACTCCGACATGCTCACGAGGGCTCGGGCGGTGGCGAATGTGCCGACGGACGCCGCGCTGTTCGACGAAGCGTTGGCGGCGTTCCTCGCCCGTCATCGCGCCGCGGAGATCGACGCTGCCTACCGCGCCTACGACCGCCATCCGCTCGACGAACAGGACGAGTGGGGCGATCTGGCATCGTTCCGTGCTGCCGCCGGCTCGACGTGACGTCGCTTCCCGCGCGTGGCGAGCTCTGGTGGTGCGAGTTGCCGGACATCGGCCGCCGACCCGTGGTCGTGCTGTCTCGCGACGCCGCGATCCTGCGGCTCGGTCGAGCGGTCGTCGCGCCGTGCACGACGACGCTCCGCGGCCTCCCCAGCGAGGTCGCGCTCGAGCCCGGTGACGATCCCATCCACCGCCGGACCGCGATCAACCTGGACTCGGTGGAGAGCGTGTCGGTGGGCGTGCTGGTGGAGCGGATGGGCCGGCTCAGCGAGGAGCGGATGCGCCAGGTCTGTGCCGCGCTCGAGGTCGCGGTCGACTGCCTGTCGTGACAGCCGGCTGTCACGGGAGCGAGCCGAGGAGCTCGTCGAGCAGGCGCTCCTCGTGGACGACGCGACGCAGCTCACTGACGGCGATGGCGAGCTCGGGGTCCCACGGCGTGGGGCCCGGGCGGCGGTGCTCGGCCGGTAGCTCGACCGCATCACGCTCTGCCTCGGCGACCGCCGCGCGATAGTCCGCCGCCGTCATCCGCCACGGTCGGAGTCCGAGGCGGTGGAGACGGTCGCAGATCGCGAGGCCCGGCACATCGAAGTCGCCGTGGTAGCGGAGCTCGGCGCCGTGGCCGAGGAGTTGATCCAGCAGCAGCCGCACGGCCGCCGATGGGTTTCCGTTCGTCGTGACCACGGGTGTACGGATCCGCCGCTGTGCGGCGGCTTCCACGACGCGCGGGTTCTCGGCGACGAGCACGACGGTGCCTGCGTGCACGTCGAGCGGATGCAGTCGCAGCGCGAGCTGCGTGAGGTGGAGTGGCACGCCGAGCTCGGACGCGGTCGCGATCATCGGGCCGAGCGCACATCGCGGACCAACCGGCAGAGCCCACGTCAGCACGGCCCCGGACACCTGGTCCGGCTGCACTCGATGCATCGTCCACGCATCGACCGGCTCACCAGGAGTGTGGACACGGGCGAGCGCACGCACGCAGGCGGCCTCCAGCACCGTGCCGCGGTCGAGCGCATGCGCAGACCCGAGTAGGCCGGCGGCCAGATCGGTGCGAGCAATCGATTCCCCGGTCTCCGCCGCGACGAGGAGACGATCGACGACCTTGCGAACCGCGGCGACGAGGTCTCGGGTCGTGGCGACGTCGAGTCCGCGGAGCAGGCCGGCGCGGATCACCTCGCCGACCCACTCGCCCGCCCAGCCCTCCGGCCACGACCTCACCGCATCGCGCGCAGCCAGGTGAGCGTCGGCACGCGACCTCCGCCGCTCGCGCCTTCGGGCTGGCTCGTCGGACACCGGGTAGCCGAGAGCGGCAAGCGCGCCGGCCAGATGCGGACCGACTCCGCGCCCGACCAGCGCGGCCTCCAACGCGGCGAGCTCGACGAAGACGCCGGGATCTCGCGCGAGAAGCCCGCGCAGCGTGAGCCGGGCCTCGCTCGCCAGCGCGGGGAGTCGAACCCTGCCGCGGTTGGCGGAACCGGCACGCTGCAATCGGTCGCGCACGGCCTCCCACACCGGCGCCATCGGCGGGGCGAGCAGCGACCGCGGGAGCGTCACCCGGTCACCACAATGTGGCGGGCTGCAACGCGTCCTGCGCCGGGGCCGCCTCCTCCACCGCAACGAATCGCGACGCCGCGGGACGGAGCCGGAACCGATCGTCGTCGACCGATCCGAGGCGGAGGTCGCAGAGCAGCTCCACCACCTCGCGCACGAGCCGACCCACGCGATCCACGTAGTCGTTCGCCCAACGTCGGGCATTCTGGCCGGCCAGTTCGGCGAGGATCGCCTCGACGTCATCGAGCCCGACCCACTCCGACGCTGGCAGCCGGTCGATCAGCAGCAACGCTGCGTGTCCGACGGTCCCCCCGGTCGGGAAGCGACGCTCGGCGAGCGTTCCACCCGGATCGACTGCGGCGACGCCCTCGGCTCGCGCCTCGAGCACGAGCCCGAACATCTCGTCGAGATGCCGGCTCTCCTCACCGAGCCGCCGGCGCAGCTCGCCCCATTCGTCGTCGCCGAGGTCGTCTCGGTACAGGACCGGATCCTCGACGAGCCGCGCCCGCATCCACTGCCGGCTGGCCCCGCCGGTCCGGCGCTCTGCTCGCTCGAACACCTCGTCGACCGTCTCCGCGCCGGCGACGGCCGGGACGAGCAGGAGCGCGATCCGGTCGGGTCGCACCCGAAGGACCGCGTCTGCCGACTCGTCGGCGGCGTAGGTGTCGACGTGCTCATGCAGCTCCGCGGCGAGGCCGTGGTCGATCATCCAGCGCAGCGCGGCGACGAGTGCCCGTCGTTCGGTCGCGTCGTCGGCCAGCACCACGCCGGCCTCCGCAGCTGCCGAGCGCACCTCCCCGACCAGGTCACGCAGGCTGATGACGGAGGGGCCAGCCGCTGTCGATGCGAGCGCCAGCGCGAGCAGCGTGTGCTCGAGGGAGTTGAGCGCCCTGCCGGTCGACGCCCGCAACGGCCGCGAGTCCGGGATGAATCCCGCCTTGAACAGTCGCGCGGTGTCGGCGCCGACGTGCAGCCGATACCCGAGCCGCTGAGTGAACCAGCGGTCGAGCTCCGCGCCGTCGCGACGCACGAGCCGAAACAGGTCGGGATGGCGCTCGGCGCACGTCATCGGATGGAGCACGAGATGGCGCGCCGCGGCGCGCC
>Ga0136611_10003338_pt1 | contig 11232 bp, 7 predicted proteins | sample AntDrymUQ2232306_2_FD_106645 | JGI IMG/M metagenome (GOLD analysis project Ga0136611, IMG submission 106645) | Polar desert sand microbial communities from Dry Valleys, Antarctica - metaG UQ223 (23.06) | ecosystem: Environmental > Terrestrial > Soil > Desert | place: Antarctica: Dry Valley... | reverse complement strand
TCCACTAGCCGTCCCAGTAGTCGGTTCCCGTCTATCGGGACCTTGGTCATCACCGGCATGCTACTTCCATGCGGTGATGTCGCGCCGAGTTGATTTGGCGGAAGCGATGAGGGGTCGCACCGGCGGTTCTTGGTGCGTCGGCGGAAGCGACGGGATTCGCTCCCACGCACGCACCACGGCCACGGGGTTCGTCTTGGTGGGCCTGTCGCCAGTACGACGCACGGTGGGCATCTCCGGCCGGGCGCCCTACGCCCGTCAACGACCCACGCGGCTAACCCCTGAGGAGATTGCCACCATCCGCGCCAACGCCGACCGCCCTCTGCGCGAACTCGCCGCAGAATACGGGGTTAGCCACGAGACGGTCCGAAGGGCCATGCGGCATCTCCCGCCCATCACTGGGCCAGCCGGCGACACCGCCGCGTGACGCCAGCCTCCGCGCGGTGCAGGGAGCGCGCACTCCGGGATGCGCTACGCGCGGGGGGCCAGGAAGCTCTCGCCTTCACAGGAGTCCGCCATTCGCACCCTCGCCGGGACCAGGAGCCTGCGGTCGCTAGCGGCCGACTTCGGGTCAGCCACGAGACGGTCTGCTCGCTGCTTCGCAGGCGCGGCGCGGTGGCCGCGCGAAGACCGCCGGAACCCCTCTCCGGCCGTGGGGTCGGCTTGCCCACGGCATCGGCACAACCTCAACCACCCGCAATCTGCGCCAAGGGTTCGGGGGAGGGAACCGGCCCTACCGGCGGGCCCCCTCTCGCTGAGCGAGCGTGTGCGAACACCTGGCGCGCCCCGGAGGCCGCGGAGCTCTAGCCTGATCATGGCCGGACGACGGAGGGTCTCGGATGACGCGGCACCGCGCTCGGAGTCTTTGCCCAAGAGGCGGCGCTTACCCAGCCAGGCGAAGGGGAGCTCCCCACGCTAGCGCTTGGGCGGCACCGTGAAACCTGCCCGGTCCGTCGCCTTTTCGACGATCCCAAGCTTCCGGTGGCGGCGTCTGACCACTCACTCCTCCAGCCGGAAGCCTGACCGCAGTCGGCCCAAGAACGCTCCAGGTGCAGCATCCGCGTCGCCCGGAGACCGAGAAGCACATGACACGCTGCGGACGGAGAGAGGAACAACCGCGACCCTGCCAAGGCCGACCAGAACGGCCCTGCGTGTGAACTGACAGTCGAACCAGAACCAGCTAAGGCCCCTCGGAATGCCCCTCGCGGGACGAGACAAACTGGCCGGTTGTCGATAGGGATGGGCAATCGCGACGGGGGGGACGGGCGCCTGCGGCCCGGCACAAGCGATGCTCAGGGGGCGGCTGCATCGCCCCAGGGGTTATCGATCGCGAAGCGCCAGGTGCCGTCGCCCTGCCGGAGGGCGACGTCAGAGGTCCGGCCGCCGACCTCCACCGCCGTTCCGTCCGGCCCGGTGCCCGTCAGGCTCCAGCGCGAGATCAGCAGCGCCAAATCTCCCGCGCGGACCACGACGAGCGGCGCCAAGGTGGCGCGCGGTCGCAACGCGAGCAGGCCGGCGGTCGCTTCGCGGACGGCGGCGAGGCCCGTGACGGTCTCGCCCGGCCGGACCACGAAGGCCGCCTCCGGCTCGTAGAGCGTCGTAAGTCCATCCAGATCGCCCCGGTTGACGCCGGCGACCCAGAGTTCGTAGAGGGCTTCGGGGCTGGTGGCTGGCATCGGGTTGCTCCTTCATGCGCGGTTTCGGGAACGAGCAGGGCAACCCGAGAGGCTCGCCGAGTATCGTCGCCTGCGGGCGACTGTCCCCTAAACGGTCGGCACAATGTTGTGATTCATCCGGAAGCGGTTGGTCGGATCGTACCGCTGCTTGAGCGCCAGGAGCCGCTCGTGGTTCGCGCCGTAGGCGCGCCGGATCCGTTCCGGGGCCTCGTCGCGGTCCAGGTCGTTGACGTAGACCCCGCCACCCAGGTGCGGCTCTACCGACCGGAACAGGTCGCGGATCCAACGGATGTTCTCCTCCGAGTCCGCCGGGTCGATCCAGCTACCGAGGATCATCAGGTCGAACGGCAGATCACGGTGGTAGTAGGCGGTGTCCGTCTTGCCGACCCGGCCGCAGGCGCCGTGGCAATCGCCGAACACTACCGCCGTGTGCGGCGACGGAACCCGCCGCCCGTAGGCGACGACCGCCTCGATCACCTCGTCCGCGATTAGTCTCGTTAGCCCGGACTTCCAGTAGTTCAACCGACCGTGTGGGAACCCCGGTCCGATTGTGCTCTGCATGGTCGTGTACGGAATCGGGGCGATCGTGTCGGCCAGGGGCCGGCCGTACCCGCGGAGCGGCGCCAGGACGTTCTCTCCTTCCTCGATGGCGCCCGCGTAGCAGGCGACCAATGCCACGACCACCTCGCCGCCCGGCCCCGTCAGCACGGCCGCATACGTGGTCAACTCGTCCGGCTGGGAAGCGGCGAACTCGCGGTAGAAGCGCAGGACGTCCCGGCCCCGGTCGAGCGCGTGGATCACCATCCCGCCGAGCACTGCCGGCACGTGATGCAACCGGTACTCGAACGACGTGGCAATGCCGAAGTTGGCCCCCGCCCCGCGCATCGCCCAGAACAGGTCGGGATGCTGCTCGGCGCTGGCGGTCAGCAACTGGCCATCGGCCGTGACCAGGTCCACCGAGAGCAGATTGTCGATCGTTAAGCCGTGCTTGCCGCTCAGCCACCCCTGGCCGCCGCCGAGGGTGAGTCCGGCAACGCCGGTCGAGCCCACCACGCCGCCGACCGTGGCCAAGCGGAAGGCACCTGCTTCCGCGTCGAACTCTTCCCACAGCACGCCCGGCTCAACCCGCGCCGTCATCGTCGATGGGTTGATCTGCACGCCCTTCATCAGTGACAAATCGACCATCAGCCCGCCGTCGCACACCGCGTTGCCGGCGACGTTGTGCCCGCCCGACTTCACCGATAGGAGCAGGTCGTGCTCGCGGGCGAACGCGACGGCAGCCATCGCGTCCGCCGGCCCCACGCAACGCACGATCAGTCCCGGCCGGCGGTCGATCATCGCGTTCCAGACCTGGCGCGCCGCGTCGTAGCCGTCGTCGTCCGGTCGGAGGAGTTGACCCCGCAGGCCTTCCTTTAGCGACCCGAGCGCAGCGTCGCTCGGCAGTAGTGCCATCCTGGGCATCCTTTCTGGCCGAAGTCGGAGACCTCGTCCCTCATCTCTAGCGGAAAAACGCGGCGAGCAGGCTGGCGACAAGGACCACCACACCCGCCGAACAAGCAGCGTTGCCCGGTCGGCGCTGCGGTTGGGCCTTCGATTTTGACGCGGCCTGCATCAGCTAACCGATGCGATCCGCGCGCGCGGTTCGCCGCGCGCGCTCCGCGACCAGCGCATCGTACGAGCTCATCGTCACCACGTCCGTCCTCCTTTGGCGATCGCCACCCGGGTTTTCCCGATCGTCCCGGTTCGTACCGCGACTGTACGGGCCGGGGCTTACCCGACCCTTACCGCGCGGAGAGAGTTGGCTTACCAGATTGGTAAGGACGGCTTGATTCCGACCGGCGGCCGGCCGTACTGTACGGTCGAGCGGCGTTGGTCGGATCGGAGATGGGGACGGCGATGACGGAATCCCCTAGCCTGCGGGTCCACCTCCTGGGCGCGTTCCGCGTCCTGGTCGACGGTCAGGTCGTCCCTGAGCGGGCCTGGCGGAGCAGCCGGGCGGCGTCGCTCGTCAAGGTGCTCGCGCTCGCGCCGAGCAACCGGCTCCACCGCGAGCAGGCGATGGAGACGCTCTGGCCCGACTTCGCCCCCGACGCCCAGGCCAACAACCTGAACGTGGCGGCCTCGCGTGCCCGACAAGCGCTCGGCACGGCGGGCGCCCCGCCCGGCCTGTTCGTCTCCCGGATCGGTGACGCGCTAATCCTGGGACCGCCTGCCGCCGTCTGGGTCGACGTCGACGCCTTCGAAGGTGGCGTGGCCGAGGGGTGGCGGACGCAGGATCCCGCGCTATTCCGGTTGGCGCTTGCCCTCTACGTGGGCGACCTGCTCCCGGAGGATCCCTACGAGACGTGGGCCGAGGGGCGGCGGGCGGCGTTGCGGGCGGCTTACCTGGTCGCCCTGTCCCGCCTCGGACAGCTGCATGCCGAACGCGGGGAGATCGGCTACGCCGTCGAGACGACGCAGCGGCTCGTCGCCGCGGAGCCAACGCAGGAGGAGGGGCACGTCGCGCTGATGCGGCTGTACGCCCGCAGCGGGCAGCCCGCGCGGGCCATCGCCCAATACGACCGCCTCGCGGCGGCGCTGCGCCGCGACCTGGACGCCGAGCCGGACCTGGCGGCGACCGAGCTCGCCGGGGCGATCCGTGACGGTCGCTACCCCGCACCAAGCGAGCGGATCGAGGAGGACCGGCCGGCGGGCGGATCCGGGCGACCCGTCGGCGCCGGCGACCTCCCCCGGCCCCTCAGCGACCTCGTCGGGCGGCAGCGGGAGCTCGCGGAAGTCCGGCAACTGCTGGAGACCGGACGGCTCGTCACACTGACCGGACCGGGTGGGGTCGGGAAGACCCGCTTGGGTCTGGCCGTTGCGGACGAGGTCGGCGCCTCGTTCTCCGGCGGCGTCGCCTTCGTCGATCTGTCCCCGGTTCGCGACCCGGGGCTCGTCCTGTCGACAGTCGCCCAGGTCCTCGACGTCCGCGATCCGTCTGGACGGGCGACGATCGGCGGTGTGGCGACCCACCTGGCCGACCGGCGGCTCCTGCTCCTCCTAGACAACTTTGAGCAGGTCGTCGACGCCGCGCCCCTGGTGACGGCGCTGCTCGAACGGACGCGGGAGCTTAAGGTCCTAGTCACGAGCCGGGTGGCGCTGCGGGTCACCGGTGAGCGCGAGTACCCCCTGCCGCCCCTCGCGCTGCCCGCTCTGGAGGGAGCCCCGAACGACGCGGCGCTGCTCAACGCCCCGGCGGTGGCGCTCTTCGTCCAGCGGGCACGCGAAACCAAGCCGGATTTCACGCCGACCAGTAACAACGCCGGGACGGTCGCCGAGGTGTGCCACCGCTTGGGCGGTCTGCCGCTCGCCATCGAGCTCGCCGCTGCCCGCGTCAAGGTGCTCACGCCGACCGCGATGCTTGCCCGACTCGATCGCCCGCTGGCCCTGCTCGTGGGTGGGCGGCGCGACCTGCCGCCCCGCCAGCAGACGATCCGCGCCACGATCGCCTGGAGCTACGACCTCCTCAGTCCGCCGGAGCAGCGGCTCCTTCGCCGGTTGTCCGTCTTCGTTGGGGGCTGGACGCTGGAAGCGGCCGAGGCCGTGGCCGATCTGATTGGTGCCCCTTCGACTGACCCGCAGCTCGTGCTCGGTATCGCCGTGCTGGACGGTCTCGCCTCGCTCGTCGACAAGAGCCTGGTTTCCCAACGGGAGCTGCCGGGCGGCGAGGCACGCTTCGAGATGCAGGAGACGGTCCGCGGGTTTGCCGACGAACGGCTGTCCGGCGCGGTCGACGAGGGTGCCGTTCGGGACTGCCACGCCGCCTTCGCCGTCGCGCTCGCCGAGCAGGCCAAACCGCACCTCGCGTCCGCGGAGCTGGCGCGCTGGCTCGGGCGGCTGGACCGCGAGGACGGCAACCTGCGCGCAGCGTTGCGGTGGTTGCGGGAGCGCGGGGACGCGGAACCCGCGCTGCGCCTCGTCACGGCCTTGAGGCTCTTTTGGTTCATCCGAGGCCGGCTGGCGGAAGGGTGCGACGAGACCCTCGCCGTCGCTGCCTTGCCCGGAAGCGCGGCGTTCCCAGCGCTGCGGGCGGACGCGCTGACCAGCGCGGGCTTCCTGGCTCGGGAGTACGGCGACTACACGCGCGCCCAGGCCGCGAGCGCCGCCGCCCGCGCCGCGAGCGAGGAGCTCGGCGACCGGCAACGCGCAGCGGACGCGCTGGCGAACCTCGGCTACGTCGCTCTCCAGTGCGGCGACTACGACGCCGCTCGCGGGCTCTTCGGCGAGTGCCTAGCCACGAACCGGGAGCTGAGCAACCTGCAGGGGATCGCCGATTCGCTGAGCTTCCTGGCCCTGACCGCATACGACGAGAACGACCTCGACGCGGCGAGGCGGTTGAACGAAGAGAGCCTCGCCATCTGGGCCGCGCTCGGGGACCGCCAGGCGGAGGTCTGGGCCCGCACGCGTCTGGGGAGGGTGCTGCTCCGGCAGGGAACGTACGCGGACGCGTTCGACGAGTTCGTCGGCAGCCTGGCGATCGCGAGGGAGCTGGACTTTCTGTGGGGGCTCTCATGGGCCCTCGACGGCCTAGCGCACCTCGCCACAATCCGCGGCTCATGGCACCTCGCGGTGGACTTGGCGGCCGCGACCGCGTCGATCCGCGAAGCCGGTGGCCTGCGCCTGCCCCCCACCGAGCAAGCGGAAGTGGATCGGCTGCGGGATCGGCTGGTGTTGGTGCTCGGCGCCGACGTGGTTGCCGCGGCGTTGGCCCGTCGGCAGCGGCAGACGATCGACGAGTTAACCCACGCCGTCGACCGTGCTCTCGGATCCTGACCGCCCGAAGCGTGCCGCGTACCAGCCGCAGCGGCGGCACAAGCTCTCGCTGGCACAGGAATCGGCGATCCGCGCTCTCGCCGCGACCAGGACCCTGCGCTCGCTGGCCACGGAATTCGGCGTCAGCCACGAGACGGTGCGGGCAGTGGTTCGAGCGATCGGACAACCCGATTAGTTGAGCGCTCTAATGGGCAAGCGGGATCATCGCTTCCGTCGGTTGACGGGAGGCGTGGCCGGGAAGATAGCGGCACGCATGCCGTGACCACCGCAGGACCAACCCGTGTCACACCCGATGCCCGGCGATCCGAGCCGCAGTCAGCCGATCCGCCAAGTCCCCACCGACGACCCGGGCCGGCTTGGCGCGCGCCTGCCTACCCCTCTCACCAGCTTCGTTGGCCGCGAGCCTGAGGTCGCGGGTGTCGCCGACCTGGTGCGCCGCCCCGACGTCCGCTCCATGCGTCGTCCCTATCGGTGCTTCATCAAGGGGTCGAACGCGTCTCGCAGCCCATCGCCCACGAAGTTGAAGGCGAGGACTGTCACCGAAATCAGGAGGCCGGGGCAGAGGACCAACCACGGGGCCTCTTGGAGGCGGGTCAACCCCTTCTGGAGCATGTTGCCCCAGGAGGGATCCGGCAGCGGGACGCCAAGCCCGAGGTAGCTGAGCGCCGCCTCGGTCAGGATTGCGTAGGCGATCGAGAGGGTGGCGGCGACGATGATCGGTCCCGCGGCGTTCGGCAGGACGTGGCGCAGGATGCGCCGCCCGTGCGGCACCCCGATCGCCTCGGCGGCCTGCAGGTAGTCCGTTGCGGAGATCGCCATCACCTCCGCCCGGACGATCCGGGAGACGTTCATCCAGGTCGTGACCCCGATCACCCACGTTAGGTTGAGGATGCTCGGGGTGAGGAGTGCCTGGGCGATCAGGATCAGGAAGAAGAGGGGCAGCGAGAGCAGCACCTCGACCAGGCGCATCAGCACCGTGTCGACGGCTCCGCCGAAGTAGCCAGCAGTGGAGCCGACCAGGGTGCCGATCGTGGTCGAAATCACCATCGCGGTGAAGGCGACCGAGAGGGAAACGCGGGCGCCGTAGAGCGCGCGGGCGAACCAATCGCGGCCGGAGTCGTCGGTACCGAACGGATGGGCGAGGCTGGGTGTGGCGAGGTTCATCTCGGGCCGCAGGTCGATCGCGTTGGGGTCAGCCGGAGCGATCACCGGAGCGAAAGCGGCGGCCAGGAACAAAACGACCAGCACGAGGAGACTGGCCACCGCCAAGCGATTGCGGACGAACCGAGCCCAGACGTCAAGCAAGAAGTGCCGGCGCGCGCGCCGGGCCAGCGCGCGCGCCGGATCGTCGGGGCGGGAGCGGACATCCGTGGACACACGATCCCCTTACCGCGACCGCAACCGCGGGTTGAGCGCGCCGTAGGCGAGGTCGGCGAGGAGGTTGCCCGAGATGATGAACAGGGACGACAGGATTGCGACGCCCATCACGAGCGGGTAGTCGCGCTTGAGGATCGCCTCGACTCCAAGCCGGCCCAGGCCCGGCCAGGAGAAGATTGTCTCGACGATGTAGGCCCCCTCGACCAGGAACACGAACGAGTTCCCGAGCAGCGTCACGACGGATAGGAGCGAGTTCCGCCAGGCGTGGCGGAGCAGCACGGTGCGCTCCCCCAGCCCCTTAGCGCGAGCGACGCGAATGTAGTCTTGGCCCAGCACCTCCAATAGGCTGGCTCGCTGGTAGCGCGTCCAGACGACGAGGTTCGTCAGCGTGAGGGTGGTGACCGGAAGGACGAGGTGCTCCAGGCGATCGCCCAGTCCGCCTCCCGAGCTCCCGAGAGTCACCATGCCGCCGGCCGGGAACCAGCGCAGCTTGATCGCGAACAGAAATACGAGCATCAGTCCGACCCAGACCTGCGGCATCGAGTTTCCGATGAACGAACCGACCGTCACCGCATGGTCGAAGGCCGTGTTGCGCCGGACCGCCGACAGTACGCCGAAGCTCACCCCTAGCACGATCGACAACACAAGCGAAATCCCGATCAGGGTGAAGGACGGCCCGATCCGCTCCGCGATCACGCCGGTCACGGGGCGCTTCAACCCCAAGGAGTACCCTAGGTCCCCCTGGAGGGCGTTGCGGAGCCAGAGCCCGTACTGCACGTGCACGGGATCGTCGAGCCCGAGGTTCCTCCGAATCACCGCAAGGTCCTCGGGGGACATCAGACGCGCCTGCTGGCCGATCAGCGCGGCGACCGGGTCGCCCGGCGTGTAGCGCATCAGCGCGAACGACCCGATCGACACGATCAACAGCACTAGCAGCGAGTGGAGGAGCCGGATCGCGACGAGACGTTGCATAGCGGCCGCAGCCAGTAGGGACTTGACGCCGGGCTCCAACGCTCGGGACCCGCCCAGCCTCCGTCGGAAGGCCGATGGATCGGTCCGAGCTCGACACCCGACGCCCCGCCGCTACTGTTTCTTGTAGACCTGCGTGGGCGCCGCGAGGAGGACACCCAGCCAGTTGCCGGTCGGCTCTGGGTAGCCGCCGACGCGGTCGGTGCGGACGATCACATTGTTGAGGTGGACGTGCAGCGGGATCGTCGCGCACTCGCCGAGGATCAACTCCTGGATCCTGGCGTAGATCGGCTTCCGCTTTTCGACGTCAATCTCCTGGTTGCCCTCCTCGAGGAGTTGGTCCACCTCGGAGTTGCTGTATTGCCATAGGTTCAAGCCGGTGGGCGGCATCTGCGACGAGTGGAAGTACTGGTGCAGCTCGCCCGGCTCGTAGTCGATCGAGCCGAAGAACAGGCTTTGCGCCTTACCGCTCTGCCGAATTTCCTGCACGGTGGCGTAGTCGGGGACCGTCTCGATCTTCATCTCGATCCCGACGGCCTTCAGGTACTGCTGGATGAGCGGCGCGTAGTTGCGCTCGAAGTCGCGCCAGGGCTGGTTGACGAAGCTCAGCCTGACGCCGTCCTTCTCGCGGATGCTACCGGACCCGACTGCCCAACCCGCCTGGTCGAGCATGCTCTTGGCCTTCTCCGGATCGAACTCATAGGCGGGCACGTCCGGGTTGTACGCCCAGTGACCGGGTCCCATCACCGACAGGGCCACGTACGTCTCGTCGCCGACCACCGTGCGGACCATCGCCGCCCGGTCAAGCGCGTGGGCGATCGCCTTCCGGACGATGGGATCCGCGAAGACCGGGTCGGCGTTGTTCATCGTGAACTGCTGGACGTACGGCGTCGGCAAGATGTAGGGGGTCGAGCCCTCGGTTGCGGCGAACTGCTCGGTGGCGATGACGTCTTCCTCGCGGGTGTTGACGTCGATCTCCCCGGCCTGGAACGCGGCTAGCCGCGCCTGGAGGTCGGTGATCGGGCGGGTGATCAACTCATCGAGGAGCGGCGCCCCCCCGAAGTAGGCATCGTAGCGGACGAGGGTTTGGTGGTCGCCGTCGACCTGCTCCTCGAACTTGAACGGGCCGCTTCCGATGGGCTGGGTGTTGAAGGAGGACGTCTCCGGATCTTCCCCTTCCAGGAGATGCTTGGGAGCGACGGAGAAGATCCAGGGCGCTGTGAGGTGGGCAATGAGCGCTGCGCTGGGCGCCGGGAGGGTGAGCTTGACCGTGTGATCGTCGACCGCCTCAGCCTGGATGTCCTGGCCGTTGACCTGCAGAGCGAACTTGTACGGGAAGTTGACGTCCGGCTTGAGCATCGTCTGCCAGGTGAAGACAACGTCGTGGGCGGTGAGCGGCTGGCCGTCGTGCCAAGTGGCATTCTGGACGAGGCGGATCGTGTAGACCGTCCTGTCCTCGCTGACCTCGTAGCTCTCGGCGAGCCGAGGGATCGGGACGAGGTTAGGATCGAATCGCCAGAGCTGGTCGAAGATGAAGGCATCACTCTGACCGATGAGCGGGTTATAAATGGACCACAGGTCGAACGGGATCGCCGCGATGAGCGTGCCGCCCGGTTGGCCCTCCTGGATGGCCGCGTAGACCGCAGCCATCCGGTTCCCGCCGGCGGCCTGCGCTGCGCCGCTCCCGAGTCCGGGGACGGCCATGAGGGCGGCACCCAAGCCGCCCGCGAGCCGGATCACCTGCCGGCGGTCGAAGGCGGGACCCAAACCTGCGTCGGTGAGGTCGCGTCCGAGCCGCCCGCGTGGACCCGTCGGGCCGGCTTCGCGGTCGTCGTCCGTCGTCGTCATCTGGTGCTCCTTGCATGGCTGTTCGCCCGGTGGCCGTCCGGGGCGACGGCACCGCACCGGGCACTGGTGGCCCGTTCCCGGCGACCGACGTGGGTACGTCGCCTCTCCGGCGTTGCGCATGTTGCGCATGCGCCCGCTGTCGATCGGCCCTGGTGCAGGGCCAGCAGGATAGACGTGAGGTCGGCCGCTGTCAAGCGGGACACGCTGCCCCCGGGTCAACAACGCGGGTGGTGTGCCTCAGAGCGGACGACGGAGGATGCGGATCCCCTGCCGCTCCGCCTCGTCGGCCGGCCGCCAGAAGTCCCTCGGGGGCGCGACCGTGGTCGCCATCGCGGTGCACCTTGTAAACCGGGCGGCGGAGCGACGCGCGTCTCCCGCATTCACCGCCCGAAAAAACGACCGCCCGAAGGGGAGAGAAGCAACGGGTCGCGGCATCACGGGAAGGGGGAGAGAGCTCGGGACGGGTGGCGGCGCGTACTGCCACAGTACGGGCGGGGCGCTCAGATGTGGCGGCGGGCGGGAAACGAGGAGGCGCCGGGGCACATGACAGATC
>Ga0136611_10003337_pt1 | contig 11234 bp, 12 predicted proteins | sample AntDrymUQ2232306_2_FD_106645 | JGI IMG/M metagenome (GOLD analysis project Ga0136611, IMG submission 106645) | Polar desert sand microbial communities from Dry Valleys, Antarctica - metaG UQ223 (23.06) | ecosystem: Environmental > Terrestrial > Soil > Desert | place: Antarctica: Dry Valley... | reverse complement strand
GAGGCCGCCGGCATCGGCCACGCCATCCGCGACCGGCTGCTCAAGGCAGCGGGCGGCCGAGCCGGTTGAGCTCCTCCACCCACACGTCGCGCACGTCCTCCGCCGGAGGATGACCTCGGCCATCGAGGCCGCCGACGGCGATGCTCAGGGTGCTGCTCCCCGCGTCCGGCACGAGCTCTAGCCGACACCAGCACTCGATCGGGTCGCCGAGGAGACACTCGAGCACGTAGGGCGGGTCGTCGTCGATCACGTCGCCGATGGTCGCGGCCACGACGAGCAGTGCCTCGAACGCCTCCGCCGGCAGCGCGTCGATCGTGAACGACGGCGCATCGACCTCGATCCCGCGCACCTGCCGGTGCCGTGGCGGGGCCGGGGGCGGTGGTGGCGCGCGCCGCGGCTGCGCGACCTGCTCGAGCCGGCGGCGGCCGGTGACGTGCGCGACGCAGGCGTCGAACGCGAGGTTGACGCGCTGCATCGCCGCCGGGCTCGCGTCACCTCCCGGCTGGACGTCGGGGTGCAGGGCGCGGGCGAGGCGGCGGCGCGCATCGCGCACCTCCGTCAGCGTCGCGTCGTGCGACAGCCCGAGGACCGAGAATGGATCCTCCGTCACGACGCGGGGGACTCCGTGGGTCCTCGCGATTCCTCCACGTCTGCGTGGGATCGCCGCCACGACGTGAACGAGGTTCCCGCCGGGTCGACAGCCCAGTCGGGCGCGCTCCCCCAGCAATCGTCGAAGACGAGGTCGCGCAGCGGGCGGCGACGCACGGGCCCGTGCCGGCCGGTGGGGCGCCCGAGCGTGATGCACGCCGAGAGCGCGACACCGTCGGGGATCTCGAGCAGTTCGCGCAGCTCGCGCTCCACCATGTGGTGCCACATCGTGAGCGCGCCGCCGTACCCGAGCGCACGCGCAGCGAGGAGCAGGTTCTGGCACGCCGGGTAGATCGACGCGCCCTCGTCGGGCGCAGGCGGCCGGTAGCGCACGAGACAGGCGAGGATCACCACCGGCACCTGCTCCAGGTGATCGACGAAGTGCTGCATCGTCGCCGCGGTCCTCGCCTTCGGCGACCCGGCACCCGCTCCGACTGCGGCCGTGTAGCCGTCCGCTGCGCCTTTGGTCGCCCATGCGGAGCGAAAGGCCCCACCGAGCAGCGTGCGCGCCCGGCGTGCGCGGTCGCCGTCACGCAGCACGAGGAAGCGGAACGGCTGGCGGTTGGACCCGCTGGGAGCGCGTGAGGCGTGCCAGAGGATCGTCGCGAGGTCCTCCTCCGGCACCGGCTTCTCCGTGTACCGGCGGATCGCACGCGTCGACGCCAGCCCTTCGAGGAGCCGAGGTTCGCGGTCGCGTCGGTCGGGTGCCGGCGGCATCCGACTCAGCGACCGGTGAAGTTCGGCGGGCGCTTCTCCATGAACGCCGCGACACCCTCGGCGAAGTCCTTCGTCCGCAGCAGCGGCAGGAGTTGCAGGAACACATGATGAACGTTCTGTTCGAACGTCTCCGTCTCCGCGGCGCGCATCATTCGCTTGATCGCCCGCACTGCGAGCGGTGCGTTGGACGCGATCTCGGCGGCCATCTCCCGGGCACGATCCTGCAGTTCCGCATCCGGCACGACGTGGTTCACGAGGCCGAGATCGAGCGCCTCCTTCGCCACCAGCGTCCTGGCCGTGAAGGCGATCTCCGCTGCCTTCGCGTACCCCACCAGGCGCGGCAGCAGCCACGTGCCGCCGCTCTCCGGAAGGATCCCCCGCTTCGCGAACCCGGGCGCGAGCTTCGCCGACTCCGCGGCGAGCCGGATGTCGCAACCGAGCGCGAGATCGAGCCCGTAACCCGCTGCGCCCCCGTTCAGTGCGCAGATCGTCGGCGTGTCGATGTTGTGCAGGACCACCGGTGGGGCGTCGCGCAGCTCGAACTCGCCGGGTGTCGCGTCGGGTGTGCCGAGGTTGCCGAGGCCGCCGCTCGGACCCGCCGACTGAGCAGCGAGGTCCAGTCCGGCGCAGAACGCGCGGCCGTTGCCGGTGATGACGATGCACCGGGCCCCGGGGTCGCGATCGGCCTCGAGGAGGCGGGCGGAGAGGTCGCGCGGCATCGGCCCCGAGATCGTGTTCATCCGCGCGGGAGCGTTCAAAGTGATCGTCGCGACGTGGTCGCGCAGCTCGTAGAGGACCTCGGCCATGGCAGAACGGTACTTCGGCGCACGCCCGGCGACCGCAGGGATGGCCCCTCCGACGCATCGGCGTCCGCTACGCTGCCCGCGAACCAAACACAGGGTCCAGGCGGATCGCGCCTGGCCCGATCTCCGAGGGGGAGAACCACATGAGAAATTCCCGCGTGCGCCGGTTCGGCGCATTGCTCGTCGGACTCGCGTTCGTCGCGGCGTCCTGCGGATCAGACGACGCAGAGCCTGCGGCGACGCAGGGCTCCACTGCTGCTCCGGCTTCGACCGCAGCAGCTGCGGAGACGACGGAGGCTGCCGCTGACACCACCGAGGCTGCCGCCGAGACGACGGAAGCAGCGGCAGACACGACCGAGGCTGCCGCCGACACGACGGAAGCAGCGGCCGACACCACCGAGGCCGCATCCGACACCACCGAGGCCGAGTCGGACACGACCGCTGTCGCTGGTGGCGACGACTCCGCGCTCTCCGGCATGAAGGGCACCACGCCGCTCGTCGAGCTCAGCGACGACTTCAAGGATCGCCTCAACGCGACCGACGCCGCTGCTGCGACGCCGCTCGACGAGACGTACAACTACGCCGCAGAGACCTACGACGCCATCGTGCTCGTCGCGCTCGCGGCGGAGCAGGCCGGCACCGACGGCAGCGCGCTGGCGGACGAGATCGTCGAGCTGACCAAGGACGGCGAGAAGTGCACCGACTTCGCATCGTGCATGGAGATCGTCACGGCCGGCGGCGACGTCGACTATGACGGCTTCTCCGGCCCGATCACGATGAACGGCAACGGCGAGCCGCTCGAGGCCAGCTACGGCGTCCTCACGTTCGGTGAGGGCAACGTCATCGACGACTCGATCACCACGTACGTCACAGCGTCGGCTCCCGAGTCGGCCGAGCTCCCGCTCGCGACGGCAGAAGTCGAGCGTGAGGGCGACGGCGTCCTCAAGATCGGCTCGATCCTTCCGGAGACCGGTTCGCTCGCGTTCCTCGCACCGCCGGAGTTCGCGGCAGCCGAGCTCGCGATCGAGGACATCAACGACGCCGGTGGCGTCCTCGGTGAGCCGGTGGAGTTCTTCCCCGGCGACTCGGGCGACACCAGCACCGACACCGCCAGCCAGACGGTCGACCGCCTGCTCGGCGAGGACGTGGACGCCATCATCGGCGCCGCCTCGTCCTCCGTGTCGCTGACGGTCATCGACAAGATCACCGCGGCAGGCGTCATCCAGTTCAGCCCGGCGAACACCTCGCTGACGCTGGTCGACTACCCGGACAAGGGCCTCTACTTCCGCAACGCCCCGCCGGACGACCTGCAGGGCAACGTCGTTGCTCAGCTCGTCGCGGACGACGGCAACAGCTCGGCCTACATCCTCGCCCTCGACGACGCATACGGCACCAGCCTCGCGACCGTCGTGGAAGAGGCGCTGACGGCAGCGGGCGTCGAGGTCCTCGGGACCAAGATCTATGACCCGAAGGCCACCGGCTTCGATGCCGAGGTCGACGAGATCGTCGCTGCCGATGCGGACGCAGTCGTCCTCATCACGTTCGACGAGGGCTCGCGCATCCTGAAGACCATGGTCGAGAAGGGTGTCGGTCCGCAGGACAAGGCCGTGTACGGCGTCGACGGCAACATGGGCAACGCACTCGGCGAGAACTTCAACGCCGGCAAGTGAGCACGTGACACGTCACTGACGTGAGAGAAAGGCCCCGGGCTCCGGCCCGGGGCCTTTCTCGTTCTCCGGCCCCCGCTACGTTGAGGCGGTGACGGCCGACGAGATCGACGCTCTTGCCACCGTGTTCTTCCGCGCCATCGAGGCGGGCGACCTCGACACGGTCCGCAGGACGTATTCGCCCGACGCCGTCGTGTGGCACAACTACGACGGTGTCGAGCAGCCGGTGCAGGACAACCTCGTCACCCTCGCGTTCGTCGTCGGCGCGCTGGCGAACCGGCGCTACGAGGACGTTCGCCGCACCATCGTGGAGGACGGGTTCGTCCAGCAGCACGTGCTGCGCGGCGAGGCGCCCGGCGGCCGCCTCGAGATGCCGGCGATGATGCGGGTCTGGGTCGCCGACGACTGCATCACGAGGATCGACGAGTACCTCGACCCCGCCCAGGCTCGCGTCCTCGCGACCCCACGCCCCACCTGAACCCCGACGTTTGGCGTTGTGAGCGGCATACCCCTCACAGACGACAGAGGTTCGGCGGCCGACGACTCAGGGTGTCAGCCGCCCGAGGCCTTGGCCAGCGTACCGAGATAGAGCTCGATGACGTTCGGATCCGAGAGGAGCTCGCGGCCGGTGCCGGTGTAGGCGTTGGTGCCCTGGTCGAGGACGTACCCGCGGCTGCACACCTGCAGGCAGCGGCGCGCGTTCTGCTCGACCATCAGGATCGCGACACCGGTCTGGTTGATCGTCCGGCACTGCACGAACACCTCGTCCTGCAGGATCGGGGAGAGCCCGGCGGACGGCTCGTCGAGGAGCAGGATCTTCGGCTCGAGCATGAGCGCACGGCTCATCGCGACCATCTGCCGCTCGCCGCCCGAGAGCGAGCCGGCGCGGATGTTGCGACGATGCACGAGCCGCGGGAACAGCTCGGTGACGTAGGCATAACGCTGGCGGAACACCGCCGGCTTGAGGAAGCAGCCCATCTCGAGGTTCTCGGTGACCGTCAGGCTCGGGAACACGTTCCTGTTCTGCGGCACGTAGCCGATGCCGCGGCTGATCAGCTGATGCGCCTTCATGCCGGTGATGTCCTGGCCGTCGAAGGTGATCGCGCCGGAGCGGACCGAGCAGAGTCCGAGCACGGCCTTCAGGAAGGTGCTCTTGCCGGCGCCGTTCGGGCCGATGATCCCGACGAAGTCACCCTCGTCGACGACTACGTTGCAGCCGTTGAGGATGTTCACCTCGGGGATGTAGCCGGCGACGATGTCGGTGCCCTGCAGCAGCGGCGGCAGGTCGGTGCGCCGTCCTGCGGTCGGCGACGTCGATGCGTGCGTCTCGGTCACAGCTCCTCCAGCATCGTCTTGCCCTGGTGGGCCCCCAGGTAGGCGTCGATGACGGCGGGGTTCGTCGCGATCTGGTCCGGCGAGCCCTCGGCGATGACGCGCCCCTCGGCCATGACGATGACCCAGTCGCTGATGTCATGGACCATGTCCATGTCGTGTTCGACGAACAGCACCGTCATCCCCTGGTCGCGAAGACCCTTGATGTGCGTGTTGAGGCTCTGCTTCAGCGCCGGGTTCACGCCGGCCATCGGCTCGTCGAGCATCACCAGGCGCGGCTCGGTCATCAGCGCGCGTGACATCTCGAGCAGCTTGCGCTGCCCGCCGGACAGCGTGCCGGCGTACTCGTTGCGCATGTGGTCGAGCTTGAACCTCGCGAGCAGCTCGTCGGCTCGCGCCTCGATCTTGCGCTCCTGGTCGCGCCAGAGGAACGGGAACAGACCCTTCCACCAGTGCTCGCCGACTTGCGAGGTCGCGCCGAGTTTCATGTTCTCGATCACCGACATCTTCGTGAGGCTCTTCGTGAGCTGGAAGGTGCGCACCATGCCGAGTCGCGAGGCGACGTGTGCTGGGACGCCGCGCATCGTCCGGCCGTCGAAGTGCCATGTGCCGAGGTCGGGCTTGTCGAACCCTGTGAGCAGGTTGAAGAACGTGGTCTTCCCGGCTCCGTTCGGCCCGATCAGCGCGGTGATCGACCCGCGCTGCACCTCCACGTGGTCGACGTCGACGGCGGTGACGCCACCGAACGATCGGCGAACGCCGTCGACGACGAGGACGGGGTCCGGCTTCGGGCTCCCCGGCTCCGGAGCGACGTCACGGAGCGCGGCCTTCGCCTCGGCGGCGGCCGTCGTCAGCTCAGCGTCCATCGAGCGCCATCTCCTTGCGGTTGCCGAACATCCCCTGCGGCCGGAAGACCATCAGCAGGATCAGCAGGACGCCGACGAGCATGAGCTGGAACTGGCCGATCTGGCTCTCGCTGCCGATGATCTCGAGCCCGAGCAACTCGAGCCGGCCACCGCGGCTGGCGAGGAGCTGGTGCAGGAACACGTCCGCGAACGCGAGGATCCCCCAGAACAGCATCGGGCCGACGATCGAACCCGACACCTTGGCGGCGCCCCCGAGAACGAGCGCGGTGAGCACGAAGAACGTGACGTCTCGGCTGTAGTTGTCGGGCTGGACGGACCCGCGCTCGATCGAGAACATCATCCCGGCGAACGTTGCGATGACACCGCCGATCACCAGCGCCTGCATCTTGTAGCTGTAGACACTCTTGCCGACGCTGCGGACTGCGTCCTCGTCCTCGCGGATCGCCTTGAGCACTCGTCCCCACGGGCTGCGCATCAGCGCCCACACGAACAGCGCCAGCACGGCCACGAGCGCCCATCCGACGGTGATCGTCCAGAGCGAGTAGCCGGTGTACTCGACGCTGCGCGAGACGAGCATCAGCAATCCGAAAGCGACCACGGCGACGACGCCGATCCCGACCCACTTCGACAGCGTCGGGAACCGCCGCGCCAGCACCGTGCGCTGGACCACGACGCCCGACCCGATCGCCAGGGCGACGAAGAGCACGACGATGAGCGCTGCAGTCGGCCCGTCGGCGTCGAGCGGCGAGAACGGGTATCGACCGCTCTCGAGGTACGGGTTCAGGTCGCGGTACGGCCCCGAGAAGTTGTTGATCCCGTCCGACCCACCGAAGAAGTGCTTGAACCGCACCGACCGGACGACGAGTCGGATGACCTCCGCCACCGCGATCGTGACGATCGCGAGGTAGTCGGCGCGCAGCCTCAGCGTGGGGACGCCCATCAGCAGGCCGAGCACGATCGCATAGCCCATGCCGGCTGCGATCCCCCACCAGAACGAGATCTGGAAGTAGTGCGCCGTCATGCCGAGCCCGTACGCGCCGGAGGCCATGAAGCCCGCCTGACCGAAGTTGAGCAGCCCCGCGTATCCGAACTGCACGTTGAGCCCGATCGCGGCGATGGCGAAGTACATCGCGTTCACGCCGAAGAACGCGCTGAAGGACGCCTCGGCGATGTTGCCCCAGTTCATGGTGTCGTCCTTCCTGTCACGTCAACCGATCCGCTCTCGACGGCCGAGGATGCCCTGCGGGCGCAGCAGCAGGATTAGAACGAGGGCCACCAGTGCAGGCACCTTCTTCAGCTCGCTCGGCACTCCGAACAGCGTGGACGTCTCGACGAACAGGCCGACGATGAAGCCGCCCACGAGCGATCCGAACGGAGAGCCCAGCCCGCCGAGCGTGATCCCGGCGAACATGAGGAACAGCAGGTCGAGCCCCATGTCGGGTCCGATGCCCTCGTCGAGACCGCGGAAGATGCCGCCGAGAGCAGCGAGCGCACCACCGACGAACCACACGATGCGGATGATCTTCTGGCTGTCGATGCCGGTGGTCGACGCGAGCTCGGGGTTGTCGCTCACTGCACGCGTCGCCTTCCCGAGGCGGCTCTTCTGGAGCACGAGCGCGACGCCGACGAGGACGCCGAGCGAGATCAACGCCGCGATCAGGTCGCGAGGCGTGATCCCGACGGGGCCGATCGTGATGTTCTTCTGCCCGTTGAAGTCGGCGAGCTCCCTGACGCGGCCACCGAAGCGCGAGAGGAAGAAGTTTCGGAACAGGATCGACAGCCCGACGGTCACGACGAGCTGCGAGACGAGGCCGATGCCGCGGCGACGCAACGGCGCGAACAGCACGGTGTCGAGCAACAGCCCGAAGAGCCCGCCGAGGATCACGACGATCGGCCCGCCGATCCAGAGCGTGACACCCCACGAGACGTTGAGCAGGAACGCCATCATCCCGCCGAACGTGACCATCTCGCCGTGCGCGAAGTTCGTCAGCCCGGTGGTGCCGAAGATCAGTGACAGCCCGACGGCGCACATCGCGAGGACGAGGCCGAGGCGCGTCCCGTCGACGCTGCGCTGTGCGAGCTTTTCGAAGAAACCGACCCCAACGCGCTCGCTCGCGCCCGTGAAGTAGTTGATCGTGATCGTGCTGGTGCGGAAGCCGTCCTCCTCGACGGCGCGCTCCGCCGGCGTCTGGTTCGTGAGCACCGTGCCCTCCGGCAACGTCGACTCGTCGAGCACGACCGTGTAGTCGGCGGGACCGGGCACAGTGATCAGGAGGATGCCCTTGTCGTCGGTCACACCCTCGCCGACGAGAGCCCCGGACGCATCGAGCACCTGCGCCGCAACCCCCGCCACCGGCACGCGCTCCGACTTGCCGTCGACCTCGACCTGGTCCTTGACCTCACCTTGATCGTTCGTTCGTCGTCCTGCGCGGCTGATGCGGAGTCCCACATGGCCGCCGCGCTGACGAGCAGCGCGAGAAGCACGGTGAGAACGTGGCGGAATCGGGTCATCAGAGGTGTGTGTGCTCCCACGGGCAGTTGTCGGATGACGCTTCCGGAGCGGTTTTCGTGACGGCCCGGCCCGAACGTTCGTGGAATAGTAGCCGTGCCGCTCCGCAGGACGCAGCGGCCACCCGAGGATCGCCCGCGGAAGGAGCGAGGGTGCCTGCCCGGCGTGATCGTGCAGCGTTCGAGGTCGTCGCAGCGTCGGTCCTGTTCGGACCACCGGCACGGCGCTCGAGCTCGGTCCCGGCGGCGTCACGGCACTCGGCGCCGGTGCGGCCCGGCTGCTGCTCGGCGGCGCGACGCTGATGACGGTTGCGGTCGCGATGCGCTCGGGACAGCGCGACTGGAGGCGGCACTGGCGATCCGCGGTGTTCGGGGGCGCGATGGTCGGGGTGTACCAACTTTCGTTCTTCCAGGCGACCGCACGCGCAGGTGTCGCCGTCGCCACCGTGTGCACGATCGCGAGCGGGCCGGTCTTCGCTGCCTCGATCGAGACGGTGCGGACACGCCGCCGCGGCGCGCGGCGTCGCTCGCTCGGGCGCCCGTGGTGGGTCGGCACCGCGACGTGCATCGCCGGCGTGTTCATGATCGTGACGCCGAGTGGGTCCGCCGACTTCGCCGCGAGCGGCGTGGCCTTCGCGCTGGTGTCCGGTTTCGGATACGCCGCATACGCAACGGCTGCGAAGCACCAGATGGAGCGCGGCCTCGATGCGTCGGCGAGCATGGCGTCACTGTTCACGATCGGGGCGCTCGTCACCGCGCCGCTGCTGTTCGTGGAGCCGATGCGCTGGTTCGGCACCGGCCGTGGCGCAGTGATGATCGTCCACCTCGGCGTCGTGACCGTCGGCCTCGCCTACACGCTGTACGGACGCGGGCTTCGCCGCCTGCCGACGCCGACCGTCGTCACGCTCACGCTCGCCGAGCCCGTCACCGCAGCCATCCTCAGCGTCGTCGTGCTGCGCGAGTCGCTCGGCATCGCCGGCTGGTCCGGCGTCACCTTCGTGATCGTCGGCCTCGCGGTCGCCGGCGCGCCCGGTTACCGTTCCGTCGTCGTCGGCCGAGCGGCAACCAGCAGCCGGAGGGAGCATCGTGACCCAGCTCGACAGCACCCAGGGGATCCCTCAACCGACGTTGCGCGGCGGTTCGGACGACCGTGCGTGCGAGGTCCTGCTGATCCGCCACGGCAGGTCCGCGGACGTCGTCCCCGGCAGTCCGGAGTCTGCAGACCCGCCGCTCCACGACATGGGACGCGAGCAGGCGGCCGCGCTCGCCGCCAGGCTCTCACCGCTTCAGATCCACGGCGTGTACAGCTCGCACCTTCGGCGAGCGGTCGAGACAGCGACGCCGCTGGCCGAGCAGCGAGGGTTCGAGGTCGGCGTCCGTCCTGACCTGGAGGAGATCCGCCTCGGCGAGTGGAGCAACGGCGAGTTCCGCCGCCGCGCCGCTGCGCTCGATCCGGAGTGGGTGGCGTGGAGCAGGACCGGAAGGTGGGACGGCATCCCCGGCTGCGAGGGCGACGACGCGCTGCGCATGCGCGTCGCCGCCGTCATCGCGGAGCTCGCGCAGCAGCATCGTGGGCAGCGCATCGCGGTCGTTGCGCACGGCGGCGCGATCAGCGCCTATGTGTCGTCGCTGTTCGACGTGCACCGGTCGTTGTGGATGGCCGTCGAGAACACGAGCATCACCGTCGTCCGGCTGAGCGACGTCGACGGACCGCACGTCACGATCGTCAACGACTGCCACCACCTGTACGACCCCGTGACGGGCGCCGCCGGCTGAGCCGGACGGGGTCACGGCAGGGCTACTGTCGCCGGCGATGGACACAGAGCTGGACAATGCCCGCAAGGAGCTCGATCAGGAGTTCGAGCAGGTCAGGGAGAACCTCGACAGGATCCGCAAGGAGCTCGACCGAGTGGCCGCCGCCGGCCCGGAGGACGACCTGTACAAGATGCTCGATGACCTCGAGAGCACCGTGAAGAAGGCGCGCACCGGCGGCCTCGTCGGCTCCGGCGCGAAGGGGCATCGCGAGGCGCGGGAGAAGTACTACGAGCTGCGCGGCAAGAAGGCGTGACCGTCTCCGACACCGCGGCGCGCCCGGCGCCACTGCGGACGCGGGTGACGGAGCTGCTCGGCGTCGAGTACCCGATCGTGCAGGCGCCGATGGGGTGGATCGCCCGCTCGCAGCTGGCCTCGGCGGTCACTGAGGCGGGCGGGCTCGGGATCATCGAGACGTCGTCGGGTCAGCTCGATGAGATCCGCGTGGAGATCGTGAGGATGCGCGAGCTCACGTCGCGCCCGTTCGGCGTGAACATCGCGCAGCTGTTCGTGCGCGACCCGTCGATCGTGGACTTCGTGATCGAGCAGGGCGTGAAGTTCGTGACGACGTCGGCAGGCGACCCGACCCGCTACACCGCGCAGCTGAAGGCGGCAGGGCTCACGGTCTTCCACGTCGTGCCGACGCTGGCCGCTGCACTGAAGGCGATCGACGCCGGCGTCGACGGACTCGTCGTCGAGGGTGGGGAGGGCGGCGGGTTCAAGAGCCCGCGCGACGTCGCCACGATGGTGCTGCTCCCACTCGTCGCGTCGAAGGTCGACGTGCCGATCATCGCCGCGGGCGGGATCACCGACGGCCGGTCGATGGCGGCTGCGTTCGCGCTCGGCGCGGAGGGCGTGCAGATGGGGACGCGCATGGTGAG
>Ga0136611_10003336_pt1 | contig 11238 bp, 10 predicted proteins | sample AntDrymUQ2232306_2_FD_106645 | JGI IMG/M metagenome (GOLD analysis project Ga0136611, IMG submission 106645) | Polar desert sand microbial communities from Dry Valleys, Antarctica - metaG UQ223 (23.06) | ecosystem: Environmental > Terrestrial > Soil > Desert | place: Antarctica: Dry Valley... | reverse complement strand
GGTTCCGGTTGGAGTTCAACCTTCAGGTTGTTCCCCGCACGCGGGTCGGGTCGGGCGAGTCCGCGAGACCCGACAAGATTCGCTTCCGGCATCGGGCCTCGCGGACTCGCCCCGACGGAGCACAACCTGAAGGTTGAACTCCAACGCAACTCTCCGCTTTGTTGGAGTTCAACCTTGAGGTTGTTCCCCGCACGCGGGTCGGGTCGGGCGAGTCCGCGAGACCCGACAGCATTCGCTTCCGGCGTCGGACCTCGCGGACTCGGCCCGACGAAGAACAACCTGAAGGTTGAACTCCAACGCTCCGCCCGATCCGGCTCCTACTCTTTCGAACGCGGGTCGCCGAGCGACCGCAGCACGACGGGATCGACCCCATTTGCAATGAAGCGCACCGACCCGTCGGCCATGATGAAATTGACTCCTCCGCTGTTCGGTGGCCCGCCGAACGTCGCCGCGCCGCGGTTCAGCCCGGCCGTCGGATCGCGTCCGTTCACCGGATGGCCCCACGGCTTGTACCCCGCGTTCACTTCCCCGACGAGGATCGTATTCGAAGTGCCCCTCGTGAGTTCTTCGCGCGCCAGCGCCTTATTCGCGGTGAGCACCCGGCTGTTCGCGGCGTAGTGACTCAGGCCGAATCCGTTCGCGTCCTCCAGCGGAGGCGTGCGATAGGCCGGATTGATGAACTCGGGCAGCACGCACTGGAACGATTTCCGGTTTTCCGGGGAGTTCCACGGCCGCTTCATGTCGATCCCGTTCGTCGAGTACCACATATAGGGCAGGAGGTGCGTCTCCCAACTGTGAAGAGCCTCCCCGTCAGGCGAGAATGTTCCGCCCGGAGGAAAGGCGGCTTTGCCGTCGTGATAACTGCTCGTCAACCCCATGCCGATCATTGTCGTTGCGTACTGATCCCTCCGATTCAATCCCTCGCCGAGCATCGGTTGCTCGGAGGTCGAGAGCCATGCGATCTGATGCGTGATGCCGACGAGGGAGATCCCCGCCGTGAAGAGGAGCAACACCCCGAGCACCAGCGCGAGCGTCCAGCGGATGCGCCACCTGCCGGCAGTCCGATTGCGCGAGCGACCGAACCCGTGAACGACGGCGGTGAACAGCAGCAGCGCGAGCGCGCCGACCAGCACGCTCGGCCCGTCCGGCTCCGCCTCCGGAAGCACGCGACCGAGAAAGGGGATCCAGCCGATCAGGATCGTGAATGCCCCTTCGATCGTCGTCAGCACGGCGATCAGGATGAAGCTCGCGACGATCGCGACCGCGGTCAGAATTCTCACGGCATCGTCCCCGCGAGGTTCAGCGCCCGCACTCCGGTCGAATGCATCTCCGCGATGTCGCCATTCATGCGGAGGACGAGCCGCACGTCCGGGTCGAGTTCGGGTTCGTAAGCGAGCACCTCCGGCCCGAACCCCGCCGAGCGACCGGCGACGTAAAGGTAGCGCAGTCCGCCCGCCGAGGGCACCTGCCACAATTCCGAAGGAAGGACGTTCGTTTCGGCCGGAGTCGGGAAGCGTCCGCCATGCGTCGCGGCGAACTGCCAAAGCGCGGTGCGCAGGCGTTCGAGGTGCTGCCGCCGCGCAGCGAGTTCAGACTGCACCGGGTCGGACGGCCCCGGATTCTCGGCGAGTTTATAGGTGGCTCCCTGCTTGCGCCAGGCGCCGGGGGTCATCAGTTCGCGGGCACCGGAGATCATCGTGAGTACGATGACGAAGAGCAGCCCGACGAGGAAAACGCCGGCCACGGCCCGGCCGTACGAGAGCCGCGGCACGGTCGGGAAGTCGCGCCGGAGGTAGTTCCAAATGGCCCGGAATGCGAGCGCCGACAGCAGGAACACGAGCAGGAAAAACGAGATCGCTTGGAGCCGGGCGATGGGGGAATCGCCGAGTCGCATCACGCGCTCGGGGTTCGCCGGCAGGGGCGCGGGCATTCCCGCCAACGCGGGAAAATTGAAGGCCAGCAAGAAACCGCACGCGGCGAGGCAGACGCGGGAGCGCATGCGGTGATCCCCGGCGGTGGGTAGGTGTCAGCATAGCGATGATTCCGTTCGAACAGCAAGCCCCCCTGCCGGCGCTTGGATAGGCGCCGCTTGCGCCGACTACCATCAGGAGAACCGTTCGCGTGCTAAGAGAGTGTGCGGGGAGTCCGCGACACCGGCCGGAAAATCGCGGAGAGGGCGCTCCATGTCCGCACTGGTCGACGATAGCCGGGTCTACGATGCGCTCAAGTACGCCGATCGCAGCGGGACGGACATCCGGCTCTCGGAAGTCATCGCGGCGATGTCGTACGCCCTCGATTTGACCGAGGGGCAACCCGAGGGCCACGCGATCCGCTCCTGCCTCATCGGTATGCGGGTCGCCGAGGAATTCGGGCTGGACGCGGATCGCCGCTCGGCCCTCTTCTACGCCCTCCTGCTCAAGGATCTCGGCTGTTCCAGCAACGCCTCGCGGCTCTGCGAGCTGTACGGGGCCGACGACCTCACGGCGAAGTGCAATCTCAAGACGGTCGATTGGACGAAGCCGGGCGAGACGCTCCGCTACGTCGTCGGCAACGTCGCGCCCGGCGGTTCGACCTGGGCCAAATTCCGGCGCACCGTCGGCGTCGCCCTCGACGGCCCCAAAGGGGCGAAGCGGATGTTCGAGACGCGCTGCGAGCGCGGGGCGGACATCGCCCGGCTGCTCGGCTTCCCCGGCGAAACGGCCGAAGCGATCCGCCACCTCGACGAGCACTGGGATGGCCGCGGCCAGCCCGCGGGTCTGCGCGGGGACGAGATTTCGCTGGAGGGCCGAATCCTCGGCCTGGCGCAGACGGTCGAAGTCTTTTTCAGCGGGTCGGGTCTCCGCGAAGCCCTCGACATGGTGAAGCGGCGGCGAGGAACTTGGTTCGACCCCGAGTTGGCCGACGTGCTCCTGTCCCTCGGCCGCGATACCCCCCTTCTGGAGCGAAGTCGCCGCCGCGACCGACCGGAGCGTGGCCGCAAAGTACGAACCGGACGAGGGGACGCTGACGGCCGACGACGAGTGCCTCGACCGGGTCGCCGAAGGTTTCGCGCGCGTCGTCGATGCCAAATCGCCCTGGACGTTCCGCCACTCCGAAGGGGTCGCGGCCGCGGCCGTCGGCATCGCCGAAGTCATGGGCCTGCCCGCCGAGCAGGTGCGGCAACTCCGGCGCGCGGGCCTGCTCCACGATCTCGGCAAACTCGGCGTGTCGAACACGATTCTCGACAAGCCCGAGAAGCTGACCGACGAGGAACGGCGGACGATCCAGACGCACCCCGGCAAGACCGAGCGCATCCTGCGGCGCGTCGCCTCCTTCTCCGAACTGGCCGACTGGGCCTGGGCCCACCACGAACGGCTCGACGGTCGCGGCTATCCGCGCGGGCTGGAAGGCTTCCAGCTCCCGACCCCGGTGCGCATCCTCGTGGTCGCGGACATCTTCGACGCACTCTCGGCGGCCCGGCCCTACCGGGCCGCGCAGCCCCTCGAAAAGGTGCTCGGCATCCTCCGCAAGGATGCGGGCATCGCGGTCTGCCCCGTCTGCGTGGAAGCGCTCGAAACCTATCTGGAGAGCGTTGCGGGGTAACCCGGGCCGGCGGAGTTCCCGTCGAATCCGGCCACACGGCCCATCCCCACCCATCTTCCGCAGGGCCGCGCGGGGATTCGGTTTACGCCGCCTCACTCCTGAACTAGAGTAAGGGCGTCCGCTTCCGCCCGTCCGACCGCGAGGCCGCGCCCATGCAACTGCCCGACGAAGCCATCGAATACAGCTACAGCCGCCTTCTCGCGCCGATGCCGGAAGCCTGGACGCCCCTCGCGGAACTGCAGGCGCAGCACTTCCTCTCGCCGGAGCGCGTCGAGCAGATGCGCACGCTGCTCAACGCCGTGCGCGGGCAGGTCGCCGCCGAGCGAGAGTTGCAGAACCCGCCGCCGAAGCTCCAGCCCCTCCAGGCCGGGTTCATCGACCTGCCGCAGAAGACGCTCGACAGCTTCCGCCGCAAAGGGGACGCCAGCGAACTCGGTCGCCTGCTGCGCTTATCGGCCCGCCTCAAAGAGAACACCGACCGCGTCGTGATCCTCGGCATCGGCGGCAGCTACCTCGGCGCGAAAGCCCTCTTCGACAGTTTGTGCCACGCCTTCCACAACGAGTTGCCCGCGAAACTGCGGATGGGCAAGCCGCGCATCCACTTCGAGGGGAACGCGCTCGACAACGACGCGCTCCAGGAACTGCTCGAACTTCTGGAGAACACCTGCATCGAACCCGAGGACGCCGCGGAGCGCTGGGGCATCGTCGTCGTCAGCAAGTCGGGCGGGACGATGGAGACGGCCGCGGCCTACCGCGCCCTGCGGATGGAGATGGCCAAGTTCTACGGGCCGAAGTCGGATTGGCTCAAGCAACTCATCGTCCCGGTGACGGGGCCCAAAGGGAAGCTCCGCGACCTCGCCCGCGCCGAGGGGATCGCCGAAGACGACATCCTCACGATCCCGGACGACGTGGGCGGCCGCTACAGCGTCTTCACCCCCGTGGGGCTGCTCCCCGCCGCCGTGATGGGCCTCGACGTCCGGGCACTGCTGCTCGGTGCCGCCGCGATGACGAAGCGATTCCTCGAAGAGCCGTTCGACCGCAATCCCGTACTGCAATTCTCCGCGGTCAACCACCTCATGAACGAAGAGGCCGGGAAGAAGACCCGCGTCATGGCCATCTGGAGCAAGAAGCTCGAATCGGTCGGCTTCTGGTACGACCAGCTCCTGAGCGAATCGCTCGGCAAGACGAACCGCGGCGCGACGCCGATCACGAGCGTCTACAGCCGCGATCTGCACAGCCGGGGCCAGCAGCACCAGGAGGGGACGCGCGACAAGGTCATCAACAACCTCGTCGTCCGCGAGGCCAAGCACGCCCCGGTGATGATCGGCATGTCGGACCGAAACGAGGACGAATTGAATCAGTTCAGCCGCCGCAGCCTGCCGGACATTCTGGAAGCCGCGATCAAGGGGACGAACCAGGCCTATGCGGAAGCGGCCCGCCCGAGCGCCGACCTGCTGCTCCCGAACGTGAGCGAGCACACCATCGGGCAACTCATGCAGATGCTCATGCTGGCGACGGTGGTGGAGGGCCGGCTGAGCAACATCAACCCCTACGGTCAGCCGGGGGTGGAGGCGTACAAGAAGAACATGATGGCGAATCTGAAGGCCGTGCCGAACCTTCCGAAGGGGGAGGTCGCCGACGCGGTGAAGGGGAAGTGAGGACGTTCAATTGGTACACCATTCGGGCAAGGAGACTCTGCTATGCCAAACATGACGGACGACGACATCGCTCAGCTTGCCTACGCGCTTTACCCTGTCGCGCGAAACAGCGGTAAGGATAGAGCTTTTCGCAAACTGATCGCTCATGCGATTAAAGAGGCGCATGACGATGATCCGGCAATCGCTGATGACGCGGTCAGGCCATCGAACACTGCTTCAGACTGCCTGCTCCGACTCATGGAGGTTTGGGATGAGCTGAGACGCGATGAATTCCACGACTGGGATGAACTTGCGGATCGAGTCACCGCAACGATCTACGAAAGAGGCCAGCCGTCAGATGAGGGTATTCCAAACATCTGGATCCGCATACCGGGTCGCCAAGCGTGTTTTTTCACAGAGTGCGCGGATGTCGATATCGATGTGTGGCTAACGGTGGGCAGCCAGAAGTACAACGCGAAACTGCGACATGTTTCAGCGAATCGGTACCTCCACATCTACCCTGCACTCAAGACTCTGGATGGCGAGGACACCCGGCTAGGCAAGGTACTACTCGAAGCAGGATACAGTGTGGATGATCCGATCGAACTGTTCGTGCACGAAACGTCTATCCGAGTGAACACATTGGCATAAAATCCGAGCAGCGGCCAAGTCGTGTCCTCGAGTTCACGGGGTAAGCCATGTCTCCACAATTCCAATCCATCCTTGACGCCGCGCTGAAACTTCCCGAATCCGAACGCGGCGAACTCGCCGCCATGCTCCTCGACTCCTTCGAAGACGAAGATTTGGAAGAGATCAGTGAAGCCGAATGGGCCGCAGAACTTCACCAGCGCATCGAGGATGTCCGCAGCGGAAAATCGGTTACGGTTCCGTGGGAAGAGGTCCGCAAGGAGTTGGAAGAGATTGCCAAAAGCGGAGATCAATCATGCCCTCGCCCTTTCCCGGAATGAATCCGTACTTCGAGCAGCCCGGCCGCTGGCGCGGGTTCCACAATAAATTCCTGACCGAATTGAACTACGCGATCATGCGGACGATCGCGCCCGGCTATTACGTCGATATCGAAGAGAGCTTGACCATCGACATCACGCGGGATGACGATGCTCCTCCGCGCCGCCGACCCAAGCTGATGATCGCCGATGTCGCCGTCCGACGCGGGATGCGCTCAACCGGAGGGACAGCGGTCGCCGAAGCCCGCACGGGCAATCGGCTGCAATCCGTCGTCGCGCGACTGCCCGACTTCGTCCGCGTTCCCCATCGCTGGCTGACGATTCGCGACTTGAAGGGTAAGAAAGTCGTCACCGTAATCGAAGTGCTCAGCCCCGCGAACAAGGCCCCCGGCAAAGACCGCGGCGCTTACCTCGACAAGCGCGAGGCCATCTTCAGCAGCGATGCCCACTTCGTCGAAATCGACCTGCTCCGCGGCGGCGAGCCGATGCCGTTCGAGGGGTGCCCGACATCCGATTACCGCATCGCCGTCAGCCGGGTGCTGCAGCGGCCGAGCGTCGAAATCTGGCCCTTCGGCCTGCGCGATCCGATCCCGATCGTCCCGGTACCGCTGAAACCGGCCGATCCCGAACTGCCCATCGATTTGAAGGCCGTGCTCGACTCCGTTTACGACGGCGGCCGATCCGAACTGACGATCTACGACGATCCGCCCGAACCGCCGCTGGCCCGCCGCGATGCGACGTGGGCGAAGAAGCTCCTCACTTCACTTTGACCATCTTCAAGTCCCACTGACCGCCGGGCCGATTGTGCGCCTTCCCGGTCATCGTGCCGTTCTCGAAGGTGCCATCGAACTCGCAGTATTTGTTGTTCGATTCCCAGTAAATCTTGTTCCCGTCCTGCTTCCACGAACCGGCGGTGTGGGTCGCACCCTGGTAGCTGTAGGTGAGGCCGCCGCCCTTATTGAAGGTGTAGACCGTCGGCGCGACGACACCGTCGCCGGACCACGTCGTCCCTTCGAGGCTCTCGGGCTTCTTCAGAATCTCCTTCGGCACCGGTGCGGCGGGCGCGGCGTTCGCCAGCGCGATGACGAGGAGAGCGGCGACTGTTCGCATGGGCCGAACCCGAGAAGGGGAATACTTCCATTCGACGATACCATTCGGCGCGAGCGATTTCCAGACACCCCGGGAAGCGTGGCTACCGACGTGACGGTCGGAAACAGAAACGCACAACTTCCTTCGCCCGCAGGGCGGTCGGACGCGGACCGGGGCTTCAACCCGGTCGCGCCTCGACCATCCGATCGCGATCCCGAAGTTGAGGTGCCGCGCGGCGAACCGGCGGTTCCCGCAATCCTCCCTTCGGATTTGTGGTAACATCCGCGCTCTCCATGCCGGTTGATCCGAAGGGCAGACTCTCCATGACCCCCGACGGCGATGCCGCGGCGCTGCCGCGCGACCCCGACCGCCTCCTCGAACTGCTGGGCGAGAAGCGCGAGAAATTCCTGACGTTCGTGCGCTAGCGCTCCCCCGCCAAGCTCGCGGCGAGGCGCGACCCCGAAGACATCCTCCAGGCGGCCTTCGTCGGCGCGCGGCGGCGGTGGAAGGACTTCGAGCGCTCCGGCATGGAACTCGAAGCGTGGTTCTACCGGATCGTGCTGAACGCGCTGTTCGACGATCACGACTTCCAGACCCGGAAGCGGCGCGACTGCGGGGCCGAACACGCATGGCCCGACCGGTCGTCGCAGCAGTTCGCGCTGGGCCTTCAGAACGACGGCACCTCGCCGACGGAGGCGTACGAGCGGCAGGTCGTGAAGGAGCGGGTCGACCGCGTGCTGGCGGCGCTGCCGGCCCACCACCAGCAGATCATGGTGCTGATCCACTTCGGGGAACTGAGCAAGGAGCGGGCGGCGGAACTGCTGGACATCGAGAGCGGCACGGTGCGACAGCGCTACGCCCGCGCCCGCATGCGGTTCCGCGAGGTGTGGAAGGCCGAATACGGCGAAGGGGAGTTCGGCCGATGATCGCGGCGGACGACGACACCGACGAGAAGGCGGAAGCGCTGGGGGAGTTCCTCGACGAACTGCCCCTCGCCGCCGATGCGGAAGCGGTCGTGCGGCGGTTCGTGGCGGCCCACCCGCAGTGGGCGAAGGACTTCCTCGAAGAGGCGGTCGTGAGCCGGATGCTCGCGACCTCGCGCGCCGACGACGCGATTCCGGACTTGAGCGAATTGAGCGATTTCAAGATCGTGCGCGGGATCGCGGTCGGCGGCATGGGCGTGGTCTACGAAGCCGAGCAGCTCTCGCTGCACCGCCGCGTCGCGCTCAAGGTGCGCTACGGCCAACCGTCGCCGGAGCGGGAGGCCGGTTTCGAGCGCGAGCAGCGCGTGCTGGCGCGGTTGCACCAATCGCACATCGTGCCGATCTACCAGTCGGGCCGCTGCGGGATCTGGCAGTACTTCGCGATGGCCTACATCGAGGGGGTCACGCTGCACCAACTTCTCCGCACGGCGCGGGAGCGCGCGGCGGGCGGGCGGCCGATCCCCGATCTGCGCGCGCTCGTGATCGAGGCGAAGCGCCGCGACCTCCAAATCGAAGAATCGACGCGGCTCGCGGAGTATGCCGAAGACTTGGCCTACCGCTCCACGCACCGGGCGATCGCGCCGGTGCCGCATCCGGTCGCCGCCGCGAAAGCGAAGCCGCTCCGCCTGCCGCAGCCCTACTACCGCGCGATGGGCGCGCTCCTCGCGGATGCCGCCGAGGCCATCGCCCACGCCCACGCCGCGGACATCCTCCACCGCGACATCAAACCGTCGAACATCATGGTCGATGCCGCGGGGCAGTGCTGGCTCATCGACTTCGGCCTCGCCGCCGTGGTGGATTCCTCCGCGGATGGGGAACCCGCGCCGAAGGGCGCGGCGGGGACGCCCGGCTACATCGCTCCGGAGCAGTTGTTACCGGGGGCCGGCGCGCCGGGCGAGCGCTCGGATGTCTGGGGTCTCGGCGTCACGCTCTACGAGGCTGTGACGCTGCGGCGACCCCCCGTCGTCCCGAGCGCTTCGGAGCCGTCGATCCGCGATCTCGTGCCGAACGTGCCGGCGGACTTGGCCGCCATCTGCGCGAAGGCTACGGAGCGGAATCCGGCCCTGCGCTACGCCACGGCCGGGGAACTCGCCGCCGACCTGCGCCGCTGGCTCGAAGGGCGGGCCACTCTCGCGCGGCCGGTGGGGCCGGGCCGCGCCGCCGCGCTCTGGGCGCGCCGCAACAAGGGGTGGGCGACGGCCCTCGGCTGCGCGCTGCTGCTGCTCGTCGCCTGCGGCATCTTCCTCGTCGTCCGCGCCGATCACCGTGCCGAGCAGGCGGAGCTGAACAGCCGCGCGGCCGAAGCGCGGGCCGACGACGAGCGGGCGAAGGGCCGCCTCCTCGAACGCGATGCGTGGCTGCACGAGGTGCAGCGCCTGCAGGTCGCGGACGCGGACAACGGCTGGTCGGAGCGGGCGTGGGATCTGCTCCGGCGGGCGAACGGCGTGCGCTCGGACGGGCGCATCCGCGATCTCGCCGCGGCGACGCTCGGCGGTTGGGATGCCCGGATCGTGAAGCACTTTCCGTTCGGCGCTTCGTCGGTCGCCTTCGCGTCGGACGGCCGCTCGCTGCTCATCGGCGGGCTGGTGGGCCGGGAGGCGCGGCCCGCTTCGACGTGGAGGGCGGGCACCGACGGCCTCGCGGAGTTGCCGCAGACGGGCGAAGGCCCGGTCGCTTATCGCGAGGGGGTATCGTTCCAACTCGGTGCCGAGGGGGGCGAGTTGATCCTGCGGAACGCGGCCGAGGCGAAAGCGGTGTGGCGCGTACGGCTGCCCGACGAGAAACGCGTGCGCGATTCGCTGAGGACGACCCTTTCGGAGCGGGCGGACTGGATCGCCGCGTCGGCGGAGATCGAAAAGGGGAAGCCGCGCACGCGCATCTGGAAGGCGTCGTCCGACGCTCCGCACTTGGAGTTCGACTTCGAGTCCGAGGCCGTGGCCTTCACGCAATCCGGCGAGTTCGTGGCCGTCGCGGACAACGCCCGCCGGCGGATCGTCATCCACTCGCTCAAAACCAAAGCGGCCGTCGCGGAACTGCCGACGGGCGCGGTGCCGATCCTCAGCCTCGCCTTCGGCAAAAATCCGCAGCGCTCCGCCGACCCGCTGGCGCGGCACCTCCTCGCGGCCGGCGACGGCGGCGGCAGCGCAGTCATCTGGGATCTGAAAACCCGGATGCCCCGGAGTCAGTGCCGGGGCTTGCCCCGCGAAGTGCTCGCCCTCGCTTTCCACCCGGACGGCATCCTCCTCGCGACCGGCGGCCGCGAGGAGATTCAACTTTGGGAAGTCGCGAGCGGGCGCGCCTGCCTCCGCCTCCGGCCCAATCTCGGCATCGACTACATCACGCAGCTCACGTTTTCGTCCGACGGCACCCGGCTGGCCGCGTCGAGCCGGGGCGTCTACTGCCCGCCGTGTACGGCCGTCTGGGAACTGGCGAACGGCCGCGGGCTGTACCGCCTGATGGGACTATCCGGTCAGATCGAGTCGATCGCCGTGTCGCCCGATGGCAAGACGGCGGCGGCGCTCGCGCAGAACTGGGAGATCGGCGTCTGGAATCTCGAAACGGGCCGACTGAAGTTCACGCTCGAAGTCCCGTCCGGCGAGTACGCCGACAACGCGGGCCTCGCCTTCGGACACGACGGCCGCACGCTCGCCTATTCGGCCGGCACGGCGCGGGACGGGAAGGCCCTGCTGATCGACGCGGCCAGCGGAGATGAACTCAGGCGGTGGAAGTTGCCGGCGGGATTGCAGAACCGCTTCGGTTCCGACGGGGCCGGGCGGCTCTGGCACTTTCAAGTCGAACTCGACAAGGGCGAAGGCCTCCCGACGACGGAGTGGCTGCCGTGGCAGACGTATCCGCGGGTCGGCCGCATCCGCAACCTGCTCGGCGCAGAACCGGCCAAGGCGATCGTCGAAATCCGCGACTTCCCCAAGCAGGTGCTCCGCGCGGAAATGACCCCCGATGGGAAATTCACGATCCTCGAAG